>Ga0185299_10007028_pt1 | contig 11721 bp, 7 predicted proteins | sample PaiPotPPA55metaG_FD_128002 | JGI IMG/M metagenome (GOLD analysis project Ga0185299, IMG submission 128002) | Iron sulfur acid spring bacterial and archeal communities from Banff, Canada, to study Microbial Dark Matter (Phase II) - Paint Pots PPA... ...
CTTCGGGAAAAGTTCAAGTCAAAGATGAGGCATGGAGAAGTGCTCCGGTCGAGGAACGACTTTCGCACGCGCTCATCAAAGGAATTGTCGAATACATAGAGCAAGACACCGAGGAAGCCCGGCATAAATACGGGCGGCCAATTGCGGTCATCGAAGGCCCTCTGATGTCCGGAATGAGTATCGTGGGGGATTTGTTTGGCGCTGGAAAGATGTTTTTGCCCCAAGTTGTCAAGAGCGCTCGCGTTATGAAGAAATCCGTTGCGTGTCTGACCCCATTTATGGAGGCGGAACGTGCGAGTCGCCCAAACGCGCGAGCACAGGGAAAAGTTCTGATCGCCACGGTAAAAGGCGATGTCCACGACATCGGAAAGAGTATCGTTTCGGTCGTTCTCGGCTGTAATAATTTCGAAGTCATCGATCTTGGCGTCATGGTCCCGGCCGAAAAGATCCTGGAGACTGCAAAGGCTGAGGCGGTCGATATAATCGGGCTCAGCGGGCTCATCACACCGTCGCTCGATGAAATGGTCCATGTCGCGCAGGAAATGGAGCGGCTCGATTTTGATCTGCCATTGCTGATCGGGGGCGCAACAACGAGCCGTGCCCATACTGCCGTGAAGATAGCGCCGCACTACAGCGGGCCTACGGTTCATGTCCTCGATGCCTCTCGCGCAGCCGGAGTGGTCAGTGCGCTGATCAGTGACGAACTTAAATCGAACTTTGTCGGGAAAAATATCAGCGATCAGCACGGTTTGCGCGAAGACTACGCGAAACGAAGTGCGGATAAGAAACTGATCTCGATAGGACAGGCCAGGGAACGCAGAACTCCGATTGATTGGGCAACTACCCGGATCGATGTGCCCGATTTCATTGGCTGCCGAACGATCTCTAATCAGCCGCTCGATGAATTGGTCCCATATATCGATTGGTCGCCATTTTTTCACACCTGGGAAATGCGAGGCCGGTACCCGAAGATTTTTGATGATCCGGAAGTGGGAGAGCAGGCTCGGCAACTTTTTGAGGACGCACAGAAGCTGCTGCAGGACATAGTGCATGGTAAGCTGATTGTCGCCAAAGGAGTTTACGGGTTCTGGCCGGCTAACAGCGTTGGCGAAGACATCGAGTTGTATACGGACGAGTCGCGCTCCGTAGTGCTGGCGACTTTTCACACGCTGCGCCAGCAAATGGAAAAGCCGGCTAAGCAGTATAACCATTCACTTGCCGATTATATAGCGCCTCAGGAATCCGGCCGACCCGACTATCTCGGACTATTCGCAGTGACCGGCGGCCACGGTGCAGACGAACTGGCGAAGCAGTTTGAGGTCGACCATGATGATTACAATGCCATTATGGTGAAGGCGCTGGCTGATAGGCTTGCCGAAGCGTTCGCAGAGTCGCTTCACGAACGAGCTCGCGTGGAGTGGGGTTACGGAAAACAAGAGCATCTCTCGAAGGAAGATTTACTCCGGGAAGCCTATCGGGGCATCAGGCCTGCTGCCGGGTACCCTGCGTGTCCGGACCATACTGAAAAGCGGATTCTTTTTGATCTGCTCGCGGCCGAAAAGAATGCCGGGATCCGCCTGACCGAGAGCTTCGCTATGTGGCCCGGCGCGTCGGTGAGTGGGCTCTATTTCGGCCATCAAAATGCAAAATATTTCGGGGTAGGAAAAATCGGTCGGGACCAGGTGCTGGATTACCAGCGACGGAAAGGAATGCCGCTCGAAGAAATCGAACGCTGGCTCGGGCCCTACCTGAGCTACGAGCCCGGGCAACAGCTGTCAGTGATCACAAAAGAAATCGAAGAGAATTTGAACAGAAGGTAGCAAAGGAAGCAAAGACCGATCAGGAATTGGGTTTCCGGCGTCATCATTCGGTAGGGTCCTTCGCCGAGCGTGACTTCCCACGGCTCCGAATGCTGCTGAAATTACAACTTCGGAGCGAACTTTGGCTACCGAGATTCTCTACCTATATCTTTGCGTCCTTTGCTGACCCTCTCTTTGGATCGAGGGTTGGTCCAGTCAGCGTGGATTGACCGTACATCACGACCTTCGCACGAGGTTCGAGCGAAGCTCTTTTTTTGTTATCGAGTTATAATAACAGAAAAACATTGTGTTCGTTCAGTTTGCGGGGGAGAATCTTGGAATCGTACTCAAACAGAATTTGTGAACAGGAAGGCAGCAAAGAAAGCGAAAAATGGATTCAAAGTATGAGCGGGCGAATTCTTGGTCCAAGGGCAAGAGCCGCGGAAAGTCACGCTGGCCGAAGAATCTGAGGAATGATCACGCTGGAACCCAATTTCTGATCGGACTTTGCTTCCTTTGCTGACTTCTGTTCAAATTCTCTTCCGTTTCTTCGGTTGGATCCAGATTGGTTCGGACGGTCCAAGGGTAGGAGCTGCGGAAAAGTCACGCTTGCAGAAGAATTTCAGGAATGATCATGCTGGAAACCCAATTTCTGATCGGGACTTTGCTTCCTTTGCTGACTTCTGTTCAAATTCTCTTCTGTTTCTTCAGTTGGATCCAGATTGGTACGGACGCGCCCAAAGGGCAAGAGCCGCGGAAAGTCACGCTGGCCGAAGAATCTGAGGAATGATCACGCTGGAACCCAATTTCTGATCGGACTTTGCTTCCTTTGCTGGCTTCTGTTCAAATTCTCTTCTATCCTTCTGTAATTTCCAGGCTGATCAAATCAGCGTAGCTCTGTCTCCGCCGTATGACCTTCGCTTCCGCACCAGAAACGAGCACCTCCGCCGGCAGAGGTCTGGAGTTGTAATTCGACGCCATGGTGAATCCGTAGGCGCCGGCACTCATTAGGGCCAGGATCTCACCAGGTTCGACTTCTGTTAGCTCGCGATCCAGCGCGAAGAAATCGCCGCTTTCACACACTGGACCAACCACGTCCATTTTCGTTACCGTTCGATCCTTGGACTCCCACACCGGCACGACTTCGTGATATCCCTGGTACAACGCCGGACGGATCAGGTCATTCATCCCGGCGTCCACGATTACAAAGGTCTTAGCCGGCGTTTTTTTGACGTACAGAACCCGTGTTAGGAGTACGCCGGCGTTCCCGACTAGAAATCTCCCCGGCTCTAGCAATACGCGTATTGGGAGGCCCTTCAACAGCGGGACAGTCGCATCGGCGTAGTCTTGAATTGTCAGAGCATGTTTGGGTTCTTCCTGTTTCCACCAGACCTCGTCTCCACTCTCTAAGGAGCCGCGGTAAACGATTCCGATTCCTCCTCCGATACTGAAGAACTCGATCCCTGAGTCGGATTTTAGCTGCCTGACCAATGGCAGCATTTTTTCGATCGCGTGTACGAAAGGTTTGGTCTCGACGATCTGCGATCCGATGTGCATTTGTACGCCGCGAATCTTGACGTTGGTTAATGTTTTGGCTCGGTTGTAAACTTCTGCTACGCGATCGATCGCGATCCCGAATTTGTTCTCTGTTTTGCCGGTGCTGATGTATTTGTGCGTATTCGCTGAAACGTCCGGGTTCACCCGAATGGCGATCGGTGCCCGCTTGTTCAGCGATTTGGCGATCTCGTTAATGGCGCTCAATTCCTGTTCCGATTCGACGTTGAAGCTGAGTACCTCGCAACGCAAAGCGTACTCAATCTCCTCGCGGCTTTTGCCTACACCGGCAAAAGTACACTTTGCCGGATTTCCTCCGGCCCTAATGACCCGATAAAGCTCTCCGCCCGAGACAATATCAAAGCCGGCGCCTTGCTCAGCCAGGAGGCGAATGACGGCGAGGTTGGAATTGGCTTTGACTGCGTAGCAGATCTCATGACGCAGCTCGTGCAACGCTTGGTCGAGCCGCTTATAATGGTCCAGAATCGTATGCGAACTATAGACGTAAAGCGGCGTGCCATAGCGCTCAGCAGCCTTGTCGAGGGGATACGATTCGCAGGTCAATTTGCCCCGCTGGTAATGAAATGAGTGCATGGTTACACAAAGTGCCCTGTCTGAATTTGGCACGCTGTCACCGTGTTGGCCATCAACATAGCGACCGTCATTGGCCCCACTCCGCCAGGCACCGGTGTGATGGCCTTTGTCTTCGGAGCGGCTTCCTCGAATGCGACATCGCCCGTAATTCGATATCCTTTCGGCGTTGCAGGATCTTCCACGCGATTGATTCCGACATCGATGATGACCGCGCCTTCCTTCACGTGTTCGGCGCGCACAAATTCGGCCCTCCCGATCGCGGCCACTAGAATGTCTGCGGCTCGCGTGATTTCCGCCAAGTTTCGACTTCGCGAGTGAGCAATGGTGACGGTGGCGTCACCCCCCGTTCCCTTTCGCAGCAGGAGGAGGCCCAGCGGTTTCCCCACCAGCATGCTGCGCCCGAGAATCACGACGTGCGCGCCGGCTGTCTCAATACCGCTTTCAACAAGGAGGCGTTGGCAGCCTAGCGGCGTGCACGGGACAAGCGCGGTCGGATCACCCATAGCCAACTTCCCGACATTCATCGGATGGAGACCGTCGACATCTTTCGCCGGATCAATCGCGAGCACGATTTCTTGTTCCTTAATGTGCGGGGGTGGAGGGGACTGCACCAAAATGCCATGAATCGCCGCATCAGCGTTCAATTCGTTTACGATCTTTAATAGATCGGATTGGACCGTCTTTTCCGGGAGCTCAATCTTTCGAGAGAAGAATCCAAGTTGTTGCGAAATCCGGTCTTTATTCCGGACATAGGCCATCGACGCAGGATTATCTCCCACCAGCACGACCGCCAGCCCCGGCGTGATTCCACGCCTATTCAATTGTGTGACTTTGCCGCGAGTCTGCTCGTTGATCTGTTTCGCGACCGCTTTACCGTCGATGAGCATCGTTTTGAGTTTTGGGTTTTGAGTTTTGAGTTTTGCGTACGCAACTAATGATGACCAATTCACATGGTTCAATTCTGAGGTATAGCGGTGACGCCCCGTTGCGAGGGACTCCACTCAAAACGCAAAACCCAAAACGCAAAACCCAAAACGCCAAGCGCCTCCCCGTTCCCTACTGCAGCCACTCGGTGTGGTACACGCCCGGCTTATCAATTCGCTCGTAGGTATGGGCGCCGAAATAATCGCGTTGTGCTTGGAGCAGGTTCGCGGGCAGGCGCTCTTGGCGATAGCTATCGAAGTAGGCCAGGGACGCACTGAACGCGGGAACGGCGACACCAGCTTGTATTGCGAGCGCTAAAGCAAAGCGCCAGTTTGCTTGACTCCCCTCGAGGATTGAACTGAAGAAGGGATCAAGCATCAGGTTCTCGAGTTGCGGGCTCCGATCGAATGCTTCTTTGATCCGATTGAGAAATTTTGCGCGAATAATGCAGCCGCCGCGCCAAATGGTAGCAATGTCTCCGAAGTTCAGGTTCCAGTTAAAGTGTTTACTCGCTGCGGCAAACAGGGTGAATCCTTGCGCGTAGGAGATAATTTTCGAGGCATACAATGCATCACGGACTGCATCAACCAGTTTCTGACGATCCCCGTCATAACGATACGGAATTGGAGCTGGAAGCTGTTTCGACGCCCGGACGCGCTGCTCCTTCATCGAGGAGAGAACGCGAGCCTCGACAGCCGCGTTAACGGTCGATATCACCACGCCTTGTTCAATGGCGGACTCTAATGTCCACCTGCCAGTCCCTTTCTGACCTGCCTTATCGAGGATCAGATCGACAAGAGGCTCGCCCGTTTCGGGATCTTTTTTCCGGAAGATGTTGGCTGTTATCTCGATCAGGAAACTGTCCAGGTCCCCACCGTTCCAGGTCTTGAAGACCTCACTTAATTCGTCTGCATCCAGACCCAGGACGTCGCGAAGGATGGCGTATGCTTCACAGATTAGCTGCATATCGCCGTACTCGATGCCGTTGTGCACCATTTTGACGTAATGCCCCGCCCCGCCGGCGCCCATGTACCGGCAACATGGTTCTCCGTCAACTTGTGCAGCGATCTTTCTGAAGATTGGCGCCACAATTTCCCAGGCCTCTTTGGTTCCGCCGGGCATCAGCGAAGGACCCTTCAGAGCTCCTTCTTCGCCGCCCGAAACGCCAATTCCCAGGTAGTTCAAGCCCTTCGCCGAAAGGGCCGCCTCGCGTCGCTGTGTGTCGGTGTACAACGAATTACCGCCATCAATAATGACGTCGCCACGCTCCATATGGGGCAACAATTGTTCAATCACCGCGTCGACCGCGGTCCCGGCCTTGACCATGATCATGATCTTCCGCGGCTTTGCCAGGCTTGAAACTAGCTCTTCGATGGACCGCGTCGCCAAAATCCGTTTCCCAGACGCCCGGTTCGCTGCAAACTTCTCCGTTACCTCTGTTGTGCGGTTGAAAACCGAAACTGAGAAGCCTTTGCTTTCCATATTGAGCACGAGATTTTCGCCCATGACAGCGAGGCCGATTAGTCCGATATCTGATGGATTCATGAGTTTGCAGCTGTAGGTTGAGTTGACTGTACTTGTTTCGCAGTATCTAACATCCCAAGTGGTTGGCAATGGAGTTTTGTGAAATCAGAATAACCAGAGAGCCTCTGAATGCGAGCCGCCTGAACTTTTCGCAAAACGAAGGTGCCGTCGTCGACTTTTTCGGTGTCGTTCGCGCCGCCGAAAACGATCGCATCATTGATGGTATCGAATACGAAGCCTTTGAGGCAATGGCGGAGCGACAGCTTGTTTTGATTGCTGAGGAGGCCAGGGACCGGTATCGGCTGGCCCTAGTGATCATTCATCACCGCATTGGATATGTGCGGGCCGGTGAAGCCTCGTTATTTGTGCGAGCGACAGCTCGGCATCGTGGTGCCGCTTTCGAGGGAAGCTGTCAGATTATCGAGCGGCTCAAACAGACTGTTCCGATCTGGAAACACCCAGTCTATGCGAACGCTCAGATTGCATGAATCTTCCCAATCAACTCACCGTTCTTCGCCTGTTTTTGACGTTGCCGTTCGTAGTTGCGCTGAGTATTAACTTTCCCGGTGCGAAATTGTTGGCTTTGGGTTTGTTTATCGCGGGTAGCGTCACTGACTACGCCGACGGATACATCGCCCGAAAGTTCGAGCTGATTACTGATTTCGGGAAACTAATGGATCCTCTCGTCGACAAAATCATGACGATGTCCGCCTTCATTTGTCTGGTTTCCCTTGGAAGTGTTCCCGCTTGGGCCGTGATCGTCATCGTGAGCCGCGAATTTTTAATTACGGGGCTTCGACTCATCGCCGCCGTTCATGGAAAAGTGCTGCCTGCCGAGCGGTTGGGAAAACACAAGACGGTCTGGCAAATTGTGACGATCCTCTATTGCCTTGTGCTCTTGACCGTCAGTGACCAGTTCGGGCGCATACTCAGCCCGCTGACCCGCACATCGCTCGAAGCGATCGGTTTTGCACTAGTCTGCCTCACGGTAGGTCTCACGCTCTGGTCTGGAATCTCGTATTTCGCAAAGAATTGGGATCTCGTCAGGGATCAATGATGATTCGAGAACTCAAGGACTCAAGGAGTCGAGAAGTCAAGAAGTCGAGAAGTCGAGAAGTTCCCACGCGGGAAGCAATACAGTAGGAATCAGCGCCTTGAATTGGGAATTCCGACTAAACCTAAACTCCGAAATTGAGGACGAGGATCTAAACCTCGGAATTCCGACTAAAAGAGCGACTGTGGGACTTCAACTTGGTCGCCTGGCTCTAACCCAACGTCTCGAGACGGATTCTTACGTATTTTCTTGGCATCTATTATCGTAACCTTTTGGCCGCGCAGCAATCTGATCCTGCGTTGGTCGGCAAAGGGCGAAAAGCCGCCAGCCGCATTTATCGCCGACAGCACCGTCAAGTCTGGCGTAAAAGGAACGCGTTGCGGCAATTTAACTTCTCCTCCTACGTTTACGAACCGCGACTGCGGTTGCATTGTTATAACGATATTCGGGTTGGTGTAAATCTTGCGAGCTTTGTAAACACTCTCGATCATGGTTTGAGCTGCTCCAGGCGCGAGTCCGCCAATTTTTACCCGACCGATATATGGGAGGTTGACGCTACCCTCGCCGTCGATGGTGTATTGACCACTGACCGAAGAGATTTCGGTTGCCGGCACGCCGCCGATCTTTAAGTCCATCGTATCGCCCGGACGCAACGTGGCGTCCGCGAGAACGTTGGTCGACAAAAGAAGACTCATGAGCCAGGACGCGCAGGATTTCCAAAGCCGTCCACACAGGCAACCGTCAGTGAGCTGGCGGCGGCACGAAGACTTTGCGTAATTCTCGGAAGCGGAGCTAATACTCGTCGTCAGTTTTCTCTCCTTCGACATTAGCGGCAACTTTGACCGGCTGCTTCCTGCCGTTTTTCGGTTTCGTGTAGTAGTGGGTGTAACTGGTGTAATATTCGTAGTGTCGATCGTGGCGAATATTTACGTTATTGAGGACGACTCCCAAGATTTCGCCTCCGACATTTTGGATCGCCTTTTTCACACGAAGCAGCATTGACCGAGGGAACCGGCGGTGTTGAACCACGACGATCGAACCATCGACCAGGCTGGCAATAATCGAGGCGTCGCTGACCCCCAGGATCGGAGGCGAGTCGAAGATAACGACATCGAAGCGCTCTTTCGCCACTTCGACCAGGTGTTCCATGGTTTCTGAATGAAGCAGGCTGACCACATCGGTTGCTGCTGAGCCTGCCGGCGTCAAGCTCAGATTGCTTACCGAGGTCGGATGAATTACCTGGTCCAAGGTGGCCTCCCCTTTCAGGTAGTTCCCAAGTCCTAGCCGGTTCTCCACGCCGAAGAGCCGATGCTGAGAGGGTCTACGCATGTCGGCGTCCACCACGAGGATCCGCAGACCGCTTTTGGCCCAACTCGTCGCCAGGTTGCAGGCGGTAGTCGATTTGCCCTCCTGGGCGCCGCCGCTGACGATACTTAGGGTAGAGGCGTTTAGCTTTTTGCGATTGAAATCGACATTGGTCTTGAGGATTCGGTACGCCTCGGCGTCGGCTGTATCATCGCCGGCGTTCGGCAGCATTTTGATTCCCTGGGGTATTACCGCCAGGACAGGCAGGTCGACGTACTTCTCTACGTCGTCCATCGTTTTCACGCTCGTGTCGAGGTACTCGACGAAGAACGCCAGCGAAATGCCGAGTACCAAGCCGGCCGCAACGCCGAGAGCCATATTAAGCGTCACGTTTGGCTTGCTTGGAAAAAGGGCCGGCTCTGCCAGATCGCGCACAAACGCGGCGTTTCGCGGCATCGTGCGCTCCATGGACTCGCTGCTCAGCCGGGATTTTGCGGCCTCTAAAAGTTTGCGTTCCTCGACGTACTTATGTTTCGCGTCTTGGTATCGAGCACTCGCCGTTTTTTTTGTCTGCTGCTCGCTTTGACTGTTCGTCAGGTTTGACTCTATGGCTTTCAAGGAGTCCTCAGCTATCGCGAGCTGAGTCGCGAGACCCTTGCGTATGCTATCGATCTGTTTTCGTAACTGGCCCTCGATCGTGTCAATCTGGGCCTGCGCTGCTTTTACGTCTGGATGGTTGACCCCAAGACCCGAATTGAGCATTCTGGCCTTGTCGGCCTGCGCGGATTGATATACCGGCAATTTTTGTTCGATGATCGGATCATTGAGATTGAGCTGTCCGGCGGCTCGCATCAAGTCTTCCGATTTAAGCCGATCGAGTTCGGCGACCCGGCTTTGCAACGTTGCCACCTGCGATCTGGCATCGTTCACCTTTTCCTGGTTGGACATCACGCTGGAGTCTTCAACTCTGCCCGAGTTATCCAGGCTGTCCGGGTTTGGATCCACGATATTCGACTCGGTGCGCAAGCGCGAAGCTTCCATGTAGGCCTGGCTGACAGCTTCCTCCTGCTTCTTTACGTCGTCTAACATCTGGTCCAACCCCTTGGAGACGAGGCTTTGTTGCTCCGCGATTCGTTGCTCCATGTAAACGTTAGCGATAGTGTTCGCCAGCAGCGCCGCTTCCTGAGGATCCGTGCTATAAACGTCGATTTGAATGAGATTTGTGTTTCTGACCTCTTGGAGCGATAACATCCCGAGCAGGCGTTTATTGGCCACTTCCTTCGGGAGTGGTTCGCTGTTCGAACCCCACTTCCTCTGGAGATCCAGGCGATCAATAACCGGGTAAAGAACCCCTTTCCGCATAATGATTTGGAACTGAGTCTGGATAAATTTGGGATCGTTGACCTCATGCTGCGATCCAGTCTGATTGTCAAAAATGCGAACGGGCGTCATCTCCGGTTCTACCTCGATCGTAGCGAAAGAGTTGTATTTCCGAGGTAAAAAATAGGTCGCGACACCGGCGGCGATGACAACCAGAAGGAATACGAGAATCACCAGTCCCAAGCGGACTCGAATGACGCGCCAGTAGTCCAGGAAATGCAGCTTAGAGTCTTGAGAATTTTCCATAATTCATAGAAAGATTCATAGCGACTCGAAGCTGAGCTTAAGATTAGTCTCTGACATTCTCAAGTCCCCGACGCCATTGAGCTCTGTCAGAACGCAAACGATGCCCCCAGAAATATTTTGTTTCGGTAGTAGTCTCGGAAGACGATTTCAGAAGACGAACGGGTAAACGTATATCCGGCCTGAACCGAAAGCGATCGATCAATCGCGTAGGAGAGTGTAGCATTTGCGTCTAGGCCATTCTCTACAAACGAAAAAGGCTGCTTGTACTGATTGTATGAGTAGTAAATGGATGCCCCAGCCTTCATTTTTTGTCCGAACGTGTGATCGACCCTGATCCCCGTCCTGTAAACCTCTTTGTACTGCCCGACTGCAAAATCGGACTGTTCCAGACCGAGGCGATTGTACCATTGGAAGAAGCAGGAAGGCCGATATTCATAGCTCAGTGTAGACTCGGCGTACGGGAAAGTCGTTTCCATTCCGCCTGGTGTCAGGAAGGTCCGTAGTTCAACACCGCCTCGGAACGTGAAAGAAAGGCGCGGACTCAATGTTGCATCAGCCCCGCCGAGGAGGAAGTGCGAGTACGAATCGGAATTGGCAGCTGTGTTTGACCCGGTAGTGGTCGTTTGGTAGGAGATGTATCCGAAGCGATACTCGCCCACTAGCGTGACGGTCGGGAGAATCATATAGCGAAGCTGCTCCCCGATAAGGTGTTCGAATCGGTTCTGCTGGGTGGCTTCGACGCTGTTTTCGTACAGGTAAGTGGTCAAAGTGTATGAGGTGACCGCCGAAAATCGTGGAGTCAATTCATAGCCTAGCGAGATCTGGCTCGAGTCGACGAAATAGTCTCCAACGTATTGCGTCGCAGCGCCCGTGATGGAAAAATTTGGCTGAGACTGGTAAGACAGATTCGATGACAAACTTAGAATCAGTCGCGGTGTGAGTCGGTAGGAGGAATTGAGGTTCAGCGAAATATTTGGATATACGGAGGTCCCGGGTACATCCCAATAATACTCGAACCCGAGTGCAAGGTCGGCGTCCAGTCTGCCGCGTTGGTTACCGACGTGCGACGCAATATCCAAACTGAGATCATTGTAACCGCTGCCGATACGATCGGTGTGACTGGTAAAAACGTTGTCGTCATAGCCGGCATCCGCCGAGGCCGAAATCTTGAACGGCAAATTGGTGAAAACTCCCTCACCAACGGGCGCTCCTGGCTTTACCGAATTGACTGCTGCCGGGCCGCTGAGCGTCAGACTTTGCGCATCTGACCAGGGCGCCGACCAGAAAATCAAAACAGCGGCGATCGGCAAATGACTGCAGAGAATCCTCATCAATTTTCCT
>Ga0185299_10007030_pt1 | contig 11721 bp, 11 predicted proteins | sample PaiPotPPA55metaG_FD_128002 | JGI IMG/M metagenome (GOLD analysis project Ga0185299, IMG submission 128002) | Iron sulfur acid spring bacterial and archeal communities from Banff, Canada, to study Microbial Dark Matter (Phase II) - Paint Pots PPA... ...
CAGGCGCAGCGACTTGTGCAAGCCAGAGCATCCAAGCGGTTTGAATGCCCATCAGGCGTCCGAAGGCAACACGGGCGTAAAGATACGGACCGCCGGCCTGCTGAAAGCGCGAGGCTACCTCGGCGAAGCAGCCTATGATCACGCTCATTCCCGCACCGGCCCCGAGTACAGCGTACGGACTGTAATTACCGATGAGGCCAGCTACGGCGGAAGGAAGTCCAAAAACGCCACTGCCGATGATGGAGTTCACGACCAGCGCAACCAGGCTCCAGCGCCCGATGGCGCGGATGAGTTCGTGGCGCGGTGTGCGGACAATAGCCGATTCTGTCACCGGGAGTTTGTACCACAAACGGGCTGCTGCTTGGAGGGAGAGCCGCGACTTCGCGCCGGACTTCGCCCAGCCTCGGACAGCCGAGGCGGCTGTCTCCACAGGGTTCTGGCGTGTTGAGACCTACACAACGGAGACGTGAAAAACCTTGCCAGTAGCGGATTCCAGCGTCATCCCCCGGCGGGCATCAGTCACCAGACCAAAGTAATTGCATGAATTACGAAAGCGCATGATCGTGGGACATCTATCCGCTTAACCCTGGCGATGAGATGTTCTATCCACACCATGGCCATGGGAATTGATCCGGAGATGGACGACCTTCATACGCGCATGCTACGAGTTACAGAAGACCTGCGCGTGATTCAGCGTGAGCTGAATTGCGCTGCCATGCAGGCGCCCAGCGATCCGGAACTGATGGAGGCATTAAGCGCTTTGCCGGAGACCGAAGCCATCCAGGTTCTGTGCAAGTCTCTGGATCAGATGCGCCACTTCCTCTGGTTTTACAGCCAGGTGATGAGCAACGATCCGGAACTGGGTGACAAACTTCGCCAGGCGAATGTGTCAAAGACGGTGGAAGATGGCAAGGTGGATACTTCTTTCCTCGATCAGCTCACCCGTGCTGACGAGGCGGTGCTGTTGCGTTATATGGCCGAAGCAAAAGAGCGGAAACCGAACTAAGACGCAGCTCCTCGGACGATAGTTCTTCTTACTTCTCCATCAGGACTGAGCACCACCAGGTTGGCCTCCGCGCCGGGAGTAAGTTGTCCATGGTGCGCGAGGCCGGCGACTGCTGCGGGGTTCTGCGTTGCGGCACGTATCGAATTCTGCAAACTCCAACCAGCGAATTGTTTCACGTTACGCACGGCGCGATCCATGGTAAGGACGCTGCCGGCGAGTTTGCCATCCGTTTCGCCATGGATTGTGCAGCGACCATCTTTGACTTCGACTTGTATGGGCCCAAGCTGGTAGGTGCCGTCGGGCATGCCAGCGGCGGCGGTTGCGTCGGTAATGAGAACGGCGTGTTCAACGCCCTTGGCCCGCAGGAAAAGTTTCACCACTTCCGGTGCGACATGAATTCCATCCGCAATAATGTCGGCAGTGAGGTGCTCGCTGGTGAGCACCTCGCCGAGGATGCCCGGTTCGCGATGATCCAGCGGACGCATGGCATTAAAGGTATGCGTGGCGTGGCGGGCGCCGGTTTTCATCGCGGCCTTGACCGGTTCCATCGTGGCGTCGGAATGGCCGATGCTCACGCAGACATTGCGGCGCACCGCTTCTGCGATCACCTCGATCGCTCCGGGCAACTCGGGCGCGATTGTCATCATGCGCACATGACCGCGCGCGGCTTGCCAGAGGCGCTCAAAGACTTGCAGCGTAGGCTCAAGAAGATTCTCCGGAGGATGGACACCGCGCCGTTTATGACTGAGAAATGGTCCTTCCAGATGAATGCCGAGTGAAAGAGCTCGAACCTCGCCCCTGCTGGCGCGGACGCTCGGAGCCGCTTCGATCGCGTCGGCTAGTCGTTGCAAAGCGGCGCAGGTCTGATCGAGCGGCGCAGCGACGGTCGTAGGGAAATATCCGGTAACGCCATGTGTCGTCAGAAATTTGTTCAGCCGCGGCAGTTCGGCGGGCGATGCCTGCATGACGTCAATTCCGGCGCCGCCGTGCATGTGGATATCGACAAAGCCCGGCGCCAGGATGGCATCTGGGAGATCGCGAGTGAAATCAATCACGGTTGCGTTCTTGGGAATTTCCTGCTGCGCCCGCGAGGACACGGCGGAGATGCGACCATCCTCAATAAACAGGAGCGGGTTTAATATCTCCTCCCGCGGCGTGAAAAGACGATGAGCGCAGAGAACGATCATTCTTAGTCACAAGATTCTTATTCGCAAGGTGCGATTAGGTCACAAGGTGCGCGATAACTTTTGTCCCGCTGGATCCTGCAGCCCCTGTGCGACACCAGTGTAACGCGAAAAATGTACCGGCACGTGGGCCGAAGCGCCAACGCTGTGATGTTATAATCTGGGTGCCTATGGAAAAGTAAGTGTGCGCGCGGGCGGATTGACTTCCTTGTTGCCGTCCGCCGCCTAGTCGGGGAGTGGCTCAGCCTGGTAGAGCACCTGGTTCGGGACCAGGGGGTCGGAGGTTCAAATCCTCTCTCCCCGACCAATCTTTCTCTCGCTCTTTCAGTTGTTTAGGCAGCCGTTGCCACCTCAGTTTTTTCGGTACATTTCGGTACATTCGGTACAACTGAGGCTAGTTGAAACCCAAAGCCACATCGCTCCGCCCACTTCCTGCGGAATGGAACGTCCTCTTTGATTTTGTCGTAGAGGTCGCTCATGTCCTTTCCAGCATGACCCATCCAGTACTTGTATAGGCCCTCGGGACATTCCGCATAGTTCCGCAGGTACATGTTTCTAAAGCGGCGGAAACGCATGGTTTCCAGCTTTGTGCGTGCCGGTGAACGGATTGACGTAGCCCAGTTCCTTAAGGGCCTTGTGCAGATGCCGACGGATGATGTTTGACGGAGAGAGGGGTTTCCCTTGTCGAGTGCAGAACAGGAATCCCGATGCCCGGTTGCCAACGAACTCTTTGAAAAGAGTAGCAATCGTCGGGTGGAGGTCAACCTGGCGAAAGCCATTTGCTGTTTTGAGCCGTTGTTCAACCCTACCGTGATGAATTTTCTGATTGGACAAAGATGGTGAGGAAGTCCGGAGAAATGTGCTTGTCAATCTCGATGCCAAGCGCCTCGCCGACTCGAAAACCACCAGCACCACACAGAACGAAAATCATCCGCTCCCGCTCTTTCTTCCACCGTGCTAGCCCTGTCATCACATCAGACGAGAAGGATGGAGTGTTTTGCTTGTCCTTCTCGACCACAGGTAGGTCGATGAATTCGTGATTCCACTTTCGAGGATAAATCTCCTCGCCTTGTTCATCGACGGCAGAAGCCACGACCATCTTCACAACCGGAACATAGTTGTCGATGGTTTTTGGAGATAAACCCTGTTCCGACATCTTTGCAACGACGGACTTCAAGACCGCATTGTTGATTTCGGACAAGGGCAAATCTCCAATATTTGGGTTAAGCCAGTTCTTGAAACAGGCCTCCCAGAGTTCCAATGTCGAAATTGCAATGGGCTTGCGCTTCCGACTTCGGACGTGGTTGAGCCACCATTTTGCTTGTTCGTCGAACGTGACACCGTTTTTTTGCTTCACAACTTCGTTAAAATACTCCATGGTGTCGGCTCCGCTCTCCATGATGATTTCACGAGCGCGGCGTTCCCTGACGGTCTTGGACAGGCTACCGGGGCCTGAGATCGGGCAAATTCTCTCCCGCATGTGTTTTCTCTTTTCTAGTCCCGGTACATCCATCCACCACCGAACAACCCACCATCTGCCACTTGATTCAATGTGACCGCTCTGACCAGTTCTGCGGAACATGCTCTTTCCTCTCCGCTTCACTGGTGTCGCGGTCAAAACCTTAGTATCGCTGGCGGTTAATTGCAACGGGGTAGGAGTTGCGGCGTCCTGGCTCGGAACCCTGGGCAAATGCACCTGTTGAGGCGTGAGCGACGGGCCGTGTTCGCACCAATCGCTTGCGCATCCACAGGTTTGGTGCTGGCACTTTATGCATGCCATGTGCTTTCTCCGCTTGATTTCTCTGCGGAGAAAAGCCACAATGAGTTTGGGTCTAGATCGTGGTTCGCTCCGCGATTTGGATTAGCCCCGCCTACGGTTCCACCCGGAGACGGGGCGCTGATTGTTGGCTATGTTTTAGGGAGGTGGTTCAACCGTGATAACTACGGTCTGACCGTCAGCAAAGCGAATCTCAATCCTGAGTCTCACGCTGATTCCATCCTTCCTGAAAGCTCCGTTGCTGCGGGGCTTTCGCATTTCACGCCAAAGTTATCTTTTCCCGGCCAGTTTGTGGGTTCCGAGCTTTTCGGGCTTGGGTTCTTCTCGAAGATATTTCTTCGCTTCCCATCCCACTACCCACTTGTAGAGCGTCCTGCCTTCCTTGTCGTATGGCAGTATCGCGCCTTGTTCTGCCAACCTAGAAAGCACTTGGTAAATCGTGGACAGAGGATTTTTTTGGGTGAGAGCAACGCCAGCTTCGAGAAGTTGATTGCGAATTTCGACCGCAGAATACAGTCGGCTTTCATCTTTTTTGAAAACAGCTTTCACGGCATCAGTAATTCCGACATCGGGACCGTGCCAAAGAGCGGGTTGATTAACCAAGGGAGCAAAGCCCTTGATGCCCTTTTCCAGTTTAGAAATTTCACTTTCAATCGCGCTTTTTTGCTGGTAAAGCGTCTCCAACCTAGCCTGAGCTTTGGCGAGCCAGCTTTCGTAATCGAATGTCATAACGGAATATTATCACTGTGACTATCACAAGTAAAGCGAAGAGTGACTGCATGGGTGATTGGGGTGATGTGATTGCGGATGCTGTCCGAAATCTTATGTATGCAGCGAGGAATTGCTGAGCTGAAGCGCTTGGACTCGGGCAACCGGTATCGGCGCGTTTTATGATGACGAAGTGCATCGTTATCTCGAGTTGGCGCCCACGCAAGGACAGGTCGTATGCCATTTTGCAATTGGTTATCCGGTACCCGATCCTCGCGTCTCAGCATCCAGTGAGCCGCAATGAAGCACATGGTAGGGGTACTCGTGCATGGCGACAACCATTTCGTTGTGCGCGGTCCATTGCCGGCTCGAGATGTTGCACTCGCACTGATTCGACACTGGTCCATCATTAAGATTGGAGCGACAATACCTCCTTCGCTTGAGGAATGGCGCATCAGTACGAAGGAGTTCCGAGAAGACCTGGAATGGGCAGTGATCGTACCCGGAACCAGTGAGATATCTCCTGCGGTAGCGCAGTTGCTGGATGAGCTGTCGGCGCGGGGAATTACCATCCACGACTCCAGCTTCGACTCTTGGTAGCGTGTCTTATCGAGGAAGAGTGTCAGGTAACTCGGGCACAGGTACCAACCTTATATATGAAACTAGACTGTCCGACGTTCGAACCACCGCGTACTGGCTTTTACCCTGGAAGATCGTCTGCATCCGATAGCTTCGTGTCAGCCGAGGGACGGGGCCTCAAGGTCTTCATGATCGCTTCGCGCATCGGCGGCAATTCATCCTTGACCGTATTCCAGATGATTTCATCATCCACTTTATGGTAGCCGTGACGAAGGATGTCACCCATCCGACAGAAGCCCTTCCAATCCGGTCCCGGGCATAGCTTATCCGCATCGTCGCCAAGACGCTTCGCGGCTTCCGTAATTATCTGAAGCTGTCGCTCGATGGCCGACCGTCTCAATACATCTTTTGTGTAGGTGTCGAAGTCCAAGCCATCGACAAAAGACTCGATGTGATCGATGCCTTCGAGAACGTCCCGCAGATGAGTGGCGTTATCTCTAAAAGGCAATGATAGCCTCGCTCATAGCTCTTGAGCGCACGGGCTCGCGCATCCAATCCGACGAGGACAGGTCCACATTGACGCCAAGCAAGTCGGTCAACCGACCTTGCAGGCTGCCGATCTTCACGAGCGTAAGTCGCTTCGATTTATCGAATTCAGCCATGAGGTCGACGTCGGAGAAGACATCTCCTTCGTCCCGAGCTACCGATCCGAAGACACGTAGATGGACGATGCCGGCGGCCTCAAGCTCATGTCGGTGGTCACGTAGGGTTTCGAGAACGTGGTGCTTGTCCATGCACCTATTTTGCGCCAAGATGGCGGCTTCCTCAACAAGATTGAGAGGTATGGCCGACCGATCGTTCGGCTGCGTGATTCCTTTCGTTCGCCCCACGCGTAAACGAAAAGCTCACAGCGGTTCTCAACTGCATTCCCGATGTAGCCCCTCCGCACAGAGACGGCCGCTTTTCTCGCGGAGGCGCCCCCCCGTGCTATTGTGGTGTGCTCTCGTGGACCGCGCCAATCTTGGGCTGATTACCCCCAGGCCGATTTAGAATTTCACTGACTCCCAGAACTCCCTACTGCTCCCAGAACCCCCTACTGAATGACCGCCGTTGTTGCTTGTCAGAAAAAAGGATCTTTGGGCGGTTTGACGTTCCAATTGAGCCGCGTCTGGCGTATTTGACTCTGCGGTCGTTTCATATAGGCGAACTGCGAAATCGTCCGGTTGAGCGTTATCGTAGTGCCATCGACCCAGCTGAATTCCTTCTGGTCCAGCTCCCAAAGCAGACGAACGATGCGTTTGATGCCACGCCCGTTTTGCAGCTTGAACGGCGCTGGTTCCAGACTCAACCAGGTTCTGAACAAGTGGCGTCAGAGAAAAAAACAACAGTTTGACGCCCAAAGGTCTCAGCCTAATCTGGTCAGACAATCTGGAGAGATGTGCTTGTCGATCTCGATGCCAAGCGCCTCCCCTATTCTCAGACCAGCCCCAGCCGCAGATAACTGACCCGGCTATTTGATGGTAAAAGCAAGTATGTTCGACTTTCCTCCGCCGGGCGTTGGGTTCTTGACCGCGATGTTAGCCGTACCGGTAGATGCGACAGCGGCCGCTGTCACATAGACCGTCATCTCGGTCGGGCTTACGTAGCTCGCAGAATGAGCCTTGCCATTCCAAGTGACCACCGAGCCAGGCGCAAAGCCAGAGCCGCGAACAGCCAAGCGGAAGTTCCCAGCACCGTGAGTAGCAATCGCGGGGCTCGAGGACTTTAAAACTGGCACAGGGCTGACGGTCTTGCTGGCAGCGAGGAGCAGTGTGGGGCTTTGCAACAGCACAACCTGAGTGGCCGTGTTGCCGCAACAGCCACCGGTCAGAATAAAGGCCAACCCGTTGGTGCCCCATTGCATGAATTTGGAAGTGGCTGGATTGAGACCGAGATTCAGTTCAGACAAGTTTGCCACCGCCAAAGGTGTGAACTCTGAAAGGTTGTAGCTGGTGATCCCAAACGAGTTGAAAAAGGGAGTCTGACCGAGGGCAAACACACGATTCAGGGTTGCATTTGACAGAACTTCAGGACCGTTGCCACAGCAAGAATTTCCCACGTCGTAAGTTCCCAATAGCAGGCCAGTCGCTGGATTGAACTCCTGACCGTTGCTAGTAAAGATCAGCCCGCCCGAATATTGGAATGTATTTCCAGTGACGAGCCCGTTCCAGGTCTTAGTTACTGTCCCGCCGGTGGCGGTGACGGCAACCTCGCTCAGAGTGTTGGGAGAATAGCCGAACAGCGTTGTGCCGTTGGCAAAGTCGATTTGGTTTATCTGGGCTGTGGTGACGGAGTTCGCCAGTTTTGTCGAATCGGTAAAGAATTCGAGTGTACTAGGCGGGCAGCATCCGTTCTGGGTGAGCGCGGTCGCAATCGTGTGTGAGTTCGTGGGAGATACTGCGATCGCTGCCGCGACATACGGCGCACCATTTTGCGGGTTGCCCAGGGGGATATCGATGTCCGGAGTAAAGCTCGGAAGATTCAGCCGCTGTATGGAGCCATTCCCATTCAGGCCGACATAGAGATACTTGGAGGTGGTGTCCAGCGCTAGTTTTGTAGGCTCGCTGCCGGCGAAGAAAGTTGCAGTGACTGCACCGGTGGAGGGATTTATTACGGCGATGCTGTTGCCGGTTGGCCCGTCGCTGCTGGGTAGGGAGGCGTAAATTACCTGCGCGAATGGATCCCAGACAAGATCATTGGCGGGGAGGTCTAAGATAGTGATGTTTATAGGATAGGTGACGTTAAAAGTCACGGTTTGCGAAATGGTGCCCGGGGACGGGTTGGTTACGGTCAGCTGAATTATTCCCGCGGTTGCCAGTTCGGCCGTCGTAGGTTGAGCCTGGAGTTGTGTAGAACTGACATAGGTAGTCGGAATGCTTATGCCGTTCCATTGCACCTTCGCTCCGGAATTGAAGTTCTGACCGTTGATCAGAATCGGCTCGGAGGGAGTTCCAGCCACTATGGAAGTTGGCGAAAAGTTATTAATACTGGGGCCGGGTGCGATGACTTGCACAGTGGTAGATGCCGGACCGCCGCCGGGAGGTGGGTTGGTCACGGACAGAAAAAGCTGGCCTGCGTTGGACAGAGCTGTATCAGGTATCTGAGTTTTGATCTGAGTGGCGCTCACAAATGTTGTGAGCAACTGGGTGTTGCTGTCTTGAAGAAAAACTGCCGAGGAGGACAAAAATCCTGAACCGTTGATAGTGACGGTTGTGGTCGCGCTATCGAGATAGATAGTCGGCGGCGAGAGTGATGTGATAGTGGGAATGGGATTTCCGCCAGTACCTTGCAAGGGTATGGTGATCGCTGTGGTCACGCCAGTTTCGGCGATCACTAAACTGGCTGTAACATTCCCCATGGCGGACGGAGCGAAGGTCATATACATCTCGCAACTTTGGTTGGCGGAGATGGTTCCGACGCAGGAAGGACCGTACAAAGCAAAGTTGCCGCTGCTCGTGCCAGTAATGGTTGTGCTGGTTACGGTGACTGCAGTCGTGCTCGTATTACTCAAGAAAACAGGCACAGGCTGGGTGGGTAAGTTCAAAGGAACGGTTCCGAACTCGATTGGGTTGGGAAAAACAGCAACGGGAACGGCGGCCAGGGCTAAGGTTCCAGTTAGAACGAGGCAAGCGCAGACGACAGCGACACGCAACTTTAGATTCATGGTTTAACTCCAAAAGACTCGAGATTCCCCATCAAGGGCGTACGGCGCGAGGGAAGTGTACATAGACTTCCGCGGAAAGTCTGCAGTTCTTTTGGTGAAAGCTGCTGCTGTTCGGAATCTGTAACACGCGAGGGCAGATTTCCATGCGAGAAGCGGAAGACTCGCTGAGCAACGCAGGAGACCCTCTCTTTTAGATTTAGATGAGCGATCCGGTTCGCGAGGCTTCCCGCATCGCTCAAGACAGAGCATTGTCGCCGGAGACGATTCGCGAGGCTTGCAGTTCTGGATTCAAGCAGGTCTTCCCCTCATCCGCTTGAGCGAACTGGAACCGTCGCTCTGCCAAGATTGGCAGGGCTCTGCTGAGTTCTCCCAACCATCCTCGATTTTCTCGGTACAACTTCGGTACATCTGAGCGAGACAAAAGTTGGCTTGCTGGTCCCTAAGCGACACCAGACAAAGCACTTGGAGTTTGTACTTTCATAGTTCGGGACCAGGGGGTCGGAGGTTCAAATCCTCTCTCCCCGACCAATTCTTTCAACCAATAAACATGCGGGTTCCAGCGTGATCTGGTCGCCGGCCAACCAGCCCGTCATTTTCCCTCTGTACTATGGATTTACTAGGTTCGGGTCGAGTCTCCCCGAAGCGGCTTTCCCTGTCAGAGCCCACGCCCACAGCCCTGTTCGCCCTCCGGTCGCGCTAAATACCCCGCGGGCCGACGGATACTCTGCTGCGCTCTACGGCCTCGTCAGGCAGCAGTCTGAATCGGGGCTGCCGAACGGCGGGTCATTTTTCGTCCGCGTTCTCTTCCACAGGAGGCCAGATCAATTTGCTCCCACAGAAAGGACAGAGACAGAAGTGTATTTGAAAACCCCCTTCAGCCACCGGAACGTGCCAATCTTTTTGATATAGGAGAAAGAAGCGAGTTCCCCTCTTGTTGGTCACCCTCATAAGCTCGAGACCACTTTGGGGATGGCTGAGCTTCTCTAGCTCTGCACAGCAATAGTTCATTGCGAAACCATTCTGAGCGTTATCGCGATATTAAGCCAACCATCGCTAACAGATATGGTCGGGTGAAGCTATAGTCTTTCCTTAAACGCTGGAAATCCCTCTTGTGAAAATGCTGTGTTGAGCGCCTGCAGGCGTGGAGGCAAGAGTCTTCCTGCGTCTGCCAAGTCATACACCGCGTCGCGTTCCGACAGATGCCTACCCTCCATTGCCGCGAAGAGCGGGCCAAGTTGGTACGATTCGCGCGGCGCGTGTTGTGGTGCGACACTCATATTCGTCTCTTCGTGCCATCGCACGAATGTAAACAGCAGGTTGTTCCAAGAGACTTTGACCGTAGGGAACTCTGACTGAAGTATTCCGATACGTGAAACATTGGCCTGTGGATCGGAGATCAAGAAATACAGATTTGCGGTGATGTCAGCAACTAGCTTGAGATTATCTTTGCGCCGAATCAAAGGACTGAGCCACCATCCAAAGGCCACGATGTACAACATTCGGATTAGAAATCCAACGCCCAAGAATAGGTAGTATAGCGGTCTGGCAAGCTCGGCGATCCGAAGTTTCGTTCCTGGCTTCACGTGCAAATTCTAGCGTTTTGCGATGGGTGCTGTTAACAGTAGTTGTGGGAGCGGATAGTAAAGCCTCATCCAATTTCAAAGCCGCTGTTCTCGTTCCGTGCGGAAAACAAAGATAAGCAGAACGCCGGTGATCGCGAGGAACAGACCCCAAACCCAGCGGCCAAGCGCAATGTCAACAATCCCTGCGATAGCCCACAGCGCGAGGATTCCCGTACGAATCCAGGACACAACCGGTCTTTTCCGCAGAAGTGAGAACATTACTGCGCTGCCCATCACAAGCTGCACTATGCCGAACGGGATGTCGCGGCGACGAGCCAGGGTCTCAATGCCTTGGACAAGAAATAGCGTACCCATGGCAACTAAGAACCACTTCGACGAAGATCCTGATTGGCCTTGTGTTGGGGTCACGTTATTGACAAGCTGGAGTTAAGCGATTGTTAGCAGTCGATTTGCCGTTGCCAACCAAAGATCGAAAAGACAGTGAACCACAAGGCCGTCCAAACGCTGTAAAAGATAGATTGAGCCCACGAGTGGCGTGGCCAGCCGATAATGCTGTGAAAGATGTACCCGAAAAGCCGAATCGAAAATTATCCAGAAGACAAGCAACGCGGCGAAGCTTACTTTCGCCTATCCAATTTGAGAATCTTGCCGTTCTGTTACCTTCCATTTCCACGACAGTTTACACCTTAGAAGGACAACTGGCGTAACATCGCCATAGCACGTTTTGACCCCGACAAAGGCGAAGAGAAGGCGCAAAGTTGTGAGAACGCCTGTTAGCAGCAGTTAGAGCCTGATGCGCTCATCATTTGCTTTGATGAAAGCGTAAAGATGGCGTGGAATGCCTTGCGGAGTTCGGTAGAACCACTCATCGCAACGCTCAAGTTCTCGGTCGCGTCCTTCGTTCGTCTTCCTCATGGCCGCTTCAACTCGGGCGACTGTAAGGGGGGCGGCACGCAGAGCGCTGATGGCCCTCTGCGTGATCTTGGCGGTCCTCCTGCACCCGATGCGTGATAACGACTGCACAATTTCTGGCGCGAACCGCTTGGATGAGTTGCTGATTTCGATACTCTGATTTGGCCCCATTCGATACTTTGAATTGGCCCCACCTTACTGAAAACCATATACCGTGGACTCTGCTTCGGGCCTAACCGCCCCAAGGGAGGACCGGGTGGATAGGAGAG
>Ga0185299_10007032_pt1 | contig 11717 bp, 9 predicted proteins | sample PaiPotPPA55metaG_FD_128002 | JGI IMG/M metagenome (GOLD analysis project Ga0185299, IMG submission 128002) | Iron sulfur acid spring bacterial and archeal communities from Banff, Canada, to study Microbial Dark Matter (Phase II) - Paint Pots PPA... ...
GTCGGCGCCTCCGGCAGCGGCAAATCCACCCTGCTCGGCATACTCTCCGGCCTCGATGCGCCTACCGCAGGAAGGGCTCAGGTCGCCGGGTTCGACCTAGGCGCGCTCGGCAAGAAGGACCGGCTGCGCTACCGGCGTTCCACCGTGGGCTTCGTCTGGCAGAACACCGCGAAGAACCTGCTGCCGTTCCTAACCGCCGCGGACAACGTGGCCCTACCCATGGCCTTCGCTGGCCGAGGACGCCGTGAGCGCCGTGAGCGCGCGCTCGAGCTGCTCGAACTTCTGGGCGTGGCCGACTGCCGCGACCGCGCGCCGGGCCAACTCTCCGGAGGCCAGCAGCAGCGCGTGGCGATCGCCACCGCGTTGGCCAACCGCCCCGAGGTGGTGCTGGCAGACGAACCGACCGGCGAACTGGACTCGGCCACCGCCGCGCAGGTCTTCGAGGCACTGCGGGACGCCAACCGGGAGCTGGGCGTGACAGTCCTCGTAGTCACGCACGACCGCGCCGTCTCCGAGCACGTCGGGCGGACCGTAGAGATCCGAGACGGGCGCATCAGCACCGAGACGCTGCGCCCAGGCGCGCAAGCGGGAGCGGCAGTAGGGGCGGAAGATGGAGTGGAGGCCGCCGAGGCCGAGCGCTACTCCGTGCTCGACCGCGCCGGGCGGGTGCAGCTACCGCCCGAGTACACCGAGGCAGTCGGCCTGCGCGACCGAGTGCGCCTGACCCTAGACACCGACCACGTAGGCGTCTGGCCGGGCCAGGGCAGCGGCCAGGGGCAGGGTCCGCGCCAGGGCGCCAGCCGTAGCGACGAAAGGGAAACAGGAGGGGAGGCAGATGTCTGAGCTCACCGCCCAGACCGCGGAAACGGCCGGGGCAACCGGCGAGGACGCGATGGTCTCGGCCCGCAATCTCAGCCGTACCTTCGGGAGCGGCGCAGGCCGGGTGCGCGCCGTCGACGACGTGTCCTTCGACATTCCGCGCGGGCAGCTGTGCGTGCTGGTAGGCCGCTCCGGCGCGGGCAAGACCTCATTGCTGAACCTGCTCGGCGGCCTGGACCGCCCGGACGAGGGTGAACTGCGTATCGATGGGCGCACCGTGTTCGGCAAAGGAATCCGACCGTCCCGCCGACAGTTGACGTCCTTGCGCCGAGAGACCGTCGGCTTCGTCTTCCAGAACTTCTCGCTGCTGCCGATCCTCAGCGCTGCCGAGAACGTGGGCGTGCCACTGCGAGTGCGCCGCACCCCGTCGGCAGAGCGCGAGGAGCGGGTCGAATTGCTTCTCAAGCTCGTCGGCCTGGGCGAGCACCGTGCACAGCGCCCCGGCGAGCTGTCCGGCGGCCAGCAGCAGCGCGTAGCCATCGCTCGGGCGCTGGCCAACACGCCCAGGCTGCTGATAGCGGACGAGCCCACCGGCCAACTCGATTCCCAGACCGGCCGGGATGTCATGGCCCTGCTGCACGCCGTAGTGGTGTCGGAGAACGTCACCGCAGTCGTGGCCACCCACGACCCCGCCATGATCGAGCTCGCCGACCGGGTGCTGACCATCTCCGACGGCCGCCTGGTCGAGGCCAAGGACTGAGCAGCCGGCCGAGTAGCTAAAGAGTCCACAGCGGCCGCTTCCGCCCCAACGAGTCTGCCTCAAACAGATGGTTGACCGGGACAGCGCTCAGCCGTCAATGCCCGTACGCGGCATACGGCCGCTCGCAAAGCTCTTGGCCGTGGGCATCACGCTGCCGGCTTACAACGCGGAGATCGTGGTTTCGCGGCTGTGACAATCAACCATTGCATCGCTTCTGGTGCTGCGCAGTCGTATCGGCGGCTCGCGTAGGCGAGTTCAGATGCGCCTGTGGCACTGACGGCGTCCGACTTGGTTAACCTCGTGCCTTGGGCACCTCAACACTTTGCCGTCAGCCGTCCCCCTCCTGCCGTGCGGTGTCGGAGGTCTGGCTTCGCGTGCGCGCCGGCTCTGGAGAGTCAGCATCAGCTGCGCCTCCGGCCGGCCCTTGGCTCGGACGTGGGATTGCGGAGCGTGGTCTTTTCGCTTCGGGGGTGGGGGATCTGATGGTGGGCATCGAGTGGGCGGGTGGTCGTCCTGGCGCGGCCGTCGAAGGTGGATAGCCGGTCGCGAAAGGCCTGTACGATTTGCTGCGCTCGGGAGGCGGAATGCGCGTTCGGGTCCGGGTCGATCACCTCGCCGTCGAGCAGTACCAGCTGCTCGTCCCGGTCGGTGTAGAGCAGGTGCATGCTCGAGCGGTGCACCGGCGCCACCGCCGAGAGCGGCACCATATCGCCGTACGTGCTCAACGCGCACCCCGCCGGAATCTGCCCGCCCGCACCAGCCCCACCCCCCGTGTCCGAGGCCGGGCCGTGCACGTGCTCGGAGCCTGGGAGCGGGGCGAAGAACAGCACCGGCGGACTGAACGCCGCCTGGCGCACCGTATGCGGTGCGGCCAGGAACACCTCGGCAAGGCGATGGAAGGCGTGCGCGGTGATCTGCTCGGTGCTCGTGACATCCGCCGGCAGCACGACGGTCCCGTCCTTGCCCCGGGTCCCGAGCCAGCTGCCGGCCACTGCGTCCAGGGCGGCTTTGAGGATGGCCGCGCGCGCCGAGTCGAGCAGGATCTCGAAACGCCACATCCCGAACTCCAACTGCTCGGCCCGGGCCAGGCTGCGCCGGCGCTGGCGCTCGTTCAGAGCCCTGACCCTGCCCGGATCGAGCCGGTACTCGAGCGCGCGCACGTGATCGGCGGCCGCCGAAACGCCCTCGGCCCGCGCGACCTTCAACGCGGCGGACACCTCCTTAACCGGATCCATCGCAGTGTCCTTACAGGCCTTGACGGTGCGCGCGAGCAGCCGGACCGCATCCGCACTCAACTCCCCCGACGCAAGATCCGGGGCGAGCTGCGGCACGGTCGCCAGCAGCCGGGCATCGTGCGCCAGACTCCGCGCACGGCCATAGCTCTGCCCCTGTCGCGCAGCCAGCCACGGGCCGACCCCGCCGCGCGCCGCCCTGAGCCGATCGGCCTGCGCAAGCGCCTGAAGCCGCAACCCATGCGCGGCCTGTTCCACCACCCCCAAGCTCGCCGCCACCTCCAGGCTCAACGCCGCCGCCTGACGATCACCCACCTCCGCCCCGCTAAGGGAAGCGAGCAACTGCGCCGCCGCCTCCCGAACCTGCGTAAGCCCCAACTCGATCCCCTGCTCAATCCCTGCGCACGTCCCACTGTCCGCCATCAACCCCACCCCGCTCTTTCACGTAACGTGTCTACCCTCGTACTCTCAGTATGCAAGGAGGCTCTGACAAAAGACGGGTTTCCAGGGGTGAATTAGAAAAAGCCGGAAGGAGTATCCAGCAGCTCGACTGCGATCCCAGGTGGTGCACCGGTATTGGACCCCTGCGCAGCCGGGGCTGCCCGAGAGTTGTAGACGGCGAGCGCTGGTGCATTGCCGATCAGCTGACGTCGGCTAGTGAAGCTCGGGTGGATACCGCAGTGAGCTGACCCCCTCGGCCAGGCGGGCGGTTCTCGGGGACTGGTCCCGCTCCGGCCGTCCTATCTTCGGGTCACCAGGTCGCGGACGGGCCGATTCGTCTTCATCCGGATCGCCGTCGCCTCCGCTGCCGAATCCACCCGCACTCACCCTTGGACGGCTCAGATGGCTGACATCACCGGCAACGGCGCTCCGCGGTCTCGCGAGGCGGCGGAGCACTCGATTCCCGCGCGGGTTACGGCTCTGGCCGAGGCCCGCGGCCTCGGCGCACACGTGGACACTCGGCTCACAGTTACCTCGAAGCAGGTGGGCCAGAGTTGGGCGCTCGCCGGCATCAGCCTGGCACTGTTCATCCCGGTCGACATCGTCTGCCTGAACATGTCGATCTTTTCCGCGGGCTACAGCGTCCTACATGCTCTCGACCAGGCTCTGTTCTTGGTCATGCTCGCCGGGCTTCTCTGGGGTATCCGCAGACTGGTGATCCGTAGCCAGGCGAACTACCTCTTCACCGGTGGCGTGGTGCACTCGCGCCGGTCCGGTCCGGAGGCGATCGCCTGGGCAGACACTGCCCGGCTTGAGACGGTCTTCCAGAAGCGGACTCAGGACGGCGTCGGCAATGTGCTGGGCTACCGGCTGTGCGGACGGGACGGCACCGCGATCCGCATTCCGATCCGCCGCGTCGGCGGGCGTGACGCGTTTCTCGATGCGGTGATCGAGAACGTGCGCAGGTTCGACGTCCCCGTGTCCTGACTCGTCGCTTGCCTGAATTTCATCGCTGCGCGACCTAGACGCGCAGTCACGTACTTCGCCCCTCTCCCACCCAATCTATCCATGATCAGGAGTCGCCATGTCAGAGTTCGGCAACACCTCCCTTCCCCCGCAGAACCCGGCCCCCTACAACGTTGTCACCCAGAACCAGCGCACGTTGTGGGCGAACAGCGGCAAGCGCAGCATCGGCTTCGGCGTCGTCTGGTTCGTGGCCGGGCTGCTGATCACGATCATCAGCTACCAGGCCGCGGCCGGCGGCGGCATCTACTTCGTGGCCTGGGGGCCGATGGTCTACGGTCTGATCCGCATCGGCCGCGGGATCTACTTGCTGAACAGAGCCCAGCAGTGAGCCCTTATGCGCTCGCTCGATCCGCCTGGGTGATTTGCCTGTGGATTCGCCTGCGCGGCGGACGGAACGGTGTTGGCCGTCCATCCGCCGCGCAGCCGTCTGTCTGCTATGTCCGCCGCTGGCGCCGGCTTGATAGTGGTCAGGCCGGCAGGGCGCGGGAGGCGAGGCCTCGGGCGGCCACGTCGCGCTGCTCCACCAGGATCCGCGTCAGGGCACTGTCCCTGGGCTCGGCAGCGAGGAACGCGTCCACCTGCTCCAGCAGCCGCGGCGAAGCCGCCGTGTGCGGGAAAAGGCGCTGGGCAAGCAGCGCGCGCATCTGCTCGGGACGCTCGACCCACAGTCGCGGAAGCACCTCGAAGTACGCGTCCGCGTATCCCTCGGTCAGCTCGCCGTGCTCGCCCGTGCCGAAGCCGTCGGACAGGCCGTACACGCCCTCCGGGCCCAGTTCGGTCTCCGTCAGCAGCCGCCAGGCCTCTGCCTTGTGCGCCACGTCCGGGATGGCCGCCCGCGCCTCGAGTGCGTGGTTGCGGCCCTGGTCGGTCGCGTCCCTGGCCAGCTCGGCGTCGATCTCCAGGTCCTCCGCGCGGCCGGTGGCGGCCAGCCGCTTGAGCATTGCCCACCGCAGATCCGTGTCCACGGTCAGGCCGGGCACTTCGACCTCCCCCGCCAGCAGGCCTTCGACGAAGTCGAGCTGCTGCGGCGTGGTGGCCGTCCAGGACAGCAGCTGCGCCCAGGCCAGCTGCAGGTCTCCGCCCGACTCGGCGGCGCGCAGCAGGTCGGTCGCGGCCTCGGCCAGCTCCGCCTTGCCCGTCTTGATCCAGTCCCTGGTTGCGAAGGTCCGCAGCGCCTGGGCAGCGATCATGTGCAGGTACTGCAGGACCGAGACCGAGCTCTCCTTGTCCATCCCGCGCACGAGCATCTGCACGAAGGTCGGCACTGACAACCTGGCCTGCAGCGTCATGTTCATCACCGCGCTCCACGAGAGCGCGCGCGGCAAGGACTCGGCGAAGTCCCCGATCGACTCCGTCAACGTCGCCAGCGAGCGCTCATCGAACTCGATCAGGGCGAAGGTCAGGTCGTCGTCGTTGAGCAGCACCAGATCCGGCTGCGTCTCGCCAACGAGCTCGTCGACAGCGGTGCGCGCCCCTACCGTGTCCAGCTGAACCTGACGGGTGCGCACGAGCTGGCCGTCGACTCGGTTGTAAAGTCCTACAGCGAGGTGGTGGGGTCGCAGGTGCGGGTGCTCTTCCGGCGCGCTCTGCACCACGGCGAACGAGCTGTACCGACCCTCGTCGTCGAGGTCGAATTCGGCCTTGAGGGTGTTGGGACCGGCGGTCTCCAGCCAGGCCTTCGACCAGTCGGACAGGTCCTTCCCCGAGGCCTCCTCGAGCTTCGCCAGCAGGTCGCCGAGCGAGGCGTTGGACCAGGCGTACTCGGCGAAATATGCCCGCACCCCGGTGAAGAATTGCTCCTGGCCGAGGTAGGCCACCAGCGCCTTGAGCACCGAGGCCCCCTTCGCGTAGCTGATCCCGTCGAAGTTGGCGATCGCCTCGCTCAGGGTGCCCACCTCGGCCGCGATCGGATGCGTGGAGGGCAGCTGGTCCTGCGTGTACCCCCAGGTCTTACGGCCGTTGGCGAACGTCGTCCAGGCCTCGGTGAACCGGGTCGCCTCCGCCGAGGCGAAGGCGCCGCTGAACTCGGCGAAGGATTCGTTGAGCCAGAGATCGCCCCACCACTTCATGGTCACGTAGTCGCCGAACCACATGTGCGCCATCTCATGCAGGATGACCGTGGCACGCAGCTCGTACCTCGAGTCAGTCACCTTCGAGCGGAACAGCAACTGCTCGGTGAAGGTCACCAGGCCCGGGTTCTCCATCGCCCCGGCCCGGAACTCGGGCACGAAGATCTGGCCGTACTGCGGGTACGGGAAGTCGGTATCGAACAGCGTTGTGTAGAAGTCCAGCCCCTGCTTAGTCACGCCGTGCATCTCCGCCGGTTCCAGGTACTCGGCGAGCGAGGCGCGGGCGGCGAGCACCAACGGGATCACCTGACCGCGCGCGGTGGTGTGTGTGTCGTGCACGACGACGTACTCGCCGGCGCACAGGCAGATCAGGTACGTGGAGAGCCGCTCGGTCGGCGGAAAGGCCCAGGTGGCGATGTCGCCGGAGGCGGCCGGAACCGGCGCGGGCGTCGGCGTGTTCGCCAGCACGGTCCAGTCCGCGGGCGCGGTCACCTCAAGGTGGAAGACGGCCTTGAGGTCGGGCTGCTCGAAGTTCGCGAACATCCGTCGGGCGTCCGCAGGCTCGCAGTTCGAATACGTGTACACCTTGCCGTCGGACGAGTCGGTGTAACGGCCGAGGCCGCCGCCATCCGTGCCGTACGCGCACGAGGCGGACACGCGCAGCTCGTTCTCCGCGTCGAGTCCGGTCAGCGCGATGCGGCCGTCCCGGTAGGCGGCCGCTGGGTCGATCGTGCGGCCGTTGAGCGTGATCTCGTGCACGGTCTCGGCGACGAGGTCGGCGTAACTTTCGGCACCGGGCTCGGCGCAGGAGAAGCGGATCACAGAGGTCGACCCGAACGTCTCCTCGCTCTGAGTGAGGTCGAGCGAGACGTGGTACGTATCGACCCGCAAGAGCCGAGCGCGCTCGGCGGACTCAGTGCGGGTGATCTCTGCGATGGGCATGCGCTGTTCCTTCGGCGGAGGTCGGATGTCGGTCGTCCGATCCAGCATAGGCGCGGGAAATCTGGCGTGCAGTGGTGTGGAGACGAGAAAATTAATGGTGTGCGCCTCGCCGCGTGGCTGTATACGCTGTTGCGTTTATGAGCCCCTTCACGCAGCGTGCCTTGACCGACGACGATGCGTGCGGCTATATCGCCCTCGTCGATGCGGTCTGCGACGCCGACGACAACGACGAGCGGTGGGACGAAGAGGAATATCTCTTCCATCTGCACGATCCGCTGAACGCTCCCGGCATCGACGCCACTCAGGGGTTCTTCGATGGGGACCGTCTGGTGGCAGCTGGTCTGCTCCGCCGTCGGAGTGAGGCCACCCCCGTGCACTGGATGTATTCGGACGGGGCTGTGCACCCGGACTACCGCGGTCAAGGCGCGGGAACCCGATTGCTGCACTGGATGGAAGAAGCCGCTCCGCGTATCCATGAACACTGCTTCCCCGGCCAGCCGCTCGAGTTGGCCGTCGGTGCCCTCGATGCGAATGCCGGTGCGAAAGAGCTGTTCGAGAACGAGGGCTACCAGCCGCTGCGGTGGTTCTTCTCGATGAAGCGGCCCGAGGGCGTGCCATTGCCCGAGCCCGCGGTGCCGGACGGACTTGAGTTCGAGACGTACACGGACGCCGTGTGTGAGGACCTGCGAGTTGTCCACAACGAGGTCTTCCGCGACCACTGGCGCGCCACCCCGCAGACCCGTGAGAGCTGGGGGTCCTATATCGGGCAGGATGGAATCCAGCGCGAGCTGACCTTCATACTGCGGGATAGGGCGAACGGCGAGGTTGCGGGCTATCTGGTGTCTTTCTTCAGCGCAGCCGATTTCGAGTCGACCGGAGCGCGCGACATCCAGTTCGGCCTGATCGGCACGCGGCGCGGTTACCGGAAGCGAGGCGTCGCTTCGAGCCTTATCACCCGTGCCGTCACGGAATCGCGCAAGTCGGGATATCAGACCGCGAGCCTGGGCGTGGACGCCGAGAACCCGTCGGGTGCCCTCGGGCTCTACCAGGCCAACGGCTTTGAATGCGAGCGTAAGTACGTCGCGTACAACAAGATGCTGCAGGACAATCGAGACTCATGACGGCAGGTACGACAAGTACGGCAGGCTCGCGTAGCCCTTACGAGTGGCGGCCGCTCACCGAGTCCGACGCGCAGGCGTTTATCGCGTTGAACGATGCGATCTGCGACGCCGATGGCAACGACGAACGTGCGGACGAGGACGGATTCCGCTTCCTGCTGACCTACCCGCTGCACGTGCCGGGCCATGACGGCTTCCAGGGCGTATTCGACGGGGAGCGCATGGTTGCATTTGCCTGGGTGCAGCGGCGTAACGGGGCTGAGCCTGCGCACTGGATGCGCGCGGGCGGGGGCGTGCACCCCGGCCACCGCGGCCGTGGGCTCGGCACCCAACTGCTCCGCTGGGAGGAAGACACGGCGCTGCGGATCCATGAATGCTGTTTCCCTGAACAGCCGTTGGAACTGGGAGTTGGTGTGCCCGAGGGAAACCAGGGGCAGCGGGACCTGCTGGAGAACGAGGGCTACGCGGTGGATCGCTGGTTCTTCACTATGAGGCGGCACGAGGGCGTGCCCGTCGCCGATGCGGCAGATGTCGTCGCGCCGGCCGGGCTCGAATTCGAGTCGTACCGGGATGAGGTCGACGAAGCACTTCTGCTCACGTACAACGAGGTGTTCGTCGACCATTGGCAGTTCACCCCGAGCATGGCGCCGACCTGGGAGCACAAGTTCCGCCGGAACGGGCACTTCCGCGCCGATCTCAGCTTCCTGCTGCGGGATGCGAAGACCGGGCGGATCGCCGGGTACCTGATGGCGAGCGCGAGTGGGGGCGGGAATGCCGCGAAGGCGGCCGGCGCGTTCGATGTCCACTTCGACCAGATCGGCACTCGCCGCGAATTCCGCGGGCGCGGCGTCGCCTCAGCGCTGATCACCCGCGCTGTCGCACAGTCTGTCGAACTCGGCTTCCGGACCGCGTCGCTCGGTGTGGACGCCGAGAACCCGTCCGGGGCCCTCGGCGTCTACGAACGCAACGGCTTCGTGTGCGTGCGCCGCAGGATCGCCTATGCGAAAAGGCTGACGGACTAGAGCCCGACGGCCTTGTACAGCGAGCCGATCTCCTGCTGGTTGAGGTTGCGCACCTTCCCGGGCCGCTGGTCGCCCAGCGAGATCGGGCCGAAGTTCGTCCTCACCAGCCGGTCGACCGGGAAGCCGACCTCGGCCAGCAGTCGGCGCACGATGTGCTTGCGCCCCTCGTGGATGACTACCTCGACCAGGGCGTTGCGGCCCACGGCGTCGACCATTTTGAAAGAGTCGACGCGCGCGAACCCGTCCTCGAGCTCGACGCCTTCGCGCAGCCGCTTGCCGAGATCGCGCGGAATGATGCCCTCGACGCGGGCGAGGTAGGTCTTCTGCACGCCGTAGGACGGGTGGGCAAGCCGGTTGGCCAGCTCTCCGTCGTTCATCAGCAGAATGAGACCCTCGGTCTCCGCGTCGAGCCGGCCGACGTGGAAGAGCCGCTGCCCGCGGTCGGCCACGTAGTCGCCGACGGTGGGCCGCCCGTCCGGATCGTGCATCGCCGAGAGCACTCCGCGCGGCTTGTTGAAGGCCACGTAGAAGGCGTCGGGCGCGGAGGAGATGCGCAGGCCGTCGACGTGGATGACGGCGGCCTCCGGCTTGACCCGCATGCCCTGCGAGGTCACCTTCTTGCCGTCGACCGTGACCCGGCCCATCTCGATGATCTCCTCGCACACCCGCCGCGAGCCGATGCCCGCCGCGGCGAGCACCTTCTGCAGGCGCACGCCCTCCTCATTGGGGTCGGTGAACCCGGGCTTGCGCCGTTCCATGGTCAAAGCCTTTCCGTTATGCCTCGTGCCGTGCCGTGTGTAGTACTGCCTGCTCGGTTCGCCGGGCCGCGATGCCGGCGGCGGTACTGGTGCCGTGGCTCAGGCGAAATCCTCGACGTCGACCTCGGCCGCGCTCGGTAGCAGCGGCGCGAGCTCGGGCAGCTCGTCCAGCGACTTCAGGCCCATCCGCTCCAGGAAATAGCCGGTGGTCTGGTAGAGCACCGCACCGGTTTCCAGGTCGTTGCCGTACTCCTCGACCAGCCCGCGCGCCAGCAAGGTGCGCATGACCCCGTCGCAGTTGACGCCGCGGATAGCGGAGACCTTGGACCGGCTCACCGGCTGCCGGTAGGCCACGACCGCGAGGGTTTCGAGCGCGGCCTGGGTTAGCTTGGCCTGCTGGCCGTCGCGCACGAAGCGCTCGACCACCGGCGCGCACTCGGCCCGCGAGTAGACGCGCCACCCGGTGTGCGAGTCCTCGCCGCCGAGGCCGACCTCGCGCAGTTCGAAGCCGCGACCTAGGACAGTGTATTCCTCCGCGAGCTCGGCTAGCGCATCGGCGACTTCGACCTTGGGTCGCTCGAGCACCTGTGCGAGCGTCATCACGGTCACCGGCTCGTCGACGACCATCAAAATCGCCTCGATGCAGGTCTTGAGCGGGGGGAGCGGAACGGCGAGCTCGCCGCCGGTCAGCTGCCAGGCAGGTTCGTTGGTGCTGCCGGGGGCGGAGGCGGGAGTGGTCGAAGCTGCGGGGGCTACGGGGGCTACGGAAGGCGCGCTGGACACAGGAGCCGCAGAGGACAGGGGAGCTGTGGAGGGCGTGGGCGGCGCGACGGCGTCAAGGGCAGACGTGCGCTGCTGAGGGAAGCCCGGCACGGTCGTGGGCTCGAGTTCGGGCTCAGGCTCAGGGGCGGGGTCGGGGTCAGGGCCGGGTCCCGACTCCGGATCCGCGTCAGGCTCGGCCTGTGTGGCGACGTCCTCGGGCTCGGCTACCAACTGGGGCTCAGGACGCGGCTCGGGCTCGGCTTCCGGTTCAACGGCCTCGGCCTCGGCCTCGACTCCGGGTTCGGCAACTGCCTTGGCTTCAGGCACAGCCTCAACAATGGAAATCGTGCTCGGCTCGTCGTCCGGCTCCTCCTCGACCACCTCGGGCTCGATCCGTACCCCGCGCGCCGCCCAGAACGCGGCTCCGCCCTCCAACGGCTGCTCGGTCACGACTCGTCCTCCTGGTCGTTCTGCTCGCTGTGCTCACTGCCGTGTTCAATCATCTGTTCGATTGCCTGGTCGGTGTCGGTGTCGGTGTCGGTGTCGGTGTCCGCGTCCCCGTCGCGCGGCGTCGGGATCGGTCGCACCCCGTCGCCCTCATCGAACTCGTCGTCGACCTCGATGTCGCTGGCGTCGTCTCCGGTCCACCGCACCGTCAGCTCGGCGTATGCCTCGTCCTGATCCTGGTCGAAACCCACCACTCGCTCCCGGAACAGTTCGAGCAGCGCCAGGAACCGGGCGACCACGTGCAGCGTGTCCGGGGCGTCG
>Ga0185299_10007039_pt1 | contig 11704 bp, 13 predicted proteins | sample PaiPotPPA55metaG_FD_128002 | JGI IMG/M metagenome (GOLD analysis project Ga0185299, IMG submission 128002) | Iron sulfur acid spring bacterial and archeal communities from Banff, Canada, to study Microbial Dark Matter (Phase II) - Paint Pots PPA... ...
CCGATGAGCTGCCGCACCTGCTCGCGTTCCATCAACTCGGGGTCAGGTTTCCCGAAGCCGTACATCGAGCGGGCCCAAGCCGGCAGCGTGCCGATGGCCACCTGTCCGAGGTCATGCCACAGCTCGCGCATGTCCTCGCCGAGGCCTGGTGGATCGAGCACGACGCGGATGGCATCGATCGCGGCCGGCGTCGCCCGCAGCGGTTCCACCGACTCGATGTACTCCTGGAGCGCCGCCACGCTCGCGGGTACCTGCTCCGCGGGAATTCCGACCAGCTCCGCGAACCTCACCATCTCCGCGACGTAGGCGTCCGCGCCCGCCGCATCGAGCACGCGCCCGTAACGCTGCACGATGTTGACGATCGAATCGACCATCGCCGCGTGAATCCACAACAGGAGGGCTGGGTCCGCGGCGTGGTATTCGAGACCCGTCACGGTGTCGGTTCCATTCACATGCTGGTGGATCGCGCGCACGCGAGAGCCGGCTTGCTCGGCTGCCGCCGTGTCGCCGTAGGTGACGGTCAGGATGTAGCCGCTGGTTGCGGCGACGCGGCCGATGGGATCTTTCTCCCAGTTGCTGTGCTGGGCGACCCCCGCCATCGCCAGCGGATGAAGCGCCTGGACCATGAGCGAACGGATGCCGGCCAGCGCGAAGCTGCGATCGCGATGCACGCGCCAGACGACGCTGCGCGGCCCGAACAGGCCGTCATCCGCCGGGCGCTCCGCGACCGCGCGAGTGAGGGCGCGAGCCAGCGGGTCCAGGATGTCGAGGCTCGAGTCGGGCTGGCGGTCCACCTCAGACGCGGGGCGCATTCTGGCTCGCCAGACGCAGGAGCTCGTCGTGATACCTGCTGTCGATCGCGCCGGCCGCAACCTTTGGCTGCAGCGAGACGATGCGTTCCCAGTCGGCGGTCTTCAGGTGAGCGCCCGACAGGGAGATCGCGGCGTACAGCTCGAGGGTCCTGCTGAAGCAGTACTGTGCGCGTTCGTTCTGGCCGCGCACCTCCCGGATCGTCCCCTCCTCCGCCAAAAGGGCCGCGTACATGCGGATGCGGTCGAGGTCGTACTTTCCGACGAACTCGACAACGCTGGCCGCGTCCAGTCGTTCGAACACGGGGCCCAGGTTACCGAGCACCAGGTCGGAGGTCCGGCGCACCATGATCAGCGCAAGGTCGAAGTCTCCCGCGCGGACCGCGGCCACGATCTGGCCGACGGCCTGGGCGCAGTCTTCGATCATCCGCTCGATGTAATCGCGCTGAACGACGCTCACGTCACAAGCCTCCTGCGCCGCGCCGTCACAGCGAACGCGATCGTCAACATGACTATGAGTCCTGCTGCCACCAGTCCCAACACGAGCGCGGCTGGGATCGGGGACGCCGAGGTCCGGACCGCCGCCGGCGCCGGACGAAATGCCGCGCTCGATGCTCCCATGGCCACCACGATATGACCTTCGCCGTGGCTGGTCCCGTCGTCGGCGATGATCGGCGTGACCCGGCATGACGCGAGGTCGCACCGCACGGCGACCAGGCCGGCGCCGCCTTCGGTTCCGAGCAGCAGATCTCCAGGCGTGCCCCCGGCGCGCGCCAGCTCGGTTCCGTTCAGGGCCAGCAGGTTGTCCGTGCCGGGATGCGCGTTGCCTGGCGTGGCGCGGTCGGCGAAGTAGATGGTCGCTTTCGCCAGGTCCAGGTCGGGAACGAAACCCGCCGCCTCGACTCCGACGTCCCCGCCGTGCGCGAGGTCCGGGGTCGCGACCAACCGCGAGGTTCCATCCGGCGCGATGGCATAGACCTTGCCCGAGAGCTCGTCGGGCCCGATCAGGTCGCCGGCGAACTTCCCGAAGGTGGCCGGCGCCACCGCCAGGCCGCCCTCGACGATCGGGGCCCGCGCCGTGATCACGATCACCTGACCGTCGCCGTCGATCGCGGCGACGGTGGTGTGGCCGGCTCTGGTGCCGGTGACCAGGAGGCGGTTGCCAAAGGCGCCGGTCTCGTCGAACGTGATGCCGTTCATCAGGTCGACGCCGGGGATGTTCGCAAACGGGTGGGCGATTCCGGCGGTATCGATCCTCGAGATGCCGCCGGTGGGCTTCAACTGCAGCACGAAGACCTCATCGAGCCGGAAAGTCGTATGCCCGGCCACCGTGGCGGGCACCACGGCGATGTATGGCTCTTCGCCGCCGGCGCCGGGGTAGCCTCCGGGGCCGCCGGCGAATCGTTCCTGTGCTCCGGTCACCTGGTTCAGCAGGAACAGCTTTCCGCCCGCCGCGACGACCAGCCGTCCGTCCGAGCGCGGGCCGGCCACGTCGAACACGTGTGGAATGGGGTCGGCCGACGGCCAGAGGACGGGCCCTGACGCGGTGCTGATCGCCACCATCAATCCCCATGCCCCTGCGAGGAGGTTCATGGAGGGGGTCCCCCCACCCGGCGCTGCGCGCCGACCTCCCCGGCGAGCGGGGAGGTGACCTGCCCCCTGCGTTGTCCCCTCTGGCGCTTCGCGTCGTCTCCCCACATGGCGGGGAGACCAGCGCCGACCTCCCCGGCGAGCGGGGAGGTGGATTTTTTCATCTGATGAAACCCCGGTATTGGCGCATCACAAGCTGCGTCTGCAGCTGGCGCATCGTGTCCAGGGCTACGCCCACCACGATCAGGATCGCGGTTCCGCCTAAATACATCTGCTGCTGCGAGATGCCTGAGATCTTGTCGGCGGCGATCGGCAGGATCACCGTGATGAAGCCCAGGAAGGTGGCGCCCGCAAAGGTGATGCGATTCATCACGCCGGTCAGGTAGGCGCCCGTCGGCAGCCCCGGACGGATGCCCGGAATGAAGCTGGCGTAGCGCTTGAGGTTGTCCGCCACGTCGGCCGTCTCGATGGTGATCGCCGTGTAGAAGTAGGTGAAGCCGAAAGTGAGCAGGAAGTAGAGCGCGTTGTAGATGATCGCCATCGGCACGTTGGACGTGGTGGGCGAGAAGTTGCCGTTGATCCATGTGGCCGCCCTGTAATACCAGGTGTCCGGCGGCGATCCCACGAAGTAGTTGGCGACGATCGTGGGCAGGAACATGACCGAGATCGCGAAGATGATCGGGATCACGCCGGCGTGGTTGACGCGAATCGGGAGGAAGCTGGCGCGGCTCTGCACCTGCTTCAGGCCGACGGTACGCTGCGCGGACTGGATGGGAATCTTCCTGACCGCCTGCTGCACCTCGATGATCACCGCGGTCATCACGATCGCGATGACGCCGAAGACGATGAAAGGCACGTAGGCGGAGATCCCGCCGCCGCTGGGGTTGGCCGCCGCAAAGAGGGACGCGATGCCCTGCGGCCCGCGCCCGATGATGCCGGCGAAGATGATCAGGGAGATGCCGTTGCCGATGCCGTACTCGGTGATGAGCTCACCGAACCACATCAGCATCACTGTGCCCGCGGTGAGCACCAGCACGATCTCTCCTCGCTGAAACCAGTCGAGTGCGGGGAGGATGGCCGGGCTCGTGTTCTGGAACAGCACGGTGAACCCGTAGGCCTGGCCAGCTCCGAGGACCACCGTCAGATAGCGGCTCCAGCGCTGGATGCGGCGGCGGCCCTCTTCACCTTCTTTCGAGATCTCCTTGATGCGCTCGGAGATCACGGTCATGAGCTGCATGATGATCGTGGCGTTGATGAACGGATTCATGCCCATCGCCACGAGGCTGAAGGTGGAAAGGCCTCCGCCGGAGAAGAGATCGAGGAGGCCGAGCAGCGGCTGCGAGTTGAAGAGCTGAGACAGTGCGGCGTGGCTTGCGCCGGGGATCGCCACGTTGGCGAAGAGCCGGAACACGATCAGCATCCCGAACGTGAACAGGAGCTTGTTGCGCAGCTCGGGCAGCCGGAGAGCGTTGGCAAGCGACTGGATCAGATTCACTGTCGGATTCCAAATACGAGCTGGTGTTACGTCAGTAGATGAATCCGATCAGAGGAACTCCGCCTGGTTGGATCAACCGCCGGTCGACCGTGTTGAACGCGACCCAGTTCATTTCCGCGACCACCCACGAGCCGTCCGGGTTGACCGATTCCACGTACGCGACGTGGCCGTAACCGCTCTCCCAGGTGACCATGATCGAGCCCGGCCGCGGAGTCCGGCCGGTCGCAAAACCCATGGCCTGCGCGTTTCCGTACCAGGCCCACGCGTCCCCTTGCCACGGGATCTGCCGGCGGTTGTAGACGTAATAGGTGCAGTTGCCGAATGCGAAGTGGTTTCCTGCGGCGACAGGAACGATGGGACCCGGCCCGAGCACCGTGTAGCCACGTCCGCGAAACCCGGCGGTCGGGCGTGAGGATTGCGCGGCCGGGGCGAGGTCGGGACCGCGACCCCCAGGCACCACCAGCTCCAGGCCCGCCGGCAGCGGATCGTCCGCACCGAAGCGAAGCCGGTTGAAGTCGACGACATTTGCGGCGTCGACGTGGTAGCGGTTGGCGAGGTTCGTGAACGTGTCGCCCGCGCTCGAGACCAGCGCAACCCCGGCCACGGGTGGCAGCAGGAGCTCGGCTCCGATCGCGGGCTCGCTGCCAATGCGCGAGAGCGACGACAGGTTGGACCAGCGGACGGACTCTTCGGGTATGCCGTGCCGCTCAGCGATCGAGGACACGGTGTCGCCGGCGCCCACGATGACATGGACGGCCGCGTGGGAAAGGACGGGCGCCATCGGGATCTCGAGCGGTTTGATGATCGTCCCGGCGCGGCTGCCCTCGTTCGGCACGTCACCGGCCGAGGCGGCATTCACGCTGCTGGGAGCGAGGTGCGGACCGTTGAACCCCTTGTCGAAGAAGCGGATGCCCGCGATCGATGCCGAGACGGCCAGCAAGAGGCCGTGTGAGATCAGTCGGGTGAGCGTCACGACGAGTACCCCCTAGTCGTTGATCGCTCAACTACGGAGTCGCGTTACGACGCTGGGCGGCGCCACCCGAGGTGGCGCCGCTCGTGCACGTTATTGGTGGGCTAGAAACCTCGCTGGGCCGCGTCCGCTGCTTCGGCCAGCTCCATGACCGTCTTGAAGAACTTGGGAGTCTGGCCTTCGAAGAGGAGGTCGGCGGTGAAGGATTTGATCGTCGCCACCGCGCCCGCGTTCTCGATCAGGGTTGGCCGGATGACCGACACCTCGGGCAATCCCGTCCCCAGGAAATCAGTGGGTTCGGGAAGGATGAGGTTGGTCTGGGACAGCTCGGTCGCGTTGTTGTTTAGGTCCGGGAACGTGATCCCGGTCTTGGGGTCGGCGACGCCGGCCAGAGGCTGGGCTACCGCGTTGCCCATCTTGTCGTGCCACAGCCCGAAGTGGTCCACCTCGACCCCGCCGATGCTGATCACGATGCGCAGGACCTCCAGGTCTCTGACCTTGAGCGCCAGCGCTGAGTAGAGACTTGCCCCACCCTGCTCGATGTATCCGAAATGGAACCCGGCCGTGTTGGCGATCGCCTGCATGCGACGCGCCGCGGTCGTCACCGGCGGCACCGGCTGATCGGTTCCCGGAGGAGTTTCGGCGTCGTTCAGCGGGATCGCAGGCTCGTTCACGATGTTGACGGCCTGCGCAAACGTGCCTCCAAGGTCTGGGTTCTCCGAAGAGCGGTAGCGCGTGTAGAAGCTGGTGTCGACAACAAGATTCTGGAGGTTGGTCAGGCGGCGCACCTGGCGCGCGCCGGTCGCCTTCGTGCTCGGCAGGATTTTGAATTCGTCCAGGTTGACCTGGGGCGCGCCCCGCGACGCCAGGTATGCGTTGAGAAACGCGGCGTGGCTCTCTTCGTCATCGGTGTTGTCGCTGATGTACTGAGGCATGTCGCCGTCGAGGTTCGAAAGCGCGGCGATGTAAGAAGGGTTGCCGCCGTTCGCGCCGCCGAGCTCGTTGTACTGCTGCCAGAGGTCGGTCTCGATGAGCTCGGCCGCGGCCAGGAATCGCAGAATCGCCACATCTCCAGAGGTGAGTGAGGCGACCGCTTTGAAAGGCCTGTCTTTGGTGCCGGCGGCTTTCACACCCGCCGCCAGCAGTCCGCTGGTCGGGATCAGGGCCCCGGCCACGCCAAGTCCCTTGAGAAACGCGCGCCGCCGGACGACGCTGTTCCAGCGGGCGCTCACGACATCACTGCTGTCTTGGCTCCTGTCTTGGCTCTTGTCTTGCACGGTCCACTCCTCTGAATGCGCAGCGGATGTTGCGACCGTTCCGACATCCTTCTAGACGGCCGCGGCAGGTCTTGCTGCCGGCCACTTGATACGGACCGCGGTTACAAACCTGGATGTAACGCGAATTCGTAGTTGCGGCTGCGATGACCAGTTCGAACTTGAGGTTGATCGAGTGCAACTGAGGAGCGACGGTCCGCCTGCCCTGAGCGTCATCCGGGGTCTCACCTACACCGAGCCATGCCAGGTCTTCAATCGATGGTTCCTGCCCACATACCAGGCTTCGTTTCGCTGGACGGGCAACCGCGTGGACGCCGAGGACGCGACCACCTGGGTCTTCATGAACACCATCGAGCCCGTGCACCTGCCAGAGCTCGTGAGCGTGGTCGACGACGTCGTCGCCGACGCGACTCTCGAGGCTGCAAGCCGGCACTGGTGCGACCGCTACGGCGTAATGCGCCTGCGCTGCGCCGAGATAAGTGCCTTTGAGTCCGGGTTCGCCGGCCGGTCGGGCTTGACGCTCGAGGCGCTGGTCGGTGGGTTGTCCGCGGAGATGCGGCTGGTGATCGTCCTGCGGTTCCTGCGCAAGCGGAACATGTCCGAGATCGCGACCCAGCTGGGTGCGCCGGCGCGAACCGCCAACGCTCTTCTGCTCACCGCGCTCTCCAGGGTCGCTGAGGGCATGGGCCTCGACTCCGCCGGATGCGGCGACCAGGCCCAAGCCGGCCAGGTGGCGGCGTTTGTCGCCGACCTGATCGGATGGCGGCGCCCCCTGCGCTTCGAAGCCACGCCTTCAGCCTGGGCCGCCCTCCTGGCCGCCACCCACCTTCAGAGCGCAGTCGCGGGCAATGACCTTCCCGCCGCCCGGTTCGTCCGATCGCTCGAGGAGTCCTTTGAAGCTCGCCGGATCGCCCGCTCCAGGAGCCTTGTAACGAACCTCCGTATCTGGAGTGCGTGAGTCCGGAGAATTCCTGCCAGATCTATGGATTCCCGGATTGGGTGGATCGCATATCGTGCTCGCGGTGACGGAACTTCGCATCGTTGGAAACCCGGAGCCGGATGACCTTCGAGCGATCGAAACCGCGGTTTACCCCGATTGGGAGGCCGTCTACGCGGACAACGTCGTGGGGATCTACCAGCTCGTCTTCAGAAGGGTTGGCAATGCCGCCGACGCGGAGGACCTGGCAGCGGAGGTGCTGATGCAGACGCTCAAGACGCTGCGCCTGCCGGCCCCCGTTCACAACGTCCGCGCCTACCTCGTCAAGACCGCGCGGACCGTGCTGGCCGACCACTGGCGGCGCCACTACGCGGCCAAGGACGCGGCGGCCGAGCTGCAGCAGGTGCCGCCAGATGCGCTGACCAGCCCACACAACAGCGCCGCGGCGGAGCGCGCGCAGCGCGTACTTTCGCTGCTGCCGGACAACTTCAGGCGCATTCTCGAGCTCCGTTTTCTGCGCGGCTACTCGGTGCGCGAAGCGGCCAATGAGCTCGGAGTGACCGAGTCTAATGCTCGCGTGCTGCAGTTCCGCGCTCTCCGCAAAGCGGCCGACCTCGAACTGGAGGTGCTCAGATGAGCGACTCACCCGCCGATCGCGTCGCACGCTTCGTCGACGACTTGCTGCACGGCCGGCGGCCGCGGCGGTTCCACGCGTCCCAGGAGGAAGTTGAAGCCATGACGGCGGCGGCGGGGATGGCCTCCGCTCGAGTCGGCGCCGACCTGCCCGGCAAGGCGGCGCTCGACCGCATCCACAGCAGGCTGGCGGCGGCGCTGGACGAAAGCCCGGCTTTTGACCGTCATGTGACGCGCCGAGTGCTGCTCCGCACGTTTGGCACCGCTGCGGCCGCCATGGTCATCGGCGTCGGGCTGGACGAGGTGGTGACGAGGCAGGGCAAGGCGCCGGTTGAAAGCGGCGGCGGCGGATCCACCGTGCTGATGCCCGACGGCGGGGCCTGGAAGCCGGTGGCTTCGGTGACCCAACTTCCGGCCGGTCACGCGATGACCGTGTCAACCGGCGCGATCGACGCCGTGATCGTCAACGACGGCGGCACGATCAGCGCGGTTTCGGGGATCTGCACACACCTCGGCTGCAGGCTCCAGCCGGATGACGCGGGCAAGAAGCTCGACTGCCCATGCCACCAGACCGCTTTCGGGTGGAGCGGGAAGGTCCTCTACTACCGGCTCAAGGCAGAGCCGCCGAACCTACCTCAGATTCCCTCGCGAGTGAACGGCGACCAGATCGAGCTGTTCGTAGTCTGATCGCCCTCCCGTCCGCTTCGGCTGTAATGCGGCTTCGTAGTTGCGTGCGTGATGGGCTTGGACCGCAAGCAACCAAAGGAGCCGACCAGGAGAACATTTCTCGCGTGGTGGATGGCGTCGATCTTGACGGCCACGGTCGTCGCCGCGCTTTCGCCGATCGCCGTCTACATCTTTCCTCCACGCAACCCGAACCAGAGGAAGCAAAAGATTCGCGTCGCGCTGGACACGCCGGTGGACGCGCTCCAGGAAGGCGATGTCTCACGATTCGCCGCTCCCGCCGGAATGGCATTCGTGATGGCCGATGGAGGTGAGGGAAACACCGCCGGCGATCCCACGTTCGCGGGCTATCTGACCCGCGACAAGGGGAGGCTGCGCGCGCTCGCGATCACGTGCCCCCATCTCGGGTGCTCATATGCGTACGACGATGGCAAGCGGCATTTCGTCTGCCCATGCCATGGATCGGAGTTCGCGCTCGATGGCGCGCTCCTGCACGGACCGGCGACCAGCCCGCTTTCACATCTGACGTGGTCTGCCGGACCAACCCCCAATGAGATCGACGTGGAGGGCTTGAACATTGGCAGCTGAGCTAGTTCTTCCTCGCCCCTGCGCGCAGAGCGGCGATGAGGATGGGACCTATTGATCGCTCCCCGACCCTCTCCCGTTTCAGGGGAGAGGGGGAATCTGGGCGCGATCTTGCCTTGTAACGCGGCTGCATATCTAGCTGCGTTCACGTCAGACGAAAGGGAGATTGCGTAGACACATGGTTCGGTCACTCGCGCTCATCACTGCCTCCATCGGCGCTGCATTGCTTGCGGCGTCGTGCGGCGGCTCTGCTTATGGATCGACATCAGCTTCTACAGGCGGGGGGTATCCCGGCGCAGCCGGCACCCCTCCAGGCTCGTCGGGGCCCTCCGCCACCATCGCGGTGCGCAGCACCGCCTTGGGTCAGATCCTGGTCGACGGCGGCGGCCGGACTCTCTACCTCTTCGCCGCCGACCAGGGGACAGCGTCCTCCTGCTACGGCGCGTGCGCTGGAGTGTGGCCGCCGGCGACGGCGACCGGTGCTCCCGTGGCGGGCGCAGGCGTTCATCAATCGCTGCTCGCCACGACGGCCCGCAAGGACGGCTCGATGGAGGTCGTCTACAACGGCCACCCGCTCTACTACTTCATCTCCGACAAGCAGCCCGGCGACACGACGGGCCAGGCCCTCAGCAGCTTCGGAGCCGACTGGTACGTGCTTTCCCCAGCCGGCACCAAGATCGACAAGAGCTAGGAGTGTCGAGCGTGCTGTTCGAGAAGGGCCCGAATCGCGATGGCGCCATTCTCGATCTCAACTCGGCCCTTCGGCGCGAGCCGATCGTGTTGACGCTCACCGGAGTGACGCAGGTTGACCGCGACCCCGACTGGGTCTTCGGCGAGCTGCACGATCCTCGAACTCTGCTCAGCTGCGTTCCGGGCGCCAGCCTGACGCGACTCGTCGGGCCGCGCAAGTTTGAGGCTCGGATCGCGGTCGGGGCCGGTCCATTCAAGTTCGCCTACGCCGGCACGGGACGGATCGTCGACTCCGACTCGCGTTTGCGAACGGCATCCATGACGCTGAACGGATCGGCGACAGCGCACATGCCATCGATCCGGGTCCGCATGGCGATGGCCGTCCTTCCTCGCCTTCGTGGCTCCGAGATCCAGATGTCCTTCCGGGTCGTGGTTTCAGACCAGACGGGACTGCTGGCTCGCAGCTGGGTCGACCCGATTGCGTGGGACCTGCTCGACCACACGGTGCGTCGGGTCAAGCAGCGACTCGAGGACACACCCCTCGCCCCAGTCCTACCGCAGCTTGAAATCAACCACCACTAGGAGAAGTCACTGATGAAGAAATCGGTCGTTGCGTTGATGGTCCTGATCGGGATCATCGTTGGAGTCGGCGTGGTCGGCGCGGCCACCGCCGTCGCGAGCAATGGAACCAAGACCGCCGCGGCGCCGCCCGCGGGCGGCGAGTCAGGCACGATCGCCGTCGCCTGGAACCAGGAGCTGCTGCACATCGTGCAGACGCCAGGCGCCCAGCCGGCCACCCTTCACCCGACCCGCAGCTTCGCGATCCTGCAGGCTGCGATCTACGACTCGGTCGTTTCCATCACCAAGGACGACCGGCCTTACCTCATCTCAGTTCCGGCAGCACGCGGCGCACGAGTTGACGCGGCCGCCGCCCAGGCGGGTCATGACGCGCTGGCGGCGCTCTACCCCAAGTGGCAGTCGGAGCTGGACACACAGCTCGCCACCGAGCTTGCGGCGATCCCTGATGGAGCCGCGAAGCAAAATGGAATCCAGGCCGGCCAGAACGTGACGAAGCAGCTACTGGCGATTCGCGCCGTTGATGGCTCCGCCAACACACCGCCGGCTTTTGTCGCGGGAACCCAGCCAGGCGACTATCGGCCGGCACCGCCGGCGTTCGCCGCACCAGTCTTCACCGGTTGGGCAAAGGTCAAGCCCTTCGTTCTGGACAGCGCTTCACAGTTCCGACCTGACGCGCCGCCGGCCGTCACAAGCGCGGCCTACGCGAATGCACTGAACGAGGTCAAGAGCCTCGGTCAGAACACCAGCACGACCCGGAACGCAGATGAGACCGTGACCGCAAAGTTCTGGGCCGGTCCGATCTGGAACACGTGGAACGAGATCGCCGACAACGCGGCGGTCGCCCACCACTCGAACCTGGAGACGACGTCGCGCCTCCTTGCGGTTCTCAACCTCACATTCGCTGACGACGTGATCGCCTTCTACGACGCCAAGTACCACTACGCCGTCTGGCGGCCCATCACGGCGATTCGCCTGGGCGACACCATCGGCAACCCGGCCATCGCCGGAGACCCGACCTGGACGCCGCTCGCGACCACGCCGGCAGACCCATCATTTCCCGGCGCCCACAGCGTGATCAGCGAAGCCGGGGCGACAATCCTGTCGGCTTACTACGGCAACGACGCCCAGTTGCAGGTGACCTCGGACGTCCTTCCGGGCATCGTCAGGCAGTTCAGCTCCTACCAGGCCATCGCCACCGAGGCGGGACTCAGCCGGATTTTCGCCGGCGTCCACACTCGACTGGACCACGAGGCCGGGCTTGTGCTCGGTCGCAGCGTGGCGCAGTTCGTCCTGCGCACCGCAAACTCAGCCGATTTTGGCCGCAACGCCAACGCGGCGGCGGCCCCGGCGCCGGCACCCAGCAGCGCGCCGGGCCGGTACGCGGGCGGCTACTAGAAAGACATCAACCTCTCGGGAACGGGGAGCCGGCCCCACCGGCTCCCCACCCGAGACCCGGGT
>Ga0185299_10007041_pt1 | contig 11702 bp, 10 predicted proteins | sample PaiPotPPA55metaG_FD_128002 | JGI IMG/M metagenome (GOLD analysis project Ga0185299, IMG submission 128002) | Iron sulfur acid spring bacterial and archeal communities from Banff, Canada, to study Microbial Dark Matter (Phase II) - Paint Pots PPA... ...
GATATCACACAGAAGAACTTCATCGGGCTGAAGAACTACCAGTTCATGTTCACCGGCTACACGCTGTTCTGGCCGGCGTTCACGCACAACGTCATCTGGCTCCTGTGGCTGACCTTCATCGCCACGCCGATCGGGATCCTGTTCGCGGTGCTGCTTGACCGCGACATTCGCGGTTCACGCATCTACCAGAGCGTCTTCTTTCTGCCCGTCGTCCTCGCGCTGGTCGTGGTGGGCTTCATCTGGGACCTTCAGTACACGCCGACCGACGGGTTCATCAACAACGCACTCGGCCTCGTCAAGTCGGGCCACATCATCGACTGGCTCGGCAACCCGCGGATCAACCTGTACGCAATCCTGGTCGCCGCCAGCTGGCGGCACATCGGCTACGTCATGATCCTGTACCTCGCTGGCCTCAAGAGCGTCGACCCGTCCTTACGTGAAGCGGCAAGGGTGGACGGCGCCACCGAGGTGCAGACCTTCTTCAACGTCGTCCTGCCCGTGATGGCGCCGATCAACGTGGTGATCGTGGTCGTCACCGCCATCGAGTCCCTGCGCGCCTTCGACCTAGCGTTCATCACCAACCAGGGCAAGAACGGCCTCGAGCTGCTGTCGATCCTCATTACCAACAACAGCATCAGCGAGGCGAGCCTGGTCGGGTTCGGATCGGCGATCGCAGTCGTCCTGCTCGTGATCTCGCTCGTACCGATCGTCGCCTTCCTGTCTCGGGCGATGAGGACGCTCTCATGAGCACCGCCGTGGCGACCGTACCGGCCCGTCCGCGGCAGCGGCGGCGCCGCGTCAGGCCGGCGCGCGTGATCCTGCACGCCTTCCTCATCTTCATGGTGATCGTGTGGCTGTTCCCGCTGGCCTGGGCCGTCTTCACCTCACTTCGGACGTACGGCGACACCGCGCTGCACGGATACGTCTCATGGCCGAACGGCCTGAGCCTGGACAACTACAAGAACTTCTGGGTGCAGGCCGACCTGCCGTATTACTACCTGAACACGCTGGTGATCGTCGTCCCCGGTGTGATCCTCACCCTGCTGCTGGCGTCGATGGTCGCCTTCTGCTGCACGCAGTTCAGCTGGCGCTTCAACCTCTTCGTGCTGCTGCTCTTCACGGCGGGCAACCTGCTGCCCGCACAGGTCATCATCGTGCCGCTCTATTGGATGTACCTCCACACGCCGGTCCCGATGCTCGGATCGATCGACATCGGCAACTTCTCGTTCGCGATCTTCAGCGACAACAACCTGCTGTACGACCAGTACATCGGCATCATCCTGATTCACGTTGTCTTCCAGACCGGCTTTGCGGCGTTCGTGCTGAGCAACTACATGAAGACGATCACGAAGGAGATCACCGAGTCTGCGCTGGTTGACGGGGCGAACGTCTTCAGGATCTACTGGAGCGTGATCTTGCCCCTGTGCCGCCCGGCTCTGGCTGCCATGGCCACGCTCCTGTTCACGTTCATCTACAACGACTTCTTCTGGGCGCTGATCCTCATCTCGCATGGGAACAAGCGCCCGATCACAACCGCGCTGAACAACATGCAGGGTGAGTTCTTCGTCAACAACAACCTGATCGCCGCGGGCGCGCTGCTCGCGTGCCTCCCGCCGATAATCGTGTACATCCTGTTGCAGAAGCAGTTCGTCGCCGGCCTTACGCTCGGATCGACAAAAGGCTGAGCACCTCACAGAGCGGCCCGCTTCTCGGCACGAGGCTGCCGCACATCCTCTATGGCGGCGACTACAACCCCGACCAGTGGCCCGAGAGCGTCTGGGCGGAGGACGTCCGGCTCATGCAGGAGGCCGGCGTCAACCTGGTCTCGCTCGGGATCTTTTCGTGGTCGCGCCTGGAGCCGGAGGAGGGACGGTACGACTTCGACTGGCTCGACCGGATCATGGACATGCTCCATGAAGGCGGCGTATCCGTGGACCTCGCCACAGCGACCGCCTCGCCACCACCGTGGATGTCCCACCAGCACCCGGAGATGCTCCCCGTGAAGGCCGACGGAGTGCGGCTGTGGCATGGCGGCCGCCAGCACTACTGCCCGAGCAGCCCGGTTTACCGCTCCGGCGCCGAGCGCCTCGTCGCCGCGCTGGCTGATCGGTACGCCAAGCATCCCGCGCTGGCGATGTGGCACGTCGGCAACGAGTACGGCTGCCACGTACCCGCGTGCTACTGCGACGTATCGGCTGCCGCCTTTCGCGTCTGGCTGAAGGAGAGGTACGGGTCGGTCGAACACCTGAACCGCGCCTGGGGGACCGACTTCTGGTCGCAGCGCTACTCGGACTGGGACGAGGTCATCCCGCCGCGCCAAACGCCGACCTGGCCCAACCCGGGTCAGCAGCTCGACTTCATGCGCTTCTCGTCGGACGAGCTGCTCGCCTGCTATGAGGTCGAGCGCGCGGTGCTCGTGCAGAAAAGCCCGGGCGTGCCGGTGACCACCAACTTCATGAGGCTCTTCAAGCCGCTCGATTACTGGAAGTGGGCCGAGCGCGAGGACATCGTCAGCGACGACGTGTACCAGGACCCGGCCGATCCAGAGGCAGCCATGCGCGCGGCGATGGCCGGCGATCTCATGCGCTCACTGGGCCGGGGCCGCCCATGGGTGCTGATGGAGCAGACGCCGGGCCGCGTCAACTGGCGCGACGTTAACGTCGCCAAGCTGCCGGGTCAGATGCGGCTGTGGAGCTACCAGGCCGTCGCGCGTGGGGCCGACGGGGTGATGTTCTTCCAGTGGAGGCAGTCGCGCGCCGGCGCGGAGAAGTTCCACAGCGCGATGGTCCCGCATGGTCCCCCCGACTCATCGCCGGTCTGGCGTGAGGTCAAGCAGCTGGGGCAGGAGCTGCGTAGCCTTGACGCTGTCTGCGGGACTCGAGTCAAGAGTGAGGTCGCCATCGTTCTCGACTGGGAATCGTGGTGGGCGCTCGAGCTCCCGTCCAAGCCGTCGAGTCGCGTCCGCCAGGTCGACCAGCTCGAGGCCTACTACCGCCCGTTGTACGGCGCCAATGTGGTCCCCGACTTCGTCCGGCCGGAGCACGACCTGTCGGGCTACAAGCTCGTGCTGGTACCCAACCTCTACCTTGTCAGCGACGAGGGAGCGGCCAACCTGAACGAGTTCGTCAAGGCGGGAGGCACCCTCGTGATGTCCTTCTTCAGCGGCGTGGCCGATCCGTTCGAGCACATCCGCCTCGGAGGTTACCCGGCGCCGTTCCGTCGCATGCTTGGGCTGACGGTGCTCGACTGGCTGCCTCTGAGCGACGGGGAGGGCCTGAAGCTAGATTTCGCCGACGGCACCCAAGGCCGCGCCGACCTTTGGAGCGAGATGATCGAGCTCCACGGCGCGGACGTGGTGGCGGCTTTCTCCGGGACGCGGCTCCACGGCCTCCCGGCGATCACCCGCCACGCCTCTGGTTCGGGCCTCGCGATCTACCTGGGCACGCGCCTGGACGAGCTGGCCATGGCCCGCGTGATCAGGTCCGCGTGGGGCGACGCAGGGGTTGAGCCGGTGATGGAGGTCCCGGCCGGTGTCGAGGTCGTGCGCCGCAACATGGCGCGCAGCTCGATCCTGTTCCTGCTCAACCATCGCGATGTAGACGTCGACGTCCCCATCACGCAGGCGGGCACCAACCTGGTCGACGGCGCACAGGTGCACGCGGGCCTGCTGCGCATAGGCCCATTCGGGGCCGCGGTGATCAGAGAAGGCTGGTAGACAGGGGCTACTCGCGAGCGATGACCGACAGATAGCTCGACTCCAGGACGACGCTACCATCGTCGCCCTGGTTCAACTCCTCGACCAGCGCTCGCGCCCGGTCCATCAAGCCATCGAATGCCGGCGGCGGCAGCATCGCCTTCAGCGCCATCAGCGGCGGGTTGGTGCCGGCGAACTCCTCCCGCCACGCCTCCATCGACTCGAACCGGAACGTCAGCGTCCGCGGCTCGATCTCGAGCTCGGATGCGAGGCCGGAGAACCGGCGCCGCACCTCGTCGCCGTCGCCCCACAGAAACGGGGAAGGCAGGGGCGACGGAGTCGGGCTCGAGAATGCGCCGATCAGGTCCGAGAGGCGCCCCAGGTATCCCCCGGCGCCGTAGTTGGCCATGGCCACGACGCCGCCGGGCCGGGCCACCCGGAACAGCTCGGCGGCCACAAGCTCCGGTCGCGGCGCGAACATGGCTCCGAAGACCGAAGCCACGACGTCGAAGCTCGACGCGGCGAAAGGCAGGGCTTCAGCGTCGGCCTCGACCCATCGGACGCCATGCCCCGTGGACCGGCTGCGCTCACGGCCCAGCTGGACCATGTGGCGGGTGACGTCGGAGGCGGTGACGGCCGCGCCCAGGCGCGTGGCGGCGAGGGCAAAGTTGCCGTTGCCGGCGCCGACGTCAAGGACATCGATGCCGCGCGACACGCAAGAGGCGGCGAGGGCCTGGGCTTCCGCTTCGATGAGTGTGGCGAGGCGGCTGTAGTCGCCCTGCGACCAGAGCCACTTCGCGCCTTGCTTGATCCGCGCCAGAGGGTCGGCGACTGGAAGCGTGCTCAACCCTGATTATATACCATATCGGGCTCATGTTGTGCCATACCTGCGGTGTAAGCCCGGCCCCCCGTGCTGACCCCTCCGCGGCGACGGAGAGGGGATCGCGTAGCGACCAAAACCTCACGCCGGGGCGTTTTGGGATCACGGAAGACGCCGGTAGCACCGAGGCGAGCACGTGCTCGCACGGAGGACTTGGAATGCGCGCATCTGACTATCCCCTTGACTCAGGTAGCCCATGCGATCGGCCGCCTACGGTTCCGGGGCTTTCCCGTGCGCTCGACGATGGCTTCATAGGGCAGGGGATCGATTCGAACAGCGTTCTCGAGCAGGCGCAAGAAGAGAAGACCGCGGCGCCGGGAGCGCCGTCGATTGAATCGGAAGCAGAACTCGTCGAGGTAGTAGTCGAGGTGCTCTGGACTGACGGCGCCCTGGTGGGTTCCGACCAGCCAGCGCTTGAGCAGAGAGACCACCAAATGCACCCTCGGCATGAGCTCTACGGCTGCTTCGCGACCTCGGCCTTGGGCATGCACACTGATCGGCCGATGGTCGTAGCCACGCTTGGTCAAGCCTGCGTAGCCCTGCCAGGCGTCGGTGTGGACGACGCTGCCCGGAGAGACGACATCGGACACGAAGGTCCCCAGGTTGACTCCGTCAGCTCCATCGATTCGCCGCATGCGGATCCGGCCCAAGCCGCGCCGTCCTTCCTCCTCCACGGCGATCGCGACGAGCGATTTCGAGTTCCTGTGACGCCCGCTCACTCCCTCCTCCACGCCTCCGATCGTGGCTTCATCCACTTCGACCGGGCCTTGCAGCGGCTCCCGGTCAGGCCGCACCATCGCGGCCCGCAGCTTGTGCAGCCAAACCCATGCCGTCTCGTAGCTGCCCAGGCCAAGGTTCTGTTTCAAAGAGAGCGCGCTGGCTCCTTGCTTCTGGCTGGTGACCAGCCAGATGGCTTGGAACCAAAGCCGAAGCGGCTTGTGCGTGTCCTGGAAGATGGTGCCGGCGATCACAGAGGCTTGGTGACCGCAGGCAGCGCATTGGACCAGGCCTCGTCCTTTCAGGAACCAACCCTTGACGCCGACGCAGCGTGGGCATCGGAAGCCGTCTCCCCACCGCAGCTGGACCAGAAAGTCTCGACAGGCCGCTTCGGTGGAGAAGCGGTCCATGAACTCCATCAGCGTCTTCGGATATTCAGTGATGGCCGCAGGGTATTGTCAATTCGAACCTGAGTCAAGGGGATAGTCAGATGTTGGGAAATGATTGGGAAATGATAAGGCTGGCGCCTTATCAAACGCCCCCACCTCCCCCAAGGTGGGGAGGTGACGGGGATCAGAGCACGTTCCCGTAGATCTGGGGCTGCTGGGTGGGGCTGTCGACGCCATCGGGCGCGACCTCGACCGTCACGGCCATCAGCTTGTATCCCTGGAGGGACAGAGCGACGACCACCACCTTGCTGCCGTTCTGGTCGGGCGTGAACACGGCCGCAGGCACGGCAGTGCCGCCGGGAGTGATGAGCCACACCTCATAAACCTTTCCGGTGGGTGGCGGCGGAACGTGGCTGAAGGTGACGAGGGCGACGCCCTCGCTCTTCAGGTCGACCACGCTGGCGATCACGCCCTGGAAGTCGCCATGGCCCGCCATCGTGAAGTGCGTCACCACCGGGGCGGGAGCAGGCGCTGTGATCCGGCCAAGCAACAGGCCGGAAAGGAGCGCGACCACCAACGCGGCGGCGACTGCGCCGACCGGCATCCGCCACCCAGCGGAAGGCCGGCGCGTTCGTGGCAGCGGCACGACCCGGCCGCGCTCCTCGCGCGCCGGCTCGGCGGCGGCGGCCAGGATCCGCTCGCGAAGACCCGCGGGCGGCGTGACAGGCTCGACGCCCAACGCCAGGGCGTCCAGAACCCGGTTATCCCGCTCGTCTTGCTCAGACATCAACCACGCCTTTCACCTTCAGGTACGCAGCGAGTTTGTCCAGGGCAAGTCGCATGCGTCCCTTGACCGTGCTGAGCGGAACGCCGGTGAGCTCGGCGATCTCGCGCTGGGTGAAGCCGCCGAAGTACGTGAGGAGGACGGCCTGGCGCTGCTCCTCCGACAGCTCGTCCACCGCGGCTCTGACGGCCGCCTGCTCCATGGAGCTGACCACCTGCTCATCGGGTCCGCGCTCGGCCGATCGCACCTCTGGCTTCAGAGCGAGCTCGCGCCGCTCATGCGCTGAGCGGCCGCGAAGCATGTCTATCGAGCGGTTGCGCACCGCGGTCACGAGCCAGCTGCGCAGCGTTCCGCGACTGGCATCGAAGCCGGCCGCCCCGCGCCAAAGCTTGAGGAAGGCGTCCTGCACCGCGTCCTCGGCGCGGCCGGGGTCCCCGAGCACGCGGAGCGCGACGCCGTAGGCGAGACCGCCATACCGGTCGAACAGGCCCGCGAGGGCAGCCTCGTCGCCGGCTCGGAGACCCGCCGCGAGCTCGAGGTCCGTCGGGCCATCCACGCCGGTATTCTTGCCGACTCGGGGCGACCCTTAGTTATCGAGGACTTGCACCGCGCCTCCCGAGGTTTGGTTTCGCCGGCTGGTCAGCTCGCCGATCGACGAGTGCTTGGGCGCAGCGACGGCCCAGGACTCCTTCTCGATCAGCCGCCAGGCCCACTCGGAGTTGTGCCGCACCCGGGCCCGCGCCTCGTACAGCGACTTGGACATCAACTTGATACCGGCGAGGCCGGGCAGCTTGCCGATCTTCTCGTCGAGGGCCAGCAAATCCTCCTCGCCCTGCTCGTCATCGAAGAGGTAGAGGGCCAGCGCGTCGACCTCCTCCTGCGTCTTAACGCCCTTGCCGACCGGCACCCACACCCGATCCAGCATCCAGCGGTCGAAGCGCTGCGCCTTCTCGTTGCCCGTCAGCCACTCCTTGGCCGAGTTGAAGTAAAAGGCGAAGTGGCGCCGCTCGTCCTTGATGATCCGCGACAGCAGGTCCGCCAGCACTGGGTGCTTTGACTTGCGGGTCAGCGCCGCATAGCCGGTCAGGGTGGACAGCTCGTTGATGGCGCCGATCGTCAGGTATACCGCCGAGAAGTCCTTCGACAGCCACGAGCCGGCCATGGTGGTGAGGATGCTCATGCTGTTCGACAACCCGAGGTTGGCCCGCACTTGGGCGATCCGGTCCTCGGTGTCGAACTCGATTCCGTACAGGTTGAGCAGCTTGCCCAGGTTCTCGCCGTGCCAGAGCTCCTCGTAGTTCCAGCAAGCGAGGAACGCCGTGAGGATCGGGTCCATGCACGCCCGGGTCACTAGCAGGTGAGACAGGTAGAGGGGGACGTGGTTCTCGATGTCCATCATGTAGTGGAGGCAGAACAGGTCGCCCTTCGAGAACGGGTGGGCCCTGACGTCCTGCCAGGCCACCCCGGTGGTGTCGAGTTTCTTCGACTCTTCCTTGTAGCGCTCGATGCTGAAGCTCATTGACTCCTCCCCTCACGTTGCTGCGCGCGCGGCGGCGCCTCAAAGATCAGGTACGAACGAGCGGCCCAACTGGATCACCGGCTACGGGGCGTAGGCGAATTTTTGTGCGCGGACGCGTTCGCCGGGGTACGCTTAACAACAAATAGTTGCTACTTAACAATCGCCCCATGCAGAACACCACGTGGCTTGCCGGACCGCAACGAGGCCGGCCCAGGACCGGCCGCGCCAAGGTGCGCCGCCTTTTGCTCGAGCAGCTGCGCCAGGCCATTGCCACCGAGCCGGCGGCGCTCGAGGCGGACCACCTTCCGGCGGACAGCCTGACGAACATCCGCGGGCGCGTCTCGATCATGATCGGAACCATTGTGGTGAGGCTCAACCGCGAGGGCTTCACGCAGAGCGACAGGCTCTACTCGATGCGCGACAGCCTGGCCCTGGGCCGGCCGGTCGAGCCCGACGATGTCGAGTGGCTCGCCGCCACGATCGCAGATGAAGGCGGGGCGGCTAGGGCGCGCGAAGAATCGCCAACGCGCTGACTGCGGCGTTCATCCACGCCGGGTCGGTCAGCCAGGTCTCCGCTCCCCAGAGCAGCACGACATTGAGCGGTTCGCGCCGGTAGGCGGCTGCGGTGGTTAACAGGTCCGCGGTCGAGAACGAGCTGTCTGAGGCAGACCACGGCTGCGCTTGCATTTCCATCAGCCATACCTGTTTGTTCTGGGCCCGGGCCTGGTCTGCCCAGAACTGGATCGCCTGCGCCTTCCAGGATGTGCGCAAGGCGATGCTCGTGAATCGAAGGGGTGTTGTCGGACCGTCCACATAAATGTCGAGGCCGAGCGCGTCTGCCGCGTTCAGCGCATCACCCGGATGGCCGCTCGGGTAGGCATGCAGCGCCCAGACGACAGGGGTGGCATGCAGCTGGAGCCAATCGATAAACACGTTCCACCCGTCAAAGCTGGTTGTCACAGCACGGTGATCGGGATCGAGATGGTGCACCTGCCCGATCTCCCATGCCATCTGCCCGGCCGAGATCTGGTCGGCGCCCGTCGTCGCGTTGACCACGTAGTCGAACGGCTCGTTCTCGACCTGCCAAGCAAAAAGAAGCGGTGACGTTCGGTAGCGGATGACGATGGAGTCGAAGTACTGCCGGTAGGCCTGGTCCGCCTGGGCAGAACCCAGCTCTGGCTGCTGTCGCGGACCCGCCCAGCTGGGGGCGTACAGCTCCGGGTACATGAAGTTGCGTGCGCCGATCGTAAGAATGACGCGGGTTGGTCGGGCGGACTCCTTGTTGTGCTCAACCACCACGTTCAACAAATCGTCGATCGAAGAGAAATCGAGACTGCCGGGGCTGGGCTGGGTCCGATCCCAGTACACGGGAAGGCGGACCAGGTCCGGATTCGTGGTCGACAGCAGGGTGCGCAGGTCCGTGACGGGGTCCGTGTGCAGCCACTCGGACAGCACCGGGCTGTAGCTGAAACCGACCAGCGGGGCCGGAGGAGGTGGCGCAGGGGGTGCCTCGCTGCCCAGCAGGAGCGCCGCGACAAGCAGGGCGAACAGGCCCGTCAGGGCTCGTGACGCCGGTTTTGAACGAGTTCTTGGCGGGCCTATCTCAAGCTGGATACACGACTGCGCCCGCTCTGGTCGCGGTGCCACATCGTCGATCGGTTTGGAAACGCATTTGAAGAGGACGTTACCGGTTTGTCAAAAGGCGTTCGAGCCGCCCGCGCGTTGAACTTGCGTTGAGCAGCCAGCGAAAAGCCCATGGGTGAATTTGCGCCTGGCCGCGTGCGAGCTCCCTCCACCGGGAGGCCGGCCCTTCCACTTCCCCGAACCTCGCGCATCATCGCGGGATTCCTGCTGGCCGGAGTGATCGGCCTGATGGCTTACTTCCTGCCGGTCCTCCAGTCAACAACCACGCCCGTGGTCACCTCGGGCGGCGGCATCCTCAATCCGATCGCCGGACCCACCCAGCCATTCACGGTGCTCTTGCTCGGATCGGACGACGACTCGAAGTTCGCGGCGGACCAGTACAACACCCAGTCGATGATCCTGGTCCGGGTCGATCCGGCCGGCAAGCAGGTCACGATGCTGTCGATTCCACGTGACCTGTGGGTACCGATCGCCGGCCAGCGAGGTGTGGGCAAGATCGACACCGCGTACCAGACCGGCGGCGTGGACGCGGCGATCGCGACCGTGCAGCAGAACTTCCAGGTTCACATCGACGACTACGTGTGGATCGGCCTTAAAGGATTGATCAAGCTGATCGACACCATGGGCGGCGTGAATCTCGTGGTCACGAATCCGGTCATGGACGATTTCTATCCGGCCGACATCAACACCTCGAGCCCGTACGGCTACTACCGGGTCGCGCTGCTTCCGGGTCCTGTCCACCTCGACGGCGTGCACGCGCTGCAGTACGTGCGCTCCAGGCATGGCGACCTGCGCGGCGACTTCGCTCGCTCTGAACGCCAGCAGGAGCTGCTTCTAGCGATGAAGGCTCAGGCGAAGCACCTCAACATCGCGAACCTGCCCGACCTGGCGACCGCAATGAGCGGAGAGGTGAAGACGAGCATCAGCCTGCAGCGGATGCGGCAGCTGTTCTCGGTGCTCGACCAGTACAACACCGGCAGCCTGCAACGAGTCCTTCTCGGCCCGCCCTATACCTCTGATGGTTGGGCCGGCGGCCAGTCGGTCGTCCTGCCGGACTGGCGGCAGATCCTGCCCCTGGTGCACCAGAGCTTCCCCCAGTGAAGACGATTTCACCCCCACCTGACCTCCCCCTCGGAGGGGGAGGGCAATGATGACAATTTCACTCCCACCTGAGCTCTCCGCTCGGAGGGTGAGAGCAATGAAAGTCGTCACCTATGCGGTGCTGATCCTCGCGATGGTCGCATTCGGGTTCGGCGTCTATCGCGCGGCGGGCGCGCTCAAGACCGACAGCGGGCGCGTGGTGCAGCCCAGCTCGACCAGCGCTCCGGCGCTGCCCGGGACCATGTATGTCGCCCAGCAGGGAGCCCTCTACAGATTCAAGGACGGCTCGTTCACCCAGATCACGAAGGACAGCGGTTGGACTCAGCCCGCCGCCTCGCCGGACGGCACACACCTGGTCGCGGTGATGCGTCAGCAGAATTTCTCAGACCTCTACACGCTTTACCCGAATGGCCAGATCCAGCAGCAGCTCACCCACCACGAGTCTCCACAGGTCGAGTACAACCACTGGTCGTTCTATCCAAGGTTCAACGCCGACGGCTCGCGCGTCTTCTCCAGCTATGACGACAAGGACCCGTACTCGAGCTATCGCGTGGACTTCGCCATCTATGCGCTGGCGGACGACGGGTCTGGCTCAGTGCTCCAGTGGACCGTGCCCAACGACTACACGGGCGGCGACGCCGACCCGCAGCCGCTCCGGGGCGGCGGCTTGATCTACACCAAGTACTCGATCGACGACAAGTCCCAGGTCCACTCGCAGCTGTGGTTTGCGTCCGCTGCGGGGCGGCCCGGGACGGCGCTCACCCAGCCCGCCGACAACTGCTCCCAGCCCTCCCTCTCTCCCGACCAGACGAGCGTAGCGATGATCTGCCGCCACAGCGACCTGCAGGCGACCGATGTGGTCGTCGCGAAGTTCGACTCGGCGACCCTCACCCTGGGGCCCGCGAAGGTCCTCGTCCTGGGTCAGCTGTCGGCGTCGCCGGTCTTCTCACCTGACGGCCAGACGCTGGCCTTCC
>Ga0185299_10007042_pt1 | contig 11701 bp, 14 predicted proteins | sample PaiPotPPA55metaG_FD_128002 | JGI IMG/M metagenome (GOLD analysis project Ga0185299, IMG submission 128002) | Iron sulfur acid spring bacterial and archeal communities from Banff, Canada, to study Microbial Dark Matter (Phase II) - Paint Pots PPA... ...
TGGATGTCGCTGTAAACACTGCCGGTACGGAAGGCGTGCCCGGCCCTATAACGGAGCAAACTGCGGACAGCTACGCGGCAACGTTCGATACGAACGTGCTCGGGACCTTGCTGAGCATGAAGCACGAACTTCGCGTAATGTTGCCACAACAAAACGGCAGCATTGTGAACATATCGTCCACATATGGGCATACTGGCTCACCTGGGGCCTCTGTCTATTCCGCCAGCAAGCATGCGGTGGAGGGACTCACGAAGTCGGCGGCGCTGGAAGCAGCCGGGACTGGCGTGCGAGTTAATGCCATTGCTCCCGGACCGATCGAAACACCAATGCTGAATCGCTTCGCGAAAACCGAAGAAAGAAAGGCTAGTATGGTCTCGAACGTGCCGCTAAAACGCGCGGGAAAACCCGAAGAGATTGCTCAAGCTATCGTTTTTGTCTCCTCCGACAAAGCCTCCTTTATCACGGGAGCTACCTACCTCGTCGACGGCGGCAAATCGGCCCGATAACTCTCACGTGCGTGGCACACCCGTTCGGGACGGAGGATAAAAATGAATCAGACGATTGAAGAAAAGAACAAAGCGCTCGTCCTCAAGGCCTTTGATACGCTCTTCAACAAGCGGGACTATGCAGCGGCCGCGGGCTACTGGTCACCTCGCTACATTCAGCACAGCAATCATATTGAGCCTGGCCGAGAGGGCCTGTTCAATCTCATCAAGAGCCTTCCGCCCACGCTGAAGTATGAGGCAGGCGTCATCGTCGCCGGGGGCGATTTCGTGATGGTCCATGGCCGTTTCTCTGGCTTTGGCGCGCCTGTGAACTGGATCGCCGCCGATATCGTTCGTCTCCAAGACGGGCTGCTCATCGAGCACTGGGACGTGATTCAGGATGAGGCCACGCAGGAACAGTCAAAGAGCGGTTTGCCCATGTTCGGCGACAAGTTTCCGCAATGACCCAGGTGAATTGCTACCAGCGCAAATCCCAGTGTGTAACGGGTATCGACTGAAGCGGAGAAATCACGATGAACGGCCTATTGAGCCTCGCGATGAAAGCGCACGGCGGCCTCGAACGTTGGAAGCAAGTCCGAAATATGCAGGCCAAGGTCACGTTGAACGGTACCCTTTGGCGGATCAAAGGCCGGCCTGACGGACTGATTGGCGTGGTGATGAGATTGAACACGAAGGAGCCCGATCTTACCATCACTCCGTTCCCGAAGCCCGGGACGGCGGGGCACTTTACTCCCAGCCGCGTTTGGATTGAGGACACCAACGGAACTGTCGTCAGCGAATTGAAAAATCCCCGAGACTCATTCGCCGGTGCCGTCCTCACAACGAAGTGGAACGAACTTCAGGAGCTCTACTTCGCCAGCTATGCGTTCTGGAATTACTTCACGGCCCCGTTCCTGCTGGCTCAGCCCGGCGTTGAGGTCGAAGAAATAGAGACCCACAACGAGGACGGTGAGACCTGGCGACAGCTCAGCGTGATCTTCCCACCTGAGATTCCGACCCATTCCGCTCGCCAGACATTTTATTTCAATGATAAGGGTCTTCTTCAGAGGCTTGACTATGCCACGGACGTGGCGGGCGGCGTGGCTGCACACTATTGCTTTGACCACGTCACTTTCGACGGAATCGTAGTGCCGACCTTTCGCCGCGTGGTCAAGCGCAAGCCGGAGGGCCCCATTATCCATGGTCCAACCGCAGTGCTGATACTGATTAGCGATGTTTCGTTGAGCTGAGATGCGAAATAATCCTATAGGACGCAGATGGCCCAACGCGATGACCGCGGCATGTTATTACATTATCCATGGCCCCAAAAGAGGGGCGCTGGCTCAGACCATGGAGAAGGCAGTGGCCTCAGTTTTGGAACCCGACGATGGCAAGAATTAGAGGAGATAATCACGCATTTGGCTGGCCTGGCCTGGAGCCGCGTTGGACGCACCGCGACAAGGATGGGATCGGCACGGCCTACTCGGCTGCCAGTCGGATCCGGGACTGATCGTGGTCTGCTTCGGTCGGTTTTGGGTCCGTGGTCTCCCGTTCCCAAATGCGATGCACCTAGGGCACCCATTTCAGTGGAAGAACACACTTCCATGGCATCTAGGCCCCGCCGCCAAAGTCAGAATCCTCCGCTTCAAAATCTTCCGCCATTCCGGTATAATCCTAGTCTTCAAAACCACGTTTGAGGTATTCACCAGGGTTGGTCCCGACAACTCGCTTGAACGCCTTACTGAACGCAGCGTCCGACTCGTAACCGACTGACCGAGCGACGTCTATGAGCTTTCTGTCGCGCTGTTGCAGTAACTGCATCGCCTTCTGCATCCGCCACTCGGTTACATATTCCAGTGGTGTTTGTCCGAGTAGCTCTTTGAAACGTGCTGCGAATGCGGAGCGAGACATGCCCGCCGCTTCGGCCAGGGATTCGACCGTCCAGGGTGTATTCACTCTGTCGTGAATGGCACTCAGGGCAGTGCCAATTTGAGGATCGAAAATCGCGCGAAGCCATCCTTTGTTGCGTTCCGGTCCCGACGCGATATGCGCCCGGAGTACAAGGATAAACAGGACCTCGGCTAGCCGAGTCGCGACTACTTCAGATCCCTGCGTCTGTTCTGCCATTTCTGATGCCAGCGCTTGCATTGTGTTGTGAAGAGCAAGCGTGCGTGCCTGCTCGGCCTTAATCAGAATGAAGCTCGGCAATAACTGAGTGATCGGCTTCACGCTGGCGCGATCGAAACTCAAGGACCCACAGACGATTGTCGTCGGTGCGCCACCACCTCCATAATGAGCGACATTACTGTTGGCTTTGGCCCCGATCTCGCGGAAACTCCACCTTGGACGTGTTCGTGGGCTGTCGCGCAAAACAATCGAAGTCCCCCGGGCCAGCAAAAAGCAATCACCACCGGTGAGGGGAATCGGCTCCGGAATCCCTTCCACGCTCAGCCAGCAGTTGCCGCGCGAAAGCATGGCGAAGTGAGCCAAATCTGTGTGTGACATCTTTTTGTCGGAAGGCGTGACTTTTTCTTCGGTCTGCTTCTCCTGTATTACGCCCCACGGGGCTGTGGCTTCGAGCCTGTGCAGACCGAAAGCGGTTACGTGCATCGTTCTGAAGATGTCTGTTATCGGGTCCATTGGAAACCTCCCTACTGGAATCTGTGTTGATTACTTTCCTTTGGAAACGTTGGAATCTAACCCGATCTTGGAAGCCTTCACCGTCCCGGTTCTTTGGGTCCCGAAGGCAATTCAGACAACGATCCCTGATTTTGACTACTTCGCTTGGTCGCGAAAGCCGCAACCAGTTGCTCCTGTTACATATTGACCGAGCGCAGTGCTAGACCACAGTCCAACCTAGCCCCCCTCTTTTGGACGAATGGACAAAAGATTAGGACTTCCGAGCAGTTCTCGTCCATTGCCAAAGAGTCTATTTTACTATACTGAATGCTAAACATGTACCCAGAGGGAGTAATTATGGGAAAGCTTGAAGGAAAAGTTGCAGTCATCACCGGTGGCGCTACCGGCATCGGCCGCGCCGCAGCAAAGCGCTTCATCGAGGAGGGCGCCCTCGTCTTCATCTTCGGCCGCCGGCAGGAAGCGCTCGACGCCGCTGTGGCCGACCTCGGGCCCAATGCCCGCGCGGTGAAGGGCTCGGTCTCCGATCTGGCCGACCTCGACCGACTCTACGCGGCGGTGAAGGCCGAGCGCGGAACCCTCGATATCGTCTTCGCCAATGCCGGGGTGGGAAGCCAGCTTGCGCTCGGCAAGATCACCGCCGAGCACATTGACGAAACCTTCGACACCAATGTGAAGGGTACGATCTTCACGGTCCAGAAGGCGCTGCCGCTGATGGGCAAGGGCGGTTCGATAATCCTGACCGGATCGAGCGCCGGCACCACGGGCGCCCCGGCAATGAGCGCCTACAGCGCGAGCAAGGCGGCAGTGCGCAACCTCGCGCGGAGTTGGGCGGAGGACCTGAAGGGCACCGGCATCCGGGTAAACGTGCTGTCGCCCGGGGCGACGGAGACCGACCTCGCGAAGGAAGCGCTAGGCACGGAGGGCTTGAAGGCCTTCGCCTCGATGACTCTGTTCAAGCGCATGGGCGATCCGGTGGAGGTCGGAGCGGTGGCCGCCTTTCTCGCGTCGCAGGACAGCAGCTTCATGACCGCCAGCGAGGTCGCCGTCGACGGCGGCCTAGCGCAAATCTGACGCGCTACGCCCAGGCGCTCCATTCGATTATTCGGAGCGCCGTAGGACTCGGTAAACCTAAGGAGAATATATGAGCTACGCAATTATCGGCTTCGGCAAGATCGGCCAGGCCCTGGCCAAGGCGTTTGCCCGCAACGGCATCGAAGTGTCCGTGGCAACCACGCGCGACCCGGAAAGCTTTGCATCCGCCGCGGCGGCGATTCGGACCCACGATCATTCCCAAAAAGCTGGCGGAAGCGGTCAAGGCGGACATCGTCTTTTTGGCTGTCCGTTTTGAGTCGCACCGGGATGTCGCGAAGGCGCTGCCGACCTGGAAGGGAAAGACCATCATCGATGTGACCAATGCCTACGGCGTGTCCCCTGAGGAGCTGGACGGTCTCCCGTCCTCCGCCTTCGTTGCGAACGCATTCACCGGCGCTAAGTTCGTGAAAGGTTTTAATCACCTGGTTGCGGCCACCCTGGCGACCGATCCGGTCGTCGAAGGGGGCCATCGGGTCGTCTTTCTGTCGAGCGACGACGAGGACGCGATCGGTCCCGTGGCGAATTTGGCCAAACAACTCGGGTTCGCACCCGTCAAGCTGGGAAAGCTAAACGAGGGTGGCGCGCTTGTGCACGCACGCGGCCGCACTTGGGGTCAGCTCATCTTCCAGGATCTGTTCAAGAAGGAGCAGTAATCGATGACTACGTTAGCTTTGGAGGAAGAGCGTAAATTCAACATAAAAAACAACGAAAAACAAAAAGGAGAAAACATATGAGTAATAACCATGGACAAAAATTGGCGGGAAAAATTGCGGTTATCACAGGCGGAAGCAGCGGGATTGGCTTGGCCACCGCCAAGCGCTTCGTGGAAGAAGGTGCGCACGTCGTGATCACTGGGCGACGAGAGAAAGAGCTGAAGGAGGCCGCAGCCTTCATCAAGAGAAACGTTACGACGGTCGTGGGCGACGTGTCGCGCTTGGAAGATCTGGACCGGCTCTATGCCGTCGTGAAAGAGAAACATGGTCACATCGACGTACTCTTCGCGAACGCGGGCGCGGGTACAATCGCACCGCTCGCGGTGGCTACTGAGGCCCATTTTGACCAGACCTTCGACGTGAACGTGAAGGGGCTGTTCTTTACGGTGCAGAAGGCCCTTCCCCTCTTCAAAGACGGCGGCTCGATTATCCTGACCTCTTCGGTCTCGAACGTGTTGGGGCTCCCAGGGTTTAGCGCCTACGCCGCGAGTAAGGCGGCTGTGCGCAACTTCGCGCGCGCCTGGACTATGGAGCTGAAAGACCGCAAGATCCGCGTGAATTCGATGAGCCCCGGACCAACCGATACCCCGGCTTTAGAGAAGACGACGGGCCTTACCGCTGAACAGGCCAAGCAAGCGGCCGCCCAGTTCGCCTCGCAGATTCCAATAGGTCGCAGGGGCAAGCCCGAGGAAATCGCGGCCGCCGTCACGTTCCTTGCTTCCGATGAAAGTTCATATATCACCGGCGTAGATCTCGCCGTCGATGGAGGCATGGCGCAGGTCTGACCCCGGCGCGGTCGCTTCTCGAACTTTAGTTCTAACACGGATCGGAGAAATATTATGAGCTATGCAATTGTAGGATTCGGTAAGATAGGCCAGGCCCTCGCCCACGCCTTCGCCCGTAAAAGCATCGACGTGACCGTCGCGAGCCGCCGGCCGCCCGAAGCGTTGGCGCCGCAGGCTCGGGCGATTGGACCCACGGTCGTCGCCAAGTCGCTGCGGGACGCACTCGAGGCCGACACAATCATCTTAGCGGTCCCGTTCGGGGAACATCGCGAGGTTGCGAAGGCCCTGCCGAGCTGGGAAGGCAAGACGGTCATCGACGCGACGAACGCGTTTGGAGTTCTCCCTGAAGAGCTGGGCGGTCTCCCGTCCTCCGCCTTCTCTGCGAAGTCCTTCACCGGCGCTAAGTTCGTGAAAGGTTTTAATCACCTGGTTGCGGCCACCCTGGCGACCGATCCGGTCGTCGAGGGGGGCCATCGGGTCGCCTTTCTGTCGAGCGACGACGAGGACGCGATCGGTCCCGTGGCGAATTTGGCCAAACAACTCGGGTTCGCCCCCGTCAAGCTGGGAAAGCTAAACGAGGGTGGCGCGCTGGTGCACGCACGCGGCCGCACTTGGGGTCAGCTCATCTTCCAGGATCTGTTCAAGAAGGAGCAGTAATCGATCGTCGACCGTGTGATTTGGCCCGAGAAGGATGGTTCCGAACGTCCGATTAGATCGGACACACTTGATGTAAGGGAAAAGGAGAGATTTCAATGAGCATCGAAAAGAATGTCCAGATTGTGAAGAATTTTCTCGCGGCACTCGGCCGCCGCGATAAGCAAGGTTTGCTGGCGTTGTCTGCCGAAGATATTGAGTGGATCATTCCGGGCGAGGACTGGCCGCTGGCCGGCACGCACCGCGGGCACGCAGGAATGGAGAATTTACTTCAGAAGGCTAACGAAACGGTGGAAACTTCGTTCCCAGAGCCCCCCGAGTTCATAGCGCAGGGAGACCGGGTTCTGGTCGTCGGCTTCGCTACGGGGAGAATCAAAGCCACGAATAAGACGTTCGAGGACCACTGGGTCTTCGACATTACCGTTCGGAATGGCAAATTGACGAACGTCCGGGAGTATGTCGACACGCAAGCACTGGCGCGGGCCTCCGAGACGGCCGCGAGCCCCAGGCTCTGACCCATCGACACCGATACCACACGAAACGATTCGTAAAGTCAACGATGGCGGATCGATCATCATGACCGGGTCAGTTGCTTCGGTGAAAGGTTTTCCTGGTTTCGGCGTGTATTCGGCGAGCAAGGCGGCATTGCGCTCATTCGCACGCACGTGGCTCAACGAACTGAAGGGCAGGAATATCCGGGTGAACGTGCTGAGCTCAGGACAGGTCGACACACCGGATTCCCAGCGACTCGACAAGGAGACGGCGGAGATGCTCCAATGCTACAAGTGAAACGGTGTTGCTTCAGGAAAAGCCGGCGGAAGGATTTGTTGCTTCTGATTATCCACGTCGGCCAACGAGATTCGCTAGCTCAGACCATAGAGACGTCAGCGGCGTCAGGTGTGGAATTTGGCAATGGCAAAAATTAGAGGAGATAGTCACGCATTTGGCTGGCCTGGTCTGGAGCCCCGCTGGACGCACGGTGACAAGGATGGGATCGGCACAGCCTACTCGGCCGCCAGCCGGATCTGGTTCACCGTCTGGAACGGCATCGTGACCGAGGTCTATTATCCGACCGTCGACACACCGCAGATGCGGGATGTCCAGCTTCTTTTTACCGATGGACAGTCGTTCTTTCATCAAGAGACGCGATACCTTGAGACTCACATTCAGCGCATGCCATCTTGCTTGGGATACCGGGTTGAAGGGAAGGACCCGGAAGGCCGCTACGCTTACGCCAAGGACATAATCGCAGATCCTCATTTGCCTTGTCTCCTTCAGCGAGTGACAGTCCAAGCGAATCCAGAGTGGCTTTCGCGTTTGAAGACGTATGTTTTGTGTGCCCCTCACCTCGATGTCGGCGGTTCCGAAAACAATGCGTTCGTGGTTCAATCCTGCGGACGGGAGCTGCTGATGGCCGAGAAAAACGGTACGTGGCTCGCCTTAATGTGCAGCGTTCCGTTTTCTCGTCTGTCGGTTGGATATGTGGGCGCGAGTGACGGTTGGACGGATCTGGCCGATGGCTTTCAATTTGACTGGCAGTTCGATAAGGCGTTAAAAGGAAATGTTGCTCTGGCTGGTGAACTGGAGTTAGCCACTGCCCATGAATTCGTTTTAGGGATCGCGTTCGGCAACTCGCAGCAGCGAGCGATCGCGACTCTGTTCCAGAGCCTCGCTCAACCATTCGAGTCGCAACGCAGCCGTTTCGTCGAGCAATGGCAGCGCACGCATAAATCACACGAGGCACTCGAAGATCAATCGGGTGATGGCGGCCACCTGTTCCACGCCAGCTATAAGTTGCTGCTGGCCCATGAGGACAAAGCTTTCCAAGGCGCGATTGTGGCGTCGTTAGCCATTCCTTGGGGAGAAGCCAAAGGAGACGCGGAGGGAGAAGGCGGCTACCATCTGGTCTGGACCCGGGACCTCGTTCAATGCGCCGGCGGTCTTCTGGCGGCCGGGAATGTGGAAACACCTCTCAGGTCGCTCATTTATCTAGCGACATCTCAGAGCGATGACGGCAGTTTCGCTCAGAACTTTTGGGTGGATGGGACGCCATTCTGGTCGGGCATTCAGTTGGACGAAGTCGCCTTTCCCATCCTTCTGGCGCACAGACTATGGCGGTCAGACGGCCTTCGTGACTTTGATCCATATCCTATGGTGCTCAAGGCGGCAGCGTACTTGATCCGACAGGGACCGTCTACGCGCCAGGAGCGGTGGGAAGAGGCCGGGGGGTACTCTCCGTCCACCTTAGCCGCCCTCATCGCGGCCCTGGTGTGCGCGGCCAATTTCGCAGCCCATCGGGGAGATGCCGATTCCGCACAGTTGATCTTGCAGGTAGCCGATTGGCTGGAACAAAACATCGAAGCCTGGACTGTCACAAATGAAGGAACGCTTCTCGACGGCGCGCGGCGCCATTATGTACGACTCAATCCTTTTGAGCCGGGCCAGCCGTTGCCGACAGACGATGCCGGGCGGCTCGCGCTGACGGTGAACAACCGAGCCGAGGGCCTCGATCGCTCTTATCCGGCGAGAGAAATCGTTGATGCGGGTTTCCTCGAACTGGTCCGCTATGGCATTCGGGCGGCGGACGATCCGGTGATCCGCGATTCGATTCGAGTGGTGGATGCCACGCTTAAGGTGGAGACGCCATCTGGCACCTGCTGGCGACGCTACAACAATGACGGATACGGTCAGCGCGAGGACGGCGGGCCTTTCGTGGGCGCCGGCCAAGGTCGCGGTTGGCCCCTTCTTACGGGAGAAAGGGGCCATTACGAACTGGCCGCGGGCAAGGATGTTGGGCAATACATCCGCTGGCTGGAAGGCTTCGCCACACCGACTCATCTTATCCCTGAGCAGATCTGGGACGAAGACGACCGCCCGGAGCAGCATCTTAAACGGGGGCGTCCGACCGGCGGGGCCGTACCCTTATTGTGGGCTCACGCCGAATACATTAAGCTACTTCGCTCCGTACGTGACGGACGGGTGTATGATCTCATTCCAGAAGTCGCGGATCGGTACATCCGGAACAGGAGCGTCCTTCACAAGATCCAGTTCTGGTCCTTTCGGCACCCCTCTCGATCCGTCAAGTGCGGTTCCACCTTGCGCATTCACGCCGACGCCGCTTTCAGGATTCATTTTTCGACAGACGACTGGGCGACTGCCACAGACATTGACTCCACATCAACGAACTTGGGCATTGACGATTGCGACATTCCGATTCCAGGAGACCAGCGGGTTCCTCTTCGGTTTACGTTCTTCTGGACAGCCGCGAACCGATGGGAGGGTAGAGATTTTGAAGTCGCCTGCACGCAACGAGAACCAGGGGCGGCGCAATAACGGATGGCCATCGCCGTCAGCGTGCAGTCCCTCAACGCGCAAGGACGAGACAAGGTTTTGCGAGAACCGCAGAGGAGCCCACAATGAATATTCCCCATTCTGACGCATTCGTTTTTTTCGGTGCGACTGGGGATCTTGCTCTCAAGAAGATCTTCCCAGCTCTGCAGGCCATGGTTAAACGCGGCCACCTCAACGTGCCGGTGATCGGCGTGGCGCGGTCGGCCAAAAACGTGGATGAACTGAGGGCGCGGGTACGGACCAGTCTTGAACAGCATGGGGGACTCGAACCCGCGGCGTACGAGAAGCTGAGTTCCTTGCTGCGCTACGTGCAGGGCGATAATTCGGACCCGGCGACCTACCAAGCGATTCGCCAAGCGCTCGGAGGCGCTAAACACCCGATTTTCTACCTGGCTATCCCGCCCACTACCTTCGCAGTGGTCGTCGAGCAGCTTGGAAAGTCGGGCTGCGGCAACGGTGCGCGCGTAATTGTCGAAAAACCTTTCGGGCGCGATGGGGCTTCTGCCCGGGAACTCAACCGGATCCTGCTCGGCGCCTTCAACGAGAATGCCATCTTTCGCCTCGATCATTTCCTCGGTAAGAGTCCGGTCAATAACATGGTGCTCTTCCGCTTTACCAACGCACTGCTCGAACCCTTATGGAATCGCAACCATGTCGAGAGCGTCCAGATCACAATGGCCGAGGACTTCGGGGTCCAGGGCCGCGGCGCGTTTTATGAGCAGACGGGTGCCATTCGTGACGTGATCCAGAATCACCTGTTCCAGGTCCTTACAATTCTCACGATGGAGCCGCCGGCCCGGACGGACACCGAATCGATCCGCGATGAGAGGGTCAAAGTGCTGAAATCCATCCCGCCACTGGAGACTCGGAACCTGGTCCGCGGCCAGTTTCGCGATTACGACAAAGAAAAGGGAGTTGCTCCGAATTCGCAGGTGGAAACTTATGCGGCGCTGAAGCTCGAAATCGATTCCTGGCGCTGGCGTGGCGTTCCGTTTTATATTCGGGCGGGCAAATGCCTTCCAGTCACTATCACCGAAGTGGTAGTGCGGTTGTCCCCCCCACCCACCATGTTCAGGAGCGCGGAACTGCAGTCGAATTATTTCCGGTTCCGGATCAGCCCCGACAATTCGATTGCCTTCGGTCTGAACTTCGCGACTCCGGGCGAAGAGGCGGTTGGTGTATCCACAGAAATTACGGGGTGCCGGCAACCGGTCCCGGACGACATGGGTGCCTATGAACGGGTGTTGGGCGACGCGATGGCCGGAGATGCCGCCTTGTTCGCCCGAGAGGACTACGTCGAGGAGGCCTGGCGAATCGTCGATCCGGCGTTGAAGGCTTCCACGCCCATCTCCCAATACGAGCAGAAGAGTTGGGGGCCGGCCGAGGTGGAGAAGCAGGTCTCGCCTCCGGGCGGCTGGTTAGATCCCATCCCATAAGAATTTCGGTGCGTGCAATGGATCATTTAAATAATGAGTGGACGATCGAGACTGTGCGAAGCTCGCAAGGACTAATCAAAGGATGAACCAAACCCCAGATCAACTCCAGGCCGATCTGATGGCCGACACGGTGGCCTTTCCGGTACTCTCGGCGGCCGAGTTGGAGCAATGCACCGAGTTCGGCACACGCTGCTCGTTCGCCCCGGGCGAGGAAATCTTTGGTGCGGGCAGCCAGTCCTTCGACTGCTACGTGATCGTCACGGGCGATGTTTGCATAATGGATGTCTCGACGGACGAGCCGACCTGCATAGTCCGCTACGGAGCTGGGCAGTTCACGGGTGACATTGATTTGTTCACTGGCCGCCGCGCGGTCGGTTCCTGTCAAGCTGCCACCGTGGTGGAAGCTATCCGCATCGCGCCTGATAGAGTCCGTGAGATGTTGGTGCGCCAGCCAACGTTGGGAGCCCGTATTTGGCGCGCTTTTCAGCGCAGACGCGAGTTGCTGATGACAACGGATTTCCAGGGGATGCGTGTGTACGGCGCCA
>Ga0185299_10007043_pt1 | contig 11700 bp, 7 predicted proteins | sample PaiPotPPA55metaG_FD_128002 | JGI IMG/M metagenome (GOLD analysis project Ga0185299, IMG submission 128002) | Iron sulfur acid spring bacterial and archeal communities from Banff, Canada, to study Microbial Dark Matter (Phase II) - Paint Pots PPA... ...
GCGGCGGCCCCATACGCCGCGAGTCATAAGTCATAGGAGTTGAACATGGACAAGTCCGTCATTCTGATCACCGGAGCCCTCACCGGCATCGGTCGGGCCGCCGCCGTCGCCTTCGCCAAGAGGGGCGCGAAGGTTGTTGTTGCCGGTCGGCGTGATGAGGCCGGCAAGGCGCTCGTTAAGGAGCTGCGCTCTTTCGGTTCGGAGGCCGAGTTCATCAACGCCGACGTCCGCAAGGAGGATGACGTGCGCGCTCTGGTCGACAAGACCGTCGCACGGTTTGGCCGTCTCGATGTCGCGGTGAACAATGCCGGCACCGAAGGCCGGGTTGGCCCGATCACGGACCAGAGCGCGGAAAGCTACGCCGCGACGTTCGACACGAATGTTCTCGGCGTGATCCTGAGCATGAAGCACGAAGTGCGCGTCATGCAAGGACAGGGCAGCGGTAGCATTATCAACATCTCCTCGACCTACGGGCACGAGGGTGCGGCGGGGGCCTCTGTCTATGTCGGCAGCAAGCACGCCGTCGAAGGCATCACCAAGTCCGTGGCGCTCGAGGTCGCCAACTCGGGAATCCGTGTGAATGCCGTGGCGCCTGGCCCTACGGACACCGGCATGTTGACCCGCTTTACGGGCACGCCGGGGAAAAAGGCGGCTCTGGTGACGACTGTTCCGATGGGTCGCCTCGGCCTCTCGGAGGAGCTTGCCAATGCGATCGTCTTCATCGCGTCGGACGAAGCTTCATTCATCACCGGCCATATCCTCAACGTCGACGGCGGTAAGACCGTTAACTGATCCTGTCCGGGTGCGGAGGTTTGCTCCGCGCCTCTTTGGCCATGTGTGATCCGACTCCGAAAGTTGAATTCAATCATCGTTCAAGCGTGACCGAGGGAGCGGCGCGAGGTGCCGATTATATCGGTCTCTTCCGATCGATGACATCCGTGAGCAGACTCGCACAAAAATCGAGGGATCAAACAGGGAAGGCCAAGTTCAAGCGCTTCCGCTCGACTCGTCGAACTTAAAAAAGGCGGCGGCGGCACTGAGAGATGTTTGTTTGGCTCTTCGCGCCTCATCGAGCCGTGTGATTTCAGCCTGCAAGGTCGTGATGCGCGCATCGATTTCCTGCACGGAAAGGTCGTCGAGGCTCTGTCCGATCTCGTGAGAAGACGCCGCCTTTCGTGGCGGCGCGCCGAAAATCTCATCGTTATCTCCAGCCATTGCGAATCACCTCGTCTTACCGCGAAAGCCAGGTATTCCGGGTGTTGTATCACCCCTCATTGGAACCGAGCCATGTGCTACCCTCACAGCTGCCTGGCCTTTGCCTATTCCGCGGCAGTCCGCTGTAAGTCGGCGCGGGAGACCTATGTTTCTAGGTCGCATAAACCTCAAACCGGGCTCCGACTAAGTTCGGCGAAGGACCATTCGCCCCTGCCGGAGTTTGTTTCGGCGGGGCGGCTTGTCCTTCGGCTCCGGAAATTGGGCGGCGCCCGCCAATTACGCAGAGCGCCGATACCGTTAAAAAACTCGATTCTCTGCCCCGATCACAATTCCTGAGGCGGCATGCGGGCTTTTAGAAGAAAGCGCTAAGGGGGGCCGGCAGAAAGCCGAGCTTTTCGGTGTGCGACGCCCGTAGCGAATTGGTGATGGCAACGTGTGGCGCTATCGGCCCTGCATGACCAATGTCTGTTTTTCTGACGTCGCTCATTTCCCGAGTTTTTCAACGGTATCCGCCAGGAGCGGACGTTTTCATTGATTTCGGCCCAAACACGCTCATCCTTGGCGCGGGTCTGCTTGGCCGAAAACGAGGGATCTTTGTCCTTGTCGCGGATGCGATCACGAAGGACAATAGCGCCATGAACACACTAATTCCAAGTGCAGCATCGCAAGAGATCACCCGGTCCCGCCGCATCGGATTCGTAATATACCCGGATTGCGATATCGTCGATGTGTGCGGTCCCTTCGACGCGTTCCACTACGCGGACTATTTTTTGGCACGCTTCGGGAGAAACAACGAACCCGGCTATAAGTGCGATATCCTGGCCGCCACCCCTGGCCCGGTTCGCACAAGTTGTGGAATCGAGCTCGTTGCGACCCACAGTTTCTGTGACCTAAGGGACGGTCTGGATACCTTAGTCGTGGTGGGTGGCATGGCTGCCGAGCAGGCCAGCAAAGATTCGTCCCTCGTCGAATGGGTGGGTTCGACGGCGCCGAAGGTGCGGCGGGTGGCGTCGGTTTGCAACGGCGCGTTCATCTTAGCGGCGGCGGGCCTCTTGCATCACCGGCGCGTGACGACCCACTGGTTGTTTTCAGAGCTCCTCGCGACGGAATACCCGTCAATTCAGGTCGATTCCAACCTCCTCTTCGCGCGCGACGGGAATATCTACACTTCGGGCGGGATTACCGCGGGGATCGATCTCGCCCTGGCCCTGGTGGAAGAAGATCTCGGCCGGGAAGTTGCGCTCGCCACGGCCCGGATAATGGTGGTTTTCCCCCGCCGCCCCGGGGGGCAATCCCAGTTCAGCGCCTATATGCAAATGTCTGATGTGAGGAGCAGGCCTGACATCACTGAATTACAAGCCTGGATTCTTGGGCACCCGGCGGAGGATCTCAGCGTTTCCGCCTTGGCGGACCGCATGGCCATGAGCCCGCGCAATTTCGCCCGGCTCTTTCACAGCGAAACCGGAGACACGCCGGCGCAGTTTGCCGAACGGGCGCGGACCGATGCGGCCCGCTGCAAACTCGAACAGACCGTCGTACCGGTCGAGATCATTGCCGGAGAGTGCGGCTTCGGCAATGCCGAACGTATGCGGCGCACCTTTCAGCGCCTTTTCGAGGTCAGTCCGCACGACTACCGGGCGCGGTTTCGATCAACCCTGCTCAACTGAATTCTAAAATAGAGCCTGCGGCAGCGCACCCCCTGGTGAGGGGGTGCGGAGGAAACGGTTTCGTGCCTCTCCTTTCGCTGCGGCTTCGCCCACCGCCCGCGAAAATACCAGTTCCGGTTCATGTCGACCGGCAGAAAACAAAGGAGAAAACCAATGCGAATTCTCTTTTTGACCTCAGCCCACAACAGCCTCAGCCAGCGTCTGTGGATCGAGCTTGGCGAGCGTGGCCACGAAATTCGTGTCTGTGGCGCGGCGACGGACGCGGCAATGATCGCCGCTGTCTCGCGCGAGGTGCCGGATCTGATCATTGCGCCGATGCTGAAAATCGCCATTCCGGAGGAGGTGTGGTCGCGCCATCTCTGCCTGATCGTGCATCCCGGCATCAAGGGCGATCGGGGCCCCTCCTCGCTCGACTGGGCCATCGCCAACCTTGAGAAGACCTGGGGCGTAACGATCCTGGAGGCGGCGGACGCCTTCGATGCGGGCCCGATCTGGGCCTCGCATGAGTTTGCTTTGGAGGCCGATCCTCCCGCGAAGAGCAGCCTCTATCGCGGTCAGGTCACCGAGGCCGCCGTGCGCGGCGTTCTGGAGGCGGTCGCCCGAATCGAGTCGGGTGAGTTCCGATCCGGCTCCTGGCAGCCCGAGAAGCTGTCCGATGTGTCGCCCCAAAAGTCGCCCACTTTGCGGGGCTGTCTGCGCCCGCCGATGCGGCAGGCCGACCGTGCCATCGACTGGAGGTGGGACGAGACGGCCGCGATCGTGCGAAAGATCCGCGCGGCGGACAGCGCTCCCGGCGTCCTCGGCACGCTGCTCGGCAAAACTTGCTTCCTTTACGGGGCGCATGAGGAGGAGCGCCTAAACGGTCCACCCGGCCGGGTTCTCGCCCGGCGCGATGGCGCGATCTGCATCGGCACAATCGATGGGGCCGTGTGGATCTCCCATCTGAAGGCCAAGGCCCAGGGGGTGACCAGCCTCGCCCAGCCGGGTACAGGCAATGCCGAGCCCTATCCAGTCGCCGGGATCAAACTGCCGGCGACGCAGGTCTTGGGACCGCTGCTTCGCGGCGTGCCCGCGGCACCACTACCGATCGACGCGCCGGCCGATCATCGCACCTTTCGCGAGATCGTCTATACCGAGGAGGACGAGGTTGGCTACCTCTCGTTCAATTTCTACAATGGAGCGATGAGCACGTCACAGTGCTATCGACTCCGCGACGCGTTCCTCCACGCCCGCTCGCGCCCGACCAGGGTCATCGTGCTGCTGGGTGGCCCCGATTTCTGGTCGAACGGCATCGATCTCAATGCGATCGAGGCGAGCGCCGATCCGGCCGCGGAATCGTGGCGGAACATCAATGCGATCGACGATCTGATCTTCGAGATCCTCAATACCATGTCCCATCTCGTCATCGCCGGGTTGCGTGGCAATGCCGGAGCTGGCGGCGCAATGCTGCCGCTCGCGACGGACCACGTCTATGCGCGGTCTGGGGTCGTCCTAAACCCCCACTACAGGAGCATGGGCGGTCTCTATGGATCGGAATACTGGACCTATACGCTGCCGCAGCGGGTGGGGCAGAGGCGCGCGCTGGAGCTGACCCTGACCTGCCGGCCGATCGGCACGCGAGCGGCGCGGGATATGGGATTTCTCGACGACGCCTTCGGCGAGGATGCCGGGGCGTTCGAGGCCGAGCTGAGGGAGCGGGCGAGGCGCCTCGTTCGGGATCCGGAATTCCGCGTGATGCTTCGGAAGAAGCATGAGAGGCGTCTCGACGACGAATACGTCAAGCCCCTCGCGAACTATCGCGCCAAGGAGCTGGAACGGATGCAGGTCAATTTCTTCGGACCCGACCCCGCCTATCACGAGGCCCGCCGACGCTTCGTCTTCAAGGGGAATCCGCCGCCACAGGGGACCAGGGCGCCGATTCGGGCAGCGGGCGGGGCTGCCCCCTGGGTTCTCACACGGGGAGCGGCCCGGGCCGGCGCTGGTGTGGCCTCCGTTCCCTGACCGGATCCCCGGCACAGACCGGGCCGTCAGGGAACGGGGCGAAGGTCGACCGCCTGACCCAGGTCAAGGACCTTCGCCGCGCGGGGCGTCAGTTCTGAAGGAGATCGTGGCCAGGTATCCCGCCAATAGCGCTATAGAGGTCGCCGAGACCGGAACGGTCCTGACGGAACCACCGCGCGAGCCAGTCGTGGTAGGCATTCGCCGCCGCCTCTGGGCTCACGCCGCGTCGCAAGACAGCCGCCGAATGATGCGCCGCCTTCATGCCCGACATCACAGCCTTCAAGATGCCATGTGACGATAACGGGTCGACGATCGACGCCGCATCGCCTGTAAGAAAATACCCCGGCCCGGCCGTAGAATTTGCAATAGTCCAGCTGACGTCGATGCCGCGTCGTTGCCGCATCGGCTGCAGACCGGCGAATTCGACCGGACGCCAGTCGTTAGGGGGCCGCACTCCGTGCAGCGGCAGGCGGACCCATTGGTAGAGGCTTGGGCGTATGCACGCCAGCCAAGTCCATCCGCTGGCGTCGGACGCAATCATCGGGTTTGAGTCGAGCGCCGGGCGATGTCCCTGGGCATAGCCGAACCAGGCGATCCGCGGCGGACCATAGCGCTCGGTCTGCAAGTTGAACGCCCGCGCGAGCCAGCGCTGGCGTCCGCTAGCATCGATGACGAATGCGCAGCGCCAGGTTCCCGCTTTCGTCTCGACGCCAGCGACGCGATTGCCTCGGACGATTGGATGCAGCCCGCCGCAGGGCCGAACGATCAGTGCGCCGGCCCGGCCCGCGCCGTCCAGCAGGATCGCATCGAAATCCGGCCGCCACAGTTGAAAACCTTTCCACGGGCCTCGCTCGTCCTGGCCGAAAGGCACGAATCGGAGCGGCTCCCCGCCCCAGGCGACCCAATGGCCTTCGTAGCGGAGAAAATCTGCCGTCTGGACGGCATCCATCACGCCGAGGCGCTTGAGGAGGGGCTCGATCCCTGGATGCGCCGCCTCGCCAGGCCTCATCCTCGGAGCGACGTCGCGCTCGAGCACAACGACGCGGAGCGCACAGGAACGCGCGGCGATTGCGGCGGCAGCGCCGGCAGGACCGCCGCCAACAATCACAAGGTCGGTCTCGATAATCGGTCGCATAGCCCGCTATGCACGCCGCCAGGCACCCTGGTCCTTGCGCCAGAAGAGCATGGTGTCCGAGATCTCACAGTCGAATTTCTTTGCGACGCGCGTGCGGCGACGCCGGACATCCTCCGCCAGCTTTTCGCTCCCCGAGGTCGAAACAAACACATAGTTGAACCCGGGCCCAACGAGCGCGGCGTCGGCGCGCGAGGCCTCCATCGCCCAATCGGCGATGGTTTCCGCGGTGACGAGCCAGAGGTCGGTGTCGCTCACGCGGTCGTTCTTCGGTGGGAGAGCGGCGATGCAGGCACGCAGGGCCTGCATGCGCCGGATCAACTCGGTGGCGTCGATCCACGAAATCAGACGGATATCGAATGCATTGCGAAGACTATTGCTCACATAATCCGAGCGATCGAGGCTCGCTGAATTGACATACTCCTTGCCGCGCAGTGTTTCGAAGAAGGGGCCAAATTCGCCATCCCACCCAGGTTTGCTTTGGGCCTTGCCAGCTTGGACAAGGGGATGGTTTGGATGGTAGCCGAGTTCATTGTCCGTGAGCGGGATCGCGGTCGGGCTCGCGAATGTGCTCTTCAGACCCATGTGAAAGGTGCGAGACGCGTCGGGTGCGACCGCAGGCCAGAACGAATTGAGCGCGGCGCAAAGTTTCGCATCCTCGGGAAAAGGGCTCCCAAGACCGTAGGCGGCGTAATAGAGTCCTACATCGTCCCGGACAAGGGAGACGTCCCAGCCTGGCTCGAATTCGTTCGAAGCGGCATCAGTTAGGAAACTCGCGAAACGCTTCTTGCGGTCCGGAGCATGAGTGCGCGTGGCCAGTGGCCGAGGCCCCACGACCGCAACGACGGTTTCATCGTTGCGGTCGAACGCCTTCCTTGACGGCGCACCTGGCCTGGGAAGTTCGAGGTTGGCGGGCCGTCGTCCTTCGCAGAGAGGCCAAGGAGCACCTTGGGCGAATTGCTCCTGGCGATTCTTTAGATCGCGGCGAACCCAATTGGCCACTTCGAGCTGATCGGCCAACGGAAAAAAATCGGGAGCGGCGACTAACGAATATGCAGGAAAGTTCTGCCGGCGGCCGGAGAGACCGCCCACAACCGCGACGACCGCGCCGTCGCATGTGTCGTCGCTAAAGTGAACCGCTTCATATCTTCCGGCCTTCAACACACCGTTGAATTTTTCTTCCGGTAGCAGCTGTATGTCATCGATCGTAACGTCTGCTCTGGTGCCCGCTTGGACGACCCGATGACGAATGTTGACAAACTCCGGTGCAATGCGGGCAACCCCGCTCGTCGGCAATTGCAGCGAGGAAGAAAAGCGGTTGGCGGTTGTTCCCGGCGGCACGACGAAACGCACGAACTCGTTCTTGCGAGACACGGAGTTCTTCTGTTCGGCCGTCCGCACGAGTTGATCGTGCGGTTGTGCCACGACGAGCACCGAGGCACCTACCCGACGCAACGCAACGAGATCGTTGGTGTTTTTTGAGTCGCGGACAAATGGCGGCTTTTCGATATCGAAGCCCCTAGCGACTTTCACGCCGCCAGCCGAGTGAACGCGTTTGAGCTTTTCGTTGCGATGATATTCTATAAAACCGAGCGTAATCGTGGCGCCCGCAACGCATGACTTCCCCGAAAAAAGCTTATGGACCGGAAAGAGGAATGTCCGGTGCGGATCATTGCGCTCATCACGCCGGCCCATAATCGGGTCCGCCGCCAAGGGCCGCCGTGCCTCGGCGAGAAATGCCGCATAACGCGCCGGCGTTACGGCAATTCCCGATTGACCGGCCGGATCGCCGCGAAATCCGCGCCTCTGGCCGTCCCACGCCTCGCTGCGGGTGCCCACTCGTGCGATCCCGGTGCGGGAAAACACGAAATCCGCATGATAACCATGCGCCGTGCTCGCCCCTGGCCTGTATTCGTAGGCAAATACTCCGATGACGACATTCTTGAGGCTGGCCGGGTCGAAAGGGCGCAGGCCATAAATGTAGTTCTCGATGGCATCGAGCTCGGCCAGCGTCGGATAGGCGTCCACCGACGTCGCCGGGTCACCGGATGCTGTCGGATGGACGTCGGGACTGGCGAACGCGTGATAAAGGAGGCTGGCGGCCGGGAACCCCGGCTCGACGCCGCGTTTGCCCGCCAAAGTGAAGTCCTCGAAGCCGGGAACGTTGCGATCGATGACGAGTTCGCGCGCCAGTTCCGCTGCAAGATCGGCCTTCGCGATATCGAGATCGTGCCGTTTGAACAGGCTCTGCCATCCCCTGCCTGCGAGCCGGGCGCAGGCAGACTTCACCTCATCGATCTGGGCCATTTTCCGTTCTCCGCTTCGTCCCTCCACGACGGACCCGGCGCGTCATGCGATTGTGGTCGTTACCTGTCGCACATTATCAGAGTTTGTCCCATTATTGAAAATAAGACGCGGCGAAATATCCGGTCGGAGCGAAGGGGGCAGGTCATCGCCGTTGAGCTTGGGCCAACAGGTCATGCTGGGAGAAGCCCGAAGGTTCAGCGGAAGGCGGCAGCCTTCGTGCGATGGCACGAGCGGATGATGCGAGAGTATCAAGTCCGGTTCTGTGAGAGGCTCGGAATGCGACGTGTGACCTCCGATGGTGGATGAAGAAGGCGACGCCGGCTTAGCCCGGCGTTCAACGGGCTCTTTCAACAAAATCGGTCAACTCCCGTCATCGAGAAATGTGAGCCGAATCTCCGCTTCGGCCGCAAGGCGGCATTCAAACCGAGCCGCTACCGCTAAAATTTAATGGCCGGAACCTGCGCTCCAGGCCACGGTCAGAGTCGGGCGTCGCCGCCTTCTTGCCGCCGCGCCAAGTGGCTGTGGTTGCGGCCGTAAAGGAAATAAATGGCGAGGCCGATCACAAGCCAAACGACAAGCCGCAGCCAGGTATCGGCCGGCAGGCCGAACATTAAAAAAGCCGCCGAAGCCGCGCCGAGCGGCGCCACGGCAAACACCGCCGGCGTCTTGAATGGGCGGTGGATCTCTGGATGGGTGATCCGCAAAACGAGAACGCCGACGCAGACCATGGCAAACGCGAACAATGTGCCGATGCTCACCAGTTCGCCGACGAGACCGATCGGCAAAAGCCCCGCCAGGATCGCGACGATCGCGCCGGTGAGCAGCGTCGTGACGTAGGGCGTGCGAAACTTGGGATGCACGATCGCCGCGAATGGCGGCAGCAGGCCGTCGCGCGCCATCGAATACAAGATCCGCGGCTGGCCGAGCAACAGCACCAGAATGACCGAGCTCAGTCCAAGAATCGCGCCGAGCTTGATGATGGCGGCGAGCCAGGGGAGCCCGATGGCATCGGCACCAAGAGCGATCGGGTCAGGAACATTCAGCCTGTCGAACGGCACGATGCCGGTAATGACGACGCTGACCAGCACATAGAGGAGGGTGCAGATTGCGAGGGAGCCAAGGATGCCAAGCGGCATGTCGCGCTGCGGGTTGCGGGCCTCCTGCGCCGCGGTCGATACGGCGTCGAAGCCTATATAGGCAAAGAACACCACCCCCGCGCCGCGAATAATCCCGCTCCAGCCATATTGGCCGGGTCCAATATTAGGCGGAATGAAGGCGCCCGTGGGATTGCTAAGAGTCACCCAATTCGACGTCTTGACGAACCAGACTCCGGCAAGGATGAAAAGGACGACGATCGCCAGCTTGATGACGACAATGATATTGTTGAACGTGGCGGATTCCTTGATCCCGATGACAAGCAAGACGGTGAGCACCAGGACGATGACGATCGCCGGAAGGTTGATCAGCGCGCCGGTCGACGACCAGCTTCTGCCCGCCGGATCATAGGCGAGCGGTCCTAAGGCAAATTCCGCGGGAATCGCCACACCCAGGTCGCGCAAGAAGCTTGTGACATAGCCGGACCAGCCGATCGCGACGGTTGTCGCACCAAAAGCATATTCGAGGATCAGGGTCCAGCCAGTGACCCACGCGATGAATTCGCCCATCGTCGCATAGGCATAGGTATAGGCGCTGCCCGCAATCGGCACGGTCGAAGCCATTTCGGCATAGCAGAGGCCAGCGAAGGCGCAGACGAGTCCAGCGAGTACGAAAGAGAGACTTATTGCTGGCCCGGCATTCGCGGCGGCGGCGTGTCCCGTCAGGACAAAGATGCCGGCGCCGATGATGCAGCCGATGCCCAGCGCGATAAGGCTCCAAAGCGAGAGCGTCCGGCGCAATTGCGCTTCGCCGGCGCCCGATCCGAATTCGCCTTCTTTTGCCTCGGCCTGAAGCAACGCAATCGGCTTCCGCACCCAAATATTCGCCATTCCTCTTGTTCTCCTGACGACCGCGTGTTGCGCCATGGGCCGCTCGTCATGATTGCACGTGCCGGAAGCTTTGTCGCGCGCTTTCACACATGCGAATTTCTTGCAAACGGGAGAGGTACGGCTTGATGCCAATAAAATCGCCATTGTCCGGCGCACGGCGCGCCGGTCTCGCCGGCTCTTGTGTGCATCTCCGCGAGGGTTCGGCCTTGCCAAAATCCGTCGAACGCGGCAATCTCGCCCGCAACAAGGCCGTCATCCGGCGGACGAGCAGCGGCGGGCGCGGCAGGGCAAGCATCAACCTTGTATCTCGCCGCGGCGGGTGGCTGGACGCGAGAAGGTTTTTGCATAGACCATGCGCGCCCCCAACGAGATCGATTTCTGGCGCGGCTTTGCCCTCGTTACGATTTTCATCAATCACATTCCGGGGATCTATTTCGAGCGTTTCACTTTTCGCAACGTGTCGGTGTCGGACTCGGCCGAGCTTTTTGTGTTTCTCGCCGGCTGGGCGATGCGCAAATCTATCGAAGGTCCGGTCCGCGCGCTGCCGGCAAAATGGCTCGTTCTGCGGCTGGAATCCCGCGCCTTCCACGTCTATATCGCGCAGATGGTCGTCACGGAGCTGGCCATCGCGCTTCTTGCGGCGGCCGCGATCGTTCTCGATGCGCCCTTCCTCCTCGACTGGCACAATGCGTCCGCCGTCTTCAACGATCCCATCAAGGCGCATATCGGTCTCGTTTTGCTCACCCATCAGCTCGGCTATTTCAACATTCTTCCGCTCTATGTCGTTTTAATTTTCATCGCTCCGGCGGTCGCGCTTCTCCACCGTCATGCTCAGGCGTTTTTGCTGTTCGCTTCGCTCGCGATCTATGCCGGAGCTCTCGTGTTCGGCGTGAACGTGCCGACCTGGCCGGTCGAAGGCACCTGGTTCTTTAATCCGCTCGCATGGCAGCTCATCTATGTTCTCGGTTTCCTACTCGCGGGCGAAGACGGGATTGGCGGTTTCGCGCGGCATCACCGTGCCATTTTGCGCTGGCTCGCTCTGCCGGTGGGGGTGCTTGGGGTTGCCGTGGGGATGACCGGTTTCTCCCCCGATCCGGTCGATCTCCCCGAGCCGAAGCTGTTTTTTACGTTCGACAAAACGTTTCTGTCGCCGGCCCGGCTCATACATAGTCTGGCCTTGACGGCCATTTTTGCCGGCGCCTTCAAAATCATCGGCCGCTGGATTCCGCGTCTTCCCGGCTTTTTATGTCTTCTCGGGCGCAATTCGCTCAGCGTCTTCTGCGCCCTGTCTCTTCTCAGCCTCTGCGGGCAAATCTTCCGCTTTATCTACGGCGGACATGTTGCATCCGACGCATTCATCGTTATCTTGGGTGTTCTCGTTCTGGGTTTCATC
>Ga0185299_10007044_pt1 | contig 11698 bp, 12 predicted proteins | sample PaiPotPPA55metaG_FD_128002 | JGI IMG/M metagenome (GOLD analysis project Ga0185299, IMG submission 128002) | Iron sulfur acid spring bacterial and archeal communities from Banff, Canada, to study Microbial Dark Matter (Phase II) - Paint Pots PPA... ...
GTCATTCCGGGGCCGCGAGTGCTCGGATCGGCGCTTCGCGCCGTCCGAGTGCGAGCGGAGCCCGGAATCCATAACCACAGGCCGTCCGGTTGCGAACGGCGAGCGAGCAACTGCCGGCTGGGGTTATGGTTTCCGGGCTCGTCGGCAAGTCGGTGAAACCGACTTGCCGACGCCCCGGAATGACAGCGTAGTTTGTGACGCAGTACGGTTAGCCAGCCCAAGTCGGCTATAGCCGACTTGGGCAATCGTTGTTTGCCGATCTCGGGTAAACCCGAGATCGGTTGCCGGCTCCAGCCGGCTCGATGGCGTAACCCACCGGTACCCGCCGGCGTTCCCATGCGTTTGACGGTGGGTTACGCCGTCCAAGTCGGCTGTTCCCAGCCGACTTGCACGGCTAACCCACCCTACGCAGCGCTAGCTGTGCCGCCATCCGCCGCTCAGGCGAAAAGCGATGATGCGGCGCGCCAGGTCCGGCGCGTCCAGAACCGCAACCGCCAGCAGGATCGCCCCAGTGACGATGTCATGCACATGCGGCGAGACGCCGATGGCGCTGAGGCCCGAGCGCAGGATCGCGAGGGTGAGCACGCCCGCGGCGATGCCAAGGGGATGACCGCGGCCGCCCACCACCGAGATCCCGCCGATGATCGCCGCGGCCACAGCCGGCGCCAGCACGTCGGCCAGCGCGACCGGAGACGCGGCCCCAAGGCTGTAATCGAGGAGCACCCCGCCCAACGCCGACATGAGACCGGAAACGGTGAATACCCCGATGACGACGCGGTCGGTATTCACGCCTGCGGTCATGGCGGCGCGGCGATCGCTGCCGCACGCCACCACGTCGCGGCCGATATGAGTCCAGGCCATCGCTGCGGCAGTCACCACAAACACTGCGATGGCCACTGCGCTGCGCAGGGAGAGAAGTCCAAGGATCGGCGCATTAAGCCCGAGCGCGACCTCCATGCTCGGGTATGAGATGGTCCGATTGTCGGTGAGCACATAGGTGAGACCCTGCAGGGTAAGAAGGCCGCCCAAGGTCACGGCCACAGAGCTCAATCGCAGCCAAGTCATGATGAGCCCCTGGACGAAGCCGCTTGCGAGCCCCGCAGCGAGGCCACAGGCCAATCCGAGCGAGGGATGATGCGCACCAGTGAGCACCGCGACGCAGCCGCCGAGGCTCATGATGCCGGCCACCGACAGATCGAACTCGCCGACGAGCATCGACAGCCCGAGCCCCAAGGCTACGAGCCCGAACGTGGCGAAGAGCTGCAACATGCTGAACGCCGTGCCGACGCTGAAGAAGTAGCCGGTGCCCCGGTCCATCAGCGCCAGGACGAGCACAGCGCCCCCGAGGATGGTGAACGGCCGGACCTTCGCCCGCAGCAGCCGATCGGCCCAGCGCCGGGTCATGCGCGCTCCCCCAGCGTATGCAGCATGACCACGCCCAGCACGATCAGGCCGGTGATGAAGTACTGCAACTGATCGCTGAAGCCGCGCAGGAGAAGGCAGACCTGCACCGCGGCGATTACCGTCGCGCCGACGAGCGTGCGCAACACCGAGCCGGCGCCGCCCTGGATCGCCGTGCCGCCGACCAGCACTGCGGCGATGGCGCCGTAGTCGTATCCCGAGCCGAGCTCCATGTCGCCCGAGCCATAGCGCGCGGCAAGCAACACGCCGGAAACGCATGCAAAGGCGCCGGCGAGCAGATACGCGACGGTGACGATGTGCGGAACCTTGATGCCGGCAACCTCGGCGGCGCGGGGATTCGAGCCGGTCATCTGCATGGCGCGCCCGATCCGGGTCCACGACACTATGAGCTGGCCGAGGATCACGGTCGCGAAGAACACAAGCACCTCGACGGGGATGCCCGCGATGCGGCCCTTGAACGCTGCGAATCCGCGCGTGGCCGGATAGACCCGCGTGCCGCCGGTCAGGACCTCGGCGGCACCGATGATGAGGCCAAGCGCTGCGATACTCACGAGAAGAGGATTGGCCCGGAACCAGCCGACGATCGCGCCCTGCAGCCCGGTGATGACCGTGCCGAACAGGAGCGCCAGCAGGAATGCCGTTCCGGTTCCGAGGCTGAGGCTCGCGAGGAATACCATTGCCGCAGCGGAGAGCGTTGCCCCCAATGCAAGCGACATGATGTTGCCGGTGAGGGTAATGAACGTCATGCCCACGGCCACGCAGCCGATAAGCGACACGGTCGTAAGCAGCGAGAAAATGCTGAGCGGCGTCATGAAGCCGGGGGTCAGCAGCGCCCAGGCGGCAAGACCGGCGAGGCACACGAGCCGCACGCCGAGCGCGAGGCGCCGGCGAATGCTGCCGCCAAGAAGCATTCCGCTCGACAGAATCGCGGGGTGGGCAAAGACGCAAACACCGGCTCCTTTGCCCACCCTGCTGCGAATGCGATCCGGTTTGATCGACCTCATGCCGCAGGATGGGTGATATCGGCGAGCACCTGGCGCATGCCCGCATGCCCGCGCACGTACCTGCCGACCTGCCGGCCGCGGTACATGGTGACGATCACATCCGCCATGCCCAGCACCTCCTCGAGATCGGAGGAGGCCATGACGAGCGCGTGCCCGTGGGCACAGAACTCGCGCATGATCCGATAGATCTCGGCACGCGCGCCGACATCGACGCCGCGCGTCGGCTCGTTCATCAGCATGATGCCAGGCGCGGCGCGCCCGATCGAGCGGCCAAACGCGAGCTTCTGCTGGTTGCCGCCTGAGAGCTCGCGGGCGCGCGAGCGCATCCGTGCGGTGTCGATGCCTACCGCGGCGGCGAGGCGCCGCGCCGTCTCGCGCAGGCGGCGACGTTGGACCAAGCCAAGCCGCGTATGCTCGGCAAGCCGGGTCGCTACCAGGTTCTCGTCAACGCGCAGGTCAAGGAAGATCCCCTCGCCGGCACGGTCTTCCGAGATGAACTGCATGCGTGCCGCCCGCGAGCGCGGCACCGAACGCAGCGTGACGCGTCGGCCCGCGACTTCGACTGCGCCGGTGGCATTGGCCAGGAGCCCTGCAAGCGCGCGCAGCACCTCGGTCGCACCCGACCCGATCTGACCGGCGAGGCAGATGATGCTACCGCTTTCCGCGATCAGATCGAATTGTCCGACGGCCCCAGGCACCTGCAGGCCGCGCACCCGCATCAACGGCTCGCCCCGGTGCACACCGCGTTCCGGATACATCTCGCCCAATGTCCGCCCCAGCATCATCTCCATCAATCCTATGCGGTCGACCTCGGCGGTGCGGCGTGTGCCTACGAGCTCGCCGTTGCGCAGCACGGTCACGCAGTCGCAGATCTCGAACACCTCGCCCAGCCTGTGGGTGATGTAGACGATTGCCTTGCCCTCCTTTTTGAGCGCGCGCAGCGCGGCGAAGATGCGCTCGATCTCGGCGTCGGAAAGGGTTGCGGTCGGCTCGTCGAGGATCAGAACCTGCGCCTCGCGCGTGAGCATGCGGGCGATCTCGACCAGCTGCCGCTGGCCGATGCCGAGGCGAACGACCTGGGTATCGAGAGGCAGATCGCCAAGCCCGACCTGGCCGAGCGCGCGCCGGGCGCGCTCGCGCAAGTCGTCTCGGCGGTGAAACAGCGGAACCGTCCGATTGCCGAGCCAGATATTGTCGAACACGGAAAGCGCAGGCGCGAGCGATAGCTCCTGCGCCACCAGGGCGATTCCGAGCGCCTGCGCCTGCTGCGGGTTGCGGATCTCGCGTACCTCGCCATCCACGACCACTGTCCCGCCGTCAGCGCTGTAGATGCCGGCGAGTATCTTGACGAGCGTGCTCTTGCCGGCGCCGTTCTCGCCACAGATGGCATGGATCTCGCCACGGCGAATCGCGAGCGACACGTTCTTGAGCACTTCAACCGACCCGAATCGCTTGGTCGCGCCCGCGACGGAGAGGATCGATGAATCGCGCTCAGTCACCTTGGCCTAGGTGTTTGCCCCCGCCCCTCACCCCACCCCTCTCCCCGCAAGCGGGGAGAGGGAGCAGACCGAGTCTGCGGCAGCGTTGTGCATCAGTTGCACCGGAATGCTACGCCCGGATCCGCTGGTCACGAGGCACGGCATCGCCCGCCTCTTCCTGCGCGATCATTTGCTGAATAATCCGGCGCAAGGCGACAACGCCCGAATCCTGCCCCAGCGTGAGCAGTGGATGCTCCGGGTCGGCGTCGATCTTCCGCTGCTGCGCCTCGATCATGGTCCAATCCTCGCGATAGGCAGTCAGCATGTCCTGACGGACCTTCTCGCGCATCGCCATGTCGTCCAGCGCGAAATTGCGGCAGTGCGCATAAAAGACGTGGCAAGCGCTCTCCGTCTCCGGCGTGATCTCGTTGGGAGAAAGGATGGTGACCGCATTGACCCGTCGGCCCTCGGGAGCGCCGGTGCCGGTGGGCGCCGAGCCCAGATCGAGAGAGAAATGCGAAGGCGCCGTCACGTGCGCGATCTGCCAGCGATCGACGTTGCCGGGAAACTGCCTCAGGCTGCTGTGGAATGGCGATGGAGGCACATCGATCATCCAGCGAGTCATGCTCACCGAACGGTCGGTCCGTTCCATCCGGATGGGGAAATCGACCACCTCAGGTTGCGCCAGCGTAGACTTGTGCACATAGACCACGTGACTTGCATCGAGGAAGTTGTCGGAGACGAGCTGATAATTCCCCTTCACATGAAACAGGTCGCCGCGCGAGACGTCCCATTCGGGGCGGTCCATGCAATAGTGCTCCGGAATGAGACCGGGATCGGCGAGAGCAGGATCCCCCATCCAGATCCAGAGGAAACGCCAGCGCTCGACAATGGGATAGGATTTCACGCGCGCCTTGGGCGGAATCTCGCGCTGGAGCGGGATATGCACGCATCTGCCGCTTTGGTCGAACCGGAGGCCGTGATAACCGCACTCGACAAGCTCTCCGTTGACGGTTCCGAGCGACAGCGGCGCTGCGCGGTGGCAGCAGCGGTCCTCGAGCGCACCCGGCGTGCCGGATTGCGTGCGATAGAGGATCACGGCTTCGTCGAGCAGAACTCGCGGCAGGATGCTGCCGCGCGCGACCTCGTCGGCCCAGGCGGCGACGTACCATGTGTTGCGGACGAACATGCTTTACCTCCGCGTCAGTAACTGCAGCCGGCCTCGAACCTCGGAAGCGTTTCCGTCGTGACCGCGTAGGATCTTATGATCTCGCTCTTCTTGATAGGCTCGCCATTGAGATAGCCGGCGGTCTTCCTGGCCGCCGCCGCGGCCTCCTCCGTCGGGATCTGGGTCGCGGTGCTGAACTGCTCGCCCGACTTGATGTGGACGACGCCGTCCTTCATGCAATTGCTGGCGACGACTATGATGCCCTTCTCCTGCAGGCCGATCTTCAGTCCTGCCGCCTCGACTGCCTGGATGATGCCGGTTGCCTGGTTGTCGGCCATGGCCAGGAAGCCGTCGATCCCGCCGCGGGCGTTGAAGCGGACCAGTAGCTGACTCGCTATCGTCTCGCTTATCGCCGTGTTCCAGCGTCCGTCCTCCTGGGCGACGAGCTCAAAGCCAGGATTCTGCTTGAGCACGTCGCGGAAGGCGGCCACGCGCTGCTGCACCTGCAATTGCTGGGCGACGCCGGTGATCGCGGCGATGTTGGCATTGGTCTTGCCCTCGGCTTTGAGCGCCTTCACCATGTTTTCTCCGGCAATGCGCCCAAGCTCCTCATGGTCGGTGCCGACGTAGGACAGAATGAGATCGTCATGCTCTTTCTGCAGCGGCGTTCCAAACAACACGACCGGTACGCCGGCCGCCTTGGCTCGGATGAATGCCGGGAGGATCGCCTGATCGTTGAGATAATCGATGACGATCACGTCGAACTTCTGCGCGATCGCGTCATCGACCTGCTGGGATTGAATGGCGGCATCGTAGGGCGTGGAGAAGTTCGTCACCTTCATCCCCAACCCTTCCGCCACCTTCATATAGGTCGAGACCCACGCGCCCATGTAGGGATTGGTGTTGAGCGTACCGAGCAGCGCAATGCGCTTGCCCTTGGCATCGGCATTGGCGTTCCCGGCCCATGCGATCGCGGCAAGAAGGATGGTGCAAACGACAGCAACGCGACGCATGGGGCCACCTACATACGTTCCTCTTTGGGGTGCCCCGCAACGATACACTGTTTCACGGTCGCAGCAATAACCGCAGGATGCGCGCGCTCGGTGCATTACCGCGGCTCTTGTGGGTGGGCGTAGGGGCGAGTCGGGGTCCCCAAAAAACGCAAGCGTTTTTTGGGGTGCCCGCATGCCTCGCCCCTGGTGCGTCCGTCAGCTCGTCTGGTCAGTACGGTGCCATCACGATCACAACATCCACAGTTTTGTTCGGCTGCTGCCCTGGAATTGGAACACCCGGCCTGCCAGACTGGCGGCACGATGAGTCCGGTCAAGCAGAACGCCGCATCCGAGAGCTTCAACGAGATCGCTACTGTCCGCATCGAGCTGCGGGACACCGATCCCTTGATCTGGCGCCAGGTCGAGGTGCCGACATCGATCACGCTCAAGGTCCTGCATGACGTCATCCAGGCCGTCATGGGATGGCTCGATTACCACCTCTGGGAGCTCAGAATTGGCAGGCAAAGGTACGGTCTGCCGATGGATGACTGGGGAGCCGAGACTCACATCGCCGCCGACAAGGTACGCCTGCGCGACGTGCTCAAGCCGGGCAAGACCACGATCGATTATACTTACGATTTCGGTGATTGCTGGGAGCACCGGCTCGCCATATCCGATATCCGCGCCGGCCTGCCCGGCGTGTCCTATCCGCGCTACATCGGGGGCGAAGGAAACGGACCGCCCGAGGATTGCGGCGGCATCCCAGGGTTCTATGAGCTGCTCGAAGCGATCGCTGACCCTGCGCATCCGGGCCATGCCCATCTCAAAGAATGGGCGGCCGACTACGATCCCGCTACTATCGACGCGCTTCCGATCAAATTTGCGCTTAGTCGCATCGCAAACCGCCGCAACGCGGTCAAGACGCGCCTCGCGAAAGAAAAAGCACTTCGGCTCAGCTGCCTGATCCCCTGATCGAAGCCGGAATCACGCGGTGTGACCGGGATCGAGAGGCTTCGGCATTTGCGTCTCGCGTTCTTTGAGATCGGGCGCAATTGCGGGCTCGCCCGGCATGCCGCGGGCTCCCAGCTTCTGGCGTGCAATGTCGTCCTCGCTGAGACGGTCGCCTTCGCGTCCGGAGCGCAGAATTCCCACGGTCTTCGGATCCAATGGTGGAATGGACGCGCTCGCACCTTCTCGCGCTTCTGGAGTGCCGCGCGTCGCGTCTGCGGGTGCGGGATTGAACCGTTCGCTGCGCCGGTTCGCCCCTCCTCTCCCGAGGTAAATCGCAGCCGCCGCCAAGGCGATCGCGGCAACAACCACGAGGACAATGACTGTCAATGACATGCGAGTTTTCCTGTACGTGCCCCGGTCGCGACCATAACGTGCAGCGCGGATGTCTGTTCCTGAACGATGCAGACTACAGCGCGTTCCAGTGAAGTTGATGCAAATTTCGTGTTGAGCTCCGCCCCTCACCCCCAACCCTCTCCCCGTTAAGAACTGGGAGAGGGAGTCCGACCGAGTCTATGGCGCCATTGCGGCCGGGTGAGGCAACGGTGCCAAATGCAACTCTTGCTGATTACTGGATCGTCCGCATACGCGGACGATGACAACCCCGGGCATGGTGGAGCTCAAGCCCGTGCCGGGGGGATCGTAGGGCGGATTAGCGAAGCGTAATCCGCCGCGTGCCATAACCACAGACCGTCCGGTTGCGAACGGCGGGCGAAGCAACTGCCGGCTGGGGTTATGGTTTCCGGGCTCGTCGGCAAGTCGGTGAAACCGACTTGCCGACGCCCCGGAATGACAGCGTAGTTTGCGACGCAGTACCGCTAACCCGCCCTACGCAGTGCATCGTGCGCCGGGAGAAACAGGTCCAATTGCTTCGCCCACGCGACGAAGGCTTCTGCCGCGTGCTGGATCTCCTGCTCGTTGTGGGCGCGCTCGAGCGCATGCAGCACCTCGTCGCGAGCATCCACGCCCGGACGCGCTTCGTGCTCGCGCAACAGCCCGATTGCATCGGCCACGGAGCGGACGACGCGCCCGTCGCGGATGTGGAGCTCGCGTTGAAACAGAAGCTTGGCAGGGTTCCTCATGAACGCGGTAACCTCGAACCTGCATATTGGTTCCGACTGGTACTCCGTTTTCGAGGTTCAAATCATATCGGCGCACCTCGTCCCGAGGAGCGCGCACCGATCTCGGGTTTACCCGAGATCGGCACATCAAGTGCGGTGCGCGCGTCTCGAAGCCTCGTCCTGAGGAGCGCCGCCTTCGGCGGCGCGTCTCGAAGGACGGCCACAAGCGAGATCGTGCCAGCGGCCATCCTTCGAGACGGGCGCATGCAAGCATGCGCCCTCCTCAGGATGAGGCCTTCGAGACGGCCGCGCTTGCCGATCGGGAGCGGCCGCCACGCGATGTCGAGCTGCTCCTGCGCGGCGGCGGCCTGCATCACCTTGACGCATTCCGGCACCACTTCGAGCCCGATGTCGTCGCCGAGCAGGATGCCGATGCTCAAGCTCGCGTGCCCGCTCATGCGATCCCTTCACGGCGAGGTGCCAGCCGCTTCAGTTGAGGCGAGTGTAGGAACGGGGCAGGGGATTGCACAAGCCGCAGCCGCGACCGGGGGCATGACAACCGTCACGGTTTCAGGCTTAATCCCAGCAAGCCTTTCACGGAGAGCACACCATGAAGCATTCCGCCGCATTCTGTCTCGGCGCCGTCGCAGCCTTGCTTGCTGCCGGTAGCGCGGTCCACGCCCAGGACAAGGCGATCAAGATCGGAGGCTTGTTCCCGATGTCCGGTCCGGGCTCCTATTTCGGCGTGCAGGACAAGCAAGGGATCGAGCTCGCGCTCGAGGAGGTCAACAAGGCAGGCGTCAACGGCTACAAGCTCGAGATCCAGTATGAGGATTCGGCCTGCAGCCCGCTCCCGGCGACGCAGGCGGCCAAGCGGCTGCTTGATCAATACAAGCCCACCATCGCGCTGGGCGAGGAATGCTCCGACGCAACGCTCGCAATCATGCCGCTGATGGAGCAGGCCAAGGTGCCGTTCCTCAACGCCGGCTCATCCTCGATCAAGATCACCAACCCGGGCAATCCGTGGACCTTCCGCATCATGCCGAACGAGGTGATGCAGGGCGTGGACCTCGCCACCAACGCCTACAAGCGGCTCAACGCCCGCACCGCCGTGCTCCTGCACGAGAACACCAATGCGGGGATCGGGAATGCCAACGTCTTCGCCGACACGTTCAAGTCGCTGGGCGGCCAGATCCTGGCCGACATCGGTTTTGGCCGTGACCTGAACGACTTCACCGCCATCGCGACCCGCATTGCCGGGTTGGGCAAGGTCGACGTCATCCCGACCTACACGCTCGAGGGCCAAGGGCTGCGCATCACCCAGGCGCTCGCCCAGGCCGGTGTCACCAAGGGCGGCGGCGGCAGCGCGATCCAGCTCGGCGCCATCTGGCTCCCGTTCGGCTTCGAGCAGAAGGCGGGCAAGGCGGCGCTCGGCTACATACGCATCGTCCAGTTCGATCCCAACGACAAGCGCGAGCTGGTGCAGAGCTTCGTCCGCGCGTTCAAGGCCAAGTACAACCAGGAACCGACCCACTTGAACGCGCATGCCTACGACCAGATCATGCTCGTTGCCGACACGGTGCGCCGCGGCGCGAAGGACCCGCAGTCCATCCGCGATGCCCTGGCTGCCACCAAGAATTTTTCCGGCGTGACCGGCAGCGTCGAGTTCGACAAATCAAACCAGAACGTCAAGATGGATACCATCCATTACATGGAGACGCTGCCCGACCTGTCATGGAAGGCGCTCGCCTGGAACTGAGCGGTCGATGCTGACCGTTGCCCTCCAGCAGACGATCAACGGTGTAGTCTTCGGAAGCCTCTACGTCCTCGTCGCCCTGGGCCTCACCCTCATCTACGGGGTCCTGGTGCAGATCAACTTTGCGCACGCGGACGTGGTCACGATCGGAGCATTCGCGGCTTATTTCTTCACATTCGCGCTCGGGGGCAACTATCTCGTCAGCATCGCCGTGGCGCTGGCGATCGGGGCAGCGCTGGGATGGCTGGTGAACGCCGCGATCTTTGCGCCGCTGCGCGGACGCAGCGAGCTGTTGCCGCTGATTGCGACGATCGGCGTCTCCATTCTGCTGCAGAATGCGATGCTGCTCGCGTTCGGGCCGATCCCCTATGCCTTCGACAGCCCCTACAGCAACAGGGTGATGCGGCTGTGGGGCGGCACCTTCATCACCTGGCAGAACCTGATCATCATCACGGTGTCGGCGGGCACCATTGCGCTGCTCTATGCCTTCATGAAATTCACCTTCATGGGCAAGGCCCTGCGCGCGGTGGCGCAGGACCGCGAGACTGCCGGGCTCATGGGCATCAATCCCGACCAGCTGGTCATGCTCACGTTCGTGATCGCCTCCGCGCTGGCGGGCATGGGGGGCGCCATGCTGGGCCCGATCCTCGTCCTCACCCCGTTCGCCGGGACCAGCGTGATCGTGAAGGCGTTTGCGATCGTGATCATCGGCGGCTTCGGCAACGTGGAGGGGACGATCATTGCCGGGCTTCTGGTGGGCTTGATCGAGAGCTACACGACCCAGCTTCTCGATCCCGGGCTGACCGACATCGTGGTATTCGGCCTTCTTCTGCTCATGCTCGCCCTGCGTCCGACCGGCCTCATCGCGGAAAGACGCGAGGAGAATGTGTAGATACCTCCCCCTGAAAGGGCAGGGCTATCGTAGTATATGCCTCGGTGGCAGGGCGGAAACTCCATACCTCCCCCTGAAAGGGGGAGGTCGGCGACCCCGACTTGTCGGGGGAGCCGGGTGGGGGTCACTCCCGGCCGCGATCCACCGAGGGCAGGACCCCCACCCGACAGCATTTGCCCCGGCGCAAGGCCGGGGCAAATGCTGTCGACCCCGGATCAAGTCCGGGGCAGGCTCTCCCCCTTTCAGGGGGAGGTATTGCGGAGCTTGCTGCGCCGCCAGTCCAAATGCGATAGCCCTGCCTGAAAGGGGGAGGTCGACGCGTAGGCGCCGGGTGGGGGTCAGCGATGTCACGGTTCAACCGGACGAGAGTGAAGACACAGCGTGCCCGAAGCTTGCGGCGCGACGGAACCGAAGTGGAAAGAAAACTGTGGCAGCGCTTGAGAAATGGCCAGATCCGCGATGCGAATTTTCGCCGCCAGCATCCGGCTGGTCCTTACATTCTGGACTTCTTCTGCCCTCGATTGGGTTTGGCCATTGAGCTGGACGGCGGGCAACATGCCGAGTCAGCTGATCGCGATCGAGTTCGCGACGAATGGCTGAGACAACACGGTGTGACGGTGCTGCGCTTCTGGAATTCCGACATCGTTCAAAATATCGAGGGCGTGCTGGAAGTTATCGCAGCAAAAATTACTGAGTCGAGTTTAAGCGATGCTGCACCGATCCAGCGATGGCAAGGCCGCCCGCGCGTTGACCCCCACCCGGCGCTTACGCGCCGACCTCCCCCTTTCAGGGCTACCTTCGGCACAGATGTTGCGGTGCGATTCCATGATGTTGCGGTGCGATTCCATGATGTTGCAGTGCGATTCCCTTTGCCTCCACTGAATCTGGCGTGATTCTCTTCCTGCCATCGCGATTCG
>Ga0185299_10007046_pt1 | contig 11694 bp, 12 predicted proteins | sample PaiPotPPA55metaG_FD_128002 | JGI IMG/M metagenome (GOLD analysis project Ga0185299, IMG submission 128002) | Iron sulfur acid spring bacterial and archeal communities from Banff, Canada, to study Microbial Dark Matter (Phase II) - Paint Pots PPA... ...
CCGTCTCCATGGGGCCCTCGGCCATCCATGAAAGCGGACATTTCTACTTTGCACAAACCGGACATTCTCACTTTGCGCCGACACGCCTCTACGGTTCGTTGACTTGCCCCAAGCCGCAGCCTAAGATGTGCGCCGAGTGGCGGAATCCCAATCACTTCTAGGGCCGACCATCTCCCGCCGAAATTGAATGGCTCTCCAGTCGCCACCCTCGAACTCGCCACGTTTTGGCCTGCTGTCATTCCTGCGAAGATGTATTCAGGCGGACAGTTGCCTGGGCCTTGCCACTTTGTCTTAGACATTGCTGGAGATGTTCGATCGCTCGTTGAAGTTCGTCGACGCTTTTGGATTCCTGGCTCACGCGGCCAGCATCGAGGTCGGCGATCACTTCCAGGCAGAGATTGCTCGCGCGTCGAATCCGATCAGTAGCCAGATCGGAAAGCAGTTCGCGGGTATCCGACCCTTCAGGCTGGCACTTTCGCAGCCGTTGAAGCCTCTCCGTGATCGTTCGGATGTAATCTACCGCGTCGTGATATTCCCGCATCAAGTGAAGATCGATGTCCTCGCATCTCAACGCCTCTTCGAGATTTTGCAGCTCGACGGCGATCTTATTGACCTGCAAATCCACGCCCCAAAAGCTCTCGTTTGAAGCAATCAGCTCGACGACGATGCCGTTGGCGACTCCTTGGCGCGAATCCGGTGCGGCAAGTACTCTCGCTTCGGCCGTCTGTGCAGAAAGAAAATTGGCCAGCGTAACCCTGCTGCCCAACGCCGGATAATTGGACATCTTCAGAAAACCACCATTGGCGTTGACTTGCCGAGCGACGGCGTCCTCTTTGACCGCGATGCCGTCCTTGCCGTGCCAGCTCACCTCAATCGGAACGACCACCGGGAAGCGGCGACTTTTCCGTCGCTCTGCGCTTGTACCATCGGCAGTCATCGGACGCTTTTTGATCGTCACAGGGTTTCCTTTCGCTGCGGATTCTCAGATAAGGGTGTTTCTTGCGGCCGCAAAATAGGCTAAAGCCTGGTGTGCAGGAACGCTACTGGTCCAAAGGGTAGGGTTTCTCACTCGGCCGCATAAGCGCTCTAACCCACCGCCGTGCTCGTCGATGCCTTGGTTGTTTTTGGCTATGGCCCGCGCGGCGAAATGCGCGACTAGAGTGCGGTTGCGACGGGGAGTGAGATGCGTGGAATTGGGATTGGCGAATGAATGTGTAATGGTTATGGTTCGTCGTATAGTGAACGCGCGGAGGCATTATGGCTCGCGTTATTCCGGATGAGATTATCGAGAAGCAGAGAGCATGGAAGAGACGGGCTTCGAGATGGAGTTGGGCCAACACCACAATGGGGGTAGCTGCGGTGTTGCTGAGCACCTTAATCGCGGCCAATGCGAGGTCGAATTTTGTCTCGCCCGAGACCATCATCGCGTGCTCGATGGTCGCCGCTGGGCTAGCCTTCCTTCTGACCACGCTGAACGCCGGGCTGAAGGCGAAGGGATTTGCGGTAGCAGCACGAGAACTTGAGGCTGCCATCGCTCGGTACCGGTTTGACGACGAGCTTCCCGAAAAATATCTGGCTCAAGCTGAGGTGCGGGGCATCGAAATCCTGAACACATTTGATTCGAAGAAATCGGGGAGTTGAGATCAGATGCGGGCAAAACTGCGCGATGAGCTGGCCGCTACCGTCGAAGAGGTCTACAAGCTGTGGTGTAACTCAGCGCAGGCGCCGTCGCGTCCAACGGTTTGAGGATGATTGTTGGAGGCAATCCTTACGCCGCTAGCAGCAGTTATCCTTCCTAAAACCAAAAGTGTAAGTTCATAACGAGCATGTTCTAGCTGCACTTATCAGTTTGGATTATTCTGTCCTACCGTCGAAACCAGCATAGCTACCCGGCCAGGGATGACTACACGGTCCCGCCAAGTATATGAAGATAGATCCAGCCCGCTGCGATTTCTACGTGAAGCATCTGCCATCGTCTTGAAGCAGAGCCACACATAAACTCATTCTCAATTGGGAAGATTTATATAAATTCTTGGAACTTGGGATCTAAATATATTTTACATCCGCTCTGTAACCCACTCGCAGAAATTCACATCACAGTGATTGCGCATTGACGGAGTGTTAATGGTGTTGGCGCCTTAGCAATCCATGGCTAAGACGCTCCGAAGTAGTTGCGTCGTCCGGCGCCGCCGATGGAAGGCCAAGGGTGTCGGCTGTCGACCAGCGGGACGACGGTACCAGGTCCATGTTGAGTGTCGGTGTAGCGCCGATGCAGCGCGAGTGGGGTAGCTGTGTCTGTTCGCGGCCTGCGGAGCGAAGACCAAGTCCCGGGGGAGGAAAAGAACGAATGAAGAGAAACAAATTGATCATCACGGTAATTCTGAGCTGCGCTGCCATTGTATATGTTCCGCTTGGAGCCTGGGCACAGACGATTGTCACCGGAGGATTTAGTGGGACGATCACTGACCCGACGGGTGCAACCATTCCCGGTGCGGCATTGTCGCTGAGCAGCAAGGCAACCGGAGAAACAGCAACTTCTGCAACAGGCGCCCATGGTGAGTACGCGTTCTCGCTATTGAAACCTGGAGAATACACGCTGACTGTCAAGAAGGATGGTTTCAAAACTTCTTCACGCACAATCACCGTTCTTCTCGGTCAAAACCTGACCGCCAACGTCGCCCTGGAACTCGGTAGCGGCAACACCATCGTCGAAGTAAACGAGCTACCCCCACTCCTGTAGACCGAAAATGCCAACATCACTACCACCTTTGACACGCGAACCGTTCAAAGCATCCCGAATCCCGGGAACGATATCACCTACATTGCCCAAACTGCTCCCGGTATTTCCATGAATACCTCGAGTGGCAACGGGTTCGGCAACTTCAGCGCCTTTGGTTTGCCGGGCACCTCGAACCTGTTCACCATCAACGGCAACGACTACAACGATCCGTTCCTGAACCTGAACAACTCTGGCGCGAGCAACTTGTTGCTCGGTGGCAATAACGTTCAGGAAGTCGCTGTCGTCAGCAACGGTTACACCGGTCAATACGGCCGCCAAGCGGGAGCCCAGATCGATTATTCTACTCGCTCGGGCACCGACGCGTTTCATGGGAGCGCCAACTACTACTACACCGGCAGCAGTCTGAACGCAGAAGATTTCTTCCTTAACGCCAGCCAGCAGCCCAAGCCTTTTCAGAACAACAATCAGTGGGCCGCGGATTTTGGCGGACCAATTAAGAAGGGCAAGGCGTACTTCTTCGTAGATACCGAAGGGCTGCGATACGTGTTCGGCACGGCCACCAATTCTTTCTTGCCGACAGCAGCCTTCCAGAGCTATGTGTTGTCGCAAGTACCGTCGACCGCCACCAGTTTTTATCAGCAGGCATTTGCTCTCTATAACGGCGCGAAAGGTGCCGGAAACGCCGTCCCCACGGCGAATACTTGCGGCGGCAACCCCTCAAACGCCTTTGCCGGCGGAATCTTTGCCGGCCCCGGCGGAGCTTACGGGTTGCCGAACGGTTCCACAGACTGCCTGGGCGCAGTTACCCTGTCTGGGAGCAGCGGCAACCAGGAGTGGCTCCTGGTCGGGCGCATAGACTACAGCTTCGACGATAACAACAAAATTTTTGGTCGCGTAAAATTCGACCGAGGCACACAGCCCACGTACGCGGACCCTATCAATCCGGCCTTCAACGCCGTTAGCCACCAACCACAAGATGAAGGGCAGTTGAACTACACGCACATTTTCAGTCCAACCGTAGCAAACAACTTCGTCTTTTCGAATCTGTGGTATTCCGCGATCTTCCAATCCACGAATTTGTCCGCCGCCAACGCAACATTTCCGCAAATTCTGTGCTCTTCCGACACGACAATGTCCTGCCTCGGCGCCGCGGGCGGCGAATTCCCAAACAACTTCTTTTTTCCTCAAGGAAGAAATGTGGAACAGTGGCAACTGGTCGATGACTTGTCCATTGCCAAGGGTAATCACAACTTCAAGATCGGCGTAAACTTCCGGCGCGACGATGTCAGTGACCTTCGAGCCTCTGAATTGACGAATCCCGCGGCCGTCTTGACTTCTCTCAATGGCTTCGCAACCGACACCGTGACTCAAAGCACCACACTGAACTTTGCGTTGTCCTCTCGTCAGCCACTGGCCATCTACAGTTTCGGGCTGTACTTCCAGGACGAGTTCCGCGTGAGCCCCAAACTCAAACTCACACTGGCGTTGCGTGCAGACCGCAATTCAGGTGGAGTGTGCCAATCCGACTGTGCTTCGTTGTCGACACTTCCTTTCCAGGATATTTCGCACAACGCTGACATTCCGTTCAACCAATTGGTGAATTCGGGACAGAGCAGCATCTTGCGGGGAGTGGAAGATGTTGTGTTCGAACCTCGCATTGGCTTTGCGTGGAGTCCGCTGGACGACAAGACCGTGGTCCGCGCCGGTGTGGGTTTATTTACAGACCTCTACCCCGGCACGCTGCTCGACAACTTCACCACGAACTTTCCGCAAGTCGTGAGCTTCTCGACTCCGGGTGGCACCGTGAATCCAGGGGAACCGGGAAGCGGCGTGAATCTGGTTCAAGGCTGTAACTCTGCATTTCAGACGGCCTTCAACGGCGGCCAAAACCTTGCTCAATATCAGGCGGCTGCGCCTGCGGGCTGCGGCGTTCCTCCTCTTTTCGACGTAGGAAGCAAACTCACGAATCCTAAATTTGTGGAGTGGAACTTGGAAGTCCAACACACGTTCGGCAAGAGTACCCTGCTCTCCATCAACTACGTGGGGAATCACGGCTACGATATCCTGCTCGTGAACCCTTACCTCAATGCCTTCTGCACCACCGCGGCCTGCGGGAGCGGATTCACCGAGCTTCCCCTCGCTGCGCCCGATGCGCGAGTCGCCGCAGTTCAGCAATACACGAATGCCGGCTTCTCGAACTATCACGGCGTCACGGTTTCGGTGCAGCAGAATTTGTGGCACGGTCTGAGCGCGCGCTTCAACTACTCCTACAGCCACGCCACGGATAACGTCTCCAACGGCGGGGTGCTGGCCTACAGCGAATTCAACAGCATCCTGAACCAGATTAATCCTGCCAACCCGAATGCCAGCTACGCTTCGGCGGATTACGATTTGCGACACCAACTCTCCGCCAACTATGTGTGGGATCTTCCTGTGAAGGTTTCGAATCACTGGCTGCAATCTCTCCTGGGCGGTTGGCAGATTGCCGGAACGTTCTTCTACAGAACCGGCTTTCCCTTTAGCATCGTCGACGGCCAGCAGGAAGCCAGCCTTGCCGGGAACAACTTGACCGCTAACGGCACCTTCCTGTCTGGGGTGCTGTTTCAACCGACCCCCGGATCTCCCACCAGCTTCGGCGCGAGTTGCGCCACGACCGCTTGCTTCACAAGCACCAGTTTTGCCACTCCCACAGACTTCAATGCCAATGCCCGCAACGCTTTCCGTGGGCCGGGCTACTTCAATACAGACATGAATCTGAAGAAGTCCTTCGCGCTAAATGAACGGATGAGGTTCACGCTTGGCGCCAACTTCTTCAACATCCTGAATCACCCCAACTTCCAGAATCCGGTCAGCAACGACCAGAGCAGTTCGTTCGGCATGATCACGGCAGTCGCCGTTTCTCCGACCACGCCATACGGGGCTTTTGCCGCCGCGGCGGAAGGAATGCGAATCGTACAGGTGTTTGGCAAGATCAACTTCTAGCTGAAGATTTAAACCCGAACCAGACGGCGGGGAACCGAGAGGCTCTCCGCCGTTGTTTATTGGAAAGAGACTTAAAGAAGTAAGGATCGCCGGAGAGCGTGCTGAGACCAGAATCGACGGCAAGGTGTACCTCGTTCACAACGTCGCAGCAAATTGCTGGCTGCTCCTCCCATGACGGGCCATCTGATCGCCAATGCGCCGCCAGACAATCGCATGATACGCAGTTTCCATCCGTCCTCGGTCCGCGACCTATCCGGACCACGTTGCTTATGCCGCCGTAGCAGATTGCTGCTCCTTCCTTTATCTGTTGTGGGATGCAAGCGATGACAACATGAAGGAAGCGGAGGTGGCCAGCCGCAAAGCCGTCGAGTTGGATCCTGAGTTAACCGAAGCCCATGTCGCACGCGGGTTGGCGCTTCGGATGAATAAAAAGTACGAAGAAGCCCACAAAGAGTAAGCCGGGCAGTCCGCGGCGTTCGAGACGGCTATCCAGCTGAACCCTAAGCTTTTCGACGCCTACTACTTTTATTCGCGGCTTCGCCATCAGCGAGGAGAACTAACGGAAGCTGCCCAATTTTACGAAAGGGCTTGCTGGGCAAATCCGGAAGACTTTCAGGCTCCCATGCTGCTTGGTCAAACCTACTTTGGCCTGGGCCGCAAATTAGAGGGAGAAGCCGTAAGGCAACGAGCCTTGCGCATCATCGAGAAGCATCTAGAGTTACATCCGGACGACGCTCGGGCGCTGTACTTGGGCGCTGCTGGCCTGTTCCAAGTGGGTCAGCGAGAACGAGCCCTCGAGTGGGCTCGCCGCACACTTTCTGTCGATCCGGACGATCCCATGGTTCTTTACAATGTCGCTTGCAGCTACGCCCTGTTAGGGTTGCACGAGGACGCTATTTCTTGCCTCGAAAGAGTGATGGCCAAAGCTCCTCTGGCTCATTGCATAAAGTCTGGGCGGAGCAAGATTCGGACCTTGATTCCCTCCGCAGCGATCCTCGCTTTCAGGCCTTGCTGAAATCGTGGTAAGACGCATCTCGACGCTGCCTTTCTACATCTCCCCTGAATAAGCGTCGCCCGAAGTATAGGTCGGCGATTTTTTCGCCGGATTTAGGCGCCGAAACCGGGGTGATTGAAAGACACGTTAAAACTCAAAGCCTAAGGGCAGAGTCGCCGGACGCTGGATCTTGCCAGCCTCTGCAAAACTCTCGCTGTGCTAGTTCACTACGACCTGGCGAATTGATCAATCAATTCCTTTCGGCGCTTAGATATCAGATCGGATATATACTTCTTCTATTATATCACCTGCAGGACGCCACTAGGACTCAATTTGGAGCCCTTACTCGCATTATTTCCCCGTCCTTGGGTCTTGGCTCAAGGAACCCTGTTCTTGCGTTTTTTTGTCGCGAAATAACCCCTTTGGCCTCATCTAGTTGACCACGAAAGTATTGCTAACTACTGTGTTTTCATGCAGTTGACCGGGCATTGGTACAAATGCATCGACCGAGCTGCCGCCGCAGAGGGGATAAAGTCGGCAACACCGAACAGAGATTGGAGATTCTCTCTCAAGTTTTGAGCAGCCGGCGCAAGGCGCAAGAACGATACATCGCACGAAATCCATTCAATGCGGGGGAAACTCTAGCGGCTGCTGCAGTTGACCTTTTCACTTCGCTCTCGACTGAGCTTTCACCCCTTGAAGCCTTGACGAGTGATACTTGCAATATCGTCGCCATGCGTTCCGCTTCCCCAAGACGATTCAGAGTCTACCCATGGGTCGGCGCGCTATTGGGCATGGTTTTTTTTGCCCGTTTGTTTCCTCAGTGGTCGGCGCAACATCAACCTCAGAGCGTCTTTCCCGGACCTCCGCGCTTCAGCTTGCAATCGACACTCCGCAAGATTGGCGCTCTTCTCTGTGCAGCGGGGTTACATATTCCGTCACGGAAACTCACGGCTCGCGGCATCCAATATCTTGCGTTCGCTATAATTAACGCGTGTCGAAACGCCATTGCACAAGCCGCGCAGAGTGGCGGCTCCAAACTGGAAAGCCCGCGGAGGCCCTTTCTGCACATTACCGGCTCGACTGCGACTACGGAACCGCAGTCATAACTTGCTGGGAGGAGGCCGGGAGTGAGCCGATTTACGTGTGTGAAAGTCACGCGAAACAGCTGGGCCGCTCTCGTGATCATTGTCCGGACGTCCGCATCATAACGGCTCAATCGGACAACTGCGACAATCCGATAAAACCTGAGGATCGAACCCAAAGTCAGGAGGTCGCTGACATAAAGCCGAAGGGCTCCGCTTTGTCAGAAGCTGCACGCAGTTTTGCGGATATGAAGATTGGACGAGCAATGATCGATCCATCCGTCAGATCCCCTGTCCGCGACCTGACATATGGAAATTCGGCAAAGGCTATAGTGGACGAAGCTATTTGGAATCTGGCAAAGGGGGACTGCCAGGTTTACAGAACCGCGCTACAGCAAGGGAAGTCCGCTAGCGAGGCGGCACAAGCCGCTGGCGGGCAGTTGGCCGTTATCCACCGTAAAATCAGCGATTACACGCTTAAACTAGAAGCTGTCCTTTCAGAATCAAAAGCTACAATCAACGTAGGAGAGGCGATAGATAAACCACTCGAACACGCCGTGCTCGAAATTATCAGCAGTGGCACAACGACCGACTCGGAAAAAGACGCTGCCATTGAGCAACTCGGTACGCTTCAAGAATGGGTTAAACACGGTCTGTGCGGAGACATAACTCCCCTGCAAGTGAACCGAATCATGCTAGCTATTGGTGACCGCCTAAACTGGGGAGGAACTACCGTGGTTTCGGAGAAATTCAAGCCGATCTATCGGGCGCTATACGGTAGCCTGAAAACTGCAATTCGTTCCGCCGTTCCTGAGGCGCAAAGTCTTCACGATCGACTGACCAACTTGTACACGGCCAAGTCTGACCTAGGGGAGTAACCGCCACGACATCTCCGGCCGCTCGTACAGGTAGGCACAAGACTTACATGGTGGGGAGAATGGGTCCTCAGCCGGGAGGGCGAGATGATCACAGTAGTCGAAATCGTGGTCGGGCTGCTGATTTACGTGGCTATCGCGAAATGGCGCAAGAAGCAGGAAGAAAAACGGGAGGATCAAGAATACGCGTCGGAACTCTCTCGAAACTGGGAGCGACACCCCTGGATGTACGTAAGCGTTCGCTTCAGGCCGTCTTGTGCCGAAGGGATGCAGCTGCTAGGAGCGCCGCTATTTTGACTGCGGGTTTATCTCGTCTGTGAAAATGTCGTCGGTGTGAGCCCTGGCGATGGCGAGATCCAGACGGGACAGCAACTGTGCCAGAGATTCACCTTTCTGACGTTTCAGCATGGCTAACGTGTGGCGCCCCTCGTGAGCCACAGCGACACATTCGCTCAGCGGGGGAATGATTCCGATAGTGATTCCGCCATTTTCGATGGTCTCTTCGATGTAGGGTAGCTCTGGGAGACTGTTGGTGGGAACGTTAGTGGCGGCGTCTTCGTTTATGCCGCCTCTTGTATGGGAAGTTGTAGACTTGCGGCGACGTTCCACGGGAGCAACTCCTCGATGCGATTGATCGGATGATCCGCGATGCGGGACAACACGTTCCGTAGATAACTTTCAGGATCGATTCCGTTTAGCTTGGCCGTACCGAGCAGACTGTAAATCGCTGCGGCACTTTCTCCACCACCATCGGAACCCGCAAAAAGGAAATTCTTTCTGCCCAGAGCTACGACCCGTAACGCTCGTTCCGCAGCATTATTATCGATTTCGATGCGGCCGTCATTACAGAAGCGCATCAGCGCTGCCCACCGTCCGAGTGCGTAACGAACGGCCATAGCCGTATCGGATTTTCTCGAGAGTTTCCCTAAGGTCTCCTCGAACCATTGTTTCAGCGATTCCAGCAACGGCCTGCTGCGCGTGTTGCGCACCTCACGCCGCTCGTCAGGCGGGCGTCCTCGGATTTCTTTCTCGATGGCATACAACGCTGCGATGCGTTCCAGAGCTTCAGCCGCAACCGGGGATTTGTGCGCAACTTCGAGATCGTAAAACTTTCTTCGTACGTGCGCCCAGCACGCCGCTTCCTGAATGCGCCCCGCTTCGTAAATCTGAGCAAAGCCCGCGTAACCATCCGCTTGCAGGGTGCCGGTAAAGTTGCTCAGGTGGGATCGCGGATGTTCGCCTTTGCGATCCGGTGAATACGCGAACCACACCGCAGCTGGTGTGCCGTCTCCTGCGGGACGATCGTCGCGCACGTACGTCCACAGTCGCCCCGTTTTAGTTTTACCCAACCCTGGTGCCAACACCGGAACTGGTGTGTCATCCGCGTGTAGTTTCCCGGCAGCCATCACGTGACGTCGCAACGCTTCCACCAGCGGCGCGAGCAGCCGGCTGGATCCGCCTACCCACTCCGCCAGGGTGGAGCGATCCAACTCCACGCCGGCACGAGCAAAGATCTGCGACTGCCGATAGAGAGGCAAGTGGTCACAATATTTCGATGTCAGGATATGCGCCAGAAGCCCAGGACCAGCAAAGCTTCGCTCGATCGGTCGACTCGGCGCTGCAGCCTGTACGATGCGATCGCAACACGCGCAAGCCAGCTTGGGACGTATGTACTGAATGACTTTGAGACTGGCCGGCACGTACTCCAGGATTTCCGAGACATCTTCGCCAAGATGCTTCAGCTTGCCTCCGCAGTCCGGACAAGCTTCTTGCTTCGGAGGATACTTTCGCACTTCCCGTGGCAAGTGATCGGGCAACGGTCGCCGCACAGGTCGCACTGCCGCAGTGCTTGGTGGGGCTGGTTCCTTCACCGCAGCTGTTTCTGTGGTTCGCCTTGCTTCCAGTTCTTCCAGCCGCAGTTCCAGTTGCTCGATCTGGTGTTCCCGCTTTTCCGACGAGCGGCCGAACTGCTGGCGACGCAGTTTCGCGATCAGCAGCTTCAAGTGTTCGATTTCCACATCGCGTGAAGCAAGCTGCTCGCGCTGCGAAAGGATGAGTGATTTCAGTGCTTGGAAATCGAGTTGATCGAGATCAGGAAATGTGGCGGCATCCATTGCACACGAACATACCGCACTTTTTTTACAGCATGATTAAAAACGTACAAGAAAAACCAAAATATTTTCTGTCACACCGCCATCTGCGGTTCGTAGCTGCGTATCGGACGTCTCCAGTCGATGCCCTCAAGCAACATCGATAATTGTGCGGGCGTTAGTGCCACCGTTCCACTCGTCGCTTGTGGCCACGTGAATTTTCCTCGCTCGATTCTTTTTGCAAACAGACATAGACCATCGCCGTCCCACCACAACATCTTGATCAGGTCACCACGCCGACCACGGAAGACGAAGACATGCCCCGAGAACGGATTTTCCTTAAGCGCCGTCTGCACCATGCCACTGAGCCCGGTGAATCCGCGACGCAAATCGGTTACTCCTGCGGCGATCCAGATGCGCGTTCCTGCCGGCAGCCCGATCATCCGAGCAAACACTCGATCGCGGTACGCAGCACCAACACGTCTATGTTTCCTGATATCCGAAGAGTCCCTTTGGCGAGCTTGATCTCCATCGACCCGACAGCGAACGGCGAAGACCCGCAACCACTTCGCTCAGATTCACTCCGTGAGATGTCTGACAAAGTTACAGGCAGGAGCTTGCTGGACGGACTCTTTCCCAGCCGTCCTTCGCGATACTTCTTGCGCCAGTAAAACACTTGGTTGGCGTTGACTGCGTGCCGCCGCGCCACGCGCGCTACCGATGCACCGGCCTCTAACGTCTCTTCGACGATTCGTCGCTTCTCTTCAATCGATCGCCGCCGTCTTGCTTCTCGCTTGAGTGTCCCATCAAGGTTGGCCTGCTCGGATGTGTCCACTTATCCCTCGTGGACACCTAATCGATGTGCCCATATCGGGCAGCATCCTTATTTACTCTCAATTCGTCTAGACGGTTCTCACCAGCCGCTTAC
>Ga0185299_10007047_pt1 | contig 11693 bp, 10 predicted proteins | sample PaiPotPPA55metaG_FD_128002 | JGI IMG/M metagenome (GOLD analysis project Ga0185299, IMG submission 128002) | Iron sulfur acid spring bacterial and archeal communities from Banff, Canada, to study Microbial Dark Matter (Phase II) - Paint Pots PPA... ...
GGGAGCGGCGATAGCCACGTTGCTGTCGATTTCAGTTGGGGCGATGTCGATCTGGATGAATTTCTTCGGCGCGCCCCAGGTTTTTCCCTTGCCATGCGCCAGCAGCCAGTTGAGGCGAGCACCGATGAGAAGGACGACATCGGCCTCGGCTAGGACAAACGAGCGGGCCGCTGCGGCGGATTGCGGATGGTTGTCGGGCAGCAGACCCTTTGCCATCGACATCGGCAAGTAGGGGATGCCGGAGGTCTCGACCAGTGCGCGAATTGCCGCGTCCGCCTGTGCATAAGCCGCACCTTTGCCGAGCAATATGAGGGGCCGCTTCGCGCCTTTGAGAAGATCGATGGCGCGAAGGACCGCGTCCGGCGACGGAATTTGGCGCGGAACGGGATCGACCACACGGACCAGCGACTTCTTGCCGTGGACTGCGTCGAGCGATTGTCCCAGCAGCTGCGCCGGTAAATCCAGATAGACGCCGCCCGGACGACCGGACACGGCGGCACGGATGGCACGGGCCACGCCAATCCCAATATCCTCGGCTTTGAGGACCCGATACGCAGCTTTGGCAAAAGGTTTTGCCGCGTTCAGCTGATCCATTTCTTCATAGTCGCCCTGCTGCAGGTCGACGATTTCGCGCTCGCTCGAACCGCTGATCAAGATCATCGGGAAACAGTTGGTGGTCGCGTTGGCCAGTGCCGTGAGGCCATTCAAAAACCCGGGTGCAGACACCGTCAGGCAGACGCCCGGCTTTTGTGTCATGTACCCGGCGATGGCTGCCGCATTGCCCGCATTTTGTTCGTGTCGGAAACCAATGAATCGAATTCCCTCAGCTTGCGCAAGACGCGCCAAGTCGGTGATCGGGATACCCACGAGGCCGAAGATCGTATCGATGTCATTGCACTTCAACGCATCGATGACCAAATGAAAGCCGTCTGTCAGTTCGGGCTTTTCTATCGCAGTCAGTTGTGGCTGTTGAAAGTCGGTGCTCGTAAAAATGCTTTTTAGCTTGGGTTCGTTCATTGATTGAGTTCCGTCAGCTCAGAGGTTGAACATGGAAAGGCTGAAAGCGCCGGTTGCCGTTCGCCCGCGGGTAAGAAATTGCGTCTGTGAAACGAAGGCGAGAACCAATCAATGCGTGGCAGCCAAACTGGGGGTTGGACGCGCTTTGAACAGCAACGGCCGTTCCGAGGGATTGCGGGTGACACGGTCGACCCGATCTGGAATACCAGTCATCTCTCAAAGGGCGTTCCCACATCACGTTGCGTCGCAATTGGTGCACCGATTCGTAGACCGAGATCTGAGGGTCACGCCTATCTCTGGCGGCTGATCTCTATATTGTGAAATTTGACTTCAATCGGCTGTGGTCCGCCCCCAGACCCTCGACGGGCCGCCAACCGTGACTGAAGTGTAATATATTATATATCACAATGGCAAGAAGCCATTGGCAAAACCGTCGGGTCATTTGCCAGAATGCCGCGGCGCAGAAGGCGGCCAGGTCCACTGATTGTGTAACGCGCATCGAGGAGCAAAGCGCGTGGCGCGGCGGTAACTACGGGAACCACCGGGTACGGGAACTATCGGGCGACTGAACTGGCGTTCATCTCCGGATCAAACCTATGGTAGCCATTCCGTCCGTTTCTCTTGGCGTGATACATCGCGGCGTCGGCGTTCGCGAGTACTTCGTCGGCGTCCATCCCATCGTCCGGGTACAGACTGATGCCAATGCTCAGGGTGACGTTGAGCCGGTGAGCACCGATGAGATGGGGCTCGGCCATGGCCTTGATCAATTTCTCTGCGGCACGTGCGGCGTCCCGCCCCGCCACAACCTCGGACAGTAACACCACGAATTCGTCGCCGCCCTGGCGGCTGACCGTATCCGAGTGGCGGACGCATCCCTCCAAGCGCTTCGCGGCCGACTGCAGCAACTGATCGCCAACCGAATGCCCGAGCGAATCGTTGATATCTTTGAAGTTGTCGAGATCCAGATACATCAGGGCGACTCTCTTGCCATGACGCTGTGCGAGCGCGATCGATTGCGCCAAACGATCGGCCAACAGCGCACGGTTCGGCAACCCGGTAAGGAAGTCGCGTTCTGCCTTGAAGGACATTTGCAATGTGGCGTGCTCGGCGGCCTCGGTCATCGTCTGCGAATGGATCGCCGCGACGACAAGGTGCTCGTTTGCTTCCAGCAGCTGTGTTTCGCCGTGCGCGCGCCGCTCGGCGGCATCCCTCATGGCCTCTTCGCGCTGGTCGCCAACCGTGTCGCGCAGATCGGCGGCCTCCTCACGTAGGTCAGCGGCCTGTTCGCGGGCAAGTACGGCCGCCTCGCGCGCGGAGAGAGTCGTCGTGGCGCTCAAGGGCGCATCTCGCGCGCCCTCATTTACCTCAAGCCGCTCGCCGGTTCCTTTTGGACTTATGCGACCGATAGTGCTCATCGCTGCCCGGCTCGGTCAACGCCATTGGCCGTGGCCGTCTGCGTCGGACGCCCGGCGAGGAGTCCTTCATAGTCGCGCACGACCTTGCCGATGACCATCCCTTCGTCGGTAATCTCGAACTCGCGAAGCTCGTCGCTGTGGGCACTGCCGCGCACTTTCACGACTGCCAGGACGCGCCTCAGGCGGCTGTCAATTTCGATATACCGCTCGACGATGATCGCGTCAGTGAGAAATGCCGAGCCATAGGGGCTGAACCGCAGATCCGTGTAGCGATCTTCAAGCTCGGACGTCATCAGCACCGTCACGCCGAGATCGGACAACACGGCGACCATTCGAAACAGCGACTCGCGAAAATCCTCGCGGAAGCTCGGTGCCACCGCCAGTTCGAACCCGGACAGCGAGTCGATCACCACGCGGGTTGCCTTGGTCCGATGAATGAGGTCAATGAGGCGCTGAACGATCTCATCGATCGACAGATCCAGCGCGCGGGTATTGATCAAGCCAACTTGGCCGGCGCGCACCATATCGTCGATGGTACGGGTGCGCGACTGACTCGGCGTTTGCTCAAAGGCTACGATGATGCCGGGTTCGCCCCGGCGCACGCCCTCGGCCAGGAAGGCGGTGGCGAGGATCGTTTTACCCGATCCGGATGGCCCCGCGACCAGCATCGAATAGCCCGACGGTAAGCCGCCCCCCAGCATGTCGTCCAGTCCCGGCACGCCCATAGCCAGCCGTGCCTTGGTCCGCCTCGCGCCCGCGGCTTCGTGCGGGGCCCCGGTATCGTCGCGAACGAGCGCCGAGGGAAAGAGTTCGATGCCGGCGCTCGAGATCCGGAAGGTTTGCATCCCCGGGCGCGTCGGCTGCCCACGCATTTTCAGAACCTGCATTTGGCGCACCATCGAATTCCGGTAAACGCGTTGGCTCAGCGATAGCAGGCCGTCCGCCACCGTGAAGACCGGATGTGGGTCGCCGTCCGCGCTGTATTCCCCCACCAAGAACGTGGTGGCCTGCCAGCCGCTCAAGTGAATCCCGAGTTGCTGAATGAATTGCTGCAGGCTGATTTCGCCCCGCGATTGATGTCCCGCCTCCAGCATGACCGAGCGGAACGAATCGACGAACACCAGCCCTGGAGAGGATGCTTCGACTTCCTTCGTAATGCGCGCCAACACCTGGTCCAAATTGCCCGTCGAGACGTCGTCGCTCAAGTTCACGAAGCGAATTGACTCAGTGACCTTGCGAGGGTCGAAGAACGAGAACTGCTGCTGATAGCGCAACATTTTCAATGGCGGCTCGCCGAGCACGGTGAAAAACAGTGCCGGCCGGTCCTTTGCCGCCAAGGCGAACATGATCTGGTGAGCCAGCGTGGTCTTGCCGGAACCGGGGGAGCCTACAATGAGATTGAAGGAGAACTCCGGCAGGCCGCCGCCCAGTACGGCATCGAGGCCCGGAACTCCAGTGGCGAGGCGGCGTATGGTTACTTTGTCATTCATGATGCGGTTTCCTGCTCAGAGGGCGATGGCCCCGGGGGGGCCCAAACAGGGGCTAACAGACGCTCCGTTAGTGACTCGCCAATCAATGTCGCCAGCAACTCCGTGAAGGTTGACAGTAGCGCACAGGCCGCCTCTGCGGCGGCCGCCGCATGTTGGGTTGCAAGACACGCCATGAGGCTGGGCAACGGACCAGTGCTTCCGCCGCGATCCACAGAGGCCGCAAGCCACGGGAAGGTAGTCACTGTCTGATGCTGCGCACGCCTGAATAAGACGTCCAGCCCCCGTGCTCCAATGACCGGTGCGAGCTGCGCCTCCATCAGGCGCCATGTGGCCGCAATGGCCTCTGGGGTTGCATTCGTATCGGGAAGGCTCCGGGCACGATGCTCCAGCGTCATTCGTATCGTTTTGTAGAGCAGGTGAGAGTCCGTTGTTTGCATCGGGATCGCTCTACTATGCCGAGCCGACCTTGAAATATGGGATATGCCGTAGCGGTTGCACTCCCGCTGTGATCGAGACAGGATCGCCCTGGGCACACGGCTGCGTCTGTGCGTTCGCCAACATGGGCTGAAAATACACAACGAGGAGATATTGTCGCAGTCCTCGTCGTCCGCGTAGGGCAAAAACTACGGAAGGTGCGTCAACAGACAGACGAAGCGCTGCGGGTCGGGCATTCTGCGGCCCCATGCCGAAGGGGTATACGAACGCTAGGCTAACCATATGCTTATGCACGTTGATCGAGACTTGGAACTAGACTTCATTAGGGAGTTCGCCGTGGGCGGGGAGCTGCTCAAAGGTTCGAGCGTCGATGACCGCCGTGAACGTATTCGCGTGGCGATCTATGCCCAAAACCTGCTGCACGCGCCATTCCGAGATAGCGGCTTGGATTACGGGCAAGCCTACCAGCGCTGTTACGGAAGACCCATCGAGATGCGCCGCACCGTCAGGCACGAACCGAAGTTAGAGCCTCTGATTGCGGAGCCCTGAGAAGGTAAACGGATCTGATCAACGCAGCGCGCAGATCACCAGCTCGGGATCGGCGCTCATTCTGATCGGCAGGTTGCTGCAACCGATGCCCCGGCTCACGATGAGGGGAGCAAGGCGAGCGAGCCCTTGAGCATCCGACACCGCGCCGGTCAGGCGGCCAGCGCGCTGTGCAGCGACTTTATCTGACGCGCAGTGCTGCTGAGCAGCCGTTTGCAGGCGGCGGTGTCCAGTTCGAGGCGTTGGAACGCCGCGACAGCGGTCACGGTCTCGTCGAGCAACCCGCGGAAGAACACGCATGGCACGAGCGAAATCGCGGCGATGAGCACGTCCGTGAGCGGGCCTGCCCCAATCGCCGGGAGATAAGTCGCGTTTTGGTTGCCTATCGCGGATACGATTGACGGCGCGAATTTCCAGTGACCCAGGATGGCGCCCGCAATTCGCGGGTGCCCATTGCTGAGCACCTGAGTGGCCGCATCGTCGACGCCCAGTGCCGCTCCGTGCTGGTGAGCCCGCACGGTGATATAGAGGCTGCCAATGTTGTGCATGAGTCCGGCCACGAGTGCCTCATCGGGATTCGCCGCCCGCGTCTCGCGGGCGAGCACGTAGGCAATCGATGCGACCAGTGTTCCCTTGCGCCACAGTTCCTGCAACTGCGGGCGAAGCACTGCGACGCTCTCGCCCGAGTTCATTTGCTGCAGGGCAAACGACACGGCGCTGCAGCGCACCAACTGATGGCCGAGGCGTTTCACGGCCTGCTGCAGCTCAGTGATCGGTTTGGCCGACGGATTCAGAAATGCTGAGTTTGCGAGCCGCAGGATTCGCACGGCGAGAGCCGCGTCGATTCCGATCACCCGTGCTACCTGGGCCGGGGTGGCGCGGGGGTCCTCGAGCGCTCGCTGCACCCGCTGCGCAATATCCGGAAACGACGGCAGGCGTATATCGCCGCTCGCGAGTTCCGCGGACAGCTCCTTGAGGAATTCAGAGGGGGCCAACGCGCGGGTAGGCTCTTTTTCCATCCGGCATGCCAGAATTGCCATCGGTGCGAGCCTCCTGATTCCACAATGCGTCCGTGAGTGCTATCGGCCCGGTAACGTCGCCCTTTAGGGGTTTCCCGCCGATTTTATGGCCGATCGGCCTCAAAACTGGTAGGCTAGCCGCCCGGTTTCATAGGGCTGGAAGAGAAGGGCGGCTAGCGTGCGGGACTTTGTCTCAGTTCAACGCTGAGAGGTTCAACAGGTGTGCCTCCGCCATCATTAGACATAACCAATTGATTTTGCAAACTTTTTTATCAAGGTTTCCGATATTATTTTGCCCCTGTTTTGGTAACCCGAAGAAAGGAGAGGGTGTATGGCACGGCCAAAGAGCGTCAGGACCGATCGAGTGTGGCTCCGCGACGATTTCAACGACAAGCTGGATAAATTCGATGAGGAGCTGAAATTAGGTGAGTTTCTGCATTCGACACCTAACGGATCGGCCATCGGACAATATCTCAGGCACGAACGGAAGGATCGTCAAGAGAGCAAGAGCCACGAGCCGGAATACCGCTTTTTCTACGATGCCAGCTCACAAAAGGCCGATTATTTGGCCGTTTGGGTACGAATGGAAAAGTATCCCACGGTGATACGCCACACGGTCGAGAACGTCACCCCTGACGAGGCGAAAACGATCGATGCACGCACTGCTTCCACGTTGCGGTGGAGCCCGGCGCAGTTTGGGTGGGCGGTTGCCGAATTGGAGATAGAAAGGCAATCAAAGGTCGATACGGCGGAATAGCAACGACGATGCACATCGGACCCGGACAGAAGAGCTTCCGCGCTTCTGCCGGGTTCTCCTTGTATGGGGAATGAAGACCCTAACCTTCCGCTCCTTATCTCTGGCCCTTGCACTGATTGCTGTCGCCCCGTATTCCGGCGGGCAGGCCGCAGCGGGCTATGACGCTTTAATAACTCAAGGCAACGCGCTCCTGCAGGCCGGTAACACCGATCAGGCGCTCAAATCCGGTGAGGCGGCCATCAAGGCCAGAGCGGATCGGTGGGAGGGCTACTCGCTTGCGGGCGGCGCGCTGCTGAATCTGAAACGCTACGAAGACGCCGCCGATGCGTTGAGCAAAGCGATTGACCGGGCGCCAGACTCGAAACAGCCTGCACTGCGCGCGCTGCGTCGAGAGTGCCTGCTTGCTGAATCTGGATATCCATCGTCAACCAATACAAGTCTGACAGCTAATACAAGTGCGCCGGCTGCCGCCGGCGTTCCGGCTACTGGCAGTATGCCGGCTACCGGCAGCATGCCGGCGACGACTGGCGAAGTCGAGATCGTGCTCTGGAAGTCTATCGAAAATAGCCATAACGCCGCCGATTTCCAGAACTATTTGAGCCGGTACCCACACGGAGCGTTCGTTGATCTAGCTCGCACTCACCTTGCCGATGCAGATGCGCGGCGTGAGAGCGAGAAGAACCGTCTTGCCGCCAAATTGACATGGACAGATACTGCAACCGGCCTCATGTGGGCAAGATATAGCCGTCCTTCCGAGTATTCTCACGCCAGCTTTGGGCGGGCAACCGATTATTGTGCCGCTCTGCGCTCATCGGGGTACGCAGATTGGCGCCTGCCGACTCTGGCTGAATTCACCCGCGTCTATCACTTCGCGGCGGACTCGGCGACAGCGCGGCTCGACGGTGAATTGTCAACCAACAAGGAGATTTTGCCCTATCTGGGATTCTGGACCTCCACGCCCGGAGGCAAGGATGGCGAACATGTTTTGGTATTTGAGGGGAAGTCAGTCAGCAGCCGCGACAATGAGGGTGAAGGTCGCGTTGGAGGATGGGCTGCCGGTCATCGCTGGAATGGAGCCATAGTCTGCGTCAGAGATCAAAAAGACGCCGAGCAGCGGTAAGTATCCAAAGGCTCAGACTCGGACCTCGGCGCCTGACCGCGTACCGCGCCGCCGTCCGACCAGATAGCCCGCGGCGAAGGGCAGGCCGAGCATCACCACCGCCAGTAGAATCGTCAGCATCAGTGCTTCGCGGACTAACTTGCGGATCTCGCGCCAGGAGGTATCGACCGCTTGAGCCGCGATTTGTGCGGCGTCCGCGGAGATTCGGATACGCTCGGTGTCGAACGCCGCGGTGACACTCTCTCGTTCAGCGGCGATGTTTGCGGCAAGCGCTTCGCGCTCGACCCGGAGAGTGCGGAGCATCTGCATCCAGGATGCGTCGAGCCGGTCTGACGAAGCGCGAAGGCCGTCGCGGAGTTCGGCGATCGCCTCGTGCGCCAACTCGGGGCTCGTGTCCGCGAGCTTGGAGATTCGAGCCAGTTGGGTGTCGATGTTCCGCAGCGCGGTTCGGTAGGAAGCGTCGTCGAACCCGGCGCGGTCCAGCGCCAGCTCGGCCTGCCATAGACTCATGGCCGGCACCCGTTCACTATAGATGCGCATGCGGTCTGACACATCGCTGAGCGCCTGGGCCACGGTGCCAACAGCACGCAGTGGACCCTTGTCGTGTTCCTCGATGATCCACGCTGACAGCACGGACGACCGCACCAGGTCGGCGTTCTCGAGCGGATTGTGCTCGGCGTAGGCCGACACGAATGTGTGATACCGAGCGTAGTCATTGTCCCACACCTTTCGGGCAAGCGCATCGGCTTCACCGGCGAGGAGCGTGGCGCCGCGGCTCACGTCGGGCTGGCCGTTGCCCAGAAGATGGGCACCCGCGCCGGTGGTGAGGAAATCGCGAAACTGCAGCGAAAACGCCCAGGTATCAAGCAGGCTTGCGGTCGCCGACAGTCCCGTCGATGCGCGGGTGACTTCCGTGACGGCGCCCAGCTTGAGGCGAAGCGCCTGCAATCGGACTGCGGTGCCGGCATCCGCACGCGATGCGTCATCGATGAGATGGACGATGGTCGTCGCAAAATGCGCGGCGTAATCGCGAGTCAGCAGCCGAGCCTCCTGTTCACGCGCGGTCAGCGGTATTTCGGGTGATTTGATCGTCAATAAAGAGCAGCCCGTCAACACGAAACCCGCCAGCAACGGGGCGATACGCGCCCGCGCCACGACGAGATGCGGCCTAGGCGGGCACATGGTATTTGTCGCCGCGGGGCCACGGCACGGCCGCCCGCCGTACCATGCGCGGTACCGCGTCGATCACGTCGTCGACGGAACGGAACTGCTCCGGATGGGTCAACAACGCATGAGCCATGGCCAGCGCGCCGGCTTCGCAATCGGCGCGCAGAGCGGCATCTTGGATGGATTCAAAATCGATGACATGGGCGAAACCAAGAATGCGGCGGATCATCTTGCAAGCGCCGAAGCCGAGCATGTCGGTAAACAGCGAATCCAGAAAGGCGTTGCGCGCCGACTGAAGCGCGGCGGTGTCCCCCGGATTGGAAAACATCGCGGCCGGGAATGCGTCACCCTTCGCGTCCTCGTTCCATAGCGCGAGGAAGCATCTGCGGAACGTGTCCCAGAAGATCTTCGTTTGCCGGAGAATCCATTCCTGATAGGCGGCGCGGTCGTCGCCGGCCGTCGTGTGCCCGGGCTGGGAGTACCAATTCAGCAGGAGATTGCCGAAAAACGCGCCCAGGTCGAATCCGATCGGTCCATAGAAGGCAAATTCCGGGTCAATGACGCGGGTGTCATTTTCCGTAACCATTACCGAGCCGGAATGGAGATCACCGTGAACCAGCGCTTGGGCTTCAGCGAGAAATTTCTGCCCGAAGCGGGCCGCGGCGACTTTGAGCGCCCCATCGGATCGAAGGCTCGAGACGATCTCATCGAGTTGCGGGGAGGTGTGGCGATTGCGCGCGCTTCTGAAGTAAGGATCCGCAAAAATAAGATCCACAGTGATGCGCACCAGAGGCTTGTTGCCGGTGAACAGCGCAATTCCGTCCATCTTGCGTTCGAACGGCCGTGCAAAGTCGGACGTGAAGAAGCAAGCTCGGGCGATATACTCGCCGATATCGCGCGCCAGATTGTTGTATCGGCGCCCTGCAATCAATCCCTGTCTCAGGATGACATGGGGCGACAGCCGCTCCATGACCGTGCAATAAAGTTCGGGGTCGTAATGCAAGATCTTGGGTATCAACGCTCCCACGTGAGGAGCTACCGCAGCGTAGTAGGAATTCTCGAAGTATGCCCGTTCGGGCGACATCGGCCACGAAGGCCCGGCGGCTCGAACATAGGGTAGAGCCTGCTTGACGCAGACCGACCCGTCCGGTCCCTCCACGATGAACACGAGATTGAGATTGCCATCGCCCACTTCGCGGACTTGCCAATTCTCCGTCCGGCCGCCGAGAAGCGCGCGAACGTCCTTGAGGTCTTCGACCAGCGCAACCAGGCTCTTGGGATCGAGTATCCGATACGTCGAGACCACCTTGTAATTCGCCACAATCATTTTCCCTTGACGACCGGAACGGGAATAGCTCCGCCGCCGAAGACGAGACCGGAGTCCGCCGCGTCAGGCTTGCCATACGTGCGGAACTTCTCAACGACTCGGCGCATCTCGATCTCATCGAGAATGCGGACCTCTCCAAGCGCCAGCGCCGCGCAGTATTGCGCGGCGAGGTTTTCGACCTCGCCGGCGAGCGCGACAGCCGCAGGAAGGTCCGCACCCACCGCGATGACGCCGTGATTGGCAAGCAGGCACGCTTTGCGGCCTTCCAAGGCCGCAACCGCGGCGTCGGAAAGCTCCTGTGTGCCGAAGGTGTAGTACGGCGCACAACGAATGTCGGGCCCCCCCGCAACCGCGACCATATAGTGAAATGCGGGAATTCCTCGGCCCGTGCAGGCGAGACTCGTTGCCTTCGAGGAGTGGGTATGAACGATGGCGGCGACTTCATCGCGGAACGTGAATACGTCGCGGTGAAACCGCCATTCGCTCGACGGACGGCGGCGTCCGAACCATCGGCCGCCAAGGTCCATGAGGGGAATGTCGTCGGGTTCGAGGGCGTCATACGGAATTCCGGTCGGACTCACGAAAAAACACCGTTCATCCCGGCGCACGCTGACATTGCCGGATGTTCCATGGGTCAAGCCGCGCTGCGTGAGTGCGCGACAGGCGGCAACTACTGCCTCGCGCAGCCTGTCGTCCGTCATCGCCCCGCCGGGATTGGTCATTGTAGCGCTCGCCGGTTGGGATACAGGTTTTGCAACCCGGCACGGCTCGCGGAGCAGAGACCGCACTCGGTAATCAATCCGGTCACCAGTCTCGCGGGCGTCACGTCGAACGCCAGGTTAAGGGCCGGGCTCCCCTCCGGCACCACTCTCACCGTCTCCAACGAGCCGGAGGAGGTCCGGCCGGTGATATGCGTGAGCTCCGTCGGCGATCGCTCCTCGATTGGGATATCGCGGCCTGATCCTAAGGACCAGTCGATGGTGCTGAGCGGCAGCGCGGCGTAGAAGGGCACGCCGTTATCCCGGGCGGCAAGCGCCTTGAGGTAGGTGCCAACCTTGTTGCAGACATCCCCCGTCGCCGTGGTCCGATCGCTGCCGACGATGACCATATCGACCCGGCCCTGCTGCATGAGATGGCCGCCGAGATTATCGGCGATCACCGTGTGAGGCACTCCGTGCGCAGCAAGCTCGAACGCCGTCAGCGCGGCGCCCTGGTTCCGCGGCCGGGTTTCGTCCACCCATACATGGACCTGAATTCCAGCGTCATGAGCGGTGTAGATCGGCGAAAGGGCGGTACCCCAATCGACACAGGCGAGCCAACCGGCGTTGCAGTGAGTGAGGATGTTCACCACGCGGCCGGGGGTATTCGCCAACCGGCGTATGATCTCGAAGCCATGAAGG
>Ga0185299_10007050_pt1 | contig 11692 bp, 10 predicted proteins | sample PaiPotPPA55metaG_FD_128002 | JGI IMG/M metagenome (GOLD analysis project Ga0185299, IMG submission 128002) | Iron sulfur acid spring bacterial and archeal communities from Banff, Canada, to study Microbial Dark Matter (Phase II) - Paint Pots PPA... ...
CCCGGCGCCAGTCACCGAGCTCGCGGCCATCGAACGTCACGCTGCCGCCTGTTGGCCGCTGAAGCCCGGCAATCGCGCGCGCAAGAGAAGTTTTGCCGCAGCCAGATTCGCCAACGATGCCGTGAAGCTCACCCTGCTGTATTTCCATATCGACACCGTCCACTGCACGCACCGGAGCGCCCCGAGAACTGGCGAAGTGCACTTGAAGCTGCTTGACCGTAATAGCCGCTGAGGCATTCATCTGATCGGCTCCTGGCAGTTTGACTGCATCACGAAACATGCAACCTTGTGTGTAGGCGTCGTCGACGTAACCGATGATAGGGGCGCCAAAGACGGACGAGCGAGAGCGCATGGAGGGGTGACAGCAAAGCAACGCGGCGCGAACCGGCATCCAGCTTCCAGGCTCGAAAGATCGGGCGGCGCTCCGGGGATTTCGGTCAGGCGCCCGCCGATCGGCGTATCCAGGTCGGGGACAGAGGAAAGCAAGCCCTGCGTATAGGGGTGGGTAGGCGTTTTGAGTACATCTGCGACCGCTCCTTCTTCGACAATGCGCCCCGCATACATGACGGCAACTCGATCCGCCATGCCTGCCACCACACCGATGTCGTGGGTGATAAGAACGATTGCGAGACCATCCTCTGCCTGGATCTGCTTGAGCAGCGCGAGGATCTGAGCCTGGACTGTTGCATCCAGAGCGGTGGTTGGTTCGTCGGCGAGGAGTATCTTCGGTCGGGACGCTAACGCCAATGCGATCATGGCGCGCTGGCGCATGCCGCCCGAGAATTCATGCGGATAACGCCAGTACCTGTCCTCCGGATCGGCGATACCAACCCGCCGCAGGTTCGATATGGCATCTGTCTTTGCGGCGACAGCGGAGAGGCCGGCGAAGCGCCGGGCCTGCTCGGCCAATTGCGGGCCGATGCGGCGCATCGGGTTGAGTGCACTCAACGGATCCTGAAAAACTACCCCAAAGTCGTTGCCTCTAACCGCCGCCCGATGTCGCCCACTCACAGCAAGAAGATCGCCTCGAGCCGTGAGCGCCTTACCGCGCAAATGAACCGCGATCCCTTCAGGGAGCAGCCCCAACGGGCCGAGCGTCATCACGGTCTTACCGCTTCCGCTCTCACCGACGATCGCCAGTGTTTCGCCAGGCTTAAGCGAAAAGGAACAGTCGTCGACGGCGCGGATCGTCCTCTTGTCCGTATACAGGTCGACGGTCAGTCGATCAACCTCGTAGATCGGCAGGGAGCGTGGCTCTTCAATCGTCGCTGGCATTACTGGACACCCCGTTTAACCGTCTCTTCTTCATCCGCTCTGGCTCGTATGCGTTTTAACAAGACGCGGCCTTTTATCGCTCGCGGCAACTTCTGCAAAGCGATCGCCTCACCAAGCACATTGAAACTGACCACAACGAGCGTCAACGCAAGACCCGGCAACAGAACCATGCTTGGCGAGTCTTCGAGGTAGTTCATGCCATCGACCAACATCTGGCCCCACTCTGGCGTCGGCGGTGTAACGCCGAGCCCCAGGAAGCTAAGGGTAGCGATGGACAGGACCAAGGCACCTGCGTCGGCGCTCGCGTAGACAAGCACCACGCCCAGTACAGACGGCAGAATATGCCGCGTGAAAACCCACCAATGACTGGCACCAATGACTCTGCAGGCTTCGATGTGCGGTTGATGGACTTCGCTTGCCACGACTGCGCGGCTCATCCGCGCGTAGTTCGCCCACCAAGCGAGTGTGAGGGCCGCGATCATCGACCAGTAACCGGGCCCAACGATGCCAATCAGCGCTAACGCAATGATCAAGCTTGGCAAGCTGAGCATGATGTCGATGACGCTGATCAGGACGAGGTCCACTTTGCCACCCACGTAACCGGCGATAGATCCAATCAGAATGCCGATTGCCAAAGCCGAGACCAGTACGATGGTCATTGCGGCCAGAGAGACGCGAGCCGCCAAGAGGAGACGGCTCAAGAGATCGCGTCCCAGATAATCGGTGCCAAGCCAATGTGCGAAGCTCGGTCCTTGCATGGCATCGGTGATCACCTGCATGCCTGGAGCGTACGGCGCCAGCACCGGTGCGAAGACCGCAACCAACACGAACAGCACGACGGGAATCAAGGCATAAGGGCTGATACCACCAAGCCGTTCCCTAAGTCGATTGATCATTTCACGCACTCTCGAATTGCGATCGGCGAATGCGTGGGTCGATCAACATACAGACCATGTCGACCAAGAGATTCACGAATACGAAAAACACGACAAACGTCATCAGAATCGCTTGCATCGCGGGGAAGTCCCTGAAACGGATAGAGTCGATGAAGAACGCGCCGATCCCCTGCCATGCAAAAACCGATTCAACAACAATTGCGCCAATGATCATCAACGCGAACTGCGCACCGAACGTCGTGAGAAAAGGCACCGCGAGGTTCGGCAAGGCCTCGTATACAAGCACTCCCGTGCGGCCGTAACCTTTGGCGAAACCGGTTGTGGCAAATGGGCGAGACATAAGCTCTTGCAGCGTTACGCGGACCACGCGACTCAGAACGCACGTCGGGAAAAGGCCTACCGTGACCCACGGCATCACCCAAGACAGCAATCCGGAGGTTCCAAAGGCGGGTAGCCAATGCAGCCTCACGGAGAACAAAAGCACGAGCAGAGCGCCAACGAAGAAATTTGGCGCCGACGCGCCGACAATCGCGAGCACCCGCAAGCTCCGATCAAGGACACCGCCGTCGCTTAACGCTCCAGCCACGCCTATCAGTAAAGGCATGAAGCATGCGACTACCCCTCCACCCAGCAGAAGCCGAATCGTCGTTGGAAGCCTTTGTGCAAACTCTTCCGTAATCGGGTGCCCCGTGCGCAGGGATTCGCCCAACCGCCCATCGGCCACGTTTCCCACCCAGTGAAAAAAACGGATATAAAGCGGGTCGTTCAGACCGAGGTCATGCTCGATCTTCTGGACCAACTCGTGAGTCGCCTTAGGACCCGCGGCTCGCTCCGCGAGGAAGTTAGCAGCATTGCCGGGAGCCGATGCAATTAACGCGAAGGTCAGCGCGCTCGCGACACCGACAAGGCAAATTGCCAGCGCGAGCCGCCGGTAAAATAGCTTAAGCATCGTGTCGACCTTCCTCAATATCCATGGTGCTGCGCCTCACGGATTAAGAGACAGGTTGGACACCGGCATGTCGTACTCTGTGGGCGGCAGAGCGAAGCCTTTAACGCGTTTGTTATAGGCCCACAACCGTTGCGGATAAACGAGCGGACAAATGGCAGCATTCTGATTCATCCAGTCATAGACATTCTGCACTTTGGCCTTTCTATCCTCTCCCGTTGCCGACAGGGCCGAGTTAATGACACCATCGAGTTCCTTCGACACAAATATTTTTCCGTCCGGGCCGCTGTCTGCAGTCGAAACGAACATTGTGGAAAGCGATCCCTGAGGATCGTACGGCGCTGCATAGGTGCTGAAGAAGGCCAGGTCGTAGTCGAATTTCTGCCGGCGATCGTGGTAGGTCGCGTCATCCAGTGAAGAGACGTTCACCGTAATGCCCAAGTCGGCAAGCTGGCCGAGGATCAGTTCGGAAAGTCGGCGAGCCCCCGGCAAAACCTGATCCGATGCGAGCAGGTTTAGTGTCAGATCTTTTCCGTCCTTCCGCCTCACCGTCCCCGTTTTGATCCAACCGGATTGATCAAGCAACTTGTTGGCCGCTGTGACGTCCCGCACGGCCACAGGTTCGCGCCTGCCAGCATCTGGAATGGTCGATGGGAAGAGATTGCTCGCCGGGTCTGCATAGCCCTGATAAAGGATCTTTGCGATCGAGGCACGGTCAAGACCAAGACTGATCGCTCGCCTAACATTGGCGTCCGCGAGAGGACCGCGGGCGTTGTTGTACCCCAGCAAGACGGTTGACACGCCTGGCGCCGCAAACACACCGACTCCCGGGTCGGTAGCCAAAGCTTTCGCTCGATTCGGAAGAAGAGGCGCAACCCATTCGCCGCCGATTACATCGAGATCCCCCGCACGCAGCGCATTTACCCGCGAAAGCTCGTCGGGAACAACCGACAGCTCTATACGGCTGAAGGACGGTTTTGGACCCCAGTAGTAATCATTTCGGACAAGAACGGTCTCGCTCTTATCGTTTTGGACTACCTTCCACGGGCCTGTGCCGACCGGCGCGATCTGCTGCCCCTTCGCATCTACCGCCTTGGGCGAGATAAAGCGCACTGGACGCACAATGGAAAGTTCAGCCAAGGCAACCGGCGCCGGAGCTTTTAGAAAAAGCTTGAGTGTGTATGGACCGGTTACCTCCATGCGCTCGAAGTTTTCCGAAACGCCGATCCATGAGAAGTCGGTCTTGCCAATCCACCGCGCCAAATTCCATTGCGCTACCTTGGCGTCAAACGGCGTACCGTCGCTGAAGCGTACGTCTTTGCGCAACTGGAAAGTTATAGTTTTCCCATCGGATGACACATCCCACGTCTCCGCGAGATCTGGCTCCAGCTTCCCACCCTTTCCGTAATGCACAAGGCCGTCGAACACCAGGCCGTATGAGCTCAACGCCGACTCGTTTTGAAGCAGGTCGAGGCTACCGGCCTCCTGCGCCAAAGCAACGTGCAACGTATTCGTATCTTTCGCTTCCACTGCTGTCACGCTCTGAAAGAACAGCAGAAGTGGAAGGCAGGCAACGCTGGCCTTGCGCAAACGAGTGTGCATCACGGTTTTCATATCGATTTAGCGCGGTAGTTGGGAGACGATCAGTTCAAGCCGCCAATACATTTCAGGTCACACGAAAAAGCCAATATCATTAGTCATACTAAATTACTAAGGATCATTCTTTGACCCAATAATCGCTTGGCGCTTCAATTGCAGCTGTTACCGACCTCCAAATTTATAGAAACCGGATTTTCTAGAAGCTATGCTTGAGTCCGGCCACAACGAGGATCTGTTTGTTTGTGGACGACGCCTGGTCTAACTCGGCAATCTCGGCGTTCTTTGCATCCCCAGCGGCTTGTTGGTAAATGCCGACGAGATATACCGAAGTTCGCCTGGAGAGAGAATAATTGGCACCGAATTCCGCTTGATGGTAACGCGGACGCTGGGTGCCCGACAGCAGATTGCTTTTGCCGTCCGTGTAGGTGTACGCGATCCCGAGCAGCAAGGCCGGTGTCAGTTGGTACTGGCCGTTGATCTCATAGTTGTCCAGGTGCAGGCTTGTTTGATCGAAGTACGAGAGTTTGACGTTTGAATAGACAGCGCCGAGTGTTGCTTTGCCAATTGCGTACGTGCCACCGGCGGCGATAACCGCATCGGAAGAAGCGGCAGCCCCAGATTGCGGACTCACGTAGAGGGTGCCACCGTAATCGCCGCTAACTGCGCCACCTGTATTGTTCGCCGCACCCGGATTGTTGAGCTTGAGATAGCCTAACGCGAGATTCAACGGACCATTCGCGTAAGAGGCTGATGCGGCATAAGCGCGGTTGTTCGAAAAGCCGGCGCCGTTCCCCACACTTGCTTGGTTGCTGAGTCCATACAACGCCTCAAACTGCAAGCCTGCGTATGTCGGACTGACGTATTTCACCGCGTTGTTGATTCTGAACGATCCGTCAAGGTTATCAGCGTCGCCAGGATGGGCCGCATAGTCCGTCGCCCATTCGTTTTGCGCTGAGAAGTTCGCAACGGTGTCGACCAAAGGGTCGTACTGACGGCCGAGCGTCAATGTCCCGTAGCGAGCGTCGGACAAACCAACGTAAGCCTGCCGGCCAAACTCGCGGCTGCCCTGACCCGAGCGCCCGCTGAAACCATTGAATCCTCCCTCCAGGGTGAACACAGCTTTCAACCCCTGTCCAAGATCCTCGGCACCCTTGAGCCCAAATCGATTGCCATACAGATTTGCAGTCGATGCCTGCACGGAATGTGCTCCGCCAATATTGTTCACATAGGCGATACCGTTATCGATAATGCCGTACAACGTGACGCTGCTTTGCGCATGTGCCGAACTTGCGATGCCGCCAAGTGCGGCGACTGCGAGGAGGTGCCGAGTTTGCATGAGAGGCCTTTAAAGATTGGTGAGGAAGGTTGTCAGGCCGGTCGGGCGACACCGTACTGAGACGACAGGTAACGGCGGATATGGTCCGGTGAATCGATAAAGCGAGTATTTCCGTGGAGGTGTACTTGCACTCCTTCGTCCACGGGCTTTCTACCCGCAGCCAGAACCAGAACGGGCGCTGACTGATTCTCCTGCCCGATCATCTCGACGATGGCAGCGCGCGGGCGAGGCGCATCGATATACTCGACTTCGATCTCGCTGCGAAGCTGCGGGAAAAAGCCGAGCAGACCTTCGACAGCAACGGAGTCGCCGCAATAGAACGGACCCTCAGATCCTTGAAAAAAGCCGGGACGAAGCATGAATAATTTGTCTTTCACTTTCTCTCTCACTACGGTTGAAGACTTTCGATGCATGCGGCCACCTTGCTCCCCGCATGGTCATCCGTGTTTGGGGCTCGCGGGAGCTACGCCCGGCGAAACGAGAACTTGCGCACGAGACGCTTCCATCCGATGGTGACGCCGGTGACACAGAATGCGAATCCGAGCGCGAGCAGGATCAGCATCAGCGGCTTCCAGATCACGTTGCTGGACAGGAACGGGAAGTCCAGCGTATGTAGGCCGAAATAGAGCCAGCGATAAGCCCGGCGACTCGTATCCATTACCTCGATGACCTTGCCCGTGACGGGGTTCACATACACGTCCGAGTTGCTGTCGTCATGTACTACGACGCGTACGCCATCCCCGCCGATTCCGTCGGTGCTGCGCAATCGAGCGTAGGTGTCGTCGAGTGGAATCGGCGTGGGCGCGTCGACCTTGATCCCGGGCCACGCGGCCCGCACGGCGGCCCAAATGTCCGAGTCGGCAAACGCGTTCGCAGGCGCGGCGGCGCTCCCCACCGCTAGAACTTTCGGCTCCGAACCTGCTCCGCGCGCTACGACATAGGCTTTGCCAGCGAGCGCCGTGATTTCGAGTTCGGAAGCCGGCAGCATCCGCTGTAATAGTTCGGGTGTGACTGCTTTGGCCGCATCACGAGGCGAAATGCCGGTGTAGGCCGACGCCTCCGCGTCGCTCATGTCGCCTGTCGAGAACAGACGTCCGTGATCCATCGACAGCCAGCCACTAAATATCCATGTAAAAACGAACCCGGCCACGACGATGCCGCCAATGTGGTGCCACTTCATCCAACCGCGGTAGGGGCTCATCCCGCCTCGGCCTGACTTCACCTGATTCCGCCAGCGAACGATGCCCAACCAAATACCTGCGATCGTCACCGCCAAGCCGACTAGGGAAAGCCACCACACCGTGCGGTCCCAAGTGACCCAGCTCTTGCGAAGCACGGTGGGATAAATCCAGTGAAGAACAGCACCGACGTAGTTCCACGAGCGTTCGAAATGGGTAGAACGCTGGATGACTTCGCCGGAGCGCTGAGAAACATACAACTGCGTCCCAGCGTCGTCGGCGAGGTCTACGCGATACAACGGACGATAACGGTCAAACCGGTGATGAACGACCCATTGGTCGTAATCAAAGGCTTCGGAGACATCCTTTACAGGGGTTTGCGCGAAATGTTCTCCGACGACCTTTGCTTGCTCTGAGGTCACGCCATCGACTCGCTTGCCCGTTGTCGCTGACACCACTATCTGGCGCCCCTTAGGCGGATTCACCACATACAGAGCCTGCCCCGCGACTTCGAGCAAACGGATGCGACTCGGACTGACGATGCCCGCTTCCGTGAGCGCGGTTGACGGCGCGACACTAATTTGGTCCGCTCGCAAAGGCTCAATGTGGGCGATGCGCGCACCGTCGCCTAGAAACGGGTACGGGACGAACATCATCACAGCGCCAGTGGCGAACCACATCGCGAAAAACAGGCACAGGACGATGCCGACCCATCGATGGCCCACGACGAGCCATCGAAGCGGCGTCAAGCGCGATTTCGGACGCGCCGCTGGACTTGCTGTTGTGCTCATTTGAAAGCTCCCTTAAAAAAACATGCTTGCCAGGCACTGCGCGGTGGCTATGTGACGACCTGACACACAGGTTATGCAGCACAAAAAACCCGTGCCAGTGGCGCAAATGACTATTACCGTCCTGATCTTGCCAAAGTGCGAAGACTGCGATGTTTCGGCGACGGGAGCTCGCCACAGGTGATCGTCGCCGGGGACAGATGCATCGCATTGAAATGCGACCCGTGAGTGCCGCGTTCGCCTTGTGGCGCTGAATGCGGCAGAAAACGGCGGCAAGACATCAAAGATCGAGAACAAGCATGGGTGTTTTAGAACGTGAGCAACACGGCAGAAAACGGTCGTTCATCTTGCGTTCGCGAGCGGTCAGATAGCTGTCGCGGTGATCGGGCTCGCCCCCGAGTACGCCAGTCGAGCACGTTCCGCACACACCCTCTTCGCAAGAGATCGGAACCTTGACCCCGGCTCGCGCAAGCGCGTCAATCACTCGTTCGTTCGCGGCGACTTCGATGACCCGATCGCTCTTCGCGAGCCGAAGGGCGAACGAGCCGGCCTTCCCGGAGAGCGTGGGTTGTGCGGCAAAGTGTTCACGATGTACGTTCGTCTCATTCCAGCCCGCTGCCATTGCGGCGCTGGCAGCGGACTCGATAAATCCGGACGGACCGCAGACGTAGACGTGTTTCGCGGGGTGAGGCGTTGCCAAGATGCGTGGCATCTGCAATCGATCGCAGGCCGGGCTGTCATCAAAATAAAGACGGGTCTGGTCGCGCAGGTCGGGCTTGAGGAAACGCTCATGAAACGCGGTGTATGCAGGACTACGAGTGCAGTAGTGCACTTCGAAAGACACGCCCTGTCTCGCTAGGGACAGTGCCATCGACAGGATTGGTGTTACACCAATTCCTCCTGCCAGTAGTACCGAATGTTTAGACGTTGGTTCCAGCGAAAAATGATTTCTGGGCTCGCTTACTTCAAGCGTCGCGCCTTCTTCGAGTTCATGCATCGCACTTGATCCTCCGCGCGTCTTGGGATCGCGCAACACGCAGATCAGGTACCGATAAGTTTCGCCCGGGTCGTTGCACAACGAGTACTGGCGCACCAGTCCATTGCCGACGAACACGTCAATATGTGCGCCAGCGGTGAAAGCCGACAGAGGCGCTCCGCTCGGATTCGCAAGCTCGAAGGCCGCGATGCCGACAGCCAGCTCAGTTTTCGTGACGATCTTTACTTTCATGCAGCTACCCCACTCGCACAGGACGCGAAATTTCATCAAGACGACTTATTGACCCGTAGCGTAAATAGTGCAAAATGCAGGCGCCAGTGGCGCGAATGCCTATTAACGTCCGGATAATGCCAAAGTGAAAATTACTCGTCAGACCGATGCGGGCTTGGTCGTCGTTATTGTCTACGATGGTTTGAGCCTGTTTGAATACGGGTGCGCCGTCGAGGTGTTCGGCCTTCCAAGGCCGGAGATGGGCGACGATTGGTATCGGTTCGCGACAGCGGCCGCCGAGCCGGGTTCGTTACGCGGCGCTGGCGGCATCCAGGTCCAGGCAGATGGAGGACTCGAGCTTCTGTCCAAGGCGAAAACGATCATCATTCCCGGGTGGCGCGGCATCGCCGAACCTGTCCCTGATGAACTTTGCCTTGCGCTAAGAAAAGCAAACAAGCGCGGTGCCCGCGTGATGTCGATTTGTACAGGTGCCTTCGTATTGGCCGCTGCCGGTCTACTCGACGGTAAGCGCGCAACAACGCACTGGCGTCACGCTGCAGGCTTGGCAGAGCGGTATCCTTCGATTTCTGTCGAACCCGATGTTCTTTATGTCGATGCGGGCGACGTTCTTACGTCGGCGGGCAGCGCCGCGGGAATTGACCTGTGTCTGCATCTGATCCGCCGTGACTTGGGACCTCGGGCCGCCAATCAAGTCGCCCGACGCCTCGTCATGCCGCCACATCGGGAAGGCGGTCAGGCTCAGTATGTCGAGGAACCCGTTCAGCGCCGCAGCGGCTCGACGCTAGCGCCGCTGGTCGATGCGGTTCGTTGTGGGTTAGCGGAGGACTGGTCAATCACGCGCATGGCTGCCGCCACCGCAATGAGCGGTCGAAGTTTCCAACGGCATTTCGTCAGCACGATGGGGATGCCACCCGGAGAGTGGCTTCTGGGTGAACGCCTGGCACGTGCCCGTGAACTGCTCGAAGAGTCGACTCTGTCGGTTGACGAGATAGCGTCGGCAGTAGGTTTTGGCGCCGCCGCTACCTTGCGCAATCACTTCCGGACCCGACTCGGTACGAGTCCAGGTTACTACCGTGAACGGTTTAAGGCCTCTGACCTGGCTTAACTCCAATACCGGCGCCCTTCGCACTGACTCCCATTACTTCCGCGCTTTAAGCCGATGGCCATAGCACACCACGATCAGGCCATCGCGTTGCGATGATGCCGACGGCATCTTTGCGCTGCGTAGCTCACGCAGCCTCCTCGGCAGCAATGATTCTGTCGCGCGCGAAGTGACCGCCCAGAAAGAACCACGACTACCGGCCGATTTCCCCGCAAGCAGCGTGAGGAGTTAGGCAGCGGACCTGCCACACCTGTGCCCACCAATCGGGTAGCGAGCCCGCTTATACCCCTCCACCCTTGAACAAGATAACTCTCCACGTGTCTCACCCCGACATCGTTCTTCGCCTGAAGCGCGCGGAGGGCCACCTGCGTAGCACGATTGCGATGATTGAGGCTGGTCGAAATTGCGTCGAAGTCGCGCAACAGCTTCATGCGATCGAGAAGGCCGTCACCAACGCGAAGAAGGCACTCATCCACGATCATGTGGACCACTGCCTTGAAGCGCAGGCCGGTTCCGACCCGGCCTCTGCCAAAGCCGCGCTCGCCGAATTCAAGGAAATCAGCAAGTATCTTTAGGACCGGCCAATGAGTTTCCTTTCTTTCCAGCAGTTGAACACGAGCTCGGCTGCGCTGCTGGTCGGCGCCGTCCTGGTCGTTGGTGTCCTGCACACCATCGTCCCGGACCACTGGGTTCCCATCACGCTCATCGCACGCCAGCGAGGGTGGACCAGAGGCCAAACCGCACGTGCCGCGCTTCAGGCCGGGACGGGTCACGTGGTCACGACACTTATCCTTGCGGCCATCGCATGGCTGGCAGGTGTCGCTGTCGCAGCGAAGTTCGGTCAATGGGTCGACACGATTGCCAGCATCGCGCTCGTCGTCTTCGGGTTATGGGTTGCCATTTCGTCATGGCGCGAACTTCGCTCGGGCGATGGTCACGGGCATAGCCATGGTCCGCACGGACACAGCCACGATTTCTCGCATCTGGCGGGAGCCGACGGCCCGGTCGATGCGATTCACGGTCCGAAACTACAGCGGATGTATGGAGAACACGGCGCTCTCGAGCTTTCCATCTACGAGCTGGGGCAGCCGCCGCGTTTCCGGTTCACCGCGACACGACCGGAGACGGTTGAGACGTTTACCGTTGAGACCCGCCGTGACGACGGTGCTCGACAATCTTTTGCCTTCGCAAAACGTGGAGAATATTGGGAATCGCTGGACGACATCCCCGGGCCGCATGGTTTCGATGTCAAAGTGACCGTGAACCACGATGCCCACGCGCATACGTATCAAACTGCATTTGCCGAACATGAGCATCACCACGGCGACCATGACCATGACGTGT
>Ga0185299_10007051_pt1 | contig 11689 bp, 14 predicted proteins | sample PaiPotPPA55metaG_FD_128002 | JGI IMG/M metagenome (GOLD analysis project Ga0185299, IMG submission 128002) | Iron sulfur acid spring bacterial and archeal communities from Banff, Canada, to study Microbial Dark Matter (Phase II) - Paint Pots PPA... ...
CGCCTTCGGCCGATTGAAAGACTTCAGGCGTATCGCCACGCGCTACGACAGGCTGGCGCGTAACTTCCTGGCCTCTGTCTGCATCGTCGCCGCTCTCGTATGGTGGGTTTAATGAGTCTGGACCCTAGCCTTCGGGACATTCGTCTGAATTAATTTGGGACTCCCGATGAATGTCTATTAACGAATTGATGCGGCGTGTTCGCTGGGATGACAACGATGGGGCCCTTTCACTTCGCGCTGCTCGTCTCCGAGGGTAATGGTGCCGCAACGTTCGGGATTGCCCGCGTACGTCATCCACCATTTCGAAGGCGCTATGGACGACTACCAGCATGGCGTAATGACAGGAATGAATGACAATGTCGAAAGGCTAACAGGACAAAAGCCCATGAGCGTTGCCGAGTTCGCACGCGCTCACTTGGATCAACTCAACCCAAAGGTGAGCAAGCAGTAGTACGGTTTCAAAGCCCACCCTTAAATCACAAATGATGCCTAGGATTCAATATTTCTCGGGACGGACACAAAGGTCTAGCTTACAGTCATTTATTCGATCAAGGTCGGACGATTCGTAAGACCCGCCTTTTATGCCAAGTTGAGCTGGCTTGGATGTCTTTTCTCTTTAGTTTGGGGTATTATCTTGCCCACCCTTGAAGAGATTGAGCCTGGCGCGGAGTAGCGTGGCCTCGACCCGGCGGGAATCGCCAACGTGGTCCGGGTCGCATGGTTCGGCACCGACGCCCTGAATCTCGTATTCAGGGTGGGAGGCGCTGCCGCACCAAATCGATCAACGTCCGGCGCGAGCATGACGCTCATGCCGCAAGGCCTCCCTCGTCTTTCTTCCCGCCGCGGGCGACGATCATCAAAGCATCGTCGGGCAAGGGCCGCTGAAGCTTCAGCGCTTCCCCGAGCGGAGCCGTCATCCAAGTGTCGACTTCCTCGCACGTCGTCAAAATGACGGGCATCGCTTTGGCGTGGATGGCTCCGACCACCTCGTTGGCTCCGTTGTCAGGAACGCGAAAATGTCGGTCGTCGTCTCGCCTTCCTTCACCTTCCGGACGGAGGTCCAACGTGTCCAGACGCCCGCAAAGAAAGCAAGCGGCCGCGTCTCGTCGAATGCGAACCACACTGGAGGGTGTGTGCCGTCCGGCAGCGTGTCGTTCTCGGAGAAGCTGGTGAAAGGCACGACACACCGGCTCTCAACCTCAAGCCAGCGTCTCCAGTGCGGGGATTTCACATTGCGGACACTGGTGACCCCCGGATCGGACTTCTTACCCTTGAGAGCGAACACCGGTGATGGCATGCCCCAGCGCGCCATCGTTAGCTCTCGGCCGCCTCGTTGATTGCGCACGATCGGAGCCGCGTAATCCGGGAAGATGCCGGGGAGAGGCGGGAGATTCCCCGTCCTGTCGCGCATGGCGCCCGCCAATTCGCGGATCGCCTGTTGGCCTTTCGTTACCGAATACAAGTTGCACACAGGCCGGCCTCCTCATCGCCACATGCCGCGCATGCGGGCGCCGGCATCGACGCGCACGCCTTGGCTTGGGCCCCGCACCCCTGCCGATCCGGCCGCGATCACGGGCCGCGCCATCGTGTTGAAAAGGTTCAACAGCCCGTCCGGGATCAAGCGCGCCCTTGCGGCGTAAACATGCCGATCTCCCTGCGCGTTCTAGCCATGCGTGAAGAGCGCTGCGGTACGATGAGATGCAAATCGTCCTTGGCGCGCATCATCGCGACATAACGAAGGCGGCGCTCCTCCGACGGCTCGTCTCTGTTCGGAATTGAGCTTTTCGAGATAAGGCAACGGACATGGACCGGGAATCGTTCAGGAACTTCTTGGTTTGTTCGCAACGCGCCCTTAGATCGCCTCAAATGTGGGGCGTCAAACGCCGCCGCGGCCGTGCCAGAACTTTTAATTGACCGATAGCCGGGGATCGCGCTCAAATGTACCCGCGCCGTCGCGTTCGTGGATTGCCGGCAGTGACAACGCCGTTTTGTGGGCTTCCAGTTCAAGTTAGAGATCCGCGACCAGAGCGAGGACGTTTGACCTCCGCGCTGCCGGGATCGATGCCGAAATTGACGCCATCCGGCAGGAGGCCCCGCTTTCCGGATCGCGGCCCCGTTGAAAGCGCGGGAAGGGATCGTCTGACGTAATTTGCTCGTCGGCTTCCAGCAAAGGCATGGAGTCTTGAAGTCCGCCGCCCACACTGCTCCTTCCCGTGAAACAAGCGAGCGACACTTGCTAGTGACAAACAGTTTAGATTGTTGCCGCGCGCGGCTGCGACGAAGCGGTCGGCAAGTTCAAGAGAAGACTTAGGTGACAAAAATCACCGATGAGCACGATGTTGTCGTGATCGGCGCCGGCGCCGCCGGAATTGCCGCGACGCGCCGCCTTGTCGATGCCGGCGTGGATGTGTTGTTGCTCGAAGCGTGCAATCGGGTCGGGGGGCGAGCACTCAGCGTCCGAAAAGATGACGGCGACGCGATCGATCTCGGGTGCGGTTGGCTGCACTCGGCAGATGTCAATCCGTGGACAACTATTGCGGCAGCGCTCGGTATCGAGATCGATCGGACGCTTCCGCCCTGGCAGGACGATAAGCACGACCTGGGGATGTCGCTGGCGCAACGACGCGCCTTTCGCACAGCTTCGATGCGCTTCTGGGAGAAATTCGACACCGGCACCGCGCCGATCCCGGATCAGCCGGCAGCCGATTACCTCGAGCCAGGCAATCCATGGAATAGCCTGATCAATGCCACATCGACATACATCAACGGAGCGGAACTCGACTGCGTCTCGGCACTTGATTTCGCCCGTTACGCCGACACGCATATCAATTGGCGCGTGCCAGCCGGTTACGGAACCCTGATCGCGCGCTACAGCGCCGGTCTGCCGATAGTTCTGGAATGCAAGGTGGTCCGGATAGACCACTCCGGCGCTGCCATTCACATCGAAACCGGGGATGACGTTCTGCGGGCTCGGGCCGTCATTGTTACCGTTTCGACGAATGTGTTGGCTGCTAACGCGATACGCTTCATCCCAGATATCCCAGACACGCGCGACGCCGCAGCCCACCTCCCGCTCGGCCATGCCGAAAAGGTTTTTTTAACACTCGATGACGCCGCCGAGTTTCCCAAAGACGTGCACTTTTTCGGTGCGACCGACCGGGCGGCTACAGGCGCCTACCAAATGCGACCCTTCGGCCGGCCGATGATCGAAGCTTATTTCGGCGGTAGCCTGGCCCGCGATCTTCAAGCTGCCGGCAAAGCCGCGATGATCGCCTTCGCATGCGAGGAGATTGCGGCGGTTCTTGGCGCAGCGATCATTGCTCGTTTGCGGCCGCTAGGGGCCAGCAGCTGGGCGGTCGATCCGCTCATATTGGGATCCTATTCGCACGCTGAGCCTGGTCGCGCAAATGCCAGATCGGTGCTGCGCACGCCGATCCAGAACCGCATCTTCTTTGCAGGAGAAGCCTGTTCGATCGATGACTTTTCAACAGCGCATGGCGCGTATAAAACGGGCGTCGCAGCCGCAGAGGCATACTTGGCGCAAAACAAGTCGACAGCTAGATAGTCGCCCGACCAGAGCTTTGATGGCAGGTTTCACTAAACGCATCAATGTGACTCCTGAGGGACGCGCAGAGACTTTTCTCCAAGATGGAAAACCGCAAACCGTGGCGTCAACAGTCTGGCGGGCACCCGCAGCATGTCGAAAATAGCTGAGCTTGCGATGGGAGGCGGTCACATACCGGCCTTGCATAGTCCTTCTCAAAGCGCACGAAAAGTGCTACGAGTGCGGCAGGCTCGCCGCGCATTTGTTCGATGGAAAGGAACTCTGCTATGTCGCAAGCGAAGCGCGCTTCGAAGGGGCGTCCAAGTAAAGCTGTATCCGTGCTGGGAATCGCCGGGGCGTCTTTGGCAACATCGACCGGCAGATCGCTAGCGGATATACGGGCAGCGGATATACCGTCGCAGAATACGGCACAGTTTCAATTCATCACTCTCGGTGATGAGGAAATTTCCGACGTCAGCCTGGCGACGTTCCACCTCTTCGACAAGGAAGGCCTCGGAACACCGCGGTCAGGCATGATCCAACTTGCCAGAGGAGGCTGCGGCTGCGGACATGGCTGCGGCGGCTGCGGACATGGCTGCGGCGGCGGCTGCGGACATGGCTGCGGCGGCGGTTTCAGAGGCTGCGGCGGCTTCGCACACGGCGGCTGCAGAGGCTGCGGCAGAGGCTGTTTTGGCAGAGGCTGCGGCGGCGGCTGGGGAGGCTGCGGCGGCTGCGGCTGGGGCTGGGGCTGGGGCGGCTGCTGCTTGTCATGGGGAGGTTGCTACATCTGCTAGACTGGAGCACCTTCCGATTACGTTGACGGACGCAGGTCGTCAGAGCCGGGTTTGACCCGGTTCGATCCGACCAACCTACGTCTTATTTGCGGCACGGCCCACGCGGATGCGCGCGTCAGGCGTGCGCAGGGCGGCCGAGTGGGTCGCCAACCTTATCGAGAAACGCCACAGTCAGAGAAGCTAGCGCGAGCTGGATGACAGAACCCTGGCAACCGGAAAATACGCCTTGCACTGGCGTCCGGAGTTGTGGCGAAGATGCGCGTACTGACCTCATGACAGGCGATCACGGAAACAGCTATACACAGCGTAACGGCAAAGACGTCCCGCAGTTCGCGCCGAATTTCACCGTCTATGTGCTACCATCCGATGTCGTGTGTCTCTATTCCGAGGACCGGAAGTTCTTGCTTCACGGCGAGCTCTATTGTGCACTCGCCGCTGCGATAGCAAAGGGGGGAAGGAGCTTTCGGGAGCTCGTTCGCGAGCTGGAGCAGGATTTTCCGTCCGACAAAATCCACGAAGCCCTGAAGCGGCTGGTCGACCGCCGCTATGTCCTCCCGGCATCGCGCTCTTCGAATGGCGCCGTAGACGCTTATTGGGCGAGCCTCGGCCTGTTGCCCGAGGCCGCAGAGAAAAATCTCCAGAAATGTCGTGTGCGCATTCAATCAATCGACGTGCAGGGGGCAACGGAACTCGGTGCCGCCCTGAGCGGGCTGGGCGTTCGTGTCGTCAAGCGCTCCCCCGACCTGACGGTCACGTTGGTGAACGATTATCTCGAAGCACGATTGGCCGAATTGAACCGCCAGCATTTGTCGGACCATACGTCCTGGGTGCTCGTCCAACCGTCGGGCATTTTTCCCCTGGTGGGACCGGTGTTCAGACCGTGGAAGAGCGCCTGCTGGATGTGTCTTGCCGAGCGGATGAAAAGGAACCGAGAGGTCAAGGCGCTCCTCGATCGCAGACAGGCCCGCTGGCTCACCGTTTCCCCTCTCGCCCGGCACACGTTCGGACAGAGTGCCGTCCAACTTGCGGCCGTCGAGATCGCGAAAGCGATCGCCACCGATTTTCGCACGGAATTGAGCGATCACATCATCAGCCTCGACCTGTTGGGCTCGACCATCGTGAAGCATTACGTGGCGGCCCGCCCGCAATGTCCGGCCTGCGGCCGCAAGAAGTTGCGCGACCCGCGCCGTGCGCCAGTGCCGGTCGAGCTTGGCGCCGGCGGCAAGCTGGTCATGACGAGCGGCGGGTATCGGACCGTTTCGTCGCGGGCCACGGTTGCACGTTTCCGCAAGCACGTGAGCCCCTTAACCGGTGTGGTCTCGCGTCTCGAGCGGATCGAAGCCGATTTGCCCTTGAACACCAACTACCATGCCACGCACAATTTTTCGGCGCCGGCCGAGACGGTCAATGAGCTCAGGGCGGGAATGAGTGGCGGCAGCTTCGGCAAGGGCAGCACTGCCGAGCAGGGGGAAGCCAGCGCGCTCATGGAGGCGATCGAGCGTTATTCCGGAATTTTTCAGGGCGACGAGATCAGAGCCAAGCGGCGGTTTACTGATTTCCCGTCAGGCGAGGCCATTCCTCCGAACAAGGTCCTGCTGTTCAGCGCCACGCAATTGCGGGGAGGCCAGGCGCCGACGCCCGACTCGGACGATTGGGAGGCGATCCCGGCTCTATTCGATCAATCGGCCGAGATCGAATGGTCGCCGGTCTGGTCTCTGCGCGACGAACGCTTCAAATTTCTTCCGACCAGCCTGTTGTATTTTTTCTACAGGGACTCTGTCGGCTACGCGGCGGATTCCAACGGCTGCGCGGCCGGCAACACGCTCGAGGAGGCAATCGTCCAGGGGTTCCTCGAGCTAGTGGAACGGGATGCATACGCCATCTGGTGGTACAATCGATTGCAACGGCCGGAAATGGACCTCGGTCAGTTCGACGATTCCTACGTCCGTGGTCTGCGATTCCAGCTTGCCGAAGCCGGATACCGCCTTTGGGTGCTCGACGTCACCAGCGATCTTGGGATTCCGACTTTTGTGGCGGTAACGCACTGGATGCAAAATGGGCAGGAAAATATCGAGTTCGGTGCTGGCGCGCATTTCGATGCGCGAATCGCCTTGTTGCGGGCGCTGACGGAGCTAAACCAATTCTTGTCTCTGGGTCTGATGGGCGGCGGGACCGGGGAGAAATCGAGCCTTGACGGCACTACTCCATTGCGCCTGCGGGATCATCCCTACTTGACGCCAAGCGGAAATCCGCTGGTCCAACCGGATGTCGGCGAGAAGTTCGACCATCTCGACACGCGCGAGCAGGTGACGGCCTGCGTGCGTTTCGCCAAGCAAGCGGGCCTCGACTTCCTCGTCCTCAATCAAACGCGCCCCGACATCGAGGTCCCGGTCGTCAGAGTGATCGTTCCGGGATTGCGGCATTTCTATCGCCGTTTCGCGCCTGGCCGGCTTTACGATGTTCCGGTAAAGCTCGGATTGCGCGACCGGCCGCTCAAGGAAAACGAGCTCAATCCGATTCACCCCCATACCTGAGGGTCATCCCGGCTTGCGCGCTTCCGAACCAAAGAGAGTGCGACGGGCCGCGCCGGCAACCGTTTCCGCCCGGCTCGGCGGTCACGTCACGCTCGAAGCGCACGCGGATGGAGAAATCGCCGCTTGCTTCGACGGCTATTCAGTAGGCTTGGGAAGGTTCAGCGCCGGCGTGGCGGATCGCGCGAAGAACCTGCGCATGGGTCTGCCACTCGCCTCGTTTGCGTCCGGCGGCCGAAACATCGACAAAGAGATTGATCTATTGGTCCGGCGACTGGCCAGGCGCGGTCTATTGGAGTACCGCCTCGGGCGGTCGCGCAACGGCGCGGATCTGGCCGTCATCGAACCGCAGGTTCCTGATTATTGGCCGCGAACGCCACAGCTCGGAGACGCAGACGCCCTCGTCTTGTCACGGTTCGCATACATGCGACGGCGTGGCAACGAGATGGTGCTGGAATCGCCGCGCGCCCGGGCGTTGTTCAAAATTTGCGATCCGAAGATTGCAACCGCCCTCGCCATACTCTCTACCCCGCAGCAAATCAAACAGCTCCGTCGGCAGGACGATTTTCCGGGGATCGAGTTTCTCGCTTTGCTGGTGGATTGCCAAATCGTTTTCAAGATCGACATTGCCGGCGAAAGTGGCCTTCGACCGGCCGAGGGCGACCACAACCTCGTCCTTTGGGACTTTCACGATCTTCTGTTCCACACGCGCAGCACGGAAGGCCGACACGCCAACCCGCTGGGCGGAGTTTATCCGTACGCTGGCGTCATTTCTCCGTTGCCGGCGGTGCGGCCCCGCTGGCCGGGAAGGAAAATCGATCTGCGCAAGTTCTCAGCCGCGCATCCGGAGGCAATCTCGCCGGTCGCAAAGCTCCTGCGTGAACGTCATTCGACCCGAAGCTTTGATGACCAGCGACCGGTCACGCTCGCCGAGCTTTCGCGGTTTCTCGACAGCACCGCGCGGGTCCTGTCGAGATCGAACAGCAAGCTCGACCTCGACGACGGCGGTCACGCCGTCAGGCCGTATCCATCGGCGGGCGCCGGCTACGAGCTCGAGCTCTATCTGGCGGTCGACAAATGCGAAAGACTTGCACGAGACTTCTATCATTACGACGCCGGCGCTCACGCGTTGATACCGATCGGCGTTCCCTCGCATGAGCTCGAAGCGCAGTTGACGGGAGCCGAATATGCAATGGGTGCGCCCGCTGCGCCCCAGATCTTGATCACGATCGCTGCGCGCTTTGGCCGGATTTCGTGGAAGTACAGCTCGATCGCATATTCGCTCATTCTGAAGGACGTCGGCGTGTTAATGCAAACGCTTTACCTATTGGCGACCGACATGGGGCTCGGCGGATGCGCGATCGGGATCACGAATATCGATCTGTTCGCGAAGATGACGGGCATCGAATTCCACGTGGAAGGCCCGGTCGGTCAATTTGCGCTCGGTCGCAGCGCGAAATCGGGGGCTTCCGACTGACCATCGCACGGCCTCGGTGTGGTCGGGCAACGGCCACCCAAATGGCGATGGCACGGCCAAAGGCGGAGGGTCAATAGCGATTAATTTGCGGTTCCGGGTCGTTACCAAGATTATCACCGGTCCCGTGCGTCAAAGGGATAGCGCGGCACGAAATATCCAATAGCTTTGCGTCTGCGCCTATCCAGAAGCGCGAATATGGCGCCCTGAGGATCCGTACAGTGGACGATCCAAGCGCCGCCCGGCACTGCAGTCGGGCCATAGAGGATTTGGCCGCCGCCGGCCTCCACGCGCTTCGCCGCCGCCTCGACGTCGCCGATGTTGAAATAGTAAAGCCAGAAAGGAAGCGACAATGTCGGAGGCTTGGTGAACATGCCGCCGATCGTCTCCCCTCCGGCGGAGAACTGCTGATACGTGCCCATCGCGCCGATGTGGGCGTCCGCTTTTTGCCAGCCAAATATCTCGCCGTAGAAAGCAAACGCCTTCTCCCAGTCGGCGGCGAGCAACTCATGCCAGCCCACGCGCCCCGGCGTGTCCAGCTCGGCGGACCGCGCTTGGCGGGGTTTCAGCCCCTTGACCAACGCAAGCGTTGCCATTTGCGGGTCGGCGACGACCGAAAAGCGACTGATGTCGGGGACGTCAGTCGGTGGGACGTGGACTGTTCCGCCAAGCTGCTTGATCGGCTCGACGGCAGCGTCCACGTCGTCGACTCCGACATATCCGATCCAGTGCGGCGTCGCGCCCGTTCTCGTCGCGTCCTCCGGCAGCTTCATCAGCCCGGTGACGGGGGCATCTCCGACCGTAAACAGGCTATAGGCCAAACCGGCATCCCGCGTGCCCCAGCCCACGACATTGGCGTAGAAGGCCTTGGCGGTTTCTATGTCTGTCGTCATCAGCTCGTACCAGACGAAACGGCCATGAGAACTGACCATGCCAGTCTCCGTTCGAGCCTGCAAAGAAGGCGCCGCGCCCGCATTTGAGGCGACCGAGCTTATTTTCCGGAGCATCATCGAGAAGCCAAGTCCCTTGGTCTGAATAACGGCGGGGCGAAGAAAGAGCAAGGACGGACAGGGCGCCGCCTTCTATCCGCCAAGAGCGAGGCAATGGTGAACGCGAAAGGCGTCGAATGCGTGACCAACCATCATTGGGCAGGGCAATCACTGCAATGGTGCCTACGCGCTGTTCAATTCTTGGAGAATGGCGACCTGTTGTTTGACGGCATCGGTGGCCCAGTGCGCGCGAAGCTAAAGAAAGGTGGCAGACAACACAGCCTTACGCACGTCCGCTCAGGGGCCAACTCCGGTCATCGAGAAGCGGTGAACCGCAAGCTCGGGCTCAGCCGCGTCATTGATTTGTCCGCGACGCCATTTTTCCTTCGCGGCTCCGGCTACGCCGAGGGCACCCTGTTCCCTTGGACGATGAGCGACTTCTCGCTCATGGATGCGATCGAGTGCGGCATCGTCAAACTGCCGCGCGTCCCAGTGGCGGAAAACATCCCCGGCGACGAAATGCCAATGTTCCGCGACCTTTGGGAGAACATCCGCAAAGACATGCCCAAGAAGGGACGCGGCCAGGGCGAGGAACTCGACCCGCTCAAACTCCCCATTCGCTTACAGACGGCGCTGGAAGCACTCTACGGCCACGAGAAGACCTTCAAGCTCTGGGAAGATAACGGCATCAAGGTGCCGCGCCCTGCTTCATCATCGTCTGCCAGAACACCGCCATCTCGAAGCTCGTTTACGATTTCATCTCGGGCTTTCATCGCAAAAACGATGATCGCACCACGACTCTGGAGAACGGGCGCCTTCCACGGTTTCGTAATCTTGACGAAACCACCGGCAACCCACTTCCGCGCCCGAACACGCTGCTCATCGACAGCGAGCAGCTCGAAGCGGGCGATGCGCTCGACGACAACTTTCGCGGCATGGCTGCTGACGAGATCGAGCGCTTTCGCCGTGAGATCGTGGAACGCAGCGGTGATGCCCATGCCGGTGACAACATCACCGACCAGGAATTGCTCCGCGAGGTCATGAATACTGTCGGCAAGGCCGGACAGCTTGGCGGTTCCATCCGCTGCGTCGTGTCCGTCTCGATGCTCACCGAGGGATGGGATGCCAATACCGTGACCCATGTTCTCGGCATTCGCGCCTTTGGCACGCAACTTCTGGGCGAACATGTCATTGGACGCGCGCTGCGTCGCATGTCTTACGAACAGAACGAAGAAGGGCTGTTCAACTGGAATACGCCGATGTCTTCGGCATTCCCTTCGACTTCACCGCGAAGCCGGTCATTGCACCGCCGCAGCCCCAGCGCGAGCCGGTTCAAGTCAAGCCGATGCGGCCCGAGCGCGACGCCCTCGAAATCCGATTCTCCCGTGTGGAAGGCTTGTCTCGGCGGCAATGCGCAGCTCGCAGCGGAGACGACGCGCGCGCTATTGACACCAGTGCGCGGGCCGAAAAATCCCTTTTCAGCGTTCTCTTTCGAAGATTAGATTCCAAATTCTGGTGACAACAAAGAGCGTTTCATGGTCCGGCTTTGGGTAGCGAATACTGATTCTGACTGGTTTGACTTCCTAGCTTCTCAGGCAGGAATCGATGAGGTAAATTTTGGCAGCCGAGCGGAACCTCAAATTTTCGCGGCAATCCAACCCGGAGAACTTTTTCTATTTCGCTTGAAAAGTCCGCGAAACGCAATCGGTGGCTACGGTGTTTTTGGCCACTCCTCGAGGCTGCCTATATCGCTCGCTTGGGAAGCATTGGGATAAAAAATGGCGCAGATAGCTATGAAGAGATGCGGAGACGAGTCGGAAAGCTCCGAGAACGCTCAGAATCACCGCTAGCAGATTATGTTATTGGAGCTCGGATTGTGGTCCAGCCGGTTTTCTTTCCGGAAAGTCATTGGATACCGCAACCAGAATCTTGGGCAAACTCGATTGTCGTTGGCAAACTTATAGCACAGACAACGAAGAGGGATTTCGCCTGTGGGAACGAGTAATCGAAGCTGGTCAGGCTCCAATTGGGTCGATCGCCGGCTTTGCAGAACCCCAGCGAGCATTTGGCGAGCCAACGCTGATTGTTCCAAGACTCGGGCAAGGTGCCTTTCGAGTTTCAGTGACCGACGCATATGGGCGAACGTGTGCAGTTTCTGGCGGCAAAGTGCTGCCCGCATTGGACGCCGCTCATATCAAGCCATACTCGTTTGGCGGGCCACATGAGGTCTCATACCAAGACTTGATGATCATGACCGGTAGACCCAGTCTCTGGTCCCGATGGACATGATTTTCCAGGGCATGTCGATGAGCTTGTTCCAGGCGAAGCAGCAATGGTCGAGGATGTCGTCGTAGGAT
>Ga0185299_10007054_pt1 | contig 11687 bp, 8 predicted proteins | sample PaiPotPPA55metaG_FD_128002 | JGI IMG/M metagenome (GOLD analysis project Ga0185299, IMG submission 128002) | Iron sulfur acid spring bacterial and archeal communities from Banff, Canada, to study Microbial Dark Matter (Phase II) - Paint Pots PPA... ...
TCCCGAAGATCGACAGAATAAGGCTTCGCCATCCATGCTGGCCTCCATCCCCAGCCAGCATGTTGAATCAGATACGCCCTAAAAAGGGAATCCCCTATCGACTCAGCCTAAAGCCATCCCGCTCTAGCCGGCAGCGCGGGAGGCTTATCGATATTTCTGGGGCGAGCGCGGTCGGCACGGAAAACGTCGAGAAGAACTTTTGCCGGAGAGCGACATCAACGAAGCCAAATTATGCTGCGCCGGTTGCGGTTATCGCTCCGCGACGCGAGCGTTCTTCAGGCGCGAAAAGAGCGGTGCTCTCGGGATCAAAAGAACCTTTTGCGCGGCGTGCGAGCCCTATGCTCCGACAAAAATCGAGGTCGCGACCTACTGCTTCGGACACCATCTCGCCAGCGTTGCTTGACGCCACCTCTGGGTCAAAAGTCACGATCCGACCCGAGGCGCGCCAGCTCACAGAACTGCTCGACGCTCAGCTCCTCGGCCCGCGCCGTCGGCGCGATTCCGGCCGCCAGCAGGCGCGGCTCGGGCTCGGGCCACAGCGACTTCAGGCTCTGGCGCAGCATCTTGCGGCGCTGGCCAAAGGCGGCGGCGACGACGCGCTCCAGATCGGCGAAGCGGCAGGCGCCGAGCGGCGCCGGCCGCGGCACCAGGCGCACCACCGTCGACGTCACCTTGGGCGCGGGCACGAAGGCGCGCGGCGGGATGTCGAACAGCATCCGCGCCTCGCAGCGCCACTGCGTCATCACCGCAAGCCGCCCGTATGCCTTGGTGCGCGGCTCGGCGACGAGGCGCTGCGCCACTTCCTTCTGGAACATGAGGGTGAGGCTTTGATAGGCGGCGATGCCGGGCAGCCAGCGCAGCAAGAGGGCGGTGGCGATGTTGTAGGGCAGGTTGGCGACGATCTTGCGCGGCGCCGGCGCCAGGCTGGCCGGGTCGAGCGCGAGCGCATCACCCTCGACCACGGCGAGCCGGCCGGGAAAGGCCGCGGCGAGCTCGTCCAGCGCGGCGATGCAGCGCGCGTCGCGCTCGATCGCGGTGACGTGGCGCGCGCCTTCGAGCAGCAGCGCGCGGGTGAGGCCGCCGGGGCCGGGGCCGATCTCGATCACCGAGGATTCGTCGAGCGGCGCCGCGGCGCGGGCGATGCGCCGGGTCAGGTTGAGGTCGAGGAGGAAATTCTGGCCGAGCGACTTGCGTGCCGCGAGGTCGTGGCGGCGGATCACCTCGCGCAGCGGCGGCAGCTCCGGCATGGGCTGCGCCATCGCGGCCGCACTCAACTCGAGGCGCGCTGCGCCGCCTGCCGCTGCGCCATCTCGCCGGCGAGCTTGAGCGCGGCGATGAGGCTCGCCGGGTCGGCCGTGCCGCTGCCGGCGATGTCGAGCGCGGTGCCGTGATCGGGCGAGGTGCGGATGAAGGGCAGCCCCAGCGTGACGTTGACGCCCTGCGCGAAGTCGATGGTCTTGAGCGGGATCAGCGCCTGGTCGTGATACATGCAGAGCACCGCGTCGTAGCGCCGCCGCGCCGCCGGATGGAACAGCGTATCGGCGGGGGCCGGACCCTCGGCGGCGATCCCGGACGCGCGCAGCGCCGCCACCGCCGGAGCGATGATCTCGATCTCCTCGCGGCCGAGCGTGCCGCCCTCGCCGGCATGCGGGTTGAGCGCCGCCACCGCCAGAAGCGGGCGCGCGATGGCGAAATCGCGGGCGAGCGCCGCCGCGGCGATGCGGCCGGCGGCGACGATCTTGTCGGTGCTGAGCGCCGCCACCGCCTCGCGCAGCGGCAGGTGCACCGTCACCAGCACGACACGCAGCTCGGGACAGGCGAGCATCATGGCGACATCGGCGCCGCCGGCCAGCTCGGCGAGGAACTCGGTGTGGCCGGGATGGCGGAACCCGGCAGCATAGAGCGTCTCCTTCTGGATCGGATTGGTGACGAGGGCCGCGGCCCGGCCTGCGCGGACCAGCGTGGCGGCCGTCCGGATCGCCTGGATCACCGCTGGCGCATTGGCGGGGTCCGGACGCCCGGCAGCGACCGGACAGGGCAGCGCGATCGGCAGAACCGGCAGCGCCTGGGGAAACGCCGCCGCAGCCTCTTCGGGCCCGGCGATCGGGCGCAGCGGCACCGTCCAGCCGAGCCCCGCCGCCAGCCGCTCGAGCCGACCGGGGTCATCGAGCGCGAAAAAGGGCGGCAGCGCCGCCGCGTCCCGGCGCTGCCAGGCGAGCAGCGTCAGCTCGCCGCCGATCCCCGCCGGCTCGCCCATGGTGAGCGCCAGCGGCGCCGTCATCCGCGAATATCCACATAGGCGCCGCGGCGCAGGTCGCGCAGATAGCGGCGCGCCAGCGCATCGAGCCGCGCCCGCCCCAGCTGCTCCGTGACCTCCTCGCGCGAGGGCAGCCCGCCCGACGGCTCCTTGCGCTCGCACACCATGATCACGCCGATGCCGCCGGGGATGGCCATCGGCTTGCTGGCCTCGGCGACAGCGAGGCCGAGCGCCGCCTGACGCACCTGCGGCGGCAGCTCGGAGGCCTTGGTCTCCTGGATCTCGCGCGTCGACTGCGGCGCCCGCTCGCGACCGATCTTCGCCAGCTCGCCGCAGCTCTTGGCGCTGTCGCTCACCTGCTGCGCCTCGGCCGCTAGGCGCTGCTGGTCCTCGACCGTCGCCGTGGGGGGCAGGCCGAAGGCGACCTCCACCAGCGACAGCATGGTGTCGCCGGGATTGGGCTGCCCGAGCCGGCGCCGCTCCAGCAGATAGAGCAGGTAGTAGCCGCCGGTGGTGCGGACCGGGTAGGACATCTCGCCCGGCTTCATTTTCTCGACGGCGGCGCCGAGTTCCGGCGCGAGCTGGCTTGCGGTGACCCAGCCGATGTCGCCACCTACCGCGGCGCTGGGCGATTGCGAGAATTGCTGGGCGACGGCGCCGAAATTGGCGCCGCCGCGGATCTGGTCGATCAGCCGGTCAGCCAGGCGCTTCGCGTCCTCCTCCTGGCTCGGATTGTCGATCGCGATGAAGATCTCCGACACGCGGTTTTGCGGCACGTCGGCGTTCTGCGTGAGCTGGTTCAGCGCTTCCGTGACCTCCTCGTCGGAGATCGTCACATCCTGCATGAGCCGGTTGCGCACCAGCTTGCTCCAGGCGATCGAGGCGGTGAGCTGATCGGCCAGCGAGCTGCGGGCGATGCCGCTGTCGTGCAGGAAATTCTCGAGTGCGCCTTTCGCCATGTTGTTCTGCTGCTCGATGCGGCCGAAGGCCTGCTCGAGCTCCTCGGGCGTCACCGTGATGTTGAGGCGCTTGGCTTCCTGCATCTGCAGCTTCTCGTCGATCAGGCTGCGCAGCACCTGCGTCGAGATTCGCGCGCGGTTCTGTGGCGTGTCCTCGATGCCGGAGGAGCGCATGACCAGCTGCAGGCGGTTGCCGAGATCGTTGAGCGAGACGACCTCGTCGTTGACGATGGCGGCGATGCGGGTCTCCTGCGCGGCGGCGGCGCCGGCCAGGAGAGAGAGGAAGCAAAGTGCGAGGATCGGCCTCATGGGCGGGACAAAACCATCAAAGACGCAACGGGGCGCGCTGCCGGCGCGGGCGCCACCATACACCGCCGATGACGCTCTGTCGCCCGGTGCCCGGTGCCTGCGCCGGCCTCAGAACGCCGCCAGTGTGCTGCCGATATCGCCGAGATTCTTGAAGACGATGGTGAAGACAAGGGAAGTCCCCGGCTTGACGTCGCCATTGACGATGCCCGACTGGGTCAGCGACGTGACGAAGGCGACGCATTCGTCGCGGTAGGTGAGGGCAATGCCGGAGTTCAGCGTCTCCGTCGAGCCCACCGTCGTGATCGACGTTCCCGCCGCGGTCACCGGGGCGACCGTGTTCCCCAGATTGCGCGTCTCCTGCAGTTGCAGCGACCAATAGCGCGTGAGCTGGGTCGAGAGGCTTGCCGAGATCTGCTTTTGCGCGGGCAGTTGCGGGACGTTCGGGATGGCGGAGATCTGCAGGTAACTCAATCCCAGGCGCAGGTTGCTCGGCCCCATGGACGCCGCCATCTCCTGGAGGCGCAGCGCCAGGTCTGCATGGTCGAGCCGGAAGCGGTAGACCAGCTCGAGATAGGGGGTGGGCGTCACCGTCACCCGCCCGACCACATCCGAGAGCCGATGGTCGAGCCCCGAACCCGGCAGGAAGTTGGGATTGACCGACCCCTCGTAGCTCTGGCCGACGAGGATCCGCGTGCTGCCGCCCTTGTCGCTGTAGTACCCCGCGCGCACGCCGTAATCGACGCGCTCGCCGCCATCGACGCGATCGAAGCCGGGGAAGCGGTTGCGCAGGAAGAGGCTGGTCTCGTCGAACTCGAAGCCCTGGCTGTCCTCGTTGGGAATGGTGCTGGGATTTTCGCCCCGGGGGGCGGCGGCGAACATGGCAATGGGCTCGATCACCTGGCTGGCACCGTCGCCGCGGCGCACCCAGGGATAGTGCCAGGTGAAGGCGAATTGCGGGAAGACGCGGCCGGCCAACGCGCTCGGCGTGCCGTTGCCGATGCCCACCGGCAAGTTGTCGGAGTGATAGCCGTCGCCGCGCATGCTGAGCGACAGCGCGTATTGCTGGCCGATCGGGTCCTTGAAGGGCAGCCGCCACTCCGAGCCGAGCGACAAACGGCGCTCGTTGAAGCCCTGGATCCGCGCCAGGTTGAGCAGATTGCCCTCGACCGACAGCCGGCCGCCGACCGGATCGGGCTCGCCGACCCAGTTGTAGTCGGCGACCGGCGCCACGATCGGCTGGATGCTGTCGCCGGTGCCCGCCCGCAGGCTCTGGAACGACCAGGCGCTGATGTTGGAGTAGCTCTGCGTCGTGAAGCGCTCGGCGTAGAGATGGCTGGTGAGAAAGTTGGCGGGCGAGGGGATGTGGTAGCGCAGCAGATAAGTCTGGTCCGATGAGCGCTGGATGTTGAGTCCGCTGCGCCAGTCGTCGTTGAGGTCGAGCTCGCCCTCGGCGAAGAGATGCCCGCGCACGCCGCCGACCGGCGTCGTGTCGACCGCGGTCGAGGCCTTGCTGCCGACGGTGATGCTGCCGTCGGTGGTAAGCTCGCCATTGCTGAAGCGCTGCCGATACTCGTTGCCGAGGAACGTGCCCCCGGCGGTGGTGAGCATCGGCCTGAAGGTCATGTCCTTGTCCTGATCGATCACCCAGTAATAGGGAATGGCGAAGTGGAAGCCGTTGGTGGTCGAATTGCCGAGGCTGGGCGGAAGGAAGCCGCTGCGCCGCTTCACCGACGGATCGGGATGCGAGAAATAGGGCATGTAGAAGATGGGGACGCCGTCGATCTCCATCACCGCGTCGCGGTACTCGACGACCTGCTGTTGCTTGTCGCTGACGATCTCCGCCGCCTTGATCTGCCAGATCGGCGCGCGCGTGGGATCCTCGCGGCAGGGCTCGCAGGGCGAGTAGACGCCGCGGCGGATCTCGATGCGGTTGCCCCCGACGCGCCGGGCGGTGTTGCCGGCGAGCCGCGAGCGGTCGGACAGCAGCATGCGCAGGTTGCGGATGAAGCCCTCGCGCAGATCGTCGTGCAGCTCGACGAAATCAGCGAAGGTCACGTCGCCGGTCGGCTGCAGCAGGCTCACATGGCCCGAGGCGGTGACGGTGTCGGTGCGCTGATTGTAGGTGACGGTGTCGGCCAGCAGCGTCTGGTCGTTCTGGCTGATCTCGACATGCCCTTTGGCGATGACGAGGCCAAGCTCGTCGTCGTATTGCACCTCGTCGGCGCTGAAGAGCATGGGGTTCCTGCCGACGCCGCGCTCCGGGCCGGCCGCCGCCGCCGGCACGGCCGCCGCGGCCAGCAGCGCGCTCAGGCACAGAACGGCGAGGCCGCGCATCCGCGTCAGCCGTCCTCGAGATGCAGCAGCATGCTGGCGCCCAACAGCCAGCTCACGCCGGCCGGTGTCCAGGCGGCCAGCGCCACCGGGATGGTCGCGGAGAGGCCGAGGGCGAAGACGATGTCGGACATGAAATAGAGCAGGAAGCCGCTGGCGATGCCGGCGGCGATCATCAGCGTGGTGCCGCCGCGCCGCTGCATGCGCAGGCTGAAGGTGGCGGCGATCAGCACCATGGCGGTGAAGAGGAAGGGGCGCGCCAGCAGCGCATTGAAATAAAGGCGGTGGCGCTGCGCGCTGAAGCCCGAGGTCTCGAGCAGCGAGATGAACCCGGGCAGCTCCCAGAACGACATCGTCTCGGGCGAGGCGAAGCTCTCCTGGATCTTGCGCGGGGTCAGGTTGGTCGGCACCTCCGCGCGCTGGAAGGGCTCGGACGGGTTGCCGGGCGTCCACCGCATGCCGTCGATGATTTGCCATTTGCCGGCGTCGAGCACGGCCGATTGGGCGTCGAGCCGGCTGCTGAGCTGGCCGTCATTGACGAAGGACAGCACCATCACGCCCTGGAGCTCGGTGCGCCGGGGCAAGAGCTTGTCGGCGTGGATGACGGAATGATGCCCTTCGTCGTCGCTCTGGCGCAGCCACAGGCCGGAGTGCGACAGCGTCAACTGGTCGCCGCTGCCGCGCAGCACGCGATTCTCCAGCGTCTCGAAGCGCGCCTGCATCACCGAAGCGATGGGGTTGAACACCGCCACCGCGACGATGCCGATCAGCGCTGCGCCGGCCAGCGGCGGCGTCAGGAACTGCCACACCGAGACGCCGGCGGCGCGCGCCACGACCAGCTCGTTGCTGCGCGTCATGCGCCAGAACGCCATCATGGTGCCGAACAGGATGGCGAAGGGCATGATCTGCTGCGCCATGTGCGGCTGCTTCAGCACGGCCATCTCGAGCAGCGCCAGAAACGTCGCCTCTGGCTTGGTTCCGGCGCGGCGGATGAGCTCGATGTAGTCGAGCAGGAAGACGATCATCAGCATCGCCAGGAACACGCCCGCGCACCAGGCGAAGAACTTCAGGACGATGTAGCGGAAGAGCGTCTTCCAGGGCGACATGGCGCGGGTCAGCTCGCTGGCGCGAGGTGTCGGAGCGCGGGCTGCCGGCTATCGCGCCACAGCAGCCACGCCGTCGCCCAGATCGGCGCCATGACGTTCAGATAAAGGAACGGCACGGCGATCGAGGTGCGCCCGGCCAGGTTCTTGAGGCCGATATCCAGCACCTCGAAGGCGAGCGCGAGCAGGATCGCCAGCAGCACGCGCCGGGTCTGCCCGCGGCGATTGAACTCGCCGGTCAGCAGGCAAGCGACGGGGATGGCGGCGAAGGCGAGGGCGGTCAGCGGGCTGACCAAGCGCAGATTCGCCTCGATGAGCAGGCTGCCCCGGTCGCCGCGCTGGCCCTCGCCGGGCCACAGCAGCTCCTGCAGATAGCGCTCGTCCGGCTGGCGGTCGCGCACGCCCGGCGCGTCGCGGAAGCTGGCGAGGTCGAGCGTGTATTTCTCGAAGCTCAGTACCGACAGCTTGCCGGTGGCGCGGTCGAACTGCTGGCGCCCGCCATTGACCATCAGCACACGGGGCCCGCCGTCGGTATCGACGAAGGCGCCGCGCTCAGAGATGATGGTGACGGGCTTCGACGGGTCGCGCGTGTCGTGGACAAGCAGGCCGACGAGCTCGCCATTGGCGTCGCGGCTCCTGACATAAATGGTCAGGCTCTCCGAGAGCGTATTGAAGATGCCGTCCTGCAGCAGCACCGAGGCAAACCGGTTGCGGATCTCGAACTGCATATCCTTGAAGGCGCGATTAGCCGCCGGCAGGAAATAGACCGACATCGACAACAGCATGGCCATGCCGACGGCGCCGGTGATGAGCGCCGGGCGGGCCAGGTCAGCCTGGCTCATCCCGGCGGCGCGCATCACCACCAGCTCGCTCTCGGTCAGCAGCCGGTTATAGGTGAAGAGCACGGCGATGAAGACCGCGATCGGCAACACCACGTCGACGAAGCGCGGCAGGATGAGGATGGCGAGATAGGCGAAGAGGCCCGCCGAGAGGCCGCGATTGACGATGAGATCAATCAGCCGAAGCGACTGCAGCAGCCAGACCGCCGCGGTGAAGCACACCGCGACGAAGACCATGGTGGCCAGCGTCTGGCGCAGGATGTAGCGTGTGATCCAGCTCATCGGCCCTGATTATAGGTGCGGCTTCTTGGCCGAGCCTAGCGCGAAGTTTCCTGGCGCGCGGCGCTTGCTGCGGCGGTCGCGACGTGGAACTCTGCGGCGCCCCGTCTTGGGGCGCGAGGAGGATGCCGGCGCCGATGCAAGCCGCGACCGATCTGCCGGCGCTCGGCTTGCGCCGATTCGTCCTGCTCTTCGCCGCGCTGCTCGCCGCGGCCGCAGCGCCGGTGCTGATCTGCGACACCTTGCCGCTTTTCGATTATCCCAATCACCTCGCGCGCATGCACATCCTGGCGGACCTGGCGCGCTCGCCCGACCTGCAGCGCTTCTACGCGATCGTGTGGCGGCCGGTTCCTGATTTGGCCATGGACGCGATCGTTCCGATGCTGGCCCATGTCCTGCCGCTCGATTGGGCCGGCAAGGCGTTCGTGCTGCTGACGCTGTTCCTGCTGGTCGGCGGCACGGCGGCGCTGCATCGGACGCTGTTCGGCGCCTGGTCGGCCTGGCCCTGCCTCGCGTTCCTGCTGCTCTACAGCCGCATCCTGCTCTGGGGCTTCCTCAATTACCTCTTCGGCCTCGGGCTCGGCCTGTGCGCCACCGCCTTGTGGATCGCGCTGCGGCGGCAGTCGCCGGCGCTGCGCTTGGCGTTCGGCGCGCTCGCCGCGCTGGCGCTATTCTTTGCCCATCTCCTCGCCTTCGGCCTCTACGGCGTGATGGTGATGGGCTACGAGGCCGGGCAATTGCTGCAACGCCGGTCGGCGCGGGGCCGCGCCGCGGCCGCTCTCGCCCTGGCCGGCATCGCGTTCATCCCCGCGCTGATCATCCTCTTCGCCGCGACGCCCGGCGCGATCGGCGGCGCCGTGCGCTACGGCCACCTGGTGCGCAAGCTCGACCTGCTGTTCAGCGTGTTCGACAATTACAGCCGGGCGTTCGATGTCGCCTGCTTCGCGCTGCTCGCCCTCGCGCTGATCTTCCTCTTCTGGCGGCGCTGGGTCCGGCTCGCGCCGGCCATGTCGATGCCGCTGGCGCTGCTGGCGCTAGTCTATCTGGCGATGCCGAGCCAGCTCGCCACCGCCTCGGGAGCGGATCACCGCATCCCGCTGCTGCTCGGCCTCGCGCTCGTGGCCGGCAGCGAGTGGACGGCGCCGCACGCGAAGGCGCGACGCCTTTTCCTCGCGGCGGCGCTGGCGATGTTCGCGGCGCGGCTCGGCGTCGTCACGGCGATGTGGCATGACAGCGATCGACTCTATGCCAGCCTCCTCCCCGCGCTCGACCGGCTGCCCGCGGGAAGCCGTGTCGCCGTCGCCTACCCGCCCGAGGCGCTCAATTCCGAGGCAACGCCCCTGGCGCATTTCCCGGCGCTCGCCATCGTCCGGCGCGACGCCTTCGTGCCGACGCTCTTCGCCTTTCCGACGCAGCAGCCGGTCGCGCTGCGCCCGGCCTATCGCGCGCTCGCCGACCGGCTCGTGCCCGAGCGCCTGTGGGCCGGGGTCGTCGCCGCCGCGCCGCCGCTCGACGATGGCGAGCGCGCCATGCTGCGCGGCTATGATTATGTCGCTTTCGTCGGCCGCAATCCTTTCGTGCTCGCGGCGCAGCCCGACCTCGAGCGCGTGTTCGCCGCGCCGCGCTTCGCCCTCTTCCGGGTCGTGGCCGACGCCGCGCGCCTTGACGGCGCCGAGCGGCCCCGATAGACCGCCGCTCGCCGCGTCCTTCATGACAACCATGGAATTACTGATCCCCAGTTGGGCCGATCTCGCCGCATGGGCAGGTGTCCTGGTCGCGGCGGTGGTGTTCATCGGCGTCGGGCGGCTGCTGTCGCTGGGGCGCGCCGCGCCCGAGGCGGCGCTGGTCGCCGGCTGGGGCGGCGCCTGCCTGGCGTTGACCTTGTGGGGCGTCGCCACGGCGGCGTCGCTGCGCTGGCCGGCCGCCGCCATCGTCGCGTCGGGGCTCGTCGGCCTCGCCGCGCCGCGCGTTCGCCTGGAGGCGGCGGCGTGGCGCGGCGTGCTGCGCATGGGCCTCGTCGCCCTGCCGCTCCTGGCGGTCATGGCGAGTGCGCGGCCGAGCCTTCCCGACACTTTCCTCAACCTGCTGCCCAACGCCGCCTATCTCTACGACCACGCAAGCTTCCCGGCCGACGACCGCTGGCCCAGCCACTCCTTCCTGCCGGGTGCGCCGTACAATATGCAGCTCGCTGCCTTCATGGCCGCGCTCTTCACGCCGGGATTTCCGCCCACGGCGATGATCGGGCTCAACCTCATCCTGCAGCTCGGCTTCGCCTTGTTTCTGGCGCGACTCATCGAGCGCGGCGATGACGCCGCCGCGATCCTCCCGACATGGGGCGCGACCGCGCTCGGGTTGCTGCTGGCGACGCTGATCAATCCCGGCTTCGTGCCGCGCTTTCACTTCTCCGCCTACAGCGAGGCGTCGGTCACGGTGGCGCTCGCTTTCGCCGCCTGGTTCGCCGCGCGCGCGCTCGATCGCCTCGCCGCGCCGCGCACCGCCTCGGCCGAGCTGACGTTGTTCGCGCTGACGCTGGCGGCGCTGGTCAACGTCAAGCAGGACAGCATCGCCCTCGTCGCCGGCCTGCTCGGCTCCGCGCTCGTGCTGGCGCTGCTGCAGGGGCGGGAGGGGCGCGGCCGGGCGCTCGCGGCGCTGCTCCTGGCCGCCGCGCCGGCGCTCCTGCTCTACGCCGCATGGCGCTGGTACGTGCTCAGCCATTTCGCTGCCGGCGAGCTCAAGCCGCTGCCCTTCGCGCAATGGCAGTTCGCCAACACCCCGCTGATCCTGCGCAGCATGTTGAAGGACATGCTGGAGAAGGGCTATTTCTTCGCCACGGCGGCGCTGGCGATCGGCGGCCTCGTCTGGCGCCTGCGGCGTCACGGGCTCGACCCGACGACCCGCGTCGCAGCGCTGTTCGCCGGTGTCATGCTCACCTACAACGCCGCGCTCTTCGTGACGTATATCGGCCATTTCCCCGGCACGATGAGCGTCGAAGCGCATTCCTATTTCCGCTACAACACGCATCTCGGGCTGCTGCTCGTGCTGACGCTGCTGTTGCTGGCGCGCGACATCGCCACCGAGCGCGGCTGGGCGCTTCGCGGCGCGCTGCATCGCACCGCCCCGGCGGCGCTGGTGGCCGTGGCGGCGGTGTGCCCGCTGGCGCTCGCGAGCCTGCTGCGCTTCGACCTGGAGGTGCCGCAGCTGCGGACCTGGCAGCTCGCGGCTGTGGCGAAGGTGGGATTGGGCACGGAGAGCCGGCTCGCGCTCATCCTCCCCGGCGACAATGGCAGCGTCACCGCCATGCTCGAAGGGCTGATCCGCTTCGTGCCGCCGGCGCATCCCGATCTCGATCTGCGCGTCGTGACGGCGCTCACGCCTGAGACGCTCGGCCGTCTGGCGGCGGACGGCTATCGGCTCGCCCTCATCTCCTGCACGGCGGCAGGATCGCACGACGTTCCCGCCGGTCGGGCGGTGTTGCTCGAGCGCAGCGCAGGCGGTTGGCGCGCCGCGGCGCAGGAACCTTATTCGACGCCGCGCTCGCGACGCTGGTCGCATGTGCTGGTGGATGCGCCGCTCTGCCTCTGACGCCCGCGGCGATGGCGATTGACACTCG
>Ga0185299_10007057_pt1 | contig 11685 bp, 9 predicted proteins | sample PaiPotPPA55metaG_FD_128002 | JGI IMG/M metagenome (GOLD analysis project Ga0185299, IMG submission 128002) | Iron sulfur acid spring bacterial and archeal communities from Banff, Canada, to study Microbial Dark Matter (Phase II) - Paint Pots PPA... ...
TATTCCGGAATACTTTGACATAAGTCCTTTGGATTCAAAGACCGAAGCAAAAAATTCCCGCCAACTCTATGATTCCAGGAGACCAGGGGGGAGGGGGGTGGGGGTACCAGGTAGTAAACATCGGCGGGTGAGAGGCTCCCGCCCTGCCACGGAATCCGCAGTCGCGGAATCCCACTCTCGCAAAAAAAAACGCGCAAGAATGGGGAGCCGGGTAATCCGCCGATCGCAGCAGATGTCGCAGCAGAGGTCGGAACATTGCCCGCAGCAGAGGTCGGAACATTGACCCGGAACGGAGGACGCCTCAGAATGTGGCTCCGCCTCACGGAAGTCACTCGACCCGACGCTCCGTTCCCGTATAATAAAAAACACTGTGCTCAAATATTCAATCGTAGTCCCGCTCCATAACGAGCAGGAGAATGTCACCGACCTGTACGCGCGGCTTAAGTCGGTGATGGAGGCGAGCGGCGAGACCTTCGAGATGGTGCTGGTCGATGACGGATCAATCGACGGCACATTCCGTTGCTGCGTGAGATTGCCGCCGTCGACAGCCGCGTGACCGTCGTCAAGCTGCGCCGCAATTTTGGACAGACCGCCGGCCTCGCTGCGGGATTCGATCATGCTCGCGGCGAATACATCATCGCCATGGATGGCGATTTGCAACACGATCCCGCCGACATCCCGTTGTTCCTCGAAAAAATTGCCGAAGGCTACGACATCGTCAGCGGTTGGCGCAAGAATCGCGTCGATAATTTCTGGCTGCGCCGCTTTCCTTCGCGCTGCGCCAACTGGCTCATGGCGAAGTTGAGCGGCGTGGACATCCACGACTTCGGCACCACTTTCAAAGCTTACCGTCGCGAAATCCTGGGACAGGTTCCGCTCTACGGAGAGCTCCACCGCTTCATCCCCGCTCTGGCCTCATGGCACGGCGCGTCGATCGTCGAAGTACCGATCAAGAACGTGAATCGGGAACGCGGATCCTCGCACTATGGAATCTCGCGCACCTTCCGTGTCTTCTTTGATCTCATCACCATCCGCTTCCTGCTCAAATATCTTTCCCGCCCGTTGCATTTCTTCGGCACGGTTGGGATGTTCAGCATAATGGCGGGCTGCGGAATCTCCGGCTGGCTCATTCTGCAGAAGCTCCTGCACCAGGCCGATGTCATGACCCAGCACGGCCCGCTGATGATGTTCTCCGCCGTCCTGCTGCTGGCGGGCCTGAACATGCTCGCCGTCGGCCTGCTCGGAGAAATGCAGGTGCGCCATTACCACGAGCCCGCGCAGCGCGCCCCGTACTCTGTCGATCGCATCCTGCGAGCGCAGAGCGAAGAGAGCACCATCTCGGAGTGATTGCAGAGGTCAGAGGTTAGATTGCAGAGGTAAAAATCAAAATCTACCACAGGCCGTCGTCAGACGATTCTCACCTCTGCAATCTGACCTCTCACCTCTGACCTTATCAACTGACCTTATCAACGCGCTATAATTTCATCCGCCGCTATGCCAGCCACAACTCAACTCGAATTGCGTCTTGCCAGCCGGATGTCGAGGCTCGGCACCGAAACCGCCTTTGAAGTCCTGAACCGCGCCCGCCAGCTCGAGAAACAGGGCAAAGAAATCATTCACCTCGAAATTGGCGAACCCGACTTCGACACGCCCGCCAACGTCATCGAGGCTGGCGTCGACGCTGTTCACAAGGGATGGACGCACTACAGTCCCCCCGCCGGTCTGCCCGAGCTGCGCCAGACCATTGCCGACTATGTAAGCCGCACCCGCAATGTCCCGGTTTCTAGCGAGGAAGTCGTTGCCGTCCCCGGCGGCAAGCCGATTATTTTCTTTACGATTCTGGCGTTAATTGATGCGGGAGATGAAGTCATCTATCCCAACCCCGGATTCCCCATCTACGAGTCGATGATCAAGTATTCGCTCGGCAAGGCAATCCCCATTCCGCTGCGCGAGGAGCGCGACTTTTCTGTCGATGTGAAAGAACTGGCCTCGCTGATTACGGACCGTACGAAGTTAATCATCCTGAACTCGCCGCACAACCCGACCGGAGGCGTGCTCACCAGGAAAGACATTTTCGAAGTAGCTGAGGCCATCGGCGACCGCAACATCCTCGTCCTTTCGGACGAAATCTACAGCCGCCTCATCTACGACGGCGACCACTTCTCCATCATGAGCGTGCCCGGATTCAAGGAGCGCACCATTCTGCTCGACGGCTTCTCCAAAACCTATGCCATGACCGGATGGCGCCTGGGCTACGGCGTAATGCGGCCCGATCTCGCCGTGCATATCTCGCGCCTCGTGACCAACGCGACTTCCTGCACCGCCAGCTTCACGCAGATCGCCGGAATTGAAGCGCTGCGCGGCGATCAGTCCTCGGTCGACAAAATGAGCGCCGAGTTCAAGCGCCGCCGCGATGCTTTCGTCGCGGGCCTGAACACGATCAAAGGCTTCTCCTGCCGTATGCCCAAAGGCGCGTTCTACACCTTCCCCAACATTACGAGGACCGGCTGGCCTTCAAAAAAACTGGCCGACGCGCTGCTCGAACAAGCGGGCGTCGCCTGCCTCTCTGGCACCGCGTTTGGGGAATATGGAGAAGGCTATCTCCGCTTCAGCGTAGCGAATTCGCTGGAGAATCTGAATAAAGCTTTGGCTCGCATTGAAGACTGGGTAGGGAAGAACCTGCGCTAATTGTTGTGGGAAGGGCCCGACTTTAGTTTATTGCCGAGTTCCTATTTCGATACGTTCCAGGTTACGTCTGTCTAGGTTGCTAATCCGAGCTGAAATGCTATGAAGAAGAAGATCGGGTTTGTAGCAGCAATGACGCTGGTCGGATTGGCAATTTTGTCCACCCGCTTCTATGAGGTGGATTTGCCGGTGTGGCATTTCTTGGGCGGTGGTAAAGGGCCCGACCCCGCTACGTTGCACCTGCGGGGGGAATTCGTGGAAAGCAATCTGGGAGCGGCGGAAGGTCCGGTGGGATCACTCACCGTGCGCATGATTGCACAGCAATTCGTTTTTGTGCCGCAATGTATCGTCGTCCCAGCGGGCGTTCCCGTCCATTTTCGAATTACCAGCGCGGATGCCGTGCACATGCTGAGCTTCCTTGGCACGGATTACGGCCTCAAAGCTCTGCCCGGCGTGGTTACCGAAAGTAGCTTCACCTTTGATAAACCGGGTAAGTTCAAGATCCCCTGCCATGAGTTCTGCGGAGCTGGCCACTATGCAATGAGAGGCCAGCTGGAGGTAGTCCCGCGAGATCAGTTTGCCTCCTTGCTACCCGGCGAAAGGCGGACTTGTGAGCCACGTTAGCCGGACTACGCGCCTGCGAAAAGGCCTCCGATGTTTCGAAACACTGGCGCTTCTATTCCTGGCCATTCCGCTCCTATTGTCGGGAAGGAAATCTTCCGCGCAGTCGAGGAATTCTGAACCTCCGGTTCGCGTGTCCTCGAACGTGGCGTGGACGGACGAAACGATTTCGTTTGCTTCCAGTGGCAACGCCTTTCGCGGGCTGCTCATTGCCCGACGCTGCAATCGTTGTCATGGCGAGGAGGGATTCAGCTCCGTTGCCGCGTTTCCCAACCTGGCGGGCGAGGACCAGTTGTCGTTCTGGAAACAGATGCAGGATTTTCGATCTGGGAAGCGAATTTCACCGGTGATGCAGGGAATTGGCAACGGACTTACCGCGCGCGACTCGGCCGATTTGGCAGCGTATTATTCAATGCTGCCTACCGCGAGTGATTCCCAAGACAACCGGGCGTTTCCCCACGTCATGCAGGATCCTTCGCGTGCTCGGATTGCCATCCGCCTCATTGTTTTCGGAGATGGACAGCGCGGCATTCCACCCTGTCAGTCGTGCCATGGTCCCGTCGCCTACGTGAAGGGAGCTCCTCCACTCGCCACTCAGAACGGCGGTTATCTGCAGGAGCAGCTCGAGCACTTTGCGAATGGGTATCGGACCAACGACATTAACGTGCGAATGCGTAGTATCGCCAGACAGCTGACGGAGGACGAGAAGACGGCAGTTTCCGAATACTACGGCGCAGGACTGGGGCCGGGAGTGAACCCACGGTAGTTAAGGAGCCGGTACGCGTGGGACAGCTCAGCTGGCGTGGATGTGCGGTGGCTGATGGTATTCCTACTACCGCGAAGATGCGTAGTGTGAATGATGGAGCGTGAATCATGCCTGTGAAACAAGGTGAACTCCAACTCTTGCAGCACCCAGCCTCGAAGGAATTATTACAGTCAAAAATTCCTGCGCGGCTGGCCTATGTCTGGACCGACGGCACTCCCCGGGTCGTACCAATCTGGTTCCATTGGAATGAGCGGGAGTTTGTGCTTGCGACTCCACCGAAGGCTCCCAAGCTGAAGGCGCTTGTGAAGAATCCCAAGGTGGCCCTTACGATTGACGACAACACTTTCCCCCACAAGGTGCTGCTGGTGCGCGGTACCGCACGGCTAGAAACCGTGAAAGGTGTCGTTCCGGAATATGCCGTTGCTGCCGAGCGCTATTTCGGAAGCGAGCAAGGAAAGGCTTGGGTCAAGCAAATGGGTTCCATGATTCAAGAGATGGTGCGAATCACGATCACGCCGGAATGGGTCGGCCTCCTCGACTTCCAAAAACGCTTCCCGAGCGCTCTTCCGCTGTGAGCCTTCGCCGGAAGTATACCTCGCGAGGACACACAAGGCCTACCGATCGGCGCGTTCGCCCTTTGAAGGCACCGCAGCGAGGACCTGCAAACTTGTGACTTTCAAGCAATCCCATTTGCCTGCCCGAAGCTGCAGATGGTACAACCCTTCCGAGGCCTCATTTCGTGAAGAAAATCGCTATCATTTCTGTTCTCTCGCTGACCTCGCTTCTTGTCGTGTTCCTTGTCGCTCGCGCCGCCGACCGCTCGCGCCGAATCAATCTTCCGACCAGCAAGACTCTCACGCTCCCCGTCCCCGGCTACCTCGCCCGGACCAACAGCTTCCCCGCGACCATCGCGCTCAGCCCCGACGGCCGTTTCGCAGCGTTGCTTAACCAGGGCTACGGAACTCAGAAATCGGGCGCGCGCCAATCCATCGCCATTCTCGACCTCAGCAACAATGAACTGCGCGATTTTCCCGACGACCGCCTGAGCGACGACTATTCCACGCGCCAAAGCTATTTCATTGGCCTCGCCTTCGCGAGCGACGGCAAGCATCTTTATGCTTCGATGGGCTCGATCACCGATCCAACCGGTGAAAAGCCAAAGAGCACGGGTAACGGCATCGCGGTGTACAAGTTTGCGGACGGACAAGTTACGCCCGATCGCTTCATCAAGATCGCCCCCCAGCCCATCGCAGAAGGAAAAGAAGTGGCGTTCGGAGTGCGCAGAACTCCCGCTGGAACCGCGCTCCCATATCCCGCGGGCCTCGCCGTCCTTCCAGGCCCCAAAGGTGACCACCTGATCATCGCCAACAATCTTTCCGACAACGCCATCGTCCTCGATACCAGCACGGGAACAATCGTGCAGTCGTTTGATCTAAGCGGCAGCCGTTTCATTCCCGGCGCTTATCCCTACACGGTGATTGCTAACCGCAAAGGAACGAGGGCTTGGGTCAGTCTCTGGAACTCTTCGGCCGTAGCCGAACTTAATCTTGAAACGGGTAAGGTTACGCGCTGGATTGGTTGCGCAAAACCCACCGACCCGATCGCGCCCAGTTCGCATCCGACTGTCATGTTGCTGAGCCCGGATGAAGAAATTCTCTATGTCGCGTTGAGTAACTCTGACTACGTCGCAGCTTTCGATCTGGAGCGCTCCCACATCTTCCAGCTATACCGGCCCATCACCCCGACTTACGAGAGCGGCAAAGTCTTTGGAACCGGCCCACTGGCGATGGCACTTTCGCCGGATAGACGCCGCTTGTACGCAGCCGTTGCATCGCTCGACGCCGTTGTCGTATTCGATCTGAGCGCTGAACGAAAAGCCTTGGCGCGGGAACGGAAGGACCCTTCTCCTCTGACGGCTCCCGGGCTCAAGCAAGCCCCTCTCGGTATGGTCCCGACTGAGTGGTATCCGAGCGCGCTTGCTATTGAGGGCAACGACCTGCTCATCGCCACCGCCAAGGGAGAGGGAAGCGGCCCCAACAACATGCAGGGCCAACTGAAGGGCGAGCGCAAGAGAAAAGAACATCCTTACATTGCAACTCTGATCGGTGGCTCCATTGCCCGCCTCAGCCTCGCCGACATCGACAAAAATCTCGCCGCCTACACTCGCCAAGCCGAAGCAGACAATCTTATGCGCTCGGACGGCCGAAAGCTCGAATTCGCCGGTGGAACGAATCCCATCCGCCATGTGATCTATGTGCTAAAAGAAAATCGCACCTACGATCAGATCTTAGGCGACCTCCCCGTCGGCAACGGCGACCCATCGCTCACCATGTACGGCGCTGACACTACTCCCAACCAGCACAGGCTGGCCCTGCAATTCGGCGTGCTCGACAATTTTTACGACAGCGGCGAAGTTTCCGGCGACGGACACATCTGGTCCACCGCTTCCACCACCTCCGACTACAACGAGAAGACGTGGCCTATCGGTTATCGCAGCCAGGAGCGCACCTCCGACTCTGGTGGCAGCGTGGCCGAAGAACTTCCACTAGAGCAGGGAATCCCCGACGTCGACGATCCCGCTACCGGCTTCCTCTGGGACAACCTCGCCCGCCGCGGCCTCACCTATCGCATCTACGGAGAGTTCATCGCCGCCGTGTGGTGCAAGAACGAGAAAGGAGAATCACCGAAGCAGGCAACACCGTCTTCCTCGTCTGCGACTTGTCCAGTGGCCGAGATTAACAAAGGCGAGCCTCTACCGCCGAACGTGGGCAATCCGCGGGGCGGGCCGAGTCCCTGGCCTTGGGCGATTCCGCAGATGAAGCGCATGCGCCCAACAAAAGCCGCGCTGCGCGACCATTACGACCCGCAATTCCCCGACTTCAATACCGATTATCCTGACCAACTCCGCGCCGACGAATTTCTCCGCGAGTTCGATGAGTTTGTGAAAGCGAAGGGAAGCCCCAAAGAACTTCCACAGTTCACGCTGCTCTACCTGCCTGACGACCACACCGGAGGTACGCGCGCTGGCAAGCCAACCCCGCACGCCTCGGTCGCCGATAACGATCTGGCGCTCGGCCGCGTGGTCGATGCCATCTCGCACAGTCCCTACTGGGACGACACCGCCGTATTTGTCCTGGAAGACGACGCGCAGGATGGCGCCGATCACATCGATGCCCATCGATCTACCGCCCTGGTCATCAGCAAATATTCGCCGCACGCGCCGCAACCGTTCGTCGATCATCACTTCTACACGACCGTCAGCATGGTCCACACTATGGAGGCTCTGCTCGGCCTCCCTCCGATGAACCTGTTCGACGGGCACGCTCCGCTCATGGCGCCGCTGTTCTCAGGCCCGGGAACGCAGCCGCCCTTCCAGGCCGACGACAAAAATCTTCGCAGCGGCCTGATCTACAAAATGAACGAAAAGAAAGCGGCGGGCGCGAAAGAATCGTCGAAGATGAACTTCTCCCGCCCCGACGCCGTCGACGCCCGGGAGCTGAACGCAATCCTGTGGCACGATGCAAAAGGCAACGTCCCGATGCCGACCACAGAGCGCAGACCCTGAGTGAATCGCGTAGGAACGGACGCCTTCCTTCGGCTTCGCTCAGGAGCCGTCCAGCGGAGCGCAGCTCCGCAGCAGCAAGCTACGCTACAATCTGCTCGTGGCATCTCCAGTCGAGTGCACCAACCTGCGAAAGACCTACGACGGAAAAGTCGAAGCCGTCCGCGGCATCAGCCTGCGCATCGAAGCCGGCCAGTGCTTCGGACTCCTCGGCCCCAACGGAGCAGGGAAGACCACCACCATCGAAATCCTCGAGGGCCTGCTCGCGCCCACTTCCGGAGAAGTCCGCATCTTCGGCCACACCTGGAACGACAACCCGCGCCAGTTGCGCGAGTGGATCGGCATCTCGCTGCAAGAAACGCGCTTGTCGGAAAAACTAAACGTCCGCGAAACAATCGAACTCTTTGCCAGCTTTTACAGCGAGCCGCGCCCCGCCGCCGAAGTTCTCGAAGAACTCGAACTGACCGAAAAAACCGACTCGTGGGTCGGCAAACTTTCCGGCGGCCAGAAGCAACGCCTGGCTGTGGCCACCGCGCTAGTCGGCAATCCGCGCATCCTTTTCCTTGACGAGCCTACCACCGGACTCGATCCCCAAAGCCGCCGCCAGCTCTGGGAAATCGTCCGCGTCTTCCAGAAAAAAGGTGGCACCGTCTTGCTCACCACTCACTACATGGACGAGGCCGAACGCCTCTGCGACCGCCTCGCCATCGTCGATCACGGCCAGATCATCGCCGAAGGCACTCCTTCCGACCTCATCGACCGCCTTGGCGGCCATCACGTGGTCGAGTTCCGAGTCGCTGGCCGAGTCGATGGCCGAGTAGCTGGCAACGTCAGCGGCAACTCGAACGGCCAAGAAACTGATGCGTGGCGCGCGCTACCCAGCGTCGAATCCGTCCGCAGCGAGGACGGCGCAATCTGCCTCAACGTGCGCGAACCACATCTCACCATTCCCGCGCTGCTCGCCGCGGTCAATCAGCAGGGACACCAACTCGAACACCTCAGCACGCGCCAGGCCAGTCTCGAAGACGTTTTCGTAAACTTGACCGGCCGCCATCTGCGGGAGAATTAAATGGCAACGGAAACTACCACGCCGCAAACTCCGAAGACTCCAGAGCCGACTCCGACGACTCCGAAACTTGAACAGCCGCGCATCGCCGCTCCCGCAGGCCGCAACGGCCGTTGGTCCGGATACCGTCATCTGCTCTGGGCCCGCATCATCGAACTCAAACGCGAGCCTGAAGTCGTATTCTGGGTCTTCATCTTTCCACTGTTGCTGGCAGGAGGATTAGGCATCGCCTTTCGCAACAAGCCCGCGGACGTCACGTCGGTCGTCGTGATCGGTGGCGATGGCGCGCAGAAAACGCTGGCCATGCTGCAGAGCTCGCCCGCCCACTCCACCATCCGAGCCACCGTGCTCGATCGCGACGCCGCGCTCAAGGCTTTCCACGTCGGCCAGTACGATCTTGTGATCGAGTCGAATCCCGACGGCAGCTACACTTATTATTACGATCCCGCTCGTCCGGAGAGCGTGCTCTCCCGCGCCGAGATTGACACCGCGCTCCAGTCCGCCGCCGGACGCAAAGACGCGCTGACCACTTCCGCGCAATCCTCCAACGAACCCGGCTCCCGCTACATCGACTTCCTCATCCCCGGACTGCTGGGAATGAACCTCATGAACTCCGGTATGTGGGGAGTGGGCTTCGCGCTGGTAGAAATGCGGCAGCGCAAACTACTGAAGCGCTTCGTAGCCACGCCCATGCGCCGCAGCGATTTCCTGCTAGCCCTAACCAGCAGCCGCCTGGTCCTGATGGTGATTGAAGTAGGCCTGCTTTTAGGCTTCGGCGTGCTAGTTTTTCACATGCGAGTGCAAGGATGGAGATCGATCCTTTCGGTCCTAATGTTAGCATCGCTCGGAGCGGTGACCTTTGGCGGCGTCGGCCTCCTAACCGCATGCCGCGCGCAGAAGATCGAAACCGTCTCCGGCCTCATCAACCTGGTCATGATGCCGATGTGGATCTTCTCCGGCGTCTTCTTTTCCTACCAGAAATTTCCCGCGATTGCCCACCCTTTCATCAAAGCGCTCCCGTTGACCGCGCTCAACGACGCGCTGCGATCGACGATCATTGAAGGCACGACTTTGAGCTCACAATCGGGGCGGCTGCTCGTGCTCGCAGTTTGGGGCGGAGTGTCGTTCGTTCTTGCGCTGCGCTGGTTTCGCTGGACGTAGAGTGCTTTCAGCTATTAGCCGCTCTGTTTAGATGGCCCGGGCCGCTCGGCTTGGACGGGCGAGGGCGCCCGTCCCTCCACACGAGCTAACTCTTCGGCTTCTTGTACTCGTCGAAGGCGTCCAGGAACCGGTCGATATCTTGTTTCGACAGGTAGTAAGGCGTGGACAGGCGCAGCTTGTGTGGTTCGGCTCCTCGGATGCGAATTTTCCTTTCTTTCCACATCCAGTGCTCCAGATCCATCCTGACGATTGGCGGCACATTCACGGTTGCTATCGCGCATCGCATCGACGCATCCGGAGAAGTCCACGACGTCGCTCCGCGTTTGACCATGGCCGCTAGGATGTAGTCGCAAAGCTGACGGTGGCGGCGTTCGATACGGTCCATTCCTATGTCGTTAGCCAGTTGAATCGAGGCGCGTAATCCCCAGAGGGCGGGGACGTTTGAACTGCCGATGCGCTGGAATCGTTCGGCGCGGATCTTCACGTCGTCCCAGCCCTCGGTGGCGATCGTGTTCCACAGGCGGTCGATCATTTCGTCGCGGACGTAGAGAAAGCCCGAGCCTTTGGGCGCCTGCAGCCATTTGTGCGGGCTTGAGGAATACATATCGCAGCCTAGATCGTGCAGGTTCAGGCGCATCATGCCCGGAACGTGTGCCCCATCGACTGCGGAAATAATCCCTTTGGTGCGAGCTAGAGCACAGAGTTCTTTGGTCGGCAGCACGACTCCGGAAAACGTGGTGATGTGGCTGAAGAATAAAACCCGCGTGCGCGGGGTTATGGCGTCGCTGAACAAGTTCAATACCTGTGCAGGATTTTCTACCGGCCTTGGCAGCGTGATCTTCTTCACGACAATGCCGTGGCGCTTCGCGCGTAAATCCCACGGATGCTCGCCTCCGGGATGCTCCTGATCGGTCATCAGCACTTCATCGCCAGGCTTCAGATCGACGCCGTTCGCGATGTAGCTGTTGGCCTCGGTGGCGTTTCTTAGGATGGCGATCTCGTCGCGGTTGCAGCCTACAAACGCGGCCAGCGGATCGCGAAACTGGTTCCACGAAGCATATCCCCAGATGGGATAGTCCTCGGGATCGGCCTCGTTGAGCTTCTCGCACGCTTCATAGCCCTCAAACACGGCGCGCAGGACAGGCGACGGGCTTGATCCCACCGTGCCGTTGTTGAGGTAGACCTCGTCGGCTGGAATCAGGAACTGCCTGCGGAGCTCGCGCCAGTAGGCGTCTTCGTTCTGGTCGAAGAGCGCGCGATCGGGCAGCTTCGTCGGCAGGGATTCAAGCTGTGCCCATAGATTTCCGCGCCAGGCGAGGTCGGCGCCTACGGCTAGGGACGAAGCAAAAGACGACGATAGAAAGCTGCGACGGTTGAGCATGCGCGGTTCCTCTTTTTCTAACTCGTTTTCCAAACTCGCTTTCCAAAATCGCGGTCATGGTACACCGGCGAGCGGGAAAACGGAAAGGGCGCTGGTCGGCGGCTGCGAAAGGACCATACTGAAACTCCGCTCGCTGGCCGCAGCGCCTGAGGGCGCTCTCATGAAGAGCATTCTCGGCATGCCTGAAGGCATGCCCTGATACGAACCGTACGCGCACCACGGCTCCTAGCCCCAGGCGGCTCCGGAAAGAGCCTCAGCTGGCACGTTCCGTGAAAATAGTGGGTAACTTTCCGGCTCGAGCCTGCGTCAAACTAGGAGGGAAACTCCGTCCAGACCGACTTGCTATCGGGGGTATAATAAGTGCAGCCGACCGGGTTTCCACGGGGTGTCCAAATGTCGTTCCGTAAATCGCTGATTTCCCTAAGTTTACTGGCGCTGATGTC
>Ga0185299_10007058_pt1 | contig 11683 bp, 8 predicted proteins | sample PaiPotPPA55metaG_FD_128002 | JGI IMG/M metagenome (GOLD analysis project Ga0185299, IMG submission 128002) | Iron sulfur acid spring bacterial and archeal communities from Banff, Canada, to study Microbial Dark Matter (Phase II) - Paint Pots PPA... ...
CACCCTCGACAAACAAAAAGCTCCTCAGTCCCTCGACGACCTCGTCACCGGAGGCTATCTCCGCCAGATTCCGGTCGACCCCATGACCCGGCAAACCAACTGGGAAGTAGTGCAGGAAGAAATAGAACTGGCCGTGGACCAGCAAGATCCCGGCATCACCGACGTCCACTCCGCCTCCAGCGCCACCGCCAGTGACGGCACCGCCTACAGCACTTGGTGATGCGGGGCTAGCCGTGCGCATCCATCACGTCGGTATCAACATTTTTTGTACCCTGCGCGGTAAAATATTTGTTTTGTTAGGGATGCGGCCCCTACTCTTGTCCGTAAAATATTGAGATGAAAGAAGTTGGAGGCAAAATCTTGAAATGAAAGAAGTTAGCGGGGCCGTTTGTTGTAGCCGATCCGCCGTCGGTTCCTGAGAAGATTTTGCGCACGATTCAAGTCTGCGCTTTCTGCATCCTCAGTAAAGGTTGTTCGTCACCAGATTGAGAATTATTTTTGTGGAAGGCTTTGGAAAAAGGGACTGTCACGGCGTGAATCCAACCTTGAGAGTCTGGGAGCGACTCGTTCACTTTGCGCAAGCACAGGAAATGGGGAATGTCCCGTCTGTCCCCGGTTTTTCACAAACAAAGTAGGATGCAGTGCCGTTCCCGCCGGAAAGCCCAACATGAGGAATCCGGTGACAGACGGGTTTCTGCCCCCGCGCGCACACTTGCCCGCAACTCAGCGGACCGGCCAATTCAGGGACATGATATTCCTCTCACACCTCGACTCCTTATACAACCAAACCGCATGATTGCCTGCCATGTTATTCAGGGCGTCGATGACGGTTGTGTTGGTCAGGGTGACGATGTCTTGTGGTGTGGTTGGCTGCTGCAACTGCGCGAACCCCAGTTCCGGACCACGTTCGACAAGGTGAAGGCTTTGCACTTTGGCGCTCACTTCAGGAGCGTCCAACAAGTTGCTGGAACTCTTGGTTAGTGCTTCCTTACGGGAGAACTGAAATTGCCGTACTAATACCATCAGTATCGGTGGAGGAGACGGCGTGTTGTGGACCACAAGACTGTCGCCGACCTCAAGCCAGTGAAGGTCGTGACCCGTCGATGCCAGCTTCTCGAGCGCTCCTCTAAGATCCCCTTCGAATTCCGGGAACTGCTCAACTGCCTCTTGGCATTGCTCGTTGACAATAGCCACGCCGCCATGGATACCGGCCTTATTGAAGAGAGTTAGCAAGTATTGAGTAACTGAGGAAGACTCAGTCGAGATCGAGACTCGTCGATTCAGTAGCGGTGTTTTTGCTGCACCTTCGGCGAAGGCTGGGAGGAACAAACACACCACGGCCACACTGGCGACGCATCGGAGGGAAATACGGTTGAGCATTGCCAAATCTCCTAGGGAGTTGTGATCGTCACGTTAACGGTAGCAGTGCCGGAGTAGTAGCCCCGATCAATATGATTCACCATACTGAGACCGTAGCTATGGCTACTGTCGATCTGGACGGTGAGGTGCTGGTCGAAACTCTCGTGATCATTCGTTCCCAGGCAGGAGGGGGCTTTGTAGCCAATGAACTGAATATCCCCGAGCAGAGTCTGATTAAAACTTATCGGATTTTTCTCGTCTGGTGGCACCGTATTGCCTGGGACATCAGTACTATAGTTCGTGAAGTGTTCAACTAGTGTGTGGTCGCCTTGAATAGTCTGGGCTGGTGTTTCTTGATCAACCAGAAAATACCCGACATTCCTGTAGACGCCACACTCGTTTTTCAAAATAACATTACCGTAAATATCCAAAACATTTCCGTTTGAAATCGTCACGAGAGAACCTAAACCGTTGGTGCCGTACCCTGTGTCCCGAATCAGTTTCTTGGGTATTTGGACGTAGAAGTTCACAGACGGCAGTTGCGTGCCACTCGTGGTAGTAACTACTACGCTTTGATTGCCGCCGGCGGCTGTGCTTGAGATAGCAAAGTTCGCGTCGATGCTGGTGTCACCTCTGGAATTGTAGCTGACCGCAATCGCTGTTCCAGCGTCGACTGTCGGGGATGCACCGAAACCGCTGCCGGTTATCATTACATGCTTTACTGTTGTTCCGATGAGGCCTTTGGCCGGTGAGATAGTCGGTGTCACGTTCGCGGGCGCCGAGCTCTGATAGGGTGTCAACAAGATATTGGCGCTTGTTACGAAAGTAGGACAACAGCGTGGTAACGCACCTCAAGATCCCTGTACATCGGCGGGCGGCCCCCTGCGTTCTTTGCGATATCCGGCAAGTTGTACGCCTCTCGGCCCACCGGGTAACATCTACTCATGCCCGTAGAAACGGAAATCCAGGCCCCAACTTCCATTCGCGCGCCGCGAGGCAATGCCATCACTTGCAAAGGATGGCAGCAGGAAGCCGCCATGCGTATGCTCATGAACAACCTTGACGAAGAGGTTGGCGAACGTCCCCGGGACCTGGTGGTTTATGGCGGGACCGGACGCGCCGCGCGCAGTTGGGAAGCTTATCGCGCCATCGTCGCGACCTTGAAGAATCTGGAGAACGACGAAACACTGCTGGTGCAATCGGGCAAGCCTGTCGGCGTATTCAAAACTCACGATTATGCGCCGAGAGTCCTGATCGCGAACTCGAATCTCGTGGGCCATTGGTCCAACTGGGAGAAGTTCAACGAACTGGAACGCGCCGGTCTCATGATGTACGGGCAGATGACTGCAGGTTCGTGGATCTACATCGGATCACAAGGAATTGTGCAGGGAACGTTCGAGACGTTCTCCGCCGCGGGCGAGAAACATTTCGGGGGCGATCTCGCGGGCAAATTAATTGTCAGCGGGGGAATGGGCGGAATGGGCGGAGCTCAGCCGCTCGCAGCAACCATGACCGGCGCGGCATTTCTCGGAATTGACGTCGATCCGGAGCGCATCAAGAAGCGGCTGAAGACCGGCTACTGCGACTTCATGGTTACCACGCTCGATGAAGCCCTGCGCATTCTCAAGAACGCAGTACGCAAGAAGGAAAATATTTCCGTCGGGCTGGTGGGTAACTGCGCTGACGTGATTCCGGAACTGGCCGAACGCGGCGTAGTACCTGACATTCTGACCGACCAGACTTCCGCCCACGATCCACTCAACGGATATGTGCCCAACGGCATGACTTTAGCCGAAGCTGTCGACTTACGAAAAAATGACCCGCAGGCGTATCAGGAAAAGTCGCTCGATGCCATGGCTCGCCACGTGGAAGCTATGTTGCGCCTGCAAAAGATGGGATCTGTCACTTTCGATTACGGAAACAACATCCGCACTTTCGCCTTCCAGCGAGGCGTCAAGAACGCTTACGAGTTCCCTGGTTTTGTGCCCGCGTACATTCGGCCTCTCTTCTGCGAGGGCCGCGGACCGTTTCGCTGGGTCGCGCTGTCAGGAGAACCTTCCGACATTCACCTCACCGATGATCTTGTTCTGGAATTGTTTCCCGAGAATCGCATCCTGCGCCGCTGGATTGACCTGGCGCGAAAGCGCATCAAGTTCCAGGGCTTGCCCGCCCGCATCTGCTGGCTCGGGTACGGCGAGCGCGCCCAGTTCGGGCTTGCCATCAACGCTCTGGTGAAGAAGGGCAAGATCAAGGCGCCGATCGTGATTGGCCGCGATCATCTTGATTGCGGCTCGGTGGCATCTCCGTTTCGCGAGACCGAAAACATGAAAGACGGCTCGGACGCCGTCGCCGATTGGCCGTTGCTCAATGCCCTGCTCAACACCGCTGCCGGCGCGTCGTGGGTGTCGATTCACAACGGCGGCGGCGTCGGCATCGGCTACTCGCAACATGCTGGCCAAGTCACTGTCGCCGATGGCACCGACGAAATGGCAAAACGCATTGAGCGCGTGCTAACCACAGATCCAGGGATGGGAATCATCCGCCATGTAGACGCCGGATATGACGAAGCGAAAATGTTTGCGAAGAAGGCCGGCGTGAAGGTGCCGATGAGTTCTTGAGCAATGAGCGAGTCTAGACATCGGACCGTCTCATTCGGAGGTACTCTCCCGGAAGCGCGATTCTGACATTTTCAATCTGCTTGCCGAAGTACTGACCGAAATGTTGAAGATCTCCTGTCAACAGGTAAGTGACGCGAGCTTCAATGGCAGCAAGAAGAATCGGCATATCTTTTTCGGCCAGAGATATGCCACGCTGAAGCTTCCTTGGGCAGGCCTCAAACAGATGAATCACCTCCGACAACTTGCTCATTCGCTTCCTTTGAACTTCGTCGGCGAGATTGATTCTTGCTTCCTCCAACGCGTACCGAGAACTGCACAGGGCAACGTCTTTGAACTTCCAGAACTGGAGAAGTCCGGAGTCAGCCTTGTATGCTGCTGAGAACAAGACGTTGGCGTCGAGGAATAGCCGGTCCATCTAAACGGGTCGACGATGGGAAATCGTATCTGGATTGAGGCCCAGTTTCCGGACCTCTTTTCGCGCCTTGCGGTAATCGGGTTGGTCGATAGCGTTAGAGAGCAGGAATTCCGCCTTACGCTCGGGAGTGTAGCGTTCGACAGGAATGACCATAGCGGGCCGGATGAGGATTCCATCGGCTTTCTCCTCGGCGATTACGATGCTGCCTTCTTCAATTCCGAACCGTTTACGCAAGCTAGCAGGCACGATGATCGCGCCGCGTTTGCCGACTTTTGCCGACTGCATGACGAGTCCCTCGCCTTTACTGGTGCCTGATTATACGGTATGCCCGACATTCAGGCAAATCTCCTGAAGAACGTGCGGCACAGGTCCGCTGCTAAACTGTTCTAGCGTGCCGTCACCCCGAAGACCAGCCCAAAGTCTCCACTCCGCGCTGCTACTAGCCAACATCCGCCAGCTTGTCACGCTGCGCTGCGGGTCAACAAACATTGGGCCGCGGCGCGGAGTTGAGTTGAAGGAACTCGGCATCATCGAAGGCGGCGCGGTGCTGTGTCTGAATGGCAAGATCGCTGCTGTCGGAACCACAAAGGATGCTCTGCGCGACGCGTGGCTCAAGAAGAATCGCGGCAACGTTACTGAAATCGACTGCGCCGGCCAAGTGGTATTGCCTGGCTTCGTAGATTCGCATACTCATCCCGTATTCGTTGAGCCCCGGCTGGTGGATTTTGAGAAGCGCATAGAGGGCGCTTCTTACGAAGAGATTGCGGCGGCTGGTGGCGGGATTCGGTCCAGCGTGGAGCCTGTTCGCAAGGCATCGAAGGGCGCGCTGGCTGCGAAGGTCGCGGCGGCGCTGGAAGAAATGGCGGCTCATGGCACGACGACCGTCGAGGCTAAATCAGGGTATGGGCTGACGGTGGAATCGGAATTGAAGTCGCTGGAGGCAATTCGAGAGGCCGCATCCCGCTGGCCGGGGACCGTAGTGGCAACGCTGCTCGGAGCCCATGTCGTGCCAAACGAATTTCAGGGCTGCTCACAAAAGTACGTTGAGATCGTCTGTAAGGAAATGATCCCACGGGTGGCGAGGCGGAAGCTTGCCCAATTTGTGGATGCTTTCTGCGACAAAGGAGCATTTACTCCGGAAGAAACTGAACAGGTTTTTGAGGCCGCGGCAAAACATGGATTGCGTGTTCGCGCGCACATGGGCCAACTTTCCGAGTCGGCTCTGTCGCCGTTTTTGCGCTTCAGTCCTGCGTCGTTCGATCATATGGACCACGTGAATGAGAACGACGTACAGCAGATGGCCAAACGCGACACTGTGGCTACGTTGCTGCCCGGAGCAAATTATTTTCTGGGCTTGAAGGAATATCCCAATGCGATTCGGCTGATCGACGCAGGCGTACCCGTTGCCCTGGCGACGGACTACAATCCCGGCACCTCGCCGACCGTAAGTATGCCCATGGCGATGTCGCTGGCGTGCACGCATATGAAGATGTCACCGGCGGAGGCAGTGGCGGCGGCGACAATTAACGGAGCCTGGGCTCTGCGGCTGGCTCAACAAAAAGGCAGCATCGAGCCGGGGAAGGACGCCGATCTCGCGATATTTTCGGTCAAGGACTATCGCGAGGTTCCCTACTGGTTCGGCGCTAATCACTGCGCATTGACGGTTCTCAATGGGATGGTCCCATCCCGACAGTGAACTTTCGCGAGATAATATTCGTATTAAGGCATTATGCGGTGGTGCATTCAGGTTTTGGGCAGTCAGCAAAGTCTCATAGCCAAAGATTCATAGCCAACAAATTCGCAGCAAGCAATCAATCCGATTCGAATCTCCCGAGGAGAAACATGAAGCGCATTTTTGCAGTTATTACCTTTGCTGTGCTGTCATTTTCGCTGGCTGTCGCACAGCGACTGCCAGAGAATGCAAGGCCAGAGAATTACAAACTCACATTTACGCCGGATCTCGACAAGGCTACGTTTGAAGGCGACGAAACTATTGCCATTCGGATGCTGAAGCCGGGTTCCGAGATCACGCTGAACGCGGTCGACATCGATTTCCATGACGTAACCGTCACCAACGGCGGCACGACGCAGAAAGCCAAAGTGACGCCCGAGAAAGAAAAAGAGATGATCGGGTTGAGCGTCGAGAAGCCGCTGGCGGCAGGCCCGGTGACCGTTCACATTACCTACTCCGGCATTCTCAACGACGAAATGCGCGGCTTGTACCTGGGCAAGGACGATCATGGACGGAAGTATGCCGCCTCGCAGTTCGAAGCCACCGATGCGCGGCGCGCCTTCCCTTCGTTCGATGAACCGGATTATAAGGCAACCTTCGACATTACGGCCGTCGCCGACAAGGGCCTGGTCGCGATTTCGAATCAGAAAATTGTGTCCGATACGCCGGGTCCCGGCGACAAACACAGTGTGCGCTTCGCTACTACTGCGAAGATGTCGTCCTATCTGGCGGCGCTTGTCGTGGGCAATTTCGAGTACATCGAAGGCGAAAGCGATGGCATTCCGATTCGCGTCTATAGCACGCCGGGCAAGAAAGTAATGGGAACGTTCGCGCTGGATGTCGCCAGCAACGTTCTGAAATATTACGACCACTACTTCGGGATCAAGTATCCCTATGGAAAGCTCGACCTGATCGGCTTGCCGGACTTTTCGGCAGGAGCGATGGAGAATACGGGGTGCATTACGTTCCGGGAAGTGATTCTTCTCATCGACGAAAAGCAAGGCTCTGTCGGCCTGAAGAAAGAAATTGCCAGCGTCATTGCGCACGAAATGGCGCACCAATGGTTTGGCGACCTGGTAACTATGAAGTGGTGGGATGACATCTGGCTCAACGAGGGCTTCGCGACATGGATGTCGAGCAAGCCGATCGAATCTTGGAAGCCAGAGTGGAATTTTAATCTGGATGATGTCAGCGAAACTGCGGGCACGCTGAACTTGGATTCACTCGCGAACACGCGCCCGATCCACCAGGCGGCGGAGACTCCTGCGGAGATCCAAGAGTTGTTCGACGGAATCGCCTACGGCAAAGCAGCGGCCGTGCTGCGCATGCTGGAGTCTTATCTAGGGGAGGAAACGTTCCGCGCAGGCGTGAATGCTTACTTGCAGCAACATCGGTATGCGAATGCAACGGCCGATGATTTCTGGGACGCGCAGGCGAAAACTTCAAACAAGCCCGTAGACAGGATCATGCCCACATGGGTGAAGCAGGCGGGCGTTCCGATTCTGAATGTGAGGGCGCAATGCTCGGGTAACTCCACGAATGTTACGCTGAGTCAGCAGCGCTATTACTACGACCGGTCCAAGTTCGAAGCAGCCAACGATCAACTCTGGCAAATCCCGCTGTGCTTGCGGGGTTCGGCCAATGGCAAGGAAGCGAAATGCGAACTGATGACCAAAAAGGAAGAAACCCTCACACTGCCGGGATGCTCGACCTGGGTTTTGACCAATGCAGGCGCGACGGGGTACTACAGGACCGCTTTTTCTGCGGATGCGGTTCGGGCGCTGGCCACCGATGCTGAGACTAAGCTGACTCCCGCCCAGCGGATCACTGTGGCGAACGACATCTGGGCCTCGGTGCGAGTCGGTAGGCAACCGGTGGGCGACTATCTGGCCTTCGCGCGAGGTCTGCAGCCGGACCGCAACCGGGCGGTGGTGGAAGATCTGCTGGGAGGGCTTCATTTTATCGGAGAGTACCTGGTAAGCGATGGCGACCGCGATGAATATCGCAACTGGCTCCAGCAATATCTGACTCCAGCGATGAAGGATGTGGGATATGAGCCCAAGCCACGCGAGAGCGACGAACAGAGAACGTTGCGGTCGCGACTGTTCGATGCTTTAGGGTACGATGCGCGCGATCCAGAAACACTGGAGGAAGCGCGTAAAATCGCGGACAAAGCTCTGGCTGATCCAGCGTCGGTCGATACTGAAATGGCCGGAGGAGCGTTCGCGCTCGCGGCCTTGAATGGGGACTCAGCTTTTTACGATCGGGTGATGGCGGCCACGAAGAATCCTAAATCGCCGGAGCTGTACTACACGTACCTCTTTACGTTACCCCGGTTCAACGATCCGAAGTTGTTGCAGCGCACACTGGACTTTGCCATTTCGCCGGAGGTGCGCTCGCAGGATTCGCTGCGGGTGATCACTACCGTCATGAGAAATCCGGCCGGGCGAGACCTGGCTTGGGATTTCGTTCGGTCGCACTGGGATGCAATCGCCAAGGCTGGAGGTCCGTTTGCCAGCGCCGCAGTGGTGGGCGCGACCAGCGTTTTCTGCGATACAGGGATGCGCGATCAGGTGACGGAATTCTTTTCCACGCACCAGGTTGCGGCTGCGGAGCGTACCTACAAACAGTCCATTGAGCGTATTAATAACTGCGTCGATTTCAAATCGCAGCAACAGCCTCAGTTGGCGTCGTGGCTGGGACAGCATGGAACCGCTGGGGGAAGCAGATAGCGTCAGGGGAACCGCAGGTCCCTCGACTGCGCAGATCTTTCGCTTCGTGAATGATCCTGCTCAGCTCGGGGATGACGGAGTTGCCCGGGATGGCACAATCTTCCCGGGCATTTTTTCGTCTTGTTGTTTTCATATCAGGGCATGACTGGAAGGATTAAATGCGAGGGCAGATCGAGAGAGCAATAGATGCGCTGCGTCGCGGGCTCGAAGTCTGATAGGGCGGCCTGATAGATGCTGGGAACGAACCTCTGCGGATTGCGGTCGATCACTGGAAACCATGTCGATTGAACTTGCACCATGATGCGATGGCCCTTCAGAAACACGTGATCGTGATCGCGCAGAGGGATGTTCCACTCCGTCGGCTTGTTCGGCGTCAAGGGAGACGGCTTCTCATAGCTGGTAAGGTAGCGGCCTCGCCTCACTTCCATTGCCACAGGTAGTTCGTAGCCGTTTAGAGATTGGGCGTACTGCCCCGGCTTCGGGCCGTCCTCGGGAGACCATGCATTCTTCTGCGCGTCTTGTGGATATACGTCGATCAACTTCACGATGAAATCGCTGTCGGTGCCGGAAGTGGAGGCGAAGAGATTCGCCGCCAGCGGGCCGGTGACGGTGAGATCGTGATCGAGTGGTTCGCTGAGGTATGAGAGAACATCCGGACGATGATCGACAAAGCGCTGGTCGGCAACTTCCCAAGTGCGCCAGTCGCCGGCAGGATACGTGGGCGAGATGGGACGCTGGCGGTAGGGCACGGGATTCGCAGGATCGGAAACGTACTCGCGGTAAGCCTGACTTCTCTTTGCAGCGTCCGGCGCAGTGAACGATAGAGTTCCATTCGCGTGCAGATACAGTTTTGTAGGCTTGGCTTCTTTCGGAGGCCAGGTGGTGTAGGTGCGCCAGGTGTTCGATCCACTCTGGAACGTGCTGGCCTGCCATTTCGGCTTCTCGCCCTGGGCGTGCAGATAGTAGCGAAAAAACGGGGCCTCGATGTTTTCGCGAAATTCGCGCGCGGTTTCGTGGCCGGCAAAGGGAATGATGCCAATAGTGTCGCCCTTGGGGCTTTGCCATTCGCCGTGATACCAAGGGCCCGCGACGATGAAATTCGTGTGCTGCGGATCGTTCTCTTCGGCATGGCGAAAAATCTGCCATGGTCCCCAAGGATCTTCCTGATCCCAGAATCCCGCGACATTCAGGTTGGGGACGGTGGAGGCGTGAAGCTGGCTGACCCAGGCTTCTTTCTTCCAGAACTCGTCGTAGTCGGGGTGTTCAATGGTTGAGTTCCAGTAAGGAATGGAGCCGTGAAGATACTTCGCGTTGATGTTCGAGAGCGGACCGAGGTCGAGATACCACTCGTACGTATCGTAGGTTTCAAAATCGAAGTGCGTATTCTTATTTTTGTCCGACTGCTCCATGACCGCGTATTCGAAGTCATAACTCTCGCGCAGAGCGCCGTAGCGGTGATCGTCATCATTCATCCATTGATCGACCGGCGAGGCTTGCTCGCTGATGGCTGCGAGCGCTGGATGCGGATGGAGCAGCGTCAGCGCGGTCGTCAATCCATCGTAGGAGACGCCGAACATTCCAACCTTGCCGTTGTTGTTAGGGACGTTTTTCAGGAGCCAATCGATCGAGTCGTAGGCATCGGTGGTCTCGTTGGTGGCCTTGGGATCATTTAAATCTACCCAGGAAGACAGATTGAAGACGCCCTCCGACTTGAAGCGGCCGCGCAGATTCTGAATGACGAAGATGTAGCCGTCCTGCGCGAATTCCTTGAGAGAGGAAGGCATCTGCTCGGGCGCTTTCTCGGGAACGCCGTAGGGTGTGCGGCGAAAGAGAATCGGCAAGGGGCCTTGAGCGTCGGCACCAGTTTGGTTAAGAGGAGTGAGGATGGCGGTCTGCAGACGAACTCCATCGCGCACCGGGATCATGACTTCCTGGAGCTTGAACAGCGGCTTGGCAGCGGGTTGCTGCGGAGTTTGTTGCGCGGCAGCAGAGGTCGTGACCAACAACGGCAGAATTAAATGAAGAATATAAGAGCGCACCCGTTTTCCTCCATGAGCGTTATCGATATGAAGCAGGAGCGAAGTATATCAATCTGCGAATTCTTCAGAACAGCCGTCCGACCGAAAAATTCACCCGGCTTTGGCCGGTGGGACTGACGCTGCCCGCCAGCGCGATTGGACCGACAATGGTGTCTGCGATTACTCCGACGTTGAATGTGCCACGCACGGCAATTGGTCCGGGATCGCTAGCTATGGTGCCGAAGGCGGTGCCCGCCTCGTACCATCCGCCCCAATAGATTTTTCCGCCCACTAATTCCGGCAGGCGGTAGAGTTCGCGGTGGAATCCGAATGACGCGTAGGCATAATGGTTTCCCACAAACTCATAGGGAAGATATGCGCCCAATCGAAAAGGTCCGCCGAGCGAAAACACCTGAAATTGTCCAGCGGAACCGCGGAAGGTAGTACCGCCCGAAATATCGAAAAAGAGCGAAGTCTTGGGTCCCACCGGTACGACATTTGAAGTCTGTACCTCGAGTTGGGCAATGGGATGCGCCAGTCCGGGACTTTGCAACACGCGCGAGGCGGTGACCGCCACACGCGTTCCGGCGCTCGGGACCGCCGGACTGTCTTGTCCGTCCCAGACGTAACGCGCGCGAAATTCGCCAGTGCTACCACCGATGATGGGGAGGCCCGCATCGCCAATCAGCGGACTTAGCTTTCCGTCGAAAATTTCGTACCCGAAGCGGAATTCGCTGCGGCGTCCGGAGTCGTAACCAATGTCGAGCCCGCCGCCGGCCCGCTCATCGCCGAAGACGGCGACGCGAGTA
>Ga0185299_10007062_pt1 | contig 11678 bp, 10 predicted proteins | sample PaiPotPPA55metaG_FD_128002 | JGI IMG/M metagenome (GOLD analysis project Ga0185299, IMG submission 128002) | Iron sulfur acid spring bacterial and archeal communities from Banff, Canada, to study Microbial Dark Matter (Phase II) - Paint Pots PPA... ...
AACTCCGGGTCGTACCCGCGCCGCCGGAACTCCGTCGCCATGATCCCTTCGACCTGGGTGGCGATGTCGCTGATCAGCGAGGCGAAGTTGCCGGTCGACGCGGCCACCGGCGAGTCGCGCACCAGGATGCGGAAGCCGTCGCTGTAGTTCTCCACGTAGTCCAGCAGGGCGAACGCCGCCTGCTCGAGCAGCTCGCGCGGGTGCCCGCCGGTCAGTGCCGAGGTCACCATGTCCAGCAGCGTGCGCATCTCCCGGTCGACCACGACGGCGTAGAGCCCCTCCTTGCCGCCGAAGTGCTCGTAGACCACCGGCTTGGACACGCCCGCCCTGGCCGCGATCTCCTCCACGCTGGTCGCGTCGAAGCCGCGGTCCGCGAAGAGCGAGCGGCCGATCTCCAGCAGTTGCTCGCGACGCTCCTTCCCGGTCATCCGGGTGCGCGGCGGGCTGTTCGGTGCGGAGGTCACCGCCTCATTATGGCCGCCGGCCGCGCCCGCCGGGACGCCGAGCCGCGAGCGCCGCGCCCCCGCCGCCGCACGCCCGCCCCTGAGAACCGCCTCGTCCGCGGTCATCCGCACCCCCGTGCTCACGTCGCTCTCCTCGTCCCAGTCACCTGTTCGCGGCGGCCCCGTAGCCCGCCGTCGCCCCTCGCCACACTCACTCGGCCGCCGCGCCGGCCGCCGTGGCCGCCACAGTTTCCGCCTGCGCATCCACCGCTCGGCGCAACGGCTCCGCCAGTTCCACCGGGAGGACGCTCTCCACCCGCACTCGGCTGCATCCGACCCAGCTCGCGGCCTCCCACAGCGCCCGGGCCATCGGCTCCACCGCCCGCGGCGTCTCCAGCGAGACTTGACGCGCTATCAGCACGTCACCCAGCTTCCGGTCCGCCTCCCGCGCGGGATCGGCCCGGCCAAGCAACTCCCCAGCGTGCAGCAATGGCATCGCATAGTAACCGTGCACCCGTTTGGCCTTCGGCACGTACGCCTCGAGCCGGTGGCTGAGCCCGAACATGCGCTCCGTGCGCGCCCGCTCCCAGACGAGCGAGTCGAACGGCGACAGCAACGTCGTGCGGTGCCGCCCGCGCCCGCCGGCCTCGAGGAACTCCAGCGCCTCCGGCGCGGCCCACGCCGCCTGCCCCCAACCCTCGACCTCCACGGGTACGAGCCCGGCCTCCGCCGCCAGGTCCGCGAAGTGGGCGATGTTCTTCAGCCGGTAATAGTCATTCAAGTCCGACTTCGTACCCACGCCGAGCGCCCGGCCGGCCCGCGACAGCAGTTCGACCTTGCACTGGTGGTCGGTCAGCTCGTCGTGCAGCGCCTCCGACGGCAGCGCCCGCTCGGGCAGGTCGTACACCCGTCGCCATCCGCGACGCTCCACGCACACCACGTGACCACAGGCCAGCAGATACTCCACCGCCTGCTTCACGTCCGACCAGTCCCACCAGCCCGGAGTCTTGCGAGCCCCGCCGAGTTCAGTCGTCGTCAGCGGCCCGTCGACGGCGAGCCGTTCCAAAACGCCGCGCACTGAAACATGGTCCGGGGCCATCCCCCACATATCGTTACGGCTTCGATATGATCGCCGACGGAAGGCGAAGAGCGGCCAGTCCTCGACGGGCAGGACGCAGGCCGCGTGGGCCCAGTACTCGAAGGCGCGTGCTGCTCCCGGCCCCTTCGGCTCCCAGAAAGCCCGGTGCACGGCAGGCCTGCCGACCGCCCCGAGCCGCGCGAAGGGAACCAGTTCCTGGGAACGGGCCAGTACGGAGATGGTGTCGAGCTGGATCGCCCCGAGACGGCGCAGCAGTCCCGGCACGGTGCGCCCGGGCAGCGCCCCGAGGAGGCCCTGAGCTCGCAGGGCGGCGCGTCGGGCCTCGGCCGCCGTCAGTGTGGTACCCATAGCCCCCGACGATAACGAGGCCCTCCGACAACTCTGGCAGACTGTCAAGAATCCGGACCATGCACGGGTGTCCTGTCACCCTTGCGTTGCTCGTATAATGCTGTCGTAACTAGAAGCTGCTAAGCGAGATTTTCGTAACACCGAGGTGTCCAGCGGGCGCCTCTTCCGAGACCGTCTGCCCCAACGCCGTGGCTGTGCGTCGAGGATCGCCATGCAAGGCCACAGCCGCTCGATGCCGAGCGACCGACACATGCAGTAGGACGCGTCGAAGGAATCGAGTGAGCGAGCCCCCTATGACCAATATCGCAGAACACGCCCCTGCCCCGGTGTCCCCCGCCAACATCCCGCCGCGCATCCTCGTCATCGGCGGCGGCTACGTGGGGTTGTACACGGCGCGGCGGATCCTGAAGAACCTCAAGCGCGGCGAGGCGATCGTCACGGTCGTCGACCCCCGCTCCTACATGACCTACCAGCCGTTCCTGCCCGAGGCCGCGGCCGGCTCGATCGCCCCGCGCAACATCGTCGCCCCGCTGCGCCGGGTGATCAAGGGCCCGAACGCCGAGGTCGTCACGGGCAAGGTCGTCGAGATCGACCACTCCCGCCGCACCGCCCGGATCGAGCCCATCGCGGGCGAGCCCTACGAGCTGGGCTTCGACCAGCTGGTGGTGGCCGTCGGCTCCGTGCCGCGCACGCTGCCGATCCCGGGTCTGGCGGAGAACGGCATCGGCTTCAAGCAGGTCGAGGAGGCCATCAGCCTCCGCAACCACATCATCGGCCAGATCGACCTGGCCGACTCCATCAAGGACGAGGCGCTGCGTCGCAAGGCGCTGACGTTCGTCTTCGTCGGCGGCGGCTTCGCGGGTGTCGAGGCCATCGCCGAGATGGAGGACATGGCCCGCGACGTGTGCAAGTGGTACAACAACGTCGAGCCAGAGGACCTGCGCTTCCTGCTGGTCGAGGCCGCCGACCGGATCCTGCCCGAGGTCGGCCCCGAGCTCGGCGTGTGGACGGCCGAGGAGCTGCGCAAGCGCGGCATCCAGGTCAAGATGAAGACCTTCCTGAACTCCTGCGTCGACAAGCACGTGGTGCTCTCCGACGGCACCGAGGTCGACGCGTCCACCATCGTGTGGACCGCGGGCGTGAAGCCGAACCCGGTCGTCGAGAACCTCGGCATCCCGCTCGGCCCGAAGGGCCACGTGGACACCCAGGCCAACCTCCGCGTCGTCGGCACGGACTACGTCTGGGCCGCCGGCGACTGCGCCCAGGTCCCGGACCTGTCCAAGGGCGCGGGCAACTGGTGCTCCCCGTCCGCCCAGCACGCGGTGCGCCAGGCGAAGGTGCTGGCCCTCAACATCGTCGCGGCCCTGCGCGGCAAGCCGGTGAAGGACTACGTGCACAAGCACGTCGGTTCGGTCGCGGGCCTCGGCATCGGCAAGGGCGTCGCCAACGTGTACGGCACGAAGCTGCGCGGCTGGCCGGCCTGGTTCATGCACCGCGCCTACCACGTCAGCCGGGTCCCCACCTTCAACCGCAAGGTCCGGGTGTGCATGGACTGGATCCTCGCGGGCTTCTTCCGCCGCGAGGCCGTCTCGCTGACCGCCTTCGAGAGCCCGCGCTTCGAGTTCACCGAGGTCGCCGTTCCTGCTCCCGCCCCGGCGATCGAGGCTCCGGCGGGTGCTGTCGCCGCCGGTACCGGCACCGAGGCGCCGATGGAGAAGGTCGCGGCCTGACCTGAAGGCCGCTCCTTGAGGCTTGGCCCTCGTGGGTTCCGAATCCCGGTTCCCGCGAGGGCCGTAGTGTTTTTCCGTGCCTGCTCGGCCCGAGCTCAGATCGCCGGAACCGCCCGCTTGAGATCCGCGTAATCACTCACGTGACGCAGCGGGAAGAAGAGCTCGACGAGGTCGTGGTGCCAGCGGACGATTCACCTGGGGCGGAGCCGCTTGAGCCGCCTCGTAGCCCGCATCCTTCACCCATTCAGCCTCCGGACCCGCGTAGGCCGACGCCGCTCCTTCCAACTCCTCTCCGTCGCCACGATCCTGCTGTTCGTTCCGATCATCTTCGTGCGCTCACAAGGCGACCAGTACGTGTACTCGGCCGCAGACGTCCCCGCAGAACCGGTCGGCATCGTCTTCGGCGCGGGAGTCCAAGGCGACCAGCCCAGCTCGTACCTGCAGGGCAGGCTCGACCTGGCCCTGAAGCTCTGGCATGCGGGCAAGTTCAAGGTCTTCCTCGTGACCGGCGACAACTCGACGCCGATGTACAACGAGCCCAAGGCGATGCGCGACTACCTGATGTCGAAGGGCGTACCCGAGGACCTGATCGTCCTCGACTACGCGGGTTTCGACACGTGGCAGAGCTGCGATAGGGCCAAGCAGATCTTCGGCGTGAGCAAGGCGATCCTCGTCAGCCAGAGCTTCCACATCCCCCGCGCCATCTATCTGTGCCGCGCGGCCGGCATCGAGGCATACGGTGTCGGCGACCCGAACGGCCTCCAGGAGGGCCCTTCGACGGAGTGGATCAGGGACAACCTGCGCGAGGTCGCGGCGGCGTTCAACGCGGTTTATCAGGCCACGCTCAAGCCCGACCCGATGTTCCTCGGGCCCAAGGACGACGATGTAGCCCAGGCGCTGGCCGCCAACTCTGGCCGCTAGGGGCGCCGTAACCCCAGGGTGCTCCCGACGATCATCGTGATGGCGACCACTCCCAAGGCGATCCCGATCCCGACGTGGCGCACGTACTGCGTGTCCGGGCAGGCCGCCACCAGTTGGCCGTCCTTGTTGAACTTCATCGCCATGCAATGAAGGCCGGGGACCGGCTCGGCGATGTGGACGAGCGAGATCACCACTGCGCCGAGGAACAGGAAGATCCCCACTCCGAGGAGGAGCACGCGGAAAAGCATCTCGATCCCTCGATCCCGAAAGCCCCAGTCCGGATACGCCACTCTGACGCGCCGCACCGGTTCGGGGTTCCTCGACGCCTGAAGACGTCTGGCGGATACGCCTATGCCGCGTGTGCCGGGTGAGTAAGGTTCGTGGCCATGGATCTGCTGCCATGGGCTCGCGCCCTCGTCGAGGAACTTCTTGCCCGACCGCTGCCGCGCCGCTGGGCGCACAGCCAGGGTGTCGGCCACCTAGCCGAATTGCTCGCGGACGTCCTCGGCGATGACGCGGAACTCCTGGCGGCTGCGGCGTGGCTGCACGACATCGGGTACGCGCCCGATCTCGTCAAGACGGGAATGCATCAGCTAGACGGCGCACGCTATCTGCGCGATGTCGCAGGGGCCGATCCGCGCATCTGCTCACTGGTCGCCCACCACACATGCGCGTGCATCGAGGCCAGGAACCGCGGCTTGCACGCAGAGCTCGAGGCGGAGTTTCCACCAATCAGTGGCCTGTTCGCGGATGCGCTGACCTACTGCGACATGTCGACGACGCCGGACGGTGAACTCACGGACGCGAAGGACCGTCTCGCCGAAATCTTGGAGCGCTACGGAGACGGAACGTTCGTCTTCGACACCATGACCGAAGCGACCCCGCTCATCTTCGAGGCTGTGGGTCGCATCTCAGCGCTCATCGGCGCTCGGCAATAGCGCGCTGAGATCAGCGGGCGTGGCGGCGGACCGCTTCGAGGAGCCGGTCGATGTCGTCGGTGCTGTGGGAGAAGGCGGTGACGAAGCGGACCATCCCCGGTTCCCAGCGGTTGTGGTAGAAGGGGCGGCAGCGAGGACATGATCGCGCCGGTGGCCGGCGGCATGGTGAGTCCGATGCCCACGCCGAGCAGCGCGAGACCGGCGGGCAGCGCGTACTGGCCGGCGGCCAGCGGCGAGTAGCCGCGCACGAGTTGGAGGTACTGGGTGAAGACGAAGCACATGCCGAACAGGGCGAGGTAGGCGGCCGCGATCGAGAGGCAGCCCAGGCTGAAACGCCGTTCGGCGAAGAAGCCGATGTCGAGCATCGGGTGCGTGTGGTGTCGCTCCCAGGCGACGGACTCGACCAGGCCGGCGATACCGATCACGAAGGCGACCAGGATCGGCGCCGCGGCCCACCCGTCCGTCCGGGGCCTGGATGAACCCGTAAAGCAGCCCGGTCACGCCTACGACCGAGAGCGCGGCCACCGCGGCCATGCCGAGGAAGATCGCTCCCCACCAAAAGCTCTCGAGCATCGCACCCGACCAGGTAATGGACACCGCGACCGACCCGCCCGCGACCGAGGCCCAGATCGTGATCGCCTTGGGCCGCTCGGCCGGCGGGAAGACGGTGGCGAGGATGGACAGCGTGCCGGGCATGACCAGGGCGGCGCCGATTCCCATGACCGCACGCGCCGCGATCAGCGGACCGACGCCTCCACCTGTCCGTGCCGACCACGAGCCGCACTCTCGGCCGCATCCGCCAAGCCTTCGGCGACCCGATTCTCGTGCGCGCGGGCCGCGGCCTGGCTCCCACTCCGCGTGCCCTGGCCATCCAGCAGCGCCTGCACCACCTGATCGAGGAGGCGCACGCGCTCGTCGAGATCGGCCGCGGCCTCGATCTCGCGTCTCTGCAGCACACCTTCACCATCCGCGCCAATGACGCGGCGATCAGCTACCTCACCGCGCAACTCGCCACCCGGATCCGAGCCGTCGCGCCCGGGGTCATCCTGCGATTCGTACCCGAGGGCGACGAGGACCTCGCACCTCTGCGCGACGGACTCATCGACCTCGACGTGGGCGTCATCGAGGATTTCGGCCCCGAAGTGCGCGTCCAGCCACTCAGCCGGGAACGCATGGTCGGCATGGTCGCCCCGGGCCACCGCTTGGCCTCCGGATCCGTCACGCCGAGCCGTATCGCAGCCGTCGAACACATCACCGTGTCACGACGAGGCCGCCCCCCGTGGCCCATTGGACGAGATCTTCGACCGGCACGGCCTCACCCGCGACGTCGTCGCCGTGGTGCCCACCTCTACGAGATCCCCGCCGAACTCCCGGAGGCGCATCAGCCCCAGGCCTGGCACGTACGACAGGACCTCGATCCCGCCCACCAGTGGCTCCGAAACCACGTCGCCGCCATCTTTCGCACGCAGGAGACTTCGGCACTTCATCAGACAAATCTCGCCAGGAACCCTTGACGTCTCCCATGGTCTAGTCCATTTTTATGAAGCATCCGCGCAACCCACAGCGCGGCCCGGCTCCATCTCCCTGTCTGAGGAGATAACCCATGAACGACAGCCCGCAGGTTACCCGTCGTCGCTTGCTCCGCAACGCAGGGCTCGCCGTCGCAGTCGCCGGCACGTCCTCGGCGGTAGTGCGTGCCGGAATGGCCACCCCCGCAGCCGCGGCCACCGGTGCCAAGGCCGCCGCCAAAGCCACGAAGTCCGGACCGATCACGACCGCCTACGTCGAGGTCAACAACGACAGCATCACCAACGTCGGCAAGTATGTGCTGGCCTCGAACGGAGCCAACGTATTCGACATCGCCATCATCTTCGCCGCGAACATCAACTACAACGGAACCAGCGCCGAACTGTACTTCAACCCGCAGGTGCAGGCGGTCCTCGACAACGCCGCGACGCAGATCGCGCCGCTCCAAGCCCAAGGAATCAAGGTCCTGCTTTCCGTCCTCGGCAACCACCAGGGCGCCGGGTTCGCCAACTTCCCCGACCAGCCGAGCGCGACCGCGTTCGCGACGCAACTGTCCAACGCCGTGTCCACCTACGGCCTCGACGGCATCGACTTCGACGATGAGTACGCCGACTACGGCACAAACGGCACGGCACAGCCGAACGCATGGTCGTTCCCCTACCTCGTCCAGGCGTTGCGCAACGACCTGCCGGGCAAAATCATCTCCCTGTATTTCATCGGGCCTTCCTCGACAACGTTGTCCTACAACGGAATCGTCGTCGGCGACCTGCTCAACTACAGCTGGAACCCGTACTACGGCACGTGGGGCGTGCCTGCCGTGCCCGACATGACGCAGGCGCAGTTGGCCCCCGCGGCGATCGACATCCAGAACACCTCGGCGTCGACCGCAACCAGCCTGGCGCAGCAGACGGTGAGCGACGGCTATGGCGTCTTCAACACCTACAACCTGCCCGACACGGACGCCAGCCAGTTCATCTCGTCGTTCACCCAGCCGCTGTACGGAAGTGACGCCGTCTACGTCGACGGCACGAGCGCGGCGGCGACGTACAACAACACGGGCATCGTGAGCGACGGCTCGTCCGGCGCCAACTTCGACGGCGACGGCTTCGCCTACTCGGCGCAGGCCCTCTCGGCGGCCGGCGTCAGCCCGGGTTCCCAGCTCACCGCATCGGGAACGACGTTCACCTGGCCCAACGTGTCCGCCGGCTCAGCAGACAACTACCAGGCCAACGGCCAGACGGTCGCCGTGTCGGGATCCGGCAGCATCGCATTCCTCGGTGCCGCCACCAACGGGCCCTCGACCGGTACCGCGACGGTGAACTTCACCGACGGCACGAGCCAGAGCGTGACGCTGTCGTTCTCGGACTGGACGCTCAACGGCGGTTCCGCCTCAGTGCAGGCCGGCAACACGGTGGCCATCACCACGTCCTACCGGGACACCACCTCCGGCGGTCAGGACTCCGTCACCACCAACGTGTTCGCCACCAGTCCCACCTCCCTGCCCTCCGGCAAGACGGTCACCAGCGTCACCCTGCCGACCAGCGCAGACCAAGGCGAACTGCACGTCTTCGCAATCGCCGCCTGAGCCCCGTCAGCGATGGGTGCAGCGACGTGACAACTTCATCGCGTCGCTGCACCGTGAGACCTCACATCGTGGGCTCGGACAACTCCCGGGCCACTTGAAGCAGGGCCTTGGCGGGTGCGCTCACGGCATGTCCCGCGGGCACGGCCAGCGAGAGCGCGATGCTGGGCGCGTCGGGACCGAGTGGAACCCCCCGGATCTCGTCCTCGGGATTGATGAACGACATCGGGCCGATGGCTACTCCGAGGCCGTGTTTGACGAGGGAGGCCAGGCCGGCCGCGTCGCCGATCTCGTAGGCGATCTTGCGGGTGAGTCCGGCGCGGGCGAAGGCCGCGTCGGTAGCCAGGCGACTGCCCCAGGTGGTCGGGGTCTCGATGAACTGCTGGTCCGCCAACTCCACCAGCTCCACCTGGTCGCGTTCGGCCAGCGGGTGGTCGGCACGGCACAGCAGCTGCATTTTCTCCGACGTCAAGACGTGCAGGTCGAGTCCGGCCGTGGCTTCGGGCGAGAGGGTCACGAAGGCGACGTCGAGGCGTCTTTTGCGGAGGTCCTCCGCGTGTTTGACGCTGCCGGCGGCTTGTATGGACACGGTCACGCCGGGATGTTCGGCGCGGAATTTCGCGATGAGCAGGGCCGGCTGGACGACGACGTGCCGGGGAGTCTGGATCACGCCGAGTCGGACCTCGCCGCGCAGTCCGCCGCGCAACTGCTCGAGCACATGCCGGGCCTCCTGCGCGGCGGCGAGCGTCCGCCTGGCCTCGGGCAGGAACAGCTGACCTGCTTGGGTCAGATTCACGTGGTGGGTCGTGCGTTCGAACAGTTCCACCCCCAGTTGCCGTTCCAACTTCCGCACCGCGGCCGAGACCGCCGACTGCACCATGCTCAGCCTGGCCGCCGCGCGGGTGAAGCTGGCCTCATCCGCGACGACGACGAACGCCCTGATCTGTCGTAGCTCCATCGTCCGCCTTTCATCGCGATCCGCGATAAGCGGTAGCGATTGTATTCGCTTCCGATGTCGGCCGACCTGCCTGATCATGGTGCGGGGGATGGTCAGGGAGCCCGGCCTGACGCAATGGCCGGGGGTATCGCACAGGAAGAGGCTCTTTTCATGACGCGAGTCGTTATCGCTGCGTCGCCGATATACGGGCATTTCGCGCCAATGCGCGCGATCGCCGCCGATCTGGTGCGGCGCGGTCATCAGGTCACCGTGACCACGGGTTCGAATTATCGCGAGGCGGTGGAGGCGGTCGGCGCTCAGTTCGCGCCGCTACTGGGTGCGGCCGACTTCGACGGCGACGACGTACCGGCCCTGTTCCCGGAGATTCTCTCGGTTGCGCCGGGGCCGGAGTTCCTAGCTTTCGGGCTGCGGCATCTGTTCATTGATCCGGTGTCGGATCAGCACCGTACCTTGCAGGAGCTGCTCGCGGCGGCCGATGGGGAGCCGGTGGTGCTGTTGCACGAGACGGGTTTCCTGGGAGCATGGCCGGTGCTGCTCGGGGCGGCGGGGTCACGGCCGGCCGCAGTGATCGGGCTCGGGGTGGTGCCGTTGACGATCAGCAGCCAGGACACCGCACCGTTCGGACTCGGTCTCGCGCCGGACAGCTCGCCGGAGGGCAGGGAGCGTAATCAGGCGGCGAACACGATGGTGCAGGAGACGCTGTTCGGTTCGACGCAGGAGCACCTGGTGAAGGTGCTCGCTAGCTGCGGGGCGACGGAGCAGGCGCCATTCATCATGGACGGAATGTCGCGCCTGCCGGACCGTTTCCTGCAGCTGTCGATCGCGCAGCTGGACTATCCGCGAGGCGACCTGCCGGACTCGATCCGCTACGTCGGCGCGTTGCCCGCCGGATCGGGCCAGAAGTCGGAGCTTCCGAAGTGGTGGGATGAGGTTGAGTCGGCGCCCCGCGTGGTCGTGGTATCTCAGGGCACTGCGGCAAACGTCGATTTCGCCGAGCTGGTCCAGCCGACGCTAGATGCCCTGGCCGACCTGGACGTGCTGGTGATCGCAACGCTGGGCCGCGACGCCGAACTGGAGCGGGTGCCGCCGAACGCCCGAGTGGCCGAGTTCATCCCCTTCGACGATCTGCTGCCGCACACCGACGTCCTGGTGAGCAACGGCGGATTCGGCGGCGTGCAGCTGGCCCTCAGCCACGGCGTGCCGATGGTCCTGGCCGGCCAGACGGAGGACAAGACCGAGGTAACCGCACGTGCCGCGTGGGCGGGTGCCGCGATCAATCTCGCCACCCAGCGCCCGAACGCGCAGGACGTGCGCGCGGCGGTCGAGAAGGTGCTGGCCGAGGCGGCCTATCAAGAGCGCGCCGCAGAGCTGGCGGCAGAGTACGCCCGACACGACGCGCTGACCGCGATCCACGAGACGGTGGTCGAACTCGGCCAGTAGGCGGATTGACCCGACGTAAGCATCAGCAGCTTTGAGCCTGGGTCCACTCACTCTTTGCCCGACACCCGCGCAAATGGACCGAGACCACAAGGCAGTCGCGCACTTGGGGCGCGACTGCCAGGATGCGTTTCTCTAGCAGCGCGTGATGCAAGTGGTGGCCCGCGTCGAGTTCGACCGGGTTATAGGGTCCGAATTCGGGCTCTGATTCCGCAGCCTGCCACACGGCTGGCTGTGAACCAAGATGCATACGGCTTCATGCATCACCTATTTCAGCTGTGGGGAACGGTCCGGGGGCTGGCGCCGAGGGCGAAGTCGTAGTGCCCCATCCCGTTTCTGGCCAGGCCCATCTCGACCAGGCTCACTCCTTCCAGCCAGTGCGCCATGTCCAGGCTGCCGACGTCCAGCGGTCGCAGTCCGAGGCTCTCGACGAACGCCGCCACGCTGGCCTTGGCCTGCGCGTCGTCGCCGGCGATGAATACGTCGAGCGGCCGGACCTCGGCGAGGACGTGGCGGAAGAGCGTGTTGAACGCCTTTACCACGCTGGCGCCGGCCGGGGCCGCTGTGGTGGCTTCCTGCGCGATCGAGATGCCGTCGCGGGTGGCCAGGCCGTCGGCCGTGGCATTGAACGGGTTGCTGATGTCGATGATGACTTTGCCCGCAAGGGCGTCTCCGTATTCGGCGACGATCGGAAC
>Ga0185299_10007064_pt1 | contig 11677 bp, 15 predicted proteins | sample PaiPotPPA55metaG_FD_128002 | JGI IMG/M metagenome (GOLD analysis project Ga0185299, IMG submission 128002) | Iron sulfur acid spring bacterial and archeal communities from Banff, Canada, to study Microbial Dark Matter (Phase II) - Paint Pots PPA... ...
TGCTTCCGCGATGCGCCGGGCTTCGACCGGATCGGTCAGGCTCAAAAGCCTGGCGCCAAGCGCGGCATCGCCGATCCGTCCCCCGGCATTGATGCGCGGACCGATCAGAAAACCAAGATGATATGGCGTTGGCGGTCCCGCGAGCCCGGCAATGTCGCACAAAATTCTGAGACCGGGACGCCCCCGCGCGCGCATCAAGGCGAGCCCCTTGGCGACGAAGGCGCGGTTTAGCCCGGTCAATGGCGCGACGTCAGCGACGGTCGCAAGCGCCACCAGATCGAGCCCAGCGAGAAGGTCGGGCACCGGCCGGGAGGCCGAAAAAAAGCCGCGTTCGCGCAGACCGCGTTGCACCGCGACGAGCGTCATGAAAGCGACGCCCGCGGCACAAAGATATCCGAGGCCGGAAAGATCGTCCTGCCGGTTTGGATTGACGACAATCGCGTCGGGCAAAACTTCCGGTGCTTGATGATGATCGAGCACGATTGGGTCGAGGCCGAGCCATGCCGCCTCAGTGAGCGGCGCATGGCTCATCGTCCCGCAATCCACCGTGACCAAAAGCTTCGCGCCGTCGCGCGCAAGGTTCCTAATTGCCTCCACATTAGGGCCGTAGCCTTCGAAAATACGGTCGGGGATATGGATCAGGCACGGCGTGCCGCAAGCCTGGAAATAATCATGAAGTAGCGCCGAGGCGGCGGCGCCATCGACATCATAGTCGCCAAAAACCGCGACCGTTTCGCCGCGCTCGATCGCCCCGGCGATTCGTTTTGCCGCCGCCTCCATGTCCTTCAGGCAATAGGGGTCGGGTAGAAGATTTTGCAGCGTTGGGTCGAGATAATCTTGCGCGTTGCCCGGCGTGATGCCCCGCCCGGCGAGAACGCGGGACAAAAGATCGCCGGTTCCATGAACTTGCGCGATGGCGAGCGCCCGTGCCTCCCCCCCGGAGTCGAGCCTGCCACGCCACGGGCGCCCAAGCACGGAACGTTCGACCCCGAGAAACGCGCGGGCGGCGGAAAGCGATTCGTTCATGCCGAATGGTAGCCGGAGGTTTCGCGGATCGCGAGCGTGGCTTGCGTCAAGTACACAGGGAAAGGGCGACTGCCTCGGCGAACGCGGCCGGGGTAGGTTGAGCCGCGAAAACCCGCGTGACGGGTGAACGTCACGCATGGGCGCGCGATGCCGGTTACGTCCTGTTGCGGCTGCCGCTTGAAGTCGGCGAACTCTTTACCGAATGGCTGCGCGCGCATTTTCCAGGCAAGCTCAAGCACGTGCAGTCGTTGATGCGCGCGCGCAAGGGCAAGCTCTACAATGATGCGCGGATGACCGGGTCTGGCCCCTATGCTGATTGGACGCAGGTTCGACGCGGCGGCTGTAAGACTTGGACTTGGGCGAAACCGTGTGCCGTTGCGTTGCGATTTATTCCGGCCTCCGGAGCGCTTGGGCGAACAATTGCGCTTGTTTTAAGAGGAAGCGCCAGCGGCGTTTTGAGGTAGTGTCTCAGTTTGAATTTAAGTTAGACAAACCCTGCTATGAAATACTATGGCGTTTTTAAGTGATTGATCGCGCAAGATTTTTCTTGCTTGAGTGTCCCGCCTTGTTTATGTCCATACCATCAAAGCAGGGTTTTGAACCGGGCATGAAACACGGGACAAGATGGCTATGAATGAATTGGCGCGGACACCGCGGGCGGTCAACGTACATCAAGGGCGCCGGTATGCCGCCCGGTTACGCGATCTTGACGTGCGCAATCTCACGCGGCCGGGCAATTTCCCCGATGGGTCCAATCTCTTTTTGCATGTTGGCCAGACCGGGTCAAAATGCTGGCTGTTCAAATATCAGCACCGCGGCCAACGCCATGAAATGGGCCTCGGCTGCTATCCGATCATAAGCTTGCAAGACGCCCGTACCAAGGCCGCTGACGCCCGGCGGCTACTGGCCGAGGGGATTGACCCTTTGGCCGCCAAGAAGACGGCTCACGCAGCCGCGCAAGGGCAGGCCATGACCTTCGGGCAGACGGCGGATCAAGTGTTTGCCCTCAAGCGGCCGGAACTGCGGGCCACTACCGCGGCGGCATGGGCCGCAACCTTCGCCCTGCGCCATTGCGGGGAGTTGCGCGAGAAACCCGTCGCCCTCATCGACACGGCCGATATTTTGACGATCTTGGAACCGTTCTCGCCCGTCATGTGTCAACAAAGGCGGCCGCGCTTGGAAGCCGTGCTTGATTTCGCCAAAGCGAAAGGCTGGCGCGAGGGCGAGAATCCGGCGCGCTGGCGCGGTCACTTGGCGCTGCAATTGCCGCATCGGGGCACCATCACGCATCACCCCGCCCTAGCCTATGAGGCCATGCCCGCCTTTGTGCAAGGGTTGCGCGCGAACGAAACTATGGCGGCGCGCTGTCTGGAATTTCTCATTTTGACCGTGGCCCGCTCCGGAGAATCACGCGAGTTACTTTGGGCGGAAATTAATTTCGACGCGGCGCTTTGGGTCTTGCCGCCCGAACGGGTCAAGCAAGGGCGCGAGCATCGCGTGCCCCTATCCGGCCGGGCCGCGGCGCTCTTGGCGGAACTCGCGGCGGTGCGGACCGGACCGCTGGTCTTTCCCAATCGCAACGGGCATCGTTTCGAGGCATACAACCTGCAACGCCTCATGCCCGAAGGGGCCTCGGTGCATGGTTGCCGGTCGTCATTCCGCGATTGGGCGGGGGACAATGAAGCCGGTCCGCTGCCCTGGCAACTTCGCATTGAGCGCGAAACGGCCGAAGGTTGCTTGGCGCATGTCATTGGCAATGCGGTCGAGCGAGCTTATCGGCGCGGCGATGATTTAAAGCAACGGCGCGTAGCGCTCGACGCCTGGGCCACCTATCTCGACACCGCACCATGAACGTCGCGAAACAGCAAAAACTTTCGGGTCCGGCTTCTCTCTTTTGGATGAACGTTTCGTTGCATTTGCAAATGGGCCAGCGGTTGTTGACCGAAGAAAAATTGACCGCAGTGGACCGGGCGCAAGTCGCCAAACAATTTGGTGACTTGAAAACTTTGGCGCAGAAATTGGCGAAGCGACCCGAAGGGCCGTTTTCTTGTGGCGAGACTAATCAGTTGATGGTGATTGTGTCCGTCATTGGCGGCATGGGCTGGAATTACGAAAGTACGCGGCAATTCTTCAAGGATGCGCAAGGGCGCCGGATGCGCTTAGGCAAGCTGACGAAGGAACCGGACGCGGCCGAAGTCGCTTTGCTGGCCGCCATTCAAGCGCACGATACCGGCACCGTCTCACCTTGGAAGCAAGCGGGTTCGATGCTCCCGGCCCTACAAGCCGCCGGTTTCGCCATTAAGGTCGATGCTATTGCCCGTCGAATCAAAAATCTCCGCGCGTCTAATAGAACCGCGGCGAAAGTTCCGCACGTCTATAAGAAACGCGGTTGAAGTGGCTTGCTCGCCAAAAAACGCCATAGGATAACGTGTGCCTTGTTTCATTAAAAAACGAAGGCCACTCCCCCCATGTCCCGCCGCAAACCTGTCCCTTTGACACCCGAGCGCGTGCAAATGCTCCGGTCTTGCCCGGCGATGCGGGTTTATGACGCCATTGAGATTTATCAAATTGGCAGAAATTCGATCTATAGGCACATGGCCGAAGGCTCTTTGCCGTTCAAAAAGCTGGGCGGCATTACGTTGCTGAACACGGCCGCCCTGGAAGCCCTTGTTTCACCCCTGGAGCCGCTGACTTGAAAAAGCCCGTCACGCTTTCGACGGGCCGGACCTTCGCCACGCAAGGCGAGTGTCACGCTTATTTTCGGGCCATGCGTGCCCGCTATAGTTCCGGCGAACGGCTTAACCGAGCCGATCAAGCGGACCTCGAAGCCCTGCTTCAAAGACACCCGGACCGCGCAGCCCTAATCAGTGGTGGCGTGACCGGGTTCACCGTCGCCGTCAATGAGTTTGGCGCGCCGTGTTTCGTTGTGATCCGCGCCGATGATGGCACCGCGGCGCAATTTTCTTTGACGGCGTGTCTCACGGGCCGGACGCTGAAACCCGCCGCGATGGATGAACCGCCCCTTTTAGAATTGTTGCGCATGTCTCTCTTGCGTGGCGAGCCGCTCAATATTCCCGCCAGCAACTTGTTCGCGAAGGTGTCATCATGACCACGCGCTTTGCCGTCACCGTGCCCGCCAAGAAGGCCAATCTCATGCCCGGCGCGCGCTATATTTTGTCGAAGCATAAAGACCGGCCGAGCGCGGAACGAGCCGCCCGGAAGGCTTGGCGCGATAGCGACGTGACTGGCTTGACGGAAATTCAAATCGAAGAATTGCCGTTATCATCATCGACCGCGCCGAAAGGTGAAACCATCAATCGCGTCCGTTCGACCATCGCTCGGGCGCCAAGACAAATGACAACCCCTCAAACAATGTTGGAGGCAAAAATGAGTGGTATGTGGACGGACGAGGAACGCGAAAAACAAGATCGCTTCATGCATGAAAGCGCCGTGCTGGACGCGGCTTGCCGCTCAGTGATTGACGAGGCTCTAGCCCATCGCGGCGACGTGACTTTATTCGATCTTGCTTGGTATACTTATCAGCACCTTTTTGAACACGGCGCGGACGCCCGATCAGAATTTCTTTGGGGCATAATCTTAAATAATGATCACGGCGAAAAGGACTTAGCGGACGCCAAAAATTGGGCGTTGGGCCGGGAAGCGGCGCGGCTGTTTTATGATCTGAATTACGGGCGGGGCAGCGTGGCTTTCAAACATATCGTGTCGCAATTGCCGGGCGGTTTTGAGGATGTCACGCGCCATATCGCAGCGCTGGACGCGGCGAAAGGATCATCTTCAACGCCGCCAAAGGACAATCCTTTTAAAGTGGTAAGCTGACGCCCGGCGCGCTGGGTTCTACATCATAAGTTCATTTGACAAAAAGGCCGCCACGCAGTGAACACGTAGCGGCCTTTTAAATTTTCCCGTCCAAAGGAAAAAACTCAAACCCCTATTTCCTCGACAAAAACAGAAGGCCCAAGACATATGCTCGATCCGTTGGAGAACCCAGCAATGCCCGCCATAGCCGACGCCGCGATAGATGGCAAGCTTTTTGCCCCCAAAAAATTTGAATTGACCGCCGAGCCCGGTCGCTTTGCGGTGCATGGCAATGTGGTCGAGCTTCCCGTCCTTCGAAGGTTCGGGTCTTGTGGCGCGGCGAAGGCCCCAATCAATTCCGCCACCAATGATGAGCCAGTCGAGCCGCAACCGTTGGCGCCGGTCGCGCCGGTCACGGCTGAAACTGTAGAGCCGTTCAATTTCGCCGCGATAGCCAAGCAAGTCGAGCCGCCAACAATCATCCCGGCGATTGATCCGGCGGCGATCACCACGCACGTCGCCTTGCTGCATACCCTGGCCGCGGGCTTGCAAGGTTCGTTTGTCCTAGCCGATACCTCGGCGCAAAGCGGCGCTGTGAAATTTCGATCTTTTGCCATCGGTGACGCGGCCGGGATGACGGCGGCTATCTTGGCCGCGAAGACGGGGCGCAATTTGAGCGTGCCTTGGGTCATCATGCGGCCGGACTGGCCGGGTGAGCAATGGCGGGCGGAAGATGTTCTCGCCGCACTCGCTATCATCACGGATCGTGACCATGACAAATATCACTTGAACGAGCTGGCACTAGAACCCAGTGGCATCATCAAAACCGCGTGGGATAATTTTCAAAGTTGCTTCATTTTCTCGCGCCCGGTTTTGCAAGCTACGGAGCCCGAGTTGTTTCAGCTTGTGGCCGATGCCAGTGGCGGCGGCTCGGCTATTCCGGGCACGATCCATTGGCCGACAACCCAAGAGCAAGGCGCCCATAAGCCCAACGTGCCGCAACTTGTCACTATCTGCCAACCTTTCGGCGAAGCACGTCTCAACCCGGATACGCAAATCACCTTGCCGAGCCAAGAAGCAGCGCCAACACCCGGCCCGGCGGTGGAACCATCCTTCGTTTCCTTGGAAGCTCTGGGCACCGCGGAAGAATTGACTGAACTTGGCAATGCCCGGCGCTTGATCCGTCTATTCGGCGCGAATTTGCGCTACGTCTATGCCTTCAAAACGTGGTTTGTTTTCGATGGCACGCATTGGCGGCAAGATGACGGAGCGGCTATTCAGCAATATGCCCAAGCGACGATTGAAACGTTGTTCAATGAAGCCCGGAGCCTGCCCGAAGAAGCTCGGCGCAACGTGCGAAAATATGCCTTGAGTTGCCAAAATAATCGTCATCTTAAAGCCGTGGCGGAACTGGCACGATCTTTCTCGAAAGTGATCTTGCCGCATCAAGGGCTTGACGCCGATCCCATGTTGCTCGGCGTCGAAAATGGCACGATCGATTTGCGTACGAATACCTTTCACGAAGGCCGGCGCGAAGACTACATCACGAAGCATTGTCACGTCGCGTTCGATCCGCAAGCGAAATGCCCCAACTGGAAAAAATTTCAAATGAAAATCGCGGACGAGAGCTTTGAGCTTGTGGAATACAAGCAAAAAGTTTTTGGCTTGATGCTCTGCGGCGAAGTGCCTGAATTGCTCTTTATCGCCCATGGCGGCGGCAACAATGGCAAGACCACGGAAGGGGAAACGATCTTCGCTATCTTAGGCGACTATGCCCATGCCTCGGATTCGAGTTTGCTCATCACCCCTCAAAAAGCCACAGGTTCCGCATCACCCGAAATTCTGATCTTGAAAGGCAAGCGCGGCTTGTTCATCAATGAGACGGACGCGAAGGATTGGCTCAACGAAGCGCGGGTCAAATATCTCACCGGCCGGGACATGATTTATGCGCGGGGCCTGCATCAAGCGCCGGTCAATTTCAAGCCGACACACAAGCCTTTCGTGCGTACGCAACACAAGCCGAAAGTGCGCGGGAAAGACCTCGCGATTTGGCGGCGCATCCAATACATTCCTTACGCCGTGACTATTCCCGACGCGGAAATCAAAATGCAGTATCGCGAGAATTTTCTCGTGCCTGAACACGCCGGGATTTTGAATTGGATGCTCGAAGGCTGGGCCATCTATCGCGATGCGGGCTACAAATTGAAACCCCCCGCGAAAATCATCGAAGGCAACAAGGCTTACAAAACGGAAATGGACAAAGCGAGCCAATGGGTCACAGGCTCGTGCGAAAAAGTGATCGGTGAAAAACTCCCGCTGAAAGTGCTGCATCAGGCTTATGTCAATTGGTTCACGGGCGAGATTGGCGCCGTCGGCTTTTGCAACAATCAAAGCTTAGCCGACACCTTACGCGATCATCATTTCAAAGATGTCAAAAATCACGCCGGACAGACTGTCTTTGAAAATATCCGGCTCAAAACGCCCGCAAGGATGAAACCCCGGAACCTGCTATTGGTCCGGGCACACCGTGGAACGTTGAATGAAAGTGAAGCTTACGTCTGTGCTGAGGCGCTGAGGGGATATTGCGATTTCCCTATATCTTTTTCTTACGCGCGCACGGAAAGAAAATAGGGGTAAATGACACTTGCGCCTCAGCGCCTCAGCACTAGAGCTTAACTATTCATTCAATACCATAAACATTCTTAAGCTTTCATCCAATACCGCTTGACGGTCTTAGGGTGACTATGAGACACGCTCTACTATAGAGTGAACCTTCATAATAGAGTGAACCTTCATAGGAGCTAATAAGACAATATGGACGCCAAAGTTGCGCCGCTATCATTGCGGCTGGAAATCCCGCTCGCCCCGCTCGCCATCCGCACCGCTGAAGCCCGAGAATTTCAAGCTGCGATCAAAACCGAGCTAGAACTACAGGGTTGGCGGAAGTGGCACGCGGGAGGCGTCACCTTCCCGGGCGCCGTCGAAATGGAGCTAATGCTCTACTATTATACACCCGCCAGTTGGAGCGAGCGCAAGAAAGCGCGAACGCTGTTTCGCACCGTGGCACCTGAAGCGAGCGATCTTGCCAAGCTGGTCTTGGAAGCGATGACGGGCATTTGCTACAAACATCCCGCGCAAGTCGCCCGGCTGATGGTCGAAAAGCGCTACGGTCCCGCGTGCACCGTGATCATTCTCCGGTCGCTGGGCGCGTGAAACCCTGTTTGGACTGAAACAGGCTTTCGCGGAAAGGGGGCCTTCCACGTTTGTACCCTGCGGAAAGGGGGCCTGCCCTGTTTGTACGGGTCCTTCCTAGCGCTTTTTGCCAAGGTGGCGCCCCAGCCTCGGCATATCGCGAACTATCTAAAATTGTTTTGTTTTCCCCGCCTGCTTTGTTTTAGCTAGCAGGCATGGCGTGGTCGCCCATAGACTGGAGCCGAATTCACAGTGCCCAAGCCGAACATCCCTGAAAACCTGAGACACGCCTTGGAGGCATGCGGCCCGGAGACAATCCGGACGATTCTGTTTCACGGGGGGGCCAATCGAGACGCTTTACCTGAAGCAATTCAGCGAATCGGCCAACCGTCATCAGAGCGGTACAACGCCATTGCGTGGCTCAAATGGAAAGACGCGAATCGGGACTGTCGCGGCGATGTCGTTCTTGCTGCCGCTGTGATCGCGGCAATTGCCGCTGTGGTTGGGGTAATTCTCGCTCTGCTCAAATGACGTGGTTTTGCCAAAAATCAGGCCCGCCATATACTTATTAGGCCATGCTCTCGCAAGTTGATCCGTCTGTCATCAAAGCTACGGTCCGGCTGAAGCGCGAGCAATCGCGCTTGACGGCCTTGCGCCGCCGTCATCTCGAAGGCGCCTATATCCCCCGCGCGGTGGTCCAAGAATTCGTGATCGCCCTGGCCAACGATTTCCGCGGGAAGGTCTTAGCGCTGCCCGGGCGCCTGCGCCGCATCATCCCGGGGCCGCCGAATTTCGAACTGGAAGACGAATTCGACAAAATTGTTGACGCGTTCTTGCGCGAGATTGCCGAAGCGTCTTTGACCGTGCCCGAGCCGGTGCGCACATCCACTTACAGCACGCGACCCGGCCCGAGGCCACGGTCGCGTAACGGCGCGTTCAACGGTGCGACCAAACCCAAGGCGGCCGCCGAATGAACGTGCTCGACGATCCGGAGCTCATTGCCGCGTCCGAAATATTTATGGCGGAAGTGCAAGCCCACTACATCGCCACTGTGTGCGCCCCGATCACGCCGGTGTTGCGTGCCCGCCGAATCTTTCGAGCCGTCGAGCAAACGCGGCGTGAGTGGCAAGAGGCGCGCGACCAAAGCCATTCGACACCGCCCAAATGACACCTATATTCTTTCCTTGGTCCAAAGGAGAAAAGCGAACATGCGTGCGTTGCCGGGCAAGGTCTTTTTTCGCATTGATCGGCCGATCTATTTGTCAAACGTTCATTCCAAAGACGCGTGTATTTTGGTGCTCTGCGGGCATCATGTCCGCGCCGAACCGTATCGCGAATTGCCGCCGAATGTCTTTCATGAAATCCCGCGGGCGGATGCGGAAGCGTTGACGGATTGTTTTGGCCGGGGTGAAATTTGCGAGGATGACGGCGCCCCGGAATGGTGGCGCGCCATGGTGTCCATCTTTCCCACGGCGAGATGGGCGGAATTAGATTTGAGCTCTTATTCATGAGAATTCGACGCATACCCGTACCCGCTGAATATGAACATGCGCCCGGGCATCGCGATATTGCCGAGGCCGCATTTCTCAAGGCGTTGCGCCGGGAAAAAGGGCGCGGTCCGGCCGTACAACCGGCCCCGCGACCGGAAGGCCGGGCAGCAATCCGGCCGCCTGCCTCGACACCGCGCGCACAAGGTCAATCCTATGGGCGCGCCTTTGCGCAAATCAGCGGGGCTGATTATGATCGGGCTTCAAACTATGCGCGGGCCATTCGTTCGGGCGCACGAGAAGCGCAGCAAAGAGACACTGAAGCGCGCGATATGGCTCAAGACCCGGACGCCTTGCGGGCGCTGGGTTTTTATGGCCGTGATGATGACGAGGATTGAAAAAGATGACGACGAAATTTGCTCAAGTAAAATCCGGTTTGGATGCGAATGTCGCCTGGCGGGCCGACGTGGTAAAAGAAGAAAGGGCACGCTGGCAAAGCGTCTTGGCTCAAGTGCCGAAAAGCCGGGAAAAAATGGCGGTGATTTTGCTGGGTGATCCACGCGTGCATATGACGGACGCGGAAATCATTGAGACGTGCAACGTTGGCATGGCGCCGGAAAATGGCGACACGTCAACCAATGAGCGGCAAGCGCTCTATGCCGCCGGTCTGACGGAGGCCGCGCGCTTGCTCAATAAGCCGGTGCCCATTATCCCGGTCGCCTATCCGGCCCAGTCCCGCGAATTCCAGCTTGATCCGGCGCTCTATGCCGCGGGTGAAAAAATGGCGCGCGAACTCAAGCCTTTCATGGCGACCGCGCGATGACGGCGCTGAGCGGGTTGACGATTAACCCTTTGCCGCCCCGGTGCATCAAAACGCACTATGAAATCCGGTGCGTCAAGGACGGCAAGCCCACGCCGCTAGCGGAGCATGCGGACACACTCAATCAAGCGCGCGAGCGGGCCGAGCGGAAATGCCGCGCGCTCGGGTTCGAAAACTTTTTCGAGCTTGATCCGGGCGAAAGTTTTGCCGATGCGACGGCGGACGGCATTTATTTGGTGGCGGTCCAAACGGAAACGGTCACCCGCGCGATTTGAGCTTGTCTTCAGGTATGACGCGAGTGCCTTTTCAAAATTCTTCGGAAGGTTCACATCCATCTCGCGTAGCAAGCACAGGAGCTATCCCGGCTACCTCTGGAAAATCTTGTAGGGACACCGCAACGGAACCCACAATCCGCTGCTGATCTTCGCCGTGGAAAGACGCGTAGAGATAGATGTTTCCTGAGGGCGTTTTAGCGTAGATCAGATGTTCGCCGGTCATGCCCCCGTCCGGGCCATTTGCACGTCTAGCCGCCCGTCGCTCGATAGTATCAGCAGAAACGGCCTCGGCGAAAAGTTGCAGGTCCGTCTCATCTATGGTTTTTCCCGAGTAATTTCCCGACCCGTAATGCGCAGAAAGCTTACGATATATGGTGCCTATTCCGTCTCGTTCGATCTCTTGCAGGATATTCTCTGGCAGGCAACTCGCTTGAAAGAAGTGTTTTCTATTAAGTCCGGTGAGAGGCCCCTTTTCATATCTGAACGGTCCTTTTGTTAAGTCCGGGGCGTTTTCTCGCTCCAAGAGTTTGATCGTCTGGCACACTGCCTCGGCATCAAATAGATAGTCGCGGCCTTGGACCTGTTGAGGGATTCCGGCTGCAAACACGACCATTGAGTTGCGCAGTATCTTCGCGCAGCGTCCTGTCTTTAATGAAGCGTCAAGAAGGGCGTCCACATAGGTACATTCATGTGGAAGGTCGCGGTCAACTTGGATGCTCACCTGACCTCTAGGCACCTTTTAGCTCCTTCATAGAAGCCCGTGCACGGGCGGGTTCTTGGAAGCCCATAGGCGGGCAAATTTTCGGCCATAGCGTTTGAATTGAACGGACAGGCAGCAAAGGAGGAGAACTGTGGGCACGTGCATATATTGTGGTCAGCCAGCGGGCGTTTTGAGCTAAGGCCGAAAGTTGGTGACGGCATGAAAGGGTAAGGCGGCGTATCGTGGGGGTGTTCAACGCCTCCACTTCTCCACCGAAGGAGTGATACGCCGTGACCGAGACTAACGTTTTCGAACTAACCCAGCCAGGAACATTTTCCGATCCGCTGACCGAGGTTTTACG
>Ga0185299_10007065_pt1 | contig 11676 bp, 10 predicted proteins | sample PaiPotPPA55metaG_FD_128002 | JGI IMG/M metagenome (GOLD analysis project Ga0185299, IMG submission 128002) | Iron sulfur acid spring bacterial and archeal communities from Banff, Canada, to study Microbial Dark Matter (Phase II) - Paint Pots PPA... ...
CGGCGCAGCAGACTGCGTCCTACTACAAAACGTAAATGACAGAGGCCCGGTGAAAAAGCCGGGCCTTTTCTTTTTATTACTCCTGCTACCATGGGCGTAATGAGCCCGGCGAAGCAATCGGCAGCGGATGCGACTGTTGAGTTGGCGGCGCGATTGACAGAGGCGTTGCAACGCGAGCGCATCGTGCCGCGGTTTGTGGATTCCTACGTGGTGGAACACGGAAGGCGCGGGTTGCAAGTGCATGCCGCGCTGTATCGCGATTTACTTACCTTATTGCAGAGAGAAGCTCTTGTCGCGGCAAGCGTTCATGCAATCGGGATAGTCACGAATGACTTCCAACCAACGGCGAAATCCAAGCCCCGACCGATGTTGAGGAAGGACGCGGTGGCGTACCGCCGGAAGTATTTGCTAACACTCGCTCGGCATCAAAAATGGTCAGCAGGCGACGCTTTAGATTTTCAGCGAGATTTCCAGATCTATGAAGAGCTCATCGCGCGCAGCGGACCGGGGCGGAAGCGCAAACCGTTCGAGGCGGCGAATCATCCGTTTGTCGATCGCTGCGCGTTCTTGCTGGATTCGTCGTTTTTGGAAAAGGCACGCGTCGCGGCCAGCCGCGCCCTGAACGATATTGAAGAATTAGCCGGCCAAGTACTGGCTTCTATCTCCCGCGACGAGGACACCAAAAGCCCGCGAGGAAAGTGCTGAGAATTGGCGCCGCCGAGTCTCCGATTGCTAGTCTAAAGACCGGCCACTAGAACTCTGGGGTGTCGCTCGAGGTGGGGATTTCAGCGCTCGCTACGTGTCGAGTGCAGCGCCGGTTAAAAGAGGCCGCCCGGCCAGTCCGATGAAAAAACCGTACGCGAGGAGTGCCGAGATGACCACGATTCCCGTGAGGCCGGCGTTGGCGTACCAGCGCGAAAGGTGTGAAGTCATTGGGAAAACAACGAGCACATTCTGGACCACTAAGCCCACGACGAGAGCAAGCAGCCCTACTTTCTTCAGGATCAGCACAATCGAAGTCCAGATTATTCCAAGTAACAAATAAGTGAGGACTGGATACTCACCAGGGCTATTCGTCCCGGTAGCGATAAGCACCAGGATGGTCGCGGCGATCCAGTCGCGTTTGAAAAGAAGCCGCAGCAGGAACAGGAAAAAGAAAATCAGCAACGAATAAAGAAGGAAAGCAAGGACATAAACCAAGAGTCCACCGAGCGCCAAACGCACGCCCACCAGATTGTGTGGGTCGATCCCACTAGGCATCGGGGGCAGCTTGCCGAATAATGGCAACAGCAGATTGTCAGACATCTCGAACAGCGTGAGCAACACGCCATAGCACGTCCCAATGAGTATGTCGCGGCCGACCAGCGGATCGCGCCACTGCCCGGCGAGAAGCCGGGTCCAGGAAATCAACGTATGTGGATCGCGGCGGCGAACGTAGGGTTCAAGCGCCAGGTACATCACCGTGGCTAGCGTGGTGATCGGCAACGCCCAGCCCAGTGCGATGAGGATAGTGTCGAATTCATCTATCGATCCCACATGATGCGCCCTCAACGCCCACATGGCCGCGAAAATCAGGAACACCACTACGCCAAGGCGCGCCGCGCCGCGAGAGTCGCTGCGTTTGAGCCGCACGTTGCGGCGCGCGACGTACAGCCCGCTGATCGTAACCGCCAAGAATAAAATCAGCAGGATGGCTATGGAAATTCTGTCTCGCGGCTTGTTCACAACGGGCGCGGCGCGGTCCGGCGTGGTCCAGGGATAAATCACATCGAAATAGACAGGCCGTCCCCGGTACGCAGCAGCTTCAATTCGTTCGGGAATGTTAATCTTTGCAGGCACGGTACCCACCCATGCCGCGCGTGAGTCACCCCAGGCCAGCGGCGTCCACTCCGGTGGAACGCTGTGGTACGCGGATGCGTCCACTCCAGCGGCGGCCAAGAGCGCGGGCCAGTTCGGAACCATAACTCGATCTTCGGGGGTGTCCTTCTGCGGAGGGACGGCTTCAAGATGTAAAAGGTGCCCTTGCATATCCAATGTGACCAGCACCATTCCGCTGATAAGCATAGGCGGATCAAACGTCGTGATTGAACCGTCGCCAACGGAAGAAAAAAAACTCTGCGGACGCAGCAAGCGCGGGCTCTGCCGGTACCAGAAGACCGCGGAGGCGGGCCGACCGTTCGAGAGGGCGCTCCAGCGGACCGGGCTCTTGTCGTGGTCTTGGAGATATTCAAGATAATCCGGCTGCAAGGAAAAGGAAAAAGCCTCGTCAGCGTAAGGTTCGGTGTATCCCAGTTGGCGGATGACTTGGCGTGCGTGCGCGGCCAAGACTTCGGGAGCGTTGTCGAGCGGAGCGATATTGTGAAGCTTGAAGCGGTCGGAAGCAAACAGCAGCAGGAGCAATGTCACAACGGAAACGGCGAGCAGGGTTACGGCAAGAATCGGCCGCATACCCTCAGTGGCACCTGCGGCTGCGACCATCTCCGGCGAAGGTGTTTCGCCCGCAGCAAGCGCGGCGGCCAGCGGGTCACCGCCGGGAAGCGCTGCAGCAACCTGGAGGGCGGAGGCGGGGCGTTGCGCGGGGTCCTTCTCCAGGCAGCGCAAAATTACGCGCTCGACTAATGGGTCGAGGTCGCGAACGATTGCCGAAGGGCTAGCAGGAACCGCTGATTCGCGCTGCCTGATGAGTTCGGGCAGAGTCGTCGCGTTGAAGGCGCGCTTGCCGGTCAAAATTTCGTATAGCACGAGGCCAAGCGAATACAGATCGCTCTTTGCAGTGACTTCTTTGCCTTCGAGCTGCTCCGGCGCCATATATGCCGGCGTTCCGGCCCTTACGTCGCTGGCTTCAATGGTGGCGGCAATGCTCGCCAGGCCAAAATCGGTGATACGGATTCGTCCGGTACTATCCAACATCAAGTTGGCTGGTTTTAAGTCGCGGTGAATCACGCCGCGTTCATGCGCGGCGGCGAGTCCGGCGCAAGTTTGCCGGGCGATCTCGACAGCTTTGTCCGCGGACAGCCTGCCAATGCGGCGAATCAGCGAAGAGAGGTCCTCTCCATCGACATATTCCATAGTGAGAAACGGAACACCTTCGGCATCGCCGATATCGAAAACGCGGCAGACGTTGGGATGAGAAACCTGGCGTGCAATGCGTACTTCCGAATGGAACCGCGCCAGTGCGCCAGCATCTTGAGACAAGCTGGCCGGCAGAAACTTAATCGCTACGATCTGGCTCAGCTTAAGGTCTTCGGCACGGTACACCTCGCCCATGCCTCCGCGGCCGGCCAGCGCAACCACGCGATAGCGGTCAGCAATAATCTGCCCGGGCGTGAATCGTCCACCGCCAATGGCATCGGAGCTGGGAAGGGAACTCGCTAACCTTGAAGGAGGGCGAGATGACCGATGCGGAGAAATCGCCGGATGCGAGGGTGTGCGTCCGGACTTCGTTGGTGGGGCGATTGTCTCGCCGTCGCTGGCGGGCTGGTCATCCACAAGCGTCGCGTCGCTGCTTGGACCGAGCGCTGTTCCACAGGCCGGACAATAGCGGCTCGCGTCTGAAATTTCGCTGGAGCAGAAGACACAACGCATCTGCGGCGATTGTATCACCGTCGCCGAGGCTCACTGGCCTGGCAGATTACTTCACTGGTTGAGTCTCCATCGCAGACGGCACTACATCGGTCGCCTCCTCAACCGCAGGCCGAAGTTGCCCACCGCGAGAGGAGAGTGCCGCAGCGCCGTAGACCGCGATGGCCAGCAGAGCCATGGCCTTGATGCCGATAAATATACTCAACGCCTCGAGGGCGCCGCCAAACAAGCCGCCGAGAATGTTAGAACCGAGCGCATTCGCGGCATCGCCAGTCTGCTGAAACATTTTCGCAAAGATTAAACTCGAGAAGAGCACGGGCAAAGCCGTGACAGCGCCTCCGATAACTCCGCGCGCGAATGGCGCAAGCTGGGTCAGCTCACTGAACGGAACGAAATAGCTCAGCAAGAGCGCCGCCCACAATAAGCCAAAAAGCAACGGCAAGCGCGGCGTGGTCCATCGCGTCACAATGAGGTTTGCTGCAATGGCCATGACAAAAATAGAGGAAAAAACGACGGCATTCGTGATCCAGGTGGCGCCGAACAACAGAGACAACTGAGAAAGATTTTTCGTCTCCACAAGAAGAAACGCGCTGCCCATGAAAAACATCGTCCAGTCGAGACGCGTTCGTGAAGACCCACTGGCGCGACCGACCGCGACCCGTACCAAGTATCCGCCCGCAATCAGAACCAGTAGCAACGAACCGAGATAGACGAAGGGAAAGCTGCGCGGATTCTGATAAAGGAATGGCCAGTCGTCTCGTACCGGCCGTGCGTGGGCGCGAGCCAATTCCGCGCCGATGGACCGCACACCCGGCATTTGCGGCAATCGTGCCATCGCTTGAAGCAGGCCTGGTCCGGCTACAAAGCTCACAGTATCCAAATAATCCGATGCTTTGACCGCTAACGGCTCCGCGCGATTGGCAAGCTCCATGGTGTGGTAGATGCGCTGAGCAACCCAATCCTTCCAACCGATGGAAAATCCAACCACGAAAAGCCCGTGTTGCGGATCGAGCAGGGAAATTGCTTCTTCAAAGCTTTCGCGGCTATAAAGAAAAAATTCCAAGCGCAAAGAAGACATGACGGAAAGCGCGGTCTGCGAATCGACCAGGCCGAACACGATGACGTCAAAGCGTTGCCCGGCGGCGCGCGCTTGATGGAAGAATGCGCGACCGTCGTTGATGTGCAAGCGCACCTTACTGGAATCGTAAGGATGCTCGGGATGAAGTTCGCGTCCAAGATGGGCGATGGCCGGATCGATTTCCACGGCGTCCACGCTGGCGCAATTCGCGCGAAGCGCCGCGGCAACATCATTACCGGTCCCGGCCCCAATGATCAGCACGCGCCCGCACGGCGGCAAAATCGCGTAAGGAAAATCGTAGTAGCGTCGCGGCGATTGAAACGCCAGGGTGTTCGCGGAAGGCCCCAGGTTCAACAAGTCCTGGTAAAAATCGTGGTCTACGTCCAAGCGATAACCGCGCTCCGCGGTAGGCACGTACGTGATGCGGTAGTAGGGCGACCACTGAACGGGACTGCGTAGCTCTGTCACAGCGACTACGACGAGCACGCTGCCGAGAATCAGCGCGTCCCTAGTTCGTTGCGACGAAAAGTAAAGAAGCCCAGCAAACACGGGAAGAACCCATAGCCACGGGGGCAATGAAAAGAATACGAGTGCCGTAAACGCGAGAGTGCCTGCCAGACTCCCTGCAAGGTTCAGCGTGTACGCTTGCAAAGGAGGCCCGGCTGCTTCCAGGCATTCTCCGACGAGCATTCCAATTCGGTAAAAGATGGCGAGCACCAGGCAAAATATTGCGGCTCCCATAATGAGGGCGAGACCGCCGAGCAGCCATGGAACGGAAGCGTCAGGCATGTGCCGAAGCACAGCACCGACAACCGGCAACGATCTCGCGGCCGGCAGGAGTTGCGGCGAGTGCAGGTTCCCACCCCATTGATAGACACCGACATCGGGAAAAAACAGTCGCGTTAAGTGAAGTTGCGGGGCGAACGCCAGAATCAGAACGACGGTCGCCATGAGTATCGGCAAGAGCCTCTCTGCGCGGCTACGCCTGCGCCTCATCATTCCCAGCCCCAGGCCCAAGAAGCACGCGAAGAGTGTGAAGTTCTTCAGGTATGCGAACATGCGAATCTCGGCGGACATCCACCGAATCAGGACGACCTCGGTGTACAAAGCCATCGCGCTGATTAGGAAGACACGGGACTTGGTGACGGTAAAGCTCGTCATTCACACAACTCCTTGGTTGGCGGGGTAGCAAGTTTAGCAGATACACCTCGGTTTAGCGTGAAGGCTGCCCTGCATTCTGCGCGACGGCGATGCAGCTATCACGTAATGCGTTCGACTTGCACGGCTGTGCCATAGGCGAGAACTTCGGTGACGCCTTGCATTACTTCCGTAGCGTCATAGCGCATCGCGACGACGGCATTAGCACCGTGCTGGGCGGCGTGCTGCAAGAGCAGCTCGTAGGCATCTTCACGAGTCTTCTCGCAAAGATTCGTCAGTATCGTGATATTGCCGCCGACGATGGTCTGCAGCGCGGCGCCCAAATTTCCTATCACGCTGCGCGACCTGACAATGATTCCCCGCACGATGCCAAAATTCTTGACGATTCGGTAGCCGGAAACTTCGTTGGCTGTGGTAACCATAGAACTGTCGACGCGATTCATAGCCATTCTCCTTAATGCATGTTTACGGGTGCGATTCTACCTGTTCACGCAATCCTGCGGGAGATAAATGGTTCTGCTAGGCTCGGATTTGCATGGAGATTCTGTTCTATTACCTGGCCATCCTCCAAATAGGCGTGGGTGTGTACCTGGTTTGGCATGGGTTGCGCTGGGTGGCATATGTGCGTCGCAGAATGCGAGGCGATCCGGGCTTCAACGCGCCGCGAGCGGCAGTCCTATGTCCGTGCAAAGGTATGGAACCAGGGCTCGAGCGCAATCTCACCGCACTGACCGAGTTTGATTATCGCAACTATGAAATCTTTTTCATCCTCGCCTCGGCTTCCGATTCCGCCTACAGCACGGTCAAGCGCGTGGCGGAGCACTCCAAGGCACCTGCGCACGTAATCATTGCGGACCGACCGGAAGGATGCGGGGAAAAAGTAAACAATTTGCGTGTCGCCATCGAGCAGTTGCCAGCTGAGTTTGAAGTCCTGGTTTTTGCGGACTCAGATGGGCGGCCGGGAAAATTTTGGCTGCGCCGCCTGGTGGCACCGCTGAATGACAAGCAAGTTGGCGCGGCGACCACCATGCGCTGGTTGATTCCGAACGGTCGTGATTTGGCGACAGCGCTGTTGGCCGCCTGGAACGCATCGATCGTGACGATGCTCAGCGAAAAGGGCAAGAATTTCTGCTGGGGCGGAGGAACGGCCATCCGACGCAGCGTGTTCGACGAAATCCGTGTGTTTGAGGAGTGGCATCATTCTGTGAGCGACGATTACTCAATGACCCGCGCCCTGCAGCACGCTGGGCGTTCCATTGTGTTCGTGCCAGAGTGCCTGACCCCTGCGTACGTGGACGTTGATTTCCGGAGCCTGCTGGAGTTCACCAACCGGCAAATCTTGATCACCAAGGTCTACTCGAAAAAGAACTGGGTGTCGGGTACGGCAACACATGCTTTGTACTGCGCAACCTTGCCGCTCGGTCTGGCCGTCACGCTGATCAATTTCTTCGGGACGTTGCCGGCGTTTCACCTCGCGATACTGACGTTCGTGCCCATGCTGCTGGCCGCTATTCGGGGCGGGCTGCGCGTGGTGGCGGCGAGCGACGTTCTACAGCCCGCGCGCGAGCAGATCGTGAGTCAGGCGTGGATATATATTGTGCTGGGCGTTTTTATCCCTTATCTGTTTCTCCTCAATTTCGCAATGTCGTTGTTCACCAGAAAAATTCGCTGGCGGGGCGTGACGTATGAATTGATTTCGCCACAGCAAACGCGCATATTAGTCTACTAGTGCGTATTGGCTTTAAGGGTTGCTATGCGCTCCCATGTTGGTCGAACAAGGCCCGGCAAAAAGTTTTCCACAACACGTGGAGTCCTCCTCGGTAGCGGGCGCGGCGACCGGTGTAAATACATGTAACAAAAGCTGCCTACGCGGGAAAAATTTCGCGTACCGTGAAATTCCTACCCGCAAACCCCGATTAGCGTCGAGGGTTTCCAGTAGGTAAGTGCTGATATCCTAGGGGTTTGTACCGATTCAAATTTACAGCGGCGTTTGCACTGTAATTGCGCTTCTCGGGCCAGTGTTTCGTCGCAAGCGAAGTGACGAGGGGCTCCTTCTCACGCCCAGAGCTGGTTTTGGGGCATTTCGAACGTCCTCAGCCCCAAACCTTTAGCTCCTTGTCCGGCGCTTGCCTAGTGCAGTGGAACCATGCCTCGCACAGGGGCGAATCAAATAAAATCTCAGGTCTCGGTTCCTACTCGAGGCTGCATACAGAGGGGTGCATGTGAAAGTAATCCGCAGGAATGAACCATCGCATTTGAATGTCTCTCGCACGAATGTTCCCCGCGAACTTTATTTTTTCTATGAAAAAAACACCGGCGTTTCCCATTTCCATGTGGAAGCCGGTTCCGATGGGCAATTCCCCGTTGAGCAGGCTGCCGGCCTGCTGGCGATGCATTGCTTGGTTCGCGGCCAATCCCCCAGAGACTATGTGGTGATGGTGCAGGCGGCTCAGGATTCACTGGAGGGCTTGGCGGAAAAGGCCGAGCAGTTGCTGCAAGCGGGGCATTCGGTTGGAAGCTCGGTAAAACTGACGCGCCGCGAAGAAGAAGTGCTTGGTGGCGTAATGCGCAGTCTGGCGAACAAGGAAATCGCCGCTTCGCTGAATCTCTCGGAGCGGACCGTGAAATTCCACGTTTCCTCGTTGCTCGCCAAGTTCCGCGTTCGAGGCCGAATGGAGCTAGTCCGTGAAGCGGCGCGCCATACCGCATCACCTATGAACATGCCCGCAGCACCAGTTGCCGCGCGTGAAGCTCGCCAGTCGGTTCCTCCTCCACACACGTATAGCCAGGTTGCGCGCAACCTGGGTCCGATTGCACTGACTAAGCGGCAAATGTTGGCCTAATTTTTCGAGTGCCAGACACAAAAAGGCCCGGACCGTGAAGCGGTTCGGGCCTTTTCATTTCTGAACTTAATATGAATGGCTACTTGGTGGCAACAGCGTACTGTTCCGCTGCGGAATCCCAATTCACGACGTTCCACCAGGCAGCGATGTAGTCTGGGCGGCGATTCTGGTATTTCAGATAATATGCGTGCTCCCAGACATCCACCCCAAGCACGGCTTTGGCTTTCAACATATATGGTGTGTCCTGGTTTGCCGTGGAATCGATCGTGAGCTTGCCATCTTTCACAAGCAGCCAAGCCCACCCGGAGCCGAATCGCCCCACACCCGCCGCAGCGAGTTTCGACTGAAAGTCCGCGAAAGAGCCAAATGTCGATTTAATGGCCGCGGCAAGATCACCCTTAGGCTCGCCGCCGCCCCCTTTTTTCATCTGCGTCCAAAAAAGTGAGTGGTTCCAATGGCCGCCGCCATTGTTGCGCACGGCCGTTCGGATGTTTTCAGGAATGGCATCGAGATTCTTCATGAGGTCGTCGATCGACTTGGATTGCAGATCCGGATGGCCCTCGAGGGCTTTGTTCAGGTTTGTGACGTAAGCACCATGGTGCTTGTCATGGTGGATCTCCATGGTTTTGGCGTCAATATGGGGTTCCAGAGCGTCGAATGGGTAGGGTAGCGGGGGCACTGTAAAGGCCACGGGTTTTTCCTCCGAGTATGAATTTGAGATGGGATTCTTTCTATCCGCGAGCAATAGGCTTGGCACCGCACCGCCTGCTCCAATGAGTCCTGCGCCAACGATGCCAGTGCCAGCGATAAACTTGCGGCGATTGATGGCAGCCTCCAGACGCCCTTGCGCGAGTCAGAGGACGTGTGGATTATACCGCTACATGACGGATGAGAGTAAGCCTCCGCTCGCCGAAGCACCAAAGTAAGTTTTAGCCAAATCTCTTTCGCTCTCATTCCATTTGGATGCGGGAGAGCGCCCAAAGGGCAGACTCCGAGATTACCGAGTCCTGCGAGGAGGAAAGGCGTTGCAGCAACTCTGTGACCCTGTCATATGCAGGCGCTCCGCGGCGAATCTCTGAATTGCCCAGAGCGATGCAGGCGTTGCGGACCAGGCCGCGCCACTTCGTGCGTTTGATGGCGCTGCCGCGGAAGACACGTCGGAACTCGGTTTCGTCCAAGGCGGCGAGCCATTCGAGCCGCGGCAGAAAAAGCGATTCATCCGACGAGTCGTTTGCGTTTCGCTGACCGTACTGAGAGGAAAGACCAGAAGTTTCGTCACTCTCCGGTTTCGCAGTTTCGGCCGAGGAGCCAAAAGTCCTGGGGCGGAATTCTTCGCGCGAAGTTGCGGGCGCGCGGCGGTTCCAGGGACAAACGTCCTGGCAAATGTCGCAGCCAAATACATGGCTGCCGACGGCCTCGCGCAGCTCTTCGGGGATCGGGCCGCGAAGCTCGATGGTTAGGTATGAGATGCAGCGGCGCGCATCCATGAGATAAGGCTCGACGAAAGCTTGCGTGGGGCACGCGTCGATGCAACGGCGGCAGCTTCCGCACAGATCCGGCGGAGGCAGGGTGCCATCTTCCAAGCTGGGGGAAAGATCTAAAGTCGTGAGAATTGCTCCCAGAAAAATCCACGAACCCAGTCGTTGATTCAAGAGCAGTGTGTTCTTGCCGAGCCAGCCGAGACCCGCGTATTTCGCAAAGATGCGCTCGTGCAAAGGTCCGGTATCAGCGTAAACGCGTGCGTCGAACGGTTCGACAAAGTGTTCGCGCAGAGCCGCCGTTAGTTTGTCGAGTTTTTCTTTCAACACTTCGTGGTAATCGTGGCCCCAGGCGTAGCGTGAAATCCATCCGCGAGGCTCAGCATTTTGGGGAAGATGCGGCACGTCGGTCGATTTAGGCAGGTCTGTGTTGTAGTTGAGAGCGCAGACGATCACGCTGCGAATGCCCGGGAACGCACCCTCTCCGCTGCGCCGGCGCGGATCGCTTAGATACTTCATCTCGCCGGCGAACCCGCGTGCCAGCCACTCTTCTGTGTGCCCCAACTCAGGGAATTTCCCAGCGGGCACAACGCCGCAAAGATCAAACCCCAGTTCCTTGGCGCGGGACTCTATCCAGACGGTATCAGACCACGTTCCCATGTATCCGATTCTGCCGCACCTTAGCCCGTCTGGCGAGCGGGAGAACCAGTGCACTATGGAGGCGAACAAACCAAAGTCCCTGGACTGAGTAGAGCTGTCGAAGGCTATTGGTAGCTGCGCAGAGCGCTATTCTCGTCGGAATAGACTTCGAACACCGTGAACAATTTGGTCAGTTGCAAGAGATCGTGTACTTTTTTTGTCAGATGCAGGAGCTTTAAGCTTCCGCCGCGATTTTTTACTCCGGTATAGGCGCTGACGAGTTCGCCGATCCCGGAACTGTCGATGTAGTCTACGTCCGCCAAATTTAACAGGATCATCGTGCGCTGCTCTTCCAGGAGCTCGCGGATGGTCTTTCTTAACAGGGCGCTGCCTTCGCCCAGCGTAATTCGGCCGCCGATATCGACGACAGTCACTCCCGCAGCTTCACGATACGTGGCTCGTAGTGCCATTTAGATTGGGCTCAAGATTCCTTTTTTGGTGCGGCATCCTGGCTCGTCCCGTTCAAACCGGGATTCCCGGGCGACGGCAATTTCTTGGACATAACGATTTCCGCGCCCCCCGTTCGGCCGGGGATTACCTGGAATTCATCCATGAAAGCGCGCATAAGGAATATACCGCGACCGGAGGTGCTCAGCAGGTTTTCCTCAGCGAGAGGATCGGGCACGCGACTAAGGTCGAAGCCTTTACCCTCGTCCAAAACGCGAATGACCATTTTTTCAGGCGTGAGGTCCAGCGCCAGGTGAATCTTTTTTTCGGGGCGCTCTTCGTTACCATAATGAAAGGCGTTGATGACCCCTTCGCGCACGGACATCCCAATACGGTAACAATCATCTTCGCCAAACCCCGCCGCCTCCGCCACGCGGAGACACATCTCCTC
>Ga0185299_10007066_pt1 | contig 11676 bp, 13 predicted proteins | sample PaiPotPPA55metaG_FD_128002 | JGI IMG/M metagenome (GOLD analysis project Ga0185299, IMG submission 128002) | Iron sulfur acid spring bacterial and archeal communities from Banff, Canada, to study Microbial Dark Matter (Phase II) - Paint Pots PPA... ...
GAGGCAGTCACGCGCCGGCTGAAAAGCACGAATTGATTTCCGCGCCGGGGATGTCGGATCCAAACCCGTGCGGCTGGACGATGCCGCAAGACTAATCGAGCAGGGTCTGCAAACCGAAAAACCGATCCCGTTGCTCAGGCTCGGCGGGTGGCAGCGGCTTGCTGATTCCGGTTGGCGGCCTTCTCGCGCAAGCGGCACAGCGCCGCTTATTGAACGTGTCCTGCAAGCGGGTCGTGTTCCCCGTCAAACGTGCTCATCCCGCTCTCACTGGCCGATCGGGGAGGGCACGCCTTGCTTGATGCCGCGCGCGAGCAACCCAACCGTGTAACGGGCGCGGTCGAGACAGAGCCGGACAAAGAAGGGCCCACCGTCGAGCGACGGGCCAAGGCTTTTCCCTCACGATACGAAAACACGCCACAGCGATCGGCGTGCGTCGTAGAAATTATCCGGTTTGCCAAAACGAAAGAGGGACGCCGCGCTTGCAAAAACAGCGTCCCTGCCGCGGGATCGGTAACCCGCCAAAGCGTTTTGGGCGAATGGATTCTCGATCAACACTAGCCAAGCATGGTGTGATGAATGTTGGTCGGGTCAGGCGACTACCTTTGTCCCGGCACCGGCGTGCCGGCAGATGGTTGTCCCGCCCCAGGAATGCCATAGACCTGGTTCGGCTGACCGTAGGCGTTTCTTGGACCACCATATGCTGGCGCTGGCGCACCGCCCATCCCACCGCCGGTGTGGCTATTCGACTCCTGGGCATTTAGCTGGTTGGCCGCGTTGTCGCTCGGGCTCCCATGGCGGGCCATTGGATGTCGTGCCCCATGATGATGGCGAGCTTTGCGAGCTGCACTTGTGTACTGGTCGGCGTTACCGCTTGAGCCAGCGACCAGTTCGACGCCTCGTGCGGAACCGGCCGCAGGCACACTTGGTCCGGTCGGAACAGCGTTGGCGGCCAGCGGCAACGCCGCAACCGCAAGCGCGCTGAGAATCCCCAGGACTGCTACACGCATATCAACCTCCTCAAGTAAGTGACCCAGCACGACAGACCGGGTCCGGGGCAGGTCATTGGCCCAAATCTGGCGGTTCAGGCAATGCGCCAGATCAAAGAAACTCGCACAAGCCACCCGAGCCGAGAATGTGGATGGTCGACTTAATATGGGCGCGCTTCGCTAGACATTCGAGTATCCCGCGATGCAGGAAGAATTCGGTTCCAAACGGCTGTCTGTGAAGAATTGGCGGACACCTGATCCGGTGTGGCAGCAATTCGGCCATTCACCGTTGCCGCTGAGCCCAGCGGACGCTTGGGCCAGCGATGTCCTCGCGATCGGGCTTGAGCCGGTCGTCCGGTCGCCTTCGAAGACTATTTAAAATGGCACGCGGCGCGCTCGTGCAACCGGGCTGTAACCACGGCCTTCAACGCGGCGCTGAGCCAAGATCCGAACGAGACGTCCAGAAACTCAAAAGCCGCGGCGTGCCGCGGTTTTGGGGCATCCACGATAATGGAGCGGGCGAAGGGATTCGAACCCTCGACCCCGACCTTGGCAAGGTCGTGCTCTACCCCTGAGCTACACCCGCATCCGGGCGCATCCATATAATAGCCGGGGAGGGGGTTTGCAAGGACTTGTCCTGCCGCGCACAGGGCCGCATCGTGCCCTCGATGTTCTCGCCGCCGTTCACCCCCGACCAGCTGTTCGCCTGCCTCGATGCCCTCGGCATCGCGCACAACACCTACACGCATCCGCCGGTCTTCACGGTCGCCGAGGCGGTGGCCCTGCGCGGTCAATTGCCGGGTGGGCACTGCAAGAGCCTCTTCCTGAAGGATAAGAAGGGCGGGTTGTGGCTCGTCGTGGCGCTCGAGGAACGCCGGATCGACCTCAAACGCCTGGCCGACGCGCTTGGTGCGCCGCGCTTCTCGTTCGGCAATGCCGATTTGCTGTACGACATGCTCGGGGTCAAGCCCGGCAGCGTCACGCCGTTCGCGCTCGTCAACGATCGCGAGCATCGCATCACCATCGTGCTCGACGGGGACATGCTCGAGCACGACCCGCTCAATTACCATCCGCTCGAAAACGACCGCACGACGGCGATCGCGCCGGCCGATCTGCTGCGCTTCATCGAGGCTTGCGGCCACACCCCACGCATCCTCGATCTCGACATGCAAGACCAGGGCTAAACAAGACCAGGGCTAAAACGGCAACGCGAGGCGGTCATTGCGGGTGGAGCGAAGCAATCTCCCTCGGATGGGGCCAGTCGGCGGGGATTGCTTCGTCGTTGCGCCCCTCGCAATGACGGGCGTGTCCGCGGTGCTTGTCATCTTGCCGCCATGCCGCCATTTTCACGGATGAATTCCGTGGAGAAGCCCTATGGCCAGTGATGTTCTGATCGGGGGTGGGCTGGGCGGTGGCCCCGTACCGCCTGTCAAGGACGTGACGACGGCCAATTTTATCGCCGAAGTCGTCGACGCCTCGTTCGAGCAGCCGGTCATCGTCGATTTCTGGGCGCCGTGGTGCGGCCCCTGCAAGCAGCTGGGTCCGGTGCTCGAAAAGGTCGTGCGCGCCGCCAACGGCGCGGTCCGCATGGTCAAGCTGAACATCGACGAAAACCCCGAGATCGCGCAGCAGATGCGGATCCAGTCGATCCCCGCAGTCTATGCCTTCAAGGATGGCCGCCCGGTCGACGGCTTTGTTGGCGCGGTGCCGGAAAGCCAGGTCAAGCAGTTCGTGCAACGGCTGGGCGGCGGGGGCGCTGGTCCCTCGCCGATCGACGAGGCGCTGGCCATGGCGAAGGAGGCGGCGCAGGGCGGCGATCACGCCACGGCCGCGACGCTCTATTCGCAGATCCTGCAGCACGATCCGCTGCACATCGAGGCGCTCGGTGGGCTGGCGCGCGCTTTGACGGCGCGCGGCGAGTTCGACAAGGCGCGTCAGGCGCTCGCTCGCGTGCCAAAGGAAAACGTCAACCATGCCGAGATCGTCGGCGCGCGCTCGGCCCTCGAATTGGCCGAGCAGGCGCAGCAGGCAATGGCCGGCGCCGGCAAGCTGAAAGCGCGGCTCGATAAAAACCCGGACGATCACGAGGCGCGCTTGGAGCTGGCGACGGCGCTGTTCGGCAGCGGCGAGCGCGAGGCGGCGATCGACGAATTGCTGAATTTGTACAAGCGCGACCGCAAATGGAACGAGGACGCGGCGCGCAAGCAGCTCGTCAAATTCTTCGAGGTCATGGGCCCGACCGATCCGCTGACCTTGAGCGCGCGGCGGCGGCTGTCGTCCCTGATGTTCTCCTGAGGCGCGGCGAGAGGGGAGGGCGGCAATTGAGCGATCGCGAGCGGGCGCCCCTGCCCGATATCCTGCCGATCTTTCCGTTGACCGGTGTGTTGCTGTTGCCGCGCGGCCGCCTGCCGCTCAACATTTTCGAGCCGCGCTATCTGACGATGACCAAGGATGCGCTCGGCGGCGAGCGCCTGATCGGCATGGTCCAGCCGAGCGATCCGCAACTGCAGGACAACAGAGGCCGCGGGCCTGCGAACCCGCCTGTCTATCCGATCGGCTGCGCCGGCCGCATCACCTCCTTCACCGAGGCCGATGATGGCCGCTACATGATCACGCTGACCGGTGTGTCGCGCTTTCGCGTCGCCGAGGAATTTCCGCTGCTCAGCGGCTACCGCCGCGTCCGGCCGGATTGGCGGCCCTTCGCCGGAGACATCGAGGCGCCAAGCGGCACGGCTTTCGATCGCGACCGCTTCATTCGCGGCCTCAAGAGCTTTTTCGACCAGCGCCAGATCTCGGCCGATTGGCAGGCGATCGAGAAGGCCGCCGGCGAGCACCTGATCAACTCGATCGCGATGCTGTGCCCGTTCGCGTCGAGCGAAAAGCAGGCGTTGCTCGAAGCCCCGGATCTCGACGAGCGGGCGCGCCTGCTGATCACCCTCGTCGAGATGGCCGCCGTCAACCCGACCGGCACCTTCTCGGCCGAGGAGACCGGCGGGACCCGGCACTGACCCCGCGCGAGGAGACCCCGGAGGAGCACATGGACGAACCCTCCGACATCGACCCGAAGCTGTTGGAAATCCTGGTCTGCCCCTTGACCAAGGGGCCGCTGCGCTATGACCGCGCGGCGCAGGAATTGATCAGCGAGGAGGCGGGGCTGGCCTATCCGGTCCGCGACGGCATCCCGATCATGCTGGTCGACGAGGCGCGCACGCTGCGCGACGACGAGTTCGCGACAAAGCGGCTGCCGCCGGTCAGCGAGCGGTGAGGCACCGCTGTGAGTGGCAGCCATGAGTGATAGCGCACCCTGGCCGGTCGAGTTGCGGCTGAAGCGCGCCGAGAAGCGGCTCGAGATCAGCTTTGACGACGGCAAGACATTCAGCCTTCCGGCCGAATATCTCCGGGTCGAGAGCCCGTCGGCCGAGGTGCAGGGCCACGGAGCGGGCGAGAAGACGATCGTCGCCGGGCGCGCCCATGTCGGCATCATGGATCTGGAGCCGGTCGGCAATTACGCCGTGCGGATCAAATTCGACGATCTGCACGACACCGGCATTTATTCCTGGGACTATTTCTACCAGCTCGGGATCGAGCAGGATAAGCGCTGGCGGGCCTATCTCGCCGTTCTCGCCGCCCGCGGCCTCAGCCGCGAACCCCAGCGCGGATAAGAGCGATCATGCCCCCTAGAACGATCGACAATCCAATCCTGAAACGCCTCCGGGCGGCGCTCGACAAAACCTTCGGGAAGCGCATCGAACGCGTCGTGCTCTATGGCTCACGCGCTCGCGGCGATGCTGATGACGCCTCGGATTACGACATCGCCGTGTTCTTGCATGATTTCGCTGACCGCTGGCAGGAAATGGATCGGATCATACCGATTGTCACCGACATCCTCTACGAGGACGAGGCATTCATCCACGCGATGCCCCATCGCGCGGGCGCATACGGCGATCGCACGCCGCTAATGAAGGAAATTCGCCGCGAAGGCGTCGACCTGTGAGCCCTGAGGCAGCCGAGCATATCGAAAAGGCGCGGCAATGCTTGGCGCGCGCTCGCACGATCTTTGCGGCTGAAGTTCCTGATGTCGCTGCTCGCGAGGCCTATCTCGCGGCATTTCACGCCGCTCAGGGACTGATAGCAGAACGTACCGGCAGGAATGTGAAGACTCACAAAGGCGTGCATGTGCAATTCGCCAGGCTGACCAAGAACCAGCCGCAACTCGATCAGGAGCTCCGTCAGTTCTTACCTAAGGCATACGACATGAAATCGATTGCCGATTATGGGGTTGAGCCGGAAGTGGGCGTATCATTCGAGCAAGCCCAAGCGGCGATCGAGACGGCAGCTCGTTTTGTCGACTACATCGCGACGCTTCTAGCCTGACGCTAGAGCGGCTCGCCGCCGGCGAGGCGGGGGCGGTCGCCCAAGAGGCCCATCGCGTGCTGCATCAACAGCCGCTTTAAGGGCGGCAGACGGTTGACGATCGCCAAGCCGACATCGCGCGCCAATTTCACCGGCATGATCGTGTTCGAGAACAGCCGGTTGAGCCCGTCCGTCACCGCCGCGAGCAACAGCGCGTCCGAGCGGCGCCAGCGCTCGTAGCGTTCGAGCAGTGATGGGTCGCCGATATCGATCCCGAGCCGGCGCGCATCGATGGCGATTTCGGCGAGCGCCGCGATGTCGCGGATGCCGATATTGAGCCCCTGGCCGGCGATCGGGTGGATCACATGCGCCGCCTCGCCGACCAGCGCGAGACGGCGGCCGATATAGCGCTCGGCCTGCATCAGCGCGAGCGGGTAGCTCCAACGCGGCCCGACCGGCTCGATCGCACCCAAAAAATCGCCGAACCGGGCGCGCAGTTCGCTCGCGAATTCGGCATCGGAGAGGGCTAACAAATGCGGTGCCAAATCCGCGTCCTCGGTCCACACGATGGATGAGCGGTTTCCTGTCATCGGCAGGATCGCAAACGGGCCCGCCGGCAGGAAATGCTCGACCGCGATCCCGCCATGCGGCCGCTCGTGCGCCACGGTCGTCACGATGCCGGTCTGGCGATAGCGCCATTCGACGGTGCCGATGCCGGCGGCGCGCCGCAACGGCGAGTTCTGGCCGTCGGCGGCGGCCACCAGACGTGTGCGCAGCAGCGTCCCGTCTTCCAGCGCAACCGTCGCGCCGGTGTCGCTCGCCTCCATTGCGGCGACCCCGCGCGGCGCAAACAGCTTGAGACTCGGCAGGGTCGCGGCGCGGTCGAACAATGCGCGGCGCAATACCCGGTTTTCGACGATGTAGCCGAGCGGCGCGGGGTTGGTTGTCGCCGGGGCGAGCTCGCGGTGGTCGTAATGCAGGAACAAGGGCGAGTCGTCGTCGGCGACGCGGATCTCGCGGATCGGCTCGGCGTCGCGCTCGATCGCCGGCCACAACCCGATGCCGTCGAACACGAGGCGCGAGCCATAGGCGATCGCCGAGGTGCGCCCGTCGAAACGGTCGGCGAGCATCGCCGCCGGATCCTGCCGGTCGATGACGATCGTCGGCAGCCCGGCGCCGGCGCAGGCGATGGCGAGCAGCATGCCGTTGAGCCCGCCGCCCGCGATGACCAGCTCGGTATCCTCCGCCATGTTTCCACCCCGTGCCCGGACGCGTTCCGGCCACCCACGTCTTTGCGGTCCCGCTATGAAGACGTGGATGACCGGGACAAGCCCGGTCAAGGGGGCTGTTGCGGGCTGTAATCAATCAGTGCGATGGACGGGCCGTCATACCGGGCATAAATTTGAGGGAACCGCCCGTTTCTCAGGGAGAAAGCTGATGGCGTACACGATCACGCCCTTGACCGAGCACACCGGCGCCGAAATCCGCGGCCTCGATCTGACAAAGCCGGTCGATGCCGAGACCCGCGCCGCCCTCAACCGCGCCTTCGCCGAGCACCACGTGCTCGTCGTGCGCGACCAGACATACGAGCCGGCCGATTTCAAGCGCGCCGTGCAGCTCTGGGGCGAATTGCAGCCGCACGACAAAAAGGACCATCACATCCCCGGCTTCCCGGAGATGTATTACGTGACGAACCAGGAATTTCTCGGCGACCGGCGCATGATCCCGGGCGAGACCTTCCATACCGATCACTCCAACCACCCCGCGCCGCCGAAGGCGACGATCCTCTACCCGGTGTCGTTGCCGAGCCGCGGCGGCGACACGCAATACGTCAACATGCACCAGGCCTATGACGAATTGCCCGCGGCGATGAAGCGCAAGATCGACGGGCTGAAGGCGATCCACGTCTATCTCAGCAAATACAGCCCGCGCCCGCTAAAGCCGCTGAACGAGGAGAGCCTCAAAGCCTTGCCGCCGCCCGGCATCCATCCGCTCGTGCGCGTGCACCCCGAGAACGGCCGCAAGGCTCTGTTCCTGAACCCGGTGCGCATCGAGGGGATCGTCGGCATGCCCGACGACGAGGCGCTCGACCTCGTCACCGAGCTGATGACCCACGCGACGCAGAAGAAATACGAGTACCGCCATCAATGGCGGCACGGCGACATGGTCATGTGGGACAACCGCAGCGTCATGCATAAGGCCAACCCCGATTACGACATGAACGAGAAGCGCTACCTCTATCGCCTGATGCTGAAGGGCGAGGCGCCGGTCCCGGTCGCGCACGCGGCGTGAACCCACGCGGCGTGAACAGCCGGAGCGCGTCTCTCTAGGGCGACGATAGCGCGGCCTGCCGGAGGACAAGCGCGCCCTATTGGAACGCGCGCGGGCATTGATCCTCCGCCTCGCCGAACGGGCGACGGCAGCGCGGCAACTCCCTCCCGAAACGATCGCCGAATACCACGAGGCCGGCATCCTGCCCAACACGGCGGGTAAAGCCCCTCTCGGCAACGCGGGAACCACCGGGCGTGGTACACAGCCCTCAGGTCAGCGAAGCAACCGGCTTAGAATGGCATTTGTAGATCGCTCGCCGATTAAGTGTTGCACCCGCCGACGGATTTGCCGTGGCACCAAACCGATCGCCATCGCCAGTGGCGAGCGTGGCCGCCGGAGGGGGTGTACCAGACAGAACGGATCGGCCAGCAGATCCAACGCCTTTTCGATATCCATTCGTGGATCCAGCAGATCCGAAAAGCGCTCGGCCGTGTCGAGCGCAATATCGTTCAACCCGTACAGCTCCATGATGATCAGCAATTTAATCAGACGATCGGCGTCGAGCGGCTCGGGCGCCGTCGTGTAGTTTTCCGGGTGATCCCGTTCATCGATCGGATCGCGCGCAAAGAGCACGTTGAGCGTACTTGGCTTACCGACCGTCCTCGATGGCGGATCTCGGTCGCGGCCGCGCCGGCGTATTTCGCGCACGTAGCTCGCCCGCGGCGCTCGATCGAACGCGAGATCGAAGAGAAGGAAATGGGCTTCGAGAAGTATCGCCTGCAACTCGCCAAAATGGCTTCTGCGATACTCCGGGCTTACCGCGAAATTGCTTTCGCTTTCGACGGCGAGCGCCGACCGCAATAGAGTGGGGGCGCCGAGCAGAACCTCTTTCTCGAAACCCTCAACATCGCATTTGAGAAAATCGGCGGGCGGTATGGCTCCTTCGGCGAGCAACCCGTCGAGACGGCGTACCTTGACGGGCCGTTCCTGTTCGCTGCGCAGCCCGTGCAGCCCAAACCGGTTCTTCCCTTGCGGATAGAAAGAACTGGAAAATGGATCGGTAGCGTTGAAATAGAAATTCCTTTCGCCATCGGCGCTGCCGGCTGCAAGCCAATGATAATGTCGGTTGGGGCGCCTCGCGTTCTGCTGCCGCAATCCGTCGATGACCTCCTCGATCGGGTCGAAGCCATGGACGACCAGATGGTCGCCGAGGAGGTGCCAACGAGGGTGTTCGCCGGCCTGCACGCCGACATCGATCAGCACGAACGGCTGTTGCAGTGTGCCGGTCTTGGTCACCCAGCGGGTAAACCGCGACGCGATGTTGAAATGCAAATCCATTTGGGAGGCGAGGTTCTTGTAAAGGCGCTTTCGCCGGATCGCAACCTTGTCTGCCCTGTAAATCCTTTCCCGGCATGTCCTCTTGACATGTTCCAGGCGAATAGGCGAGGGGCGGTTTTGCTGCAAATCCCGCTGCATTAGCAGCAAAACGGAGACGGATGTGGCGCGCGGTCGCCTGTAAATCACCTGTATTTGCAGGCGGAGCGGGGATCGGGAAAATGCGGCGGCTGGCTGCAAATCCGCTGCAAATGCAGCCAAACGGTCCGGTTGCACATAGTCGGGAGCGGATGGTGCTGGGGTGCCTCGCTATCTTGGTTGAGCCGGACTGCGCGACCACATCAGAAGGCGTGTTTTCGGAGGGCGGCGATGAGCGACAACCCGACACCGCATGATGCCACGGGTGATCTATGGGACAATCCGATGGCGACGGACGGGTTCGAGTTTGTCGAATACACCGGCCCCGATCCGCAGCAATTGGCGGCGCTTTTCGAGCAGATGGGGTTTGTCGCGGCGGCGCGGCACCGCTCGAAAAACGTCACGCTCTACAAGCAGGGCGACGTCAATTTCATCCTGAACGCCGAGCCCGAGAGCTTCGCGCAAGCTTTCGCGCGTTTGCACGGCCCGTCGGTTTGCGCGATCGCGTTCCGCGTCAAGGATGCCGCGGCGGCCTATGACCGCGCGATCAAGCTCGGCGCCAAGCCGGTGCATGGCAAACTCGGCCCGATGGAGCTCAACATCCCCGCGATCGAGGGGATCGGCGGCAGCCTGATCTATCTCGTCGACCGCTATGGCGACCGCACGATCTACGATGTCGATTTCACGCCGCTGGTCGCCGACCGCAACCTACCGGGGGCAGGGCTCGCCGCAATCGACCACCTGACCCACAATGTGCATCGTGGCCGGATGGCGCTCTGGGCCGAGTTCTACGAGCGGCTCTTCAATTTCCGCGAGGTCCGCTATTTCGACATCGAGGGCAAATTGACCGGGCTCAAATCGAAGGCGATGACGAGCCCCGACGGCAAGATCCGCATCCCGATCAACGAAAGCGCCGACGACAAATCGCAGATCGCCGAATACCTCGCGGCCTATCACGGCGAGGGCATCCAGCACATCGCGCTCGCGGCGAACGACATCTACCAAACGGTCGAGGCGTTGCGCGGCCGTGACGTCAAATTCATGTCGGTGCCGGAGACTTATTACGAAGCCGTCGATGCGCGCCTGCCTGGCCACGGGGAGGATCTCGCGCGATTGCGCCGCGACCAGATCCTGATCGACGGCGCGCCGACGCAAGGGCAGGGACTCTTGCTGCAGATCTTTACCGAAACCGTGATCGGCCCGATTTTCTTCGAAATCATCGAGCGCAAGGGCAACGAAGGCTTCGGTGAAGGCAATTTCCGCGCCCTCTTCGAATCGATCGAGCGCGACCAGATCCGCCGCGGCGTCCTCACCTCAGCGACCTAGCGCCTCACCGCAAGGATCTGAGAGGGACGTCTCTCTCAGACCCCGCCTCGAATTGGAGCATCCGCGATGAGGCCCTCAGTTAGGTTACTCGACCGGATGCGAGCTTGCGGAGGACTGGCCCGCGCCAGGGATCCCGTAGACCTGATTCGGCTGCCCGTATGCGTTGTACGACCCCTCCGCCTGGCCGCTCATGTCGGCCGGCGAGCGCACGTACGCCCACGCCGGGGCATCAGCCGGCGGCTGTGTCTGGATGGTCAGCGGCGCAGCGGGCGCAACCGGCTGAACAGATTGCGCCATAACCGGCGCCGCTCCGGCGATGGCGGCCAACACGACGGCTGCGCAGGTCAGAGTTCTCATCACGTCACCTTTATTCGTGAGCGAGCGCGGCGGAATTGCCGGGCCCATTCGAACGTGGAGCACCAAACCTAAGGGCTCAATCTCACGCCGATGAATTGCAATTTAACCGGGCCCAATAATCGCCGATTGGCGTCCAGTTCGTGCCGATGAGCCTTCGGTCGGCGGCGGGGCCTGGTGGGCTCACGGCGGTTTTGTCGCCGGGGGCGTCCTCGCCCCGCCGCTGCACCGGCCAAGGCGCAGCTATCGCCCATATTATGGCGAGGAAGGCGGGCTCGGGTTCAACTCGCGGGGAACGCGGTAAAGGGTCGTTCTTTTTTTGCGACCGGCCATGTCGGTTGCGGCATCCTTAACCGGGATGAAATTTCGTCGAGTTTTTGACGGTCATCAAGGCGGCAGCTTTCTCAGCGAGGGATGATCTGCGTTCAGCACCTGCAACCCATCCGCGAGAGGAGAGGTCCCCGAGCCATGATGAAAACTGTGATATGTCTAGTCTTCGCAGCCGCATGCGCGGCGATGGTCCCGTCGGCGCATGCGCAAATCGTGACCAATGAGGTCGTGACAAACGGACCGCAAGCCAGCTCCGGCGATTTCGGCGATTGGGATGCGCGCCGGAACATCATCGAAAGCCGTCATTACGACTGGTTGCTGCAGACCAACCCGTCTTTCCGCGCCGCAAGGATGCGTCGGGAATGCGGGCCGATAACCGATCCGCAACTGCGGGCCGATTGCCTGGCGAGCTTCGACGTGTATGAACCCTTCGTCGGCTCCAGCACTGCGCCGCGCCGTTACCGCACGGGCGCCGGATACTAGGGCCGGATACTAGGGCCGGATACTAGGGCCGGATACTAGGGCCGGATACTAGGGCCGGATACTAGGGCCGGATACTAGGGCCGGATACTAGGGCCGGATA
>Ga0185299_10007069_pt1 | contig 11670 bp, 10 predicted proteins | sample PaiPotPPA55metaG_FD_128002 | JGI IMG/M metagenome (GOLD analysis project Ga0185299, IMG submission 128002) | Iron sulfur acid spring bacterial and archeal communities from Banff, Canada, to study Microbial Dark Matter (Phase II) - Paint Pots PPA... ...
CAATCTATGGCATCACTCAGGAAGCGGTGCGGAACGCGGCCACGCACGCCCGAGGCGCAAAGGTTTTCGTTAATTTATGCGGACCGGAACTGCGCCTAACTGTCCATGACAACGGCCCAGGCTTTGACCCGCAAGTAATGCGAACCGGACTAGGACTTGTAAGTATGCGTGAGCGGGCACAGCTAGTGGGCGGACGGTTTGAGTTTTTCTCCATGCCGGGTCATGGCACGGAGGTCCGCGTCAGTATGCCCTGTCCTGAGCAGCCCCGGAGACAGTGATTAAGCCTCGAGTGCTTATCATTGAGAACTATGAGCCGATGCAATACGTATTGCGGCGTATTGGGAATCGAGTGCGCTGTTGTTGGAGTGATGGCTGACGGCCACTCGGCGCTAGATGCCGCCGAGCGGCTCCGTCCGGACTTCATTCTGCTGGATTTATCCCTTCCATCGTCGGGCGGATTCGCTGGCGAGGCAGCTCAGGGGACGAATGCCTGGAGTGCAACTCGTGTTTGTTACCGCCCACGAGGAACCGGCTTATGTGCAGGAGGCGTTCGACTGCGGCGCGAAAGCGTACGTGCCGAAGAAGCGTGTTGCGATCCAGTGCGTTGAAGCTAGCACCGTCGCTTCCAAACCGTGTTATAAAGATCGCCGGGAACATTTATGTAGTTGTTCTTATGGCAGCCGATTTCCAGGTGCGTATTCCGAGGGATACCGATCGTTTTTGGGCAGTGATGGGAATGCAATCGGCATCGTCGGAATCGCCTCCTACTATGAGGGAACGCCAAGAACATTCGTTGGACTGGAACGAAAGGCCACACGCTTGCACATGTTTTCCCGACGGCCGCGGCCGAATCACACTATAGGAGTTAAAATGCAAGAGATACTTGACCGTGAACCTAAATCAGAGTCTAAAGCCAGTCAGCGTGAAGGACCAGTTGCGCGTACAATCGAACAGCAAACGGCAAAATTACCGTCCGATACGTTTCTTTGGGCGGCTATGGGTTCAATTGGACTATCGTTGGTAATGATGCTGACAGGTGCGGAAAAGAAAGCCAATTTCATAGGACAATGGGCACCCACACTGCTCATACTGGGCTTATATAACAAAATGGTAAAGCTCCACGGATCTGATCCAGCAAATACTTAGGTCTACAAGTTCAGAAATGTTTGGTTCATGCGGGGTGTCCCGCACGCCCCGCACTTCGTGATCATTTCTAGTGGTTGATCGAGGGTTTTTTCAGGACAGCCTTTTTTCATTGAAGAATGAGCCTGAAGCCAGGAGCGGAGGGACTTCGCCCAGCCTCCTTTCTGAATTTCGTTTTGAGGGCAAAGACAGCAAGTGGGAAAGTGGGGAACCTGCTTTTGGTTTTTCCACTTTCCACGCCCAGACTTGGGTGGTGGGGGTTGTATGGTCCCCCGCTTGCGTATGCGCCGACGAAAGCCGCGATCGCCAACTTAACCAAAGCTCTGTCGAAAACCGCGATGAAAAAAGATGTACGCGTAAACGCGGTTGCTCCGGGCCCGGTGTGGACACCCTTAATTCCGTCCACGATCCGGCGGAAAAGGTAAAACCCTTCGGTGAAAATACCGCATTCGAGCGGCCCGCCCAACCCGTTGAGACCGCGCCCGTATTTGTCTTTCTGGCGTCGAACGAAGCCCGCTTCGTCAGCGGTGAAATCTACGGATCACCGGCGGGCGGACACCGTATTAGCGGGATCAGCGCAGTCATACACTCGAACATGCAAACCATCCTGATCACCGGCGGCGCAGGCTACATCGGATCCACGACGGCACATTTGCTGGCGCGCAGAGGCTATCGTGTCGTGGTAGTGGACGACCTCTCGCGCGGACATCATCGCCACAACGTCCAGGACTTCCCCTTCCACCAGTTAAGTGTGTTGGATACGGCGGACCTCGCAGCCGTGCTGAGTAGGGAACGCGTAGAAGCCGTCGTGCATTTCGCAGCCTACATCGCAGTGGGAGAGTCTGTTGAAAAGCCCGAGATGTATTTCTCGAATAATCTCGGGGGTTCGTTGTCCCTGTGCAACGCGGTGGCTCAAGCCAGCGTCAAGCAAATTGTTTTTTCTTCAACTGCCGCCGTGTACGGGATCCCTGAAATCGTTCCTGTGCCTGAGACCGCGCCCTTGGCGCCAATTAATCCCTACGGCGAATCGAAGCTTGCTGTGGAACGCCTGCTAAGCTGGCTGGACCAGTACAGCGGATTGCGCAGCATCGCCCTCCGGTATTTCAATGCCTGCGGCTCGGATATGCAAGCCGGAGTGGTGGAAGAACACGTCCCTGAAACGCATCTGATTCCCTTGCTGCTCGAAGCGGTGCGCACCGGCCAGCCCCTTGCTGTGTTCGGAGACGATTACAATACGCCCGACGGCACTTGCATTCGCGATTACATCCACGTCGCCGACCTAGCCGAAGCGCATGTCGTCGCGCTTGAACATTTGCTGTCTGGGGGGCGATCGGACGTATTCAACGTCGGAACAGGTACGGGGCATTCCGTCAAGGAACTGATCCAAGCGGTCGAAGCGGTGACTGGAGAAAAAGTTCCTTTTAAGATCGGCTCAAGACGCCCAGGCGATCCAGCGGTGTTAGTGGCAGACTCCGCGAAGCTGAAACAAACGTTGCATTGGACCTCGCGCATAACCGCGTTGTCCGAAATTATTTCCACCGCCTGGCTGCACGAGAAGATTCACACGCAACGGGGCTGAGCGCACCCCACGCACGTGTAACGGTAAGCTCCTTTTACGGTTAAGCAGTTTTTGCATCTAACGTACGAGGCCGCACCAATCTGGCCCTTACAAGGGGATTCGTAATCCATGGTCATTCGCGACATTATTGTATTTAGCCATCTTCGCTGGAACTTTGTCTTTCAACGGCCGCAGCATCTGCTTTCACGGCTCGCGCGTGGCCGCCGCGTTTTGTTCATCGAAGAGCCTGTTCGAGGCGATGGGCCCGACCATTGGAAAAAACATCGGCTTGAAAACATGGCGGTGACCGTCTGCACTCCCTTCACCTCCATGGATCGTCCCGGGTTCTGCTCCGCGCAAATGCCCGCTCTGAGGGCTTTAATGGACAGTTTGATAGAGGAGGAAAAGCCTCGCTTTAGCGCTTTATGGTTCTACACCCCCATGGCTCTGCCTTTAGCCGAAAATCTGCACCCGGCTCTGACTGTGTACGATTGCATGGACGAGTTGACCGGTTTTGCAGGCGCGCCGCCGGAGCTGGCGAACATGGAAGCCGAGTTGTTCCGCAAAGCGGAGGTTGTCTTCACGGGCGGCCGCAGCCTCTACGAAGCGAAACGTTCAAAACATTCCAATGTGCATTGTTTTCCCAGTAGTGTCGATCTGGCGCATTACGCGCAGGCGTCCATTCCCGGCCTGGACCATCCCGCACAGGCTGACTTAGCAACGCCTCGCCTGGGATACTTTGGCGTCATTGACGAGCGGCTCGATATGAGGCTTCTTCAGAATTTGGCGGAAAGTCATCCCGAGTGGCAGATATCGCTGGTAGGTCCCGTCGTAAAGATTGACCCGGCCACATTGCCGCAAACGCCCAATGTCCATTATTTTGGTCAGCGGTCTTATGGGGATCTGCCGAAATTCCTGGCAGGATGGGATGTTTGTCTGCTGCCGTTTGCTTTGAACGACGCCACGCGCTTCATCAGCCCCACTAAAACGCTGGAGTACATGGCCGGTGAAAAAGGCATCGTGAGCACTCCGATTCGGGACGTAGTGGACTGCTATAGCGATGTCGTGCGCGTGGCCGATTCAGCCGCGGCATTCGTTCGGGCTTGCGAGGATAGTCTGGCCGCCTCCCGCGAGGACAAGGAAAAACGTGTTTCTCAGATGCGCCGGATTCTTCAAAGCACTTCCTGGGACATGACCGCCGCTAAGATGGATGCCCTGTTGGAGCAAACTGCAGTTAAAGGCAAAGTGAAGCCGCTGGATTCAAAGCCCCGGGACGTCATTATTGGCGCTGGACCTACGGGGCTCAGCGCCGCGTATCATCTCGGCAAAGACTCTCTTCTGCTGGAACGCAACGATCGCGTAGGCGGTTGGTGCCGGTCGCTCGAGGTCAACGATTTCACGTTCGATTACGCCGGCCACATCATGTTCTCGAACGACCCTTACGTGCACGAGCTTTACCGCATGTTGTTAGGGGACAACGTACATTGGCAGGATCGCGAGGCCTGGATCCATAGCCACGGCGCCTATACTCGCTATCCGTTTCAGGGCGCTCTCTACGGACTTCCGCCAAAAGTGATTAAAGAATGCATCATGGGCGCGATCGAGGCGCGCTTTGGAAAGGCAGAAAAGAGGGCATTAAGCCAGTCCGGCACCCCTGTCATCGAAATCTCGACCTCAAAAAACAACGGCGCTCTGCACGCCCATAACGGAAGCGCAAGAAATGCCGACGGTACTTCGCGCGCATGCGTTGTGCCGGGCAACCGGGACTGTTGCGCAGACGGAATGCTGGAATTGAACACTCCCCTGGGGATGGCATTAGCGGATTCAACCAGCCGCTTCGAACCAAAGCGAGAAAACTTCGAGAGCTTCATTTATCGAACTTGGGGCGCCGGCATCGCCAAGCATTTCGCCATTCCTTATAACCAAAAATTGTGGGCCGTTCCGCTGAATGAGATGGAAACCTCGTGGCTAGGTGGCCGGGTGCCGCTTCCCGATCTGGATGAGATGATTGAGGGAGCGCTCGTTCCTAAGCCACGGCCTATGGGGCCGAACGCGCGCTTCGGGTATCCGCTGCGCGGCGGATTCCAGACCTTGATGGATGCATTCGTTCCTCGCTTGAAAGGCGAACTGCGGCTGAATAGCTCCGTTGCGAGCATCTCGCCAAAGGATAAGCAAGTTCACCTCTCGACCGGAGAAACTATACACTATCGGAATGTCATCAGCACCATGCCATTGCCCGAGTTGATCCGCAGCATGGGATCGGAGGCGCCCGCGCCGATTCGCGGTGCCGCGGAAGGTTTGCGGCATACATCGGTATGTTGCGTTCACATAGGCGTTGGCCGAAGCAATGTTACCGAAAAGCATTGGATCTATTATCCGGAAGACACCGTCTTCCATCGGATTTTTGTCCAAGGGAACGCAAGTCCCTACTGCAACCCCCCGGGTGGATTTGGATTCACCTGCGAGATCACCTACGGACCCCGCAAGCCGCTGCCTTGTCACGGCGAAGAGCTGATTCGGCTATGCATCGACGACGCCCGGCGCGTCGGATTCATCCGGGAAGACGACCCGATTTGGGCCACTGCGCTGGTCGATTTGCCATGTGCGTATGTCGTATACGATCACGAGCGGGCCGCGCGGGTAGAGCGGATAAGAGAGTGGCTCTCCACGGTTGATATTATTCTTGCCGGCCGCTATAGCGAATGGGAATACTACAACTCCGACCATGCATTTCTCGCAGGGAGGAAGGCGGCCGATCAAGTATTACAGGGACAGGGACGAATCGAATCGCTCACAGAGCAGGCAGTCGGATAAGAAGCTCAGGCCGCAGGGAAGCATTTCGCCACGCGCTCTTGTGTTTCGACAAGAGCCGTGGAGTATTCGGAGTTAGCTATGCGGTTTAGCCGCTGCTCGCCTTCTACCACCAGATCCCACAATCCGGAATTGTGCCAGTGTTCTGAGTCGCACCAATCGTACCGATCCAGGATCGGATACAGGCACACGCCTGCCAGCGGAGTGCCCGCTCTCCACGCGTTGCAAACTTCTTCGCCGATTTCGCGAATCCATTGCGCCCGCCCGGAACCAAAGTGGCTGGTTTCGGCGAGGTAGAGCGGACGTCCATACCGAATCCAAATCTCGCCGAGCATCTGGTGAAGCGGACGCCAGCGGTCGTCGCGCGGCTCATCTTCCCAGCGCAACCGGCCCGCGCCTTCGATCTCCCACTGGTTAGAATGATAGAAATTTGCTCCTAAAATATCGAGATAACGAGGGTTGCCTCCCAGCTCGGGGTCGGCATAACCGGCTATCATATCCCACGCTTCGAACTGCGATTGACGATACTGCTCAGCGGACGATGCTAGTTCCGGTTTCGATCGGGGAGGCAGCACGTGAATGATGGGTTCGGGATAAGTGAAGCGCGCCCGAGAGTCCACCGACCACACCGCTTCGCAGCACGCAATGGACGCGCGCACCAGCTGCTGTTTGATTTCCGTGTCCCGGCCCCTTAGAAACGGAAACAGCAAACCCGCTCCGATTCCCCAAACCATGAAGTTCATCTCGTTGATGGGGGAGTAGAAGGGTATCTCTTCGGTGTGTTCGCGGACGACGTGGGCTACCGCCGCCGAATATTTAGCGAATCGATCGACGAATTGCGGCGATAAAAGGTCCACATCATCGGGCCAGCCATAATGGCATAAATCCCAAATGACCTGAATCCCGGCAGTGAGTGAAGCGTCCAGCATGGGCTTAAACGAGGAGAAGTCGTACCTCCCGCCCCGGTCGATGAGGTTCCATCGCACACCGTCGCGTGCGGTCCTTATACCGAACTGCTTCAGCAGTTGGTAGTCTTCAAAGACCCTGGTGTCATGTTCGACGGCGGCAATCATGTCCAGCCGCACACCTTGCGGATTGATATGTGTTGACGACTCGTATCCGGCGATCCAGAACGAACGGAATAAATCCGGCTGCTGAGAGACGGTTGTCACGATCGGCCGCCGGCGCGCATCGGTTGTCGAGACATCTTCGGGCAATGAGATCACGGATTAATTTCCTCGGTCAGTTTTGTCAGGTGAAGCTGCAGATCCATCAAGCGCCGGCGCCATGTGGAATCGACGCGGTCCTCTTTGGATGGGGAGAGGTCTCGATTGATACGCGCGATTTCCTCTAGGGGAATTTTAGGCGTCCGGTCGGCATACAGCAGCCCGTTGGCCTCCTGATACGTATCGGCGAACTGCGTATAACAATATCCGGCAAGCAGCGGGGACGCCTTAACGGCGCCCATCAGCTTCTGCAGTCTTTCCAGAAATTCTTCGGCGCTTGCGCAGCGGCTGTAACCCCAAGATGAACCTGTATCGCACGAGAAGGCGATTCCGCCAAATTCGGACAGAATCAGCGGCTGTCCCTTATTTCCAAACTCGTTCAGGACTAGCAACCGTCCGCCCGGACGTTCGCGATTCAACAATGCCGACTCGTCGTGTTCGTCGCCGTACCGGTTCGCGATGCGCTCAGGGTCCGCATCGTAATCGTGGATTCCGATCATATCCGTCGCGACGCTCTCCCATCCATCGTTGCCGATCACGGGGCGTGTGGAGTCCATGGTTTTCGTCAAATGATAGAGGGCTTGCACGTAATGCCGTTGTGCGGCACTGTCCGGAAGATCGGGAACGCCCCACGACTCATTGAACGGCACCCAGGCAATGATGCAGGGATGGCTCATGTCGCGTTCCATCGCGGACATCCATTCGCGAATTAGGCGGTCGATCGAACGCTGCGTGTACCGATAAGCGCTCGGCATCTCTTCCCACACAAGCAGGCCTAATTTGTCGGCCCAGTAGAGATAGCGCTCATCCTCGATCTTCTGATGTTTGCGGACGCCATTGAAACCCATGGCCTTGGCCAGCTCGACATCTTTCCTAAGCGTTTCATCGTCGGGCGGAGTAAGGCCTGTTTCCGCCCAGTAGCCCTGGTCCAGAACCATCTTCAGCTTGATCGGCTGGCCGTTCAGCACGAACCGGTTTCCCTGTACGCCGATGGACCGGATGGCGGTGTAGCTCTCCACTTCATCAATTACGGCGCCGGACTCACTTTTCAGAGTTACGCGAGCATCGATGAGCGTCGGGCGCTCCGGCCGCCAAAGCAGCTCGTTGCGGAAATCGTCTATGCCCGGATCGGACAGCGATATTCTCCGAGACACTTCGCGATTTATCACCGCGTAGCGATCGTGCGCTAACACTTCATCGCCCACCGATAGCTTCAGCTCCAGCAGCGCGGATTGGTCCTCAGGCCGGCCCTCCACATGAATTTCAAAACCGATCTCCCAGCGCTCACGATTAGGCGTCCAGAGAATCGATTGAACGAATGTCTGTGGCACAGGTTCCAGCCACACTGTTCTCCAAATTCCGCTCGTGCGTGGGTACCAGATCGAATGCGGATGCAGCTGCCAGTCCTGCTTGCCGCGGGGCTTCGCAAGGTCGGCCGGGTCATCCTCCACGCGGACGACGATCTCCTGAAACTCGGCGGGAACTAAGAAGCGCGTAATGTCACACGTGAATCGAACATAGCCGCCCTCATGGATCGCAGCTTCGCTGCCATTGATCCAAACCGTGGCGCGATAGTCCACGGCCTCGAAGTGCAAAAGCACCCGGCCTCCGTCCCAAGTGGGCGCGGCGAACTGCCTGCGATACCAGAATGCATCGCAGAAACCTTCAAAACCGATTCCGCTCTTGGGAGTTTCGGGAGCGAAGGGAACTTCGATTTTACCCGACCACTGTACTTGGTTCGGGTTCTCCCACTCTCCCTCAGGATCGAGAGCAAAGTCCCACGGGCCAATGAGAGACTGCCAGTCCTTGCGTCGAATCAATGGCCGTGGATACTCAGACCAGTTACCGATTAGTTGGCTCGGTTCTATTGGCTTGTCCTCAGCTTCCCGGCGGATTGCGGATTGCGCTCATCGACAAGCGAGAGGAAATCCAAGCTAATTGTCCTATGTCCCGGTGCGTTCATGCCACTTCTTTAATCGTCCAAAATTTGAAATAGGTGAGACGCGATATGAGCCGGCGTTTGCGCCTAACCGTTAGGACGTGCTTGGGAAGCTTCATGGATACACACGCGACGCCCCCGCCGACGCCCGGCTTACTTGAACTTCTGGACTCATCCCACTAAATTCCCGGTACCGGGTGCGCACCGCTGCTTGCAGAGCTTCCACTCTTCCAGGATGAAGAAGGGCCAGAGTAGACCCGCCGAAACCGCCGCCGATCATGCGAGAGCCCACCACCCCCTCGACGTTCAGCGCTGTCTCCACGAGAAAGTCCAGCTCGGCGCAACTGACCTCGTGATCGTCCCGTAAACTCTCGTGCGATTGCGTAACGAGCCGGCCCATCCCGCCGACATCCCCGGCCATCGCGGCGTCGACGAACTCCTGCACTCGGTTGTTTTCGGTGATGACGTGCCGGGCGCGCCTGCGAAGAACTGGATCGAGCCCGTCAATCTGGCTCAGTTCAGCGTAGCGCAAACTCGCCACCCCGAGGCTCTTTGCGGCCTCGGCACATTCCGCAACCCGAGTCCGGTAGGCTGAGTTGGCCAGTTCATGCTTCACCATGGAGTTTACAACCACCATCGCGCAATTCCGCGGTAGCGGAACAGGATGCCATTGAAGACTTCGGCAGTCCAGAAAGATTGCCGCGCCCGGTTGGCCCTTTACGGATATGAACTGATCCATTATTCCGCAAGGTAGGCCAACAGTGTCAACTTCGGCGGCCCGTGCGAGACCTGCAACATCGATCCCGGGACGGTTTTCAGATAGCGCCAGCGTGAGCGCTACTCCCAATGCAGCCGACGAACTGAGACCGCCGCCCAGCGGCACTTCTGAGTCGATTAACAGGTCCGTCGCGTTTATCGGTATGCCCTGCCGCAGTAGCACCCACACCACTCCCGCGACCCGATCCGACCAGTGACCTCGCGGAGCAATAGCAGCAAGATCCTCCAGCCGCCACTCAACCACTTCTTGAAACTGCTGAGAGTAAGCACGAAGCCGCCCGTCCTTGGATGGCGCGGCGGTGACGTAGCAGGCCAGATCGATGGCCATGGGCAATACCAGTCCTAGGTTGTAGTCGGTGTGCTCGCCAATCAAGTTGACTCGTCCCGGCGCGCGCCACACCACTGGCTCGCCGCTGGCGGGGTAAAGATCCCGGAACTGCCGAACGGTATCGGGCAAATTCATACCAGCGCTCAAATGATCAGATTACGCAAAGCGACGGCTGCCGCTTCGGGATTAACGTCCTGAAGAAACGTCCCCAGCGACGACTCCACCGACGCCAGGTATTTCAACTTATGGGCCGACCGTTGAAGCGGGAGGAACTCCACGTACAAATGCAGTGTTTGATGCAACAACATCATCAGCGGCATCGGACCGCCGAATAGCCGGTCATACCGTTTTCTTGTGGAGAGCAGAATGGACGACAAATCCTCTGCTTCCCCGTCGCGGAATTCGCTGAGGCTGCGCATGTGCCGAATGGCGTATATCTGCATCTCATACGGAAATCGAGCAAAGGAGGGCACAAAAGCCGTGAATGAGGCGTTCTCCGCAATTACCCGCCGCTGTTCGCGCCGTTCTTCATCCAGAACATTGCAGTGCAGGCATTTCTTTTGCTGCAGGCTATAAACGCTGGCCGCGCCCCACTCGCGCTCAACGCGCGGAGGCACGAATGGAAAAGCATAAATTTGTCCATGCGGATGCGGCATGGTGACCCCGACAGCCGCGCCTGTGTTTTCAAAAATCGCGATGTGCTTCACTCGAGCGTCCTCCGACAGCTCGGCGGTTCTGCGCGTCCAAAGATCCACAACCTTATCCCACTGGCTGAGGGGCATTTCGGACGGCAGCAGATTGTGCTCAGTACTATACAGAACCACGTCGCAAGCTCCTGGCGCGTTGGGATCGTCAAAGGAAAACGCCGGGAAATCGTTTGGGTAAAGGTAAACGTCGTATTGGTCCGGGACTCGTCCGGAGCCTGGACAGAATGGGCACCAGTCCGCCGGCATTTGCGGACGGTCTTGGCGGTGGGCTGTGACAACCACCCACTCCCGTAACAGCGGATGCCAGCGCAGTTCGCTCACGTCTTTAGAGATGTCTTCTCGGCGGGCGAGGCCGCGCTCCTTATTTCACAACCCTTAGACGCCGGGCTGGAGCGAGGATTTTCACCCGGCGGAAATGTCGTCTGTCTTTTAGGTAGATGCTATTGCCGCTCGCGGCAGCGCATCGGATCTGGCAGCAGCCGCGGCGGTTACAGGCTTCTTCGCCCATAGCTGTAAAGCGCCAGGCCTCGACGCTTGCAACAGGAGAAGTGGGCGTTCGATAGCCTTGCAAATCGCCTTCTCACAATTTTGGTACCAACCGCCACATGCGGATATTTCTCGGCCATCATGATCCAGCACACGGGCCCAAAACAAACGGCTAACGCCCGCGCGTTTCGCTCTCCATTCGATCTGCCAGCCGCGCTCCCGGACAGCTCGGACCAACTCATCTACCTCCGGGTGATCGGAATGCAACCTCCCACCCTGCCCAACTGGATCGAGGAGAGTTTGGAGGAATTCTAAAGCACTTGGCTCTTGCTTAGCTACACCCATTGAAACCTCTTTGTGCTAACAAAAGGGAGATGCAGAACGGCGCCTTTCTTTAACACTCCTGGAGGGCATCTCACGGTTACATGCGATCGTCCCAGGCTGTGATCACGGTCGCCGCATCGATGTCCTTCGCACCGACGGTGTGCTCTTCAATTCCCTCCAGGCGACCCTCCGCGTTGAGCTTTGCAGTCTGAAGCGATGGAACCTCCGCTCGGGCCAGTGCCAGCGAGCGCCGCATGAGCGCCGTGAAGCCATCTGCGCCGACGAATTGTGTGAGGCAGATTCGCAACCTCTCGAACACTCTCAGCATTACGTGCCCCTCCGCATCAGATGCAGACTGGTTCGCTGCTTCA
>Ga0185299_10007070_pt1 | contig 11670 bp, 9 predicted proteins | sample PaiPotPPA55metaG_FD_128002 | JGI IMG/M metagenome (GOLD analysis project Ga0185299, IMG submission 128002) | Iron sulfur acid spring bacterial and archeal communities from Banff, Canada, to study Microbial Dark Matter (Phase II) - Paint Pots PPA... ...
CCAAGCACGACGAACACGACTACGACGCCACGCAGGTTCCGGTCGTGATCGATCAGGGAGAGAAGCACCTGATCGTGCAGGCGAATCGCAACGGGTTTTTCTACATTATCGACCGCACGACCGGGAGATTGATTTCGTCTAACGCGTACGCGAAGGTTACATGGAGCACCTCGAAAGATGCGGAGGGGCGGCCGGCGCTTGACAAGAACGGTTCGCCGACGGCGGAAGGCAACCGCGTGTGTCCGGGCGCCGCGGGGGCGACCAACTGGATGTCGCCGACGTACGATCCGCAGACGAAATTGTTTTATGTCACGGCGCGCGAGCAGTGCGACATTTTCAGCACCGCGCCGCAAGCCTTCGAGAAAGGTCATGCGTATTACGGCAGCGCTTATTTTCCCAACGATGACGCTCAGCCGTTTTGGGGCGCGCTGCGGGCGCTCGACCCTCTAACCGGCACGTTGAAATGGGAATGGAAGCATCCTTCGCCGACGTGGTCGGGCGTTTTGTCCACTGCCGGAGGATTGGTGTTCACCGGCGACGCGGAAGGGAATTTTATGGCGCTGGGCGCGGCTTCGGGAAAAGTGTTGTGGCACTTTCAGTGCGGAGCGTCGGTGTATTCTTCGCCGATGTCGTTTGCCGTCGATGGCAAACAGTACGTCGCGGTAGCCGCGGGCAGCGCACTGTTTACATTTGGCTTGCCGTAAAATAGAGACCCATGCAACCCGAGCGACGAAACGCTCTCAGGTTTCCCTTCGACGCGCTGGCCGAGGTATCTCTGGAAAATACGGAAGATCGACTTCCGGCTCGCGTCACGCAGATCGGTCCGAATGGCTGTTTCCTGCAGATGGCCGCACCTTTCGAAGTCGGCGCCGCGGTGTTCCTGAAGATTTTTGTGGAGGAAACTTTCTTCGAGACGCATGCCACCGTTTTGTATTCCCAGCCGAATGTGGGAATGGGCGTGGCCTTTCGCAAGCTCAAACCATTCTTTGTCGGCGTGTTACAGAAATGGTTGCTGGAGGCGATGAAAGCGAAACACAAGCCGCGTAACTGACTTTGCGGGCGTGACTCAGCGGTAGAATGAGTGCATGCAGAGGAAAGTCTTCTGGGCTTCGTTTACGGTTCTGGGCGTGCTGGCGGATTTGGCGCTTCCGTTATGGTGGGCGCTGGCGGCGACCATACCCATTGGCGTATTGAGTTGGTGGATCGCCTATCGAAGCGATTGGTTTTAGGTTGTAAATCGTGAATGAGACGAACAAGCCTCGGGATGGTCGCAATAAATGGAGAGGCTGGCGGCCCGCAACATGCACGCTTTTTCTCGCGGCGTTCGCAGGCGCGGGATTTTGCCAGAGCGTTCCGGCCCAAAAGGCTCCCTCCGAGAAGCCCTCTGCTGTAAAAACAGTCAGCGGGCGGATGGAAATTTCGGATTCCAAGATTTATTACGAAGAGTGCGGCTCGGGGCCCACTGCGGTGGTTCTGATCCACGACGGACTGCTGCATTCGGTTACCTGGGACGGCGTATGGAAACCCCTGTGCGCGAAGCACCACGCGGTGCGTTATGACCGCCGAGGATACGGCCGCTCGGATGCTCCCAAGACGCAGTTCGCGCCGACCGAAGATCTATTCGCGTTGTTGAATCACCTGAAGATCGAGCGCGCCGTTGTGGTGGGCAATTCGTCGGGTGGCGCGCTGGCCATCGATTTTGCGTTGGCGCACCCCGAAATGGTGGAAGGCCTGTTCCTGATCGGACCGGTCGTGGACGGCATGGGCGTCAGCAGCGCCTTCATCGAACGTGGCGAGAAAAACATGGAGCCGCTCAAAGACGGCGATACCAAGGCCGCCGCGGAAAATTGGTCGAAAGATCGGTACATCATCGGGGAAGGGCATGAGGCGGCGCGCAAGAAAGTTTACGACGTGCTCGCCGACAATCCGCAGAACCTGAAGTACAATGGCGAGTTTGAAATCCACAATTCGCGCCCATCCAATTCGCGGCTTGCCGAAATTCACGCTCCCACTTCGATCGTGGTCGGTGAGTTCGACATCTCCGACGTGCACGCCCACGCGGGCGCGATCGAGGCGGGTATTCCTGGCGCCGAGCGCGACATCATCATCAATGCGGGGCATCTCGTACAAGTCGAGCAGCCCGACGTACTGATGGAGAAACTCGAACCATTCATCGAACTTCAGGAACGCAAGACCGTCAATGTCCCCACCGAAGTTCTGCAAACCTACGCGGGCCTGTACGACGCGGGGCGTGGCGTCGTGACCATAGGGCTGGAGGGCGGCCACCTCACCATGCAAGTTCCGGGCCAGGCGGTCTTCCCGCTGTATGCAGAATCGGCGTCGAAATTCTTTTTGAAAGTTGCCGATGTGGAGATTGAGTTTCACAAAAACGCCGCCGGCAAGATTGCCAACGCCATCATTTATCAGGACGGCGAGACCATCAAAGCTCCGAGGATGCAGTCTTCGCCGTAGGGGCACGGGACTCCGCTTGTCTGGGGGCGACTTTCTCACCGATGACCATGACTTTGACCGTCCGCCGGAACAGGATGTTTCCTCAGGGCTGAAGCCCACTGCAGGCCGATCGCAGTTGTCGGAGCTAAAGAGTCTGTATGGCAACCTAAAAATCAGCCCTCAGCGGCTGAAGCCGAATTGAAACGCAAGCACTTGCGGCATGGCTGATGCCAGGCCCTGACGAATCTGAGTGTTGCCACATAGACTCTGAAGCTCCGACCCCCATTTCGATGTCTCCACTGAAATCCCTTTTCGGTTAACCACACCGTTCGCGCGTCGAAACGCACGGTTTGCTTGCCCCGACGAATCAATGTGAAGATAGGATTATGCGAAAACCCATAATCTCTGCGACGACTCTGTTTTTTATAGCGGGACTGACGCCCTTTGGAAGTGCCATGGCACAAGACGCCCCCGCTCCAAAACCAACGCCGGCCCCGGCTGCGAAATCAGCGCAAGCACCCGGGACGAAGAGTGCACAAACTCCTGCCGCGAAGTCCGGAACAGGCACGGCAGCGAAGAAGCCCGGCACTGCTCCGCTCGTTCTGAAGACGCCGAAAGACAAAGCCAGCTACGCGATCGGAATGAATATCGGAAGAGGCTTGCACAAGGATTCCGTGGATGTCGACCCCGCCATCCTCCTTCGTGGTTTGAAGGATGGCATGGCGGGCGGCAAGACGCTGATGAGCGACGACGAAGCGAAAGCCTCCATGACGGCTCTTCAAGCGGACCTGCGAAAGAAACAGGATGCCAAAATGGAAATCGTAGGAGAAGCCAACAAGAAAGAGGGCGACGCATTCCTGGCGGCGAACAAGACGAAAGAAGGTGTGGTCGCGCTGCCCAGCGGCTTGCAATACAAGATACTGAAAGAAGGCACCGGGCCGAAGCCCACCGCTGCCGACACGGTGGTGTGCAACTACAAAGGCACGCTGCTCGACAACACGGAATTCGACAGCTCCTACAAGCGCGGCCAACCCGCCACATTCCCGGTGGGGCAAGTAATCAAGGGATGGACCGAGGTTCTGCAGCTGATGCCGGTAGGATCGAAGTGGGAAGTGTTCATTCCGTCCGATCTGGCCTACGGCCCGCGAGGCCCCGGCCAGGGTGGCAGCACCATCGGACCCAACGCAACGCTGGTCTTCGAGATCGAACTAGTTTCGATCCAGGGTAAGTGACATCCCGCCGTGAAGAGCAGGCGCGACTGCACATGTCTTTGCCATAAGGGCGGGGTCATCGTGCACGTTGTGGCCTGCTGCGATGGGACGCCCGCAGGACTTCTGAGAAGACGCAAGTCAAAGAGTCCCACAAAAAAATCGAAATGACCAGGACGTTTCGTTGACACCCTGCAAAGGCTCCATTACGCTTTTGAGTTCGCTATCAATGATTTTTCTTTTCTGAGAAGAACGGATAAACCGCCGCATGGCTGAAGAAAAGCTCCCGACCCGCGCCCAGGATTTTTCTGAATGGTACAACCAGCTAGTGCTGAAAGCGCAACTCGCCGATTACGCGCCCGTTCGCGGCTGCATGATCGTGCGGCCCTACGGCTGGGCTCTCTGGGAGAACATGCAGCAAGCCCTGGACCGACGCTTCAAAGCCACCGGCCACCAGAACGTCGCGTTCCCGCTGTTGATTCCCCGCAGCTTCATCGACAAGGAAAAGCATCACGTAGAAGGATTCTCTCCCGAACTCGCAGTCGTAACCATCGGGGGCGGCGAAGAGTTAGCGGAGCCGTTGGTCCTGCGTCCGACATCCGAAACCATCATCGGCCATATGTGGTCGAAGTGGATTCAGTCCTACCGCGACCTGCCGGTGCTGATGAATCAATGGAACAGCGTGGTCCGCTGGGAGCTGCGCACCAAGCTCTTTCTGCGCACGCTGGAGTTCTATTGGCAGGAAGGCCACACCGCGCACGCCACGCGCGAAGAAGCCGAAGCCGAAACCCGCCAGATGCTTGATATTTACACCGATTTCGCGGTCACCGATGCCGCCATTCCGGTAATCCCCGGCAGAAAATCCGACGCCGAAAAGTTTGCCGGCGCCGACGTCACCTATTCCATCGAAGCCATGATGGGAGACGGCAAAGCCCTGCAATCCGGCACCTCCCACTTTCTGGGACAAAATTTCGCACAAGCCTTCGAGGTGCGCTATCTCGACCAGAACGGTCAATTGCAGCATTGCTGGACCACGTCGTGGGGCCTCTCCACCCGCGTCATCGGCGCCATCATCATGGTTCATGGCGACGACCAAGGCCTGGTGCTGCCTCCCAAACTCGCGCCGACTCAAGTGGTCATCGTCCCCATTTTCAAGACCGACGAAGAAAAATCCACGGTCCTCGACACCGCTCGCGAACTGAAGGCCGACCTGGTCAAAGCCAACATACGCGTGACCCTGGACGAGCGCGAAGGCAACAGCCCCGGCTGGAAATTCAACGACTGGGAAATGCGCGGCGTCCCCCTCCGCGTGGAACTTGGCCCCAAAGATGTGGCCAAGCAATCCGCCGTCCTGGCCCGCCGCGATCGTCCCGGCCGCGAAGGCAAAGTCAGCGCGCCCCTGGCCGATCTACCTCAGACCATCGAGCGCCTGCTCGTCGAAATCCAGCAAGCCATGCTCGACAAGGCTTTGGCCTTCCGCAAAGCTAACACGCACGACGCCAAGACCTACGACGATCTAAAAAAGGCCGTCGAGACCGGCTTTGCCTTCTCGCCCTGGTGCGGCGGCGCCGAGTGCGAAGCCAAGATCAAGGAAGAGACCCGCGCCACCATGCGCTGCATCCCGTTCGATCAGCCCGCCGAGGCAGGGACCTGCGTGTACTGCGGCAAGCCCGCCGCCGAGCGCGCCATCTTCGCCCGCGCTTACTGATACGCCCCGGCGCTAATCTCCGCCCGTTCCTTTCCGGGAACATCCCTCACGCCTACTTCTCGACACACTTCCAACCGGGTGCTAGGTTGGGAAGACATCGACGAGCACTCATTTTTCACGGCCCAAGACGAATTCGACGCCCAGGCCAGCGCCGGGAGAGACTGTGGTACACGTACATCACGCCGCAATGCGGGGCCATCGAGGTCCCTCTGCGCGCGCGCAACGCGGCGGGGGCACGATCAAGGCGATCCTGTGGACCGCGATCCTGGTCTACGGCGCATTTGTAGCCTACAAAATCCTCCCCGCCTATGTCGCCGAGTATCAACTCGCCGACAAAATGCAAGAACAAGCCCGCTTTTCCATCGTCAACCGCTACAACGAAGAGCAGGTACGCGACAACATCTACAAAGTCGTGAAAGATCTGGAGATCCCCGTCAAGCGCGAAGAAATCAAAGTCGTCTCCAACAACGACGTCGTGAAAATCAGCATGGACTACACCATTCCGGTGGACCTCCTCGTCTACCAGTTGAACCTGCATTTCACGCCGTCGAGCGAGAACAAGGCCTTGTAGGCGGAACATAGCCGAACTCCGTCTTTCTTAGCGCACCAGGTTGCGAGAGAATAGAAGTCCAGCCCCGCGAGGTCAAAGTTTGCGCATTCGCATTGAAAAGGGTTTCTGGACGTCCATCTTCGGTCTGACGGTCCTCGGCGTCGTCTTCGCCATTTTCCTCACCTGGGTCAGCATCCTCACTTTCTTCTACATAAAGTATTCCCGGATGATCGACGCGCGCCTGTCCGGGCGCGTCCTCCAGAACACTACGCAAATTTTTTCCGCCCCTATACGTATCGCCGACGGGGAAGTGTGGAGCGCGCAAGAGCTCGCCACCTACCTGACCAAAGTCGGCTACCGTCCTGAAAAGGACGACAACGCCCTGGGCCAGTACACCTTGCAGGGCAACACCATCGATATTCGCCCCTCGAAACTCTCCTATTTTGCCGGATCGAATGCCGTCGCCGTCACCTTCGGCGGCAAAACCATCAAAGCCATTCGCCCTCTCGGCGGGGGCTCCGATCTAATCACCGCGGACATCGAGCCCGAACTCATCACCAACCTTTTCGATAGCGCCCGGGAAAAGCGCCGCCCCGTCCGCTACGACGACCTATCGCCCATGCTGGTCCACGCCATCATTTCCGCCGAGGACAAACGTTTCTTCGAGCACGGCGGCTTCGATTTCGTCCGGATCGTCGGCGCCGCATGGGCTGACATCCGCCACAGCAGCAATCATTACCAGGGCGCCAGCACCATCACCATGCAGGTCGCGCGCACCTTTTTCTTCTCCAACGAGCGCACCTGGCGCCGCAAACTCGCCGAAGCGATGGTGGCCATGGAGCTCGAGGGACGCTTCACCAAGCAGCAAATCTTCGAGCTGTACGCGAACGAAGTCTATCTCGGCAATCGCGGCAGCTTTGGGATTCGTGGATTCTCCGAAGCCAGCGTCGCCTACTTCGGAAAGGATCTCCGCCAGCTTTCGCTCGCCGAGTGCGCTTACCTCGCCGGAATCATCCGCGCTCCCAATTATTATTCCGCTGCGGATCGCCATCCCGAGCGTGCCATCCAAGCCCGCGACCGCGTGCTCCCGCAGATGCTCGACAACAAATACATCACCGAAAACGACCTCCAGAACGCCAAGCGCTTTCCGCTGAAGATCGTCCACACGTCGGTGGCCGGCAGTGAAGCGCCCTATTTCGTGGACATGGTGAAAGACCACCTGCTCGATAAATATTCGGAAAACGAGCTGACCAGCGAGAATTTCCGTGTCTACACGACGCTGGATCCCGCGCTGCAACGCGCCGCCGCCTCCGCCATTGAGACCGGTATGAAGAACGTGGACACCCTACTCGCGAAGAAATACGCGAAGTGGCGCAAAGACCAGGAAAAGAAGGGAACCAACGAACCCATCCCGCAAGTCCAGGGCGCGCTCGTCGCCCTCGACCCCCGCACCGGAGAAATCAAAGCGGTGATCGGCGGTCGCGACTACGGCCAGAGCCAGCTCAATCACGCCCTCGCTCATCGCCAGCCAGGCTCCGTCTTCAAGCCCTTCGTCTACGCGGCGGCATTCGACAACGCCATCGACAACGTCCAGCCAATCGTGACTCCCGCTACCACCGTTGACGATGAGCCCACCACTTTCGAATTCGATGGCAAGGAATACACGCCCAATAATTTTGGCCAAAAGTTCATGGGGCGTGTCACCGCTCGCGAAGCCCTCACCAATTCGCTCAACGTCGCCACGGTGAAGATCGCCGAGCTCATCGGCTACGGCCGTGTCGTGCAGGTCGCACGCCAGATGGGGCTCGGCAACAATATTCAGCCGACGCCGGCCGTCGCTCTCGGCGCCTACGAAATGACACCCGTCGATGTTGCCGCAGCCTACACGGCGTTCGCCGATGGCGGCACACGGGCCGAACCAGCGTTCATCAATGACGTGATCGCCGCAAACGGAGAAGCCCTCGAGAAAAACACGCCGCAAACCAAGCCGGTCCTCGATCCGCGCGTCACGTTTCTCGTTACTAGCTTGCTCAAAGATGTGATGAATCATGGCACCGCCGCGGGTGTCCGCGCCCGCGGCTTCACCCTTCCCGCCGCCGGGAAAACCGGCACTTCCCGCGACGGTTGGTTCGCCGGGTTTACGTCTAATCTCGTCTGCGTCATCTGGATCGGCTTCGACGACAATCGCGACCTCGGGCTCGCTGGCGGCGTCGCAGCCGCGCCCATCTGGGCCGACTTCATGATTCGCGCCACCGCGCTCCCGGCCTACAAAGACGTGAAAGATTTTCCGCCTCCTGACGGCATCCAGTCGGTCATGATCGATCCGGAATCGCTTGAACTCGCCACGCCCAATTGTCCGACCACCCGTGAAGAAGTCTACGTAAATGGCTCGGCCCCCACCCAACTCTGCGAACTCCACGGCGGGCACGGCATCGTCTCCTCCACCGGCTCATGGCTCTCGCATGTCTTCGGCGGTGGCGAACCCAAACAACCTACTGCGGTCGATGTCAACGGTCAGCCGGTCCCCTACGATCCCAATCGCCCGCCCAACGCCACCGGCCAGGGCGCCCCTGTAGACGCCGACGGCAACGCCATCGAAAAGAAAAAGAACCCTTTACGCAAGATTTTTGGTATATTCGGAGGCAAGAAGAAGCAAGATCCGGACAAGCCAAGGCCGGATCCCAAAGGAGACTCGCCATGAAGCTAGTTTCTCTGGCGGTTTCGGGAAGTATCCTCCTACTGACTTTTGCAGTTCCTTCCAACAGTCAGACTACTCCGCAGCAATTGACCTCACAGATTTTTGCCGATGGTGATCGCTCGATCCCGATCCCCATGCAGGCGCCATCTCAGGTGTCCAATGCCACCGCTCCTCCGGGTGCCGTTCGGGAGCTCTCGCAGGAAGAGATGGGCGATCTGTTTATGGCCCGCAAGCAGTATTTCGAGGCCGCGCAAACTTATAAGAATTTGGCCGATCAGAATCCGCGAAACGCCGTGTATTTGAACAAGCTCGGCATCGCCTTGCACCAGCAGGAAGCCTTGGGCATGGCGCTCAAATGCTACCAGCGCGCGCTGAAGGTGAACCCCCGCTATGCCGACGCGCAGAACAACATCGGTACCATCTGGTATCAGCGCAAAAAGTACAGCAAAGCCATCCGCGCTTACGAAAAAGCCATCAAGATGCGCGACGACATGGCCGTGCTCTATAGCAATCTAGGCTATGCGTATTTCGGCAACAAGAAGTATGAAGAGTCCATTACAGCGTTTCGCACCGCACTCGCCAAGGATCCTCAACTCTTCGAGCACAATTCCTCGAGATCCGGTTCGCTGCTGCAGGATCGTTCGGTATCCGACCGCGGCCGCTTTTACTTTTTGCTAGCAAAATCCTTTGCGCAGTCCGGCAACGTCGAGCGCGCCGTCCTGTACCTCCGCAAAGCCAAAGACGAAGGCTACGCAACGCTGGTAGCAGACCTGAAGAAAGACAAGGCCTTCGCCGCCGAGCTGCAACTCCCCGAAATCCAAGACATGCTGGCCCCAAGAACCGCCGAAACCGAGCAACCCTAACTCCATTGGCGATTCGGTCCGTCAATTGCCCTCTTGATCCGTCTGTAATTCCGCCGCCTTTGTAGGGGCGGGGCTCAGCTCCGCCCGGCGTCAACTTCAAGCACCTCACCATCCGTTAGCAAGAGCGGTGCGTGCGCTCTATGTAGGCGCCGGACTTTAGTCCGGCGTTTCACCTCTTGGCTTCGATCCGCCATCCAATCCAACCCTGTTTCCCCATTGAATAAGCCCTGCCGTCTTTAAAAATCCCCAACCTCTGCCTCTGCTACAATCCAAATCAAATGTTTCGAAACGTTCTCAGCACCGGCGCCATACTTTTTTTCTGTAGCGCCCTAGTCTTCGGAAACCTATCCGTCCAAGCCCAACAACCAACCACCTCCAGCAAACCCCCCGCCATCCCCACCCAACAAGGCGTCTACCTGGTCTTCCCCTTCGAAAACGCGGGCGCATCCCCCAGACTCGACTGGCTAGGCGAAGGCCTCGAAGAACTCACCATCCAATATCTCTCCGATTCCGGTACCCAGGTCTACTCCCGCGCCGGCCGCGCCGGCGAGCTTGAACGCTACGGACTTCCCATCTCCGCAAAGCTCAGCCGCGCCACCATGCTGCGTGTCGCCCAGGATCTCGACGCCGACTACGTTGTCTTCGGCTCCTTCACTTCCGACGGTACCTCACTGACCATCGATGCTCGCGCGCTCCGCGTTGACCCTCCCGCTCTGCTAACGCCGGTTCACGAATCCGGCCCGCTCAATTCCCTGATGGACCTGCACGCCGGAGTCGTTTGGCATCTGCTCTCAGCCAACGACAAATCCTATCCGCTCGCTCTGAAAGATTTTTCCAAGCTGCAGCGCCCGCTTCGCCTCGACGCGTTCGAGCATTTCGTGCGCGGCCTGCTCGCCACCGAGGATGAACCGCGCCTTCGCGAGTTGCGCGAAGCCGCCCGCCTTGAGCCGGCCTGGCCCGACCCTGCCTTCGCTTTGGGCGAAACCTATGCGGCACGCAACGATTGCGCTTCCGCCCTGCCGTGGTTGGCGCACGTCCCCAAGACCCATCATCGTTACGTCGAAGCCGTCTTCGCCACTGGTGTTTGCCGACTTCAATTGAATCAGCCCGACAAGGCCGAAGAAGTCTTCACCACGCTGCAGGCGGCCCTCCGCAACAATTTCGATCGCGCCACTGCGCCCGCCGACGGCTTGTCCGGCGCGGACCTTCCCGAGATCCTCAACAATTTGGGCATCGCGCTCGCGCGCCAGGGAAAAGCCCCCACGGCTCAGGCCGATCTTCGACGCGCCACCGAACTCGACCCCGACGAAGACGATTACCCGTTCAATCTCGGATTAATGGCCTTTCGCGCCAACGATTTTCCGGCCGCTGCCAAATCCTTCCGCGAGGCTGCCGAGCGCGAACCGGATAATGCAGAGGACCGTGCTTTGCTTATTCAGTTACTTGAGAAAGCGGGAAACAAGAACGAAGCCGACGAGGCCCGCGAAGCAGCGAACGAGGCTTTAGGCCCAAATGCCTTGCCGGTAATTCACATCGATGCCAAGGGCGACACGCAAACGCAGCTCGACCGCATCAAGACCGAGCTGGACATTACCGCGTTGCGCCTCGAAATTCAGTCAGCCCCGACTGCGGTGACGTCGGCATCCGCCTCGTCCGCGGGAGCGCCCGCGACACCCGGCACCCACATTCGTCGCGCTCGCCAGGAGTTCGCCGAGGGCCACCTCGACGTAGCCGAGAGCGAATTCCGCGCCGCGCTCGCCTCCGATTCCACCAACACCTACGCGCATCGCGGCCTGGCCGAAATCGATCGCCGCCGCGGAAAGCTCGACGCCGCCATCCAGGAATTCCAGGCCTCCCTCGCCTCGCGCGATTCCGCCGTAGTTCGCACCATGCTAGCCAGGGTCTACCTCGACCAAAAGAAATTTGACCTAGCTCGTTCCCAAGCCGAGCGCGCCCTAGCCCTAGCCCCAAACTACGCCGACGCCAAGGAACTCCTAGACCACCTCCAGAATGCGAAGCCCAATGGAAGCGCCCAGTGACTCCCCGAACGAATCCCGTTGTAGCGGCGAGTTTAACTCGCCATCCTGGTTTTCTCGTCCGCCGCGCTAGTTCGATAAACCGCCTGTTCGCCATCTCCGCGCTACTCTCCGCCGCCTGCGTCTCTGCGTTAGCCTTCCTCTTTCCGTCGGCAG
>Ga0185299_10007071_pt1 | contig 11669 bp, 14 predicted proteins | sample PaiPotPPA55metaG_FD_128002 | JGI IMG/M metagenome (GOLD analysis project Ga0185299, IMG submission 128002) | Iron sulfur acid spring bacterial and archeal communities from Banff, Canada, to study Microbial Dark Matter (Phase II) - Paint Pots PPA... ...
GATTTTCTGGAGCTGGATCTGGGGACCGATCGGGCTGGTTTTATCGACGCCGCTGACGTTGTGCCTGGTGATTCTTGGGCGGCATGTGGACCGGCTGGAATTCCTCGATGTGCTGTTCGGCGACCGTCCAGCGCTGACGCCCGCGGAGAATTTCTATCAGCGGCTGCTTGCCAACGATCCTGATGCCGCGCTTGTGCAGGCCGAGTCGCTGCTGAAGGAGCGTTCGCTTAGCGCCTATTACGACGAAGTCGCGCTCGAGGGTTTGCGGATCGCGCATAACGACGTGTTGCGCGGCGTGGTGACGGCGGATCAGTTGAGGCGCATCAATGAATCGGCGATGGACATTGTCGAAGGGCTTGAGGAAGTGGAAGACGTGGTAATGGCGGTGAGGCAGGAAGAGGAGCTACCGGCCAGTCTTGAGATGTCGGATCGCCAGGCCGGCATCGTGCACGAAACGCCGCCGTCTCACTTCGATGCCGCTCAGGAGGGCCACACGTCGTCCGTGCTGTGTATCGCAGGGCGTGGTGTGCTTGACGATCTGGCGGCGACTATCGCGGTGCAGTTGTTCCGCAAGCATGGCCTGGGCGCGGATCTGGCGCCGTACGAGCGGTTTTCGCGCACACGGTTCGACGAAGTGGATTTAACGGGCGTGTCGCTGATCTGCGTGATCTCGTTCGATGCCGCTGAATCACCGCCGTATTTGCGCAATCTGCTGCGGCGGTTGCATCAGCGGGCGGCTACGGCGGATCTGATCGTGGGGCTCGTGGTGCCGGACAGCGCGCTGGAAGGCGAGGCGGTGATTCGCAAGACCTCGGCGGCAACGTCGTTCAAGGAATTGGTTGAGGCGTGTGTGGCGGCGGCGCGGCGGCAATCGACCGATGGCGTTTCGTGGGAGGGTTTGAATCCGCCGGATGTTGCTGTGGCCGGAGAGGCGGGAGGCGCGAAGGAGAACGCGCCCGTGGTTCCAGTGTTGCGGGGAGCTTGATAGTTTCGTTCACGCTAGAGTTGCGGTTGCTGGCAGAACCCCAACCCGTCCACCGGCGCGATCGAAAATCTTTCTAGCGATTGCCGTCGAAGAGATCGTTCAACATCGTATCGAATGCGGCTTGCGCTTCCTCCAGCTCCTGCAGCGCAGCATCGAAAGTCTGCAACGCCATCTGCGACGGCCGGCCGTCACCCTGAGGCGGAAAGTGCTCCTGCAACGCCGTGAACGCGGTCTGCACCCGCCGCGTGGCATTGACGATGCGCTCCATTGCCTGTGCTTCTTCTGTTCGATTATGTTCAGCCGTCATCGGAGTCTCCGTTCTACGAACCCCGATAGTACCAACGGTTGCCGGAGCAGGCACGCGCTCCGGCAACCGCTGACTTACTGCGACGTCCATCCGCCATCGATTTGGAGTGCCGCACCGCGCATTTCATCGGCGGCTTCGGAGCACAGGAACACCGCCAGCTTGCCGATCTGTTCCGGCGTAACGAATTGCTCCGACGGTTGTTTCTCTCCCAGCAACTTCGAGCGCGCAGCATCGGACGAGATGTTGTCGCGTGCGGCAATATCGTCGATCTGTTTTTGCACCAGCGGCGTCAGCACGAAACCCGGGCAGATCGCATTCACCGTCACACCCGTGCGCGCGTTTTCGAGCGCGGCTACTTTCGTCAAACCGACAATGCCGTGCTTGGCCGCCACATAAGCCGATTTCCCCGCCGATCCCACCAGCCCATGCGCCGATGCAATGTTGATCACGCGGCCCCAGCCGTTGTCGCGCATCTTCGGCAACGCCACGCGCATGGTATGAAACGCCGACGTCAGATTGATCGCGATAATCGCATCCCACTTCTCGACGGGGAAGGTATCGATGCTCGCAACGTGCTGAATGCCCGCGTTGTTCACGAGCACATCGACCGCTCCGAATTGTTCGATGGCGAAGGCCATCATCGCTTCGATCTCAGCGGACTTCGACATGTCCGCGCCGTGATGCACAGCCCTCACGCCATGCTGTTCGATTTGCGCGATCGCGCTTTGGATAACGGCGGCGTCACCGAAGCCGTTCAACACGAGATTCGCGCCGGCTTGCGCGAGTGCAGTCGCGATCCCGAGGCCAATGCCGCTCGTCGATCCGGTGACGAGCGCGGTTTTGCCGGCGAGCGGCGATGCTGCGGATGAGGTCATGTGGCGAGTCCTGTCGGAGAGGAATGGGGAGGCAAAAGCGGTTGCCGCAAAGTTTGCCAGATGCGAATGGGGCGTGCATCGAGTATCGGCGGCTTTCAACGAAGCCGCCGATGCACGCAAGGCCTAAAGCAGGCGCAAAGCCTTAAACCAGCCCGGTCACGTAATACACCGTGATCACGAAAAACACGGCGAGCGTCTTGATGATCGTCACGGCGAAGATGTCGCGATAAGACTCGCGGTGCGTCAATCCGGTCACGGCGAGCAACGTAATCACCGCGCCGTTATGCGGCAGCGTGTCCATGCCGCCGCTGGCCATCGCGACCACACGATGCAGCACGTCCAGCGGAATATGCGCCGCTTCCGCGCCCTTGATGAACGTGTCCGACATGGCGGCCAGCGCGATGCTCATGCCGCCCGACGCCGAGCCCGTGATCCCCGCGAGCGAACTCACCGACACAGCCGCGTTCACGAGCGGATTCGGGATGCTCTTGAGCGCATCGCTGACCACGATAAAGCCCGGCAACGCTGCGATCACGCCACCGAAACCGTACTCGGACGCGGTGTTCATCGCGGCGAGCAATGCGCCACCGACTGCCGCTTTCGTGCCCACTGCAAAGCGATCACGCACGCGCCCGAACGCCGTCAACACGACGAGCAGAATACCGAGCAGCAACGCGCCTTCGACGGCCCAGATTGCAATGACCGACTTGATCTGCGTAACGACTGGCGCATGAACGCCGGGCAGCACGTCGGGGGCGACGGCATAACTGGCGCCGTACCAGTCCGGAATCAGCTTGGTTAGCGCGAAGTTCGCGACACCGACCAGCACCAGCGGCGCGAGGGCGAGCAGAGGATGAGGCAATTGCGCGCTTTCCACGCGATCCGGTTCGTTCGCGAGCGACGTGCCGTAGCCTTCGCCGGTTGCCATCACCGAACGACGGCGCCATTCCAGAAACGACAGCCCGACCACGACGATAAACAGCGAGCCAATGGTCCCGAGCCAAGGTGCGGCCCAGCCGGTGGTCTTGAAGAACGTCGTGGGGATGATGTTCTGGATCTGGGGCGTACCGGGCAGCGAATCCATCGTGAAGGAGAACGCGCCGAGCGCGATGGCGCCGGGCATGAGCCGCTTCGGAATATTGCTCTGCCGGTACATTTCGGCGGCGAACGGATAAACGGCGAACACGACCACGAACAGCGACACGCCGCCATAGGTGAGCAACGCGCACACCGCCACGATTACTGCATTGACGCGCGCTTTGCCGATATATCGAATGGCGGCGGCCACGATCGACTCGGAGAATCCCGACAGTTCGACCACTTTGCCGAACACGGCGCCCAGCAGGAATACGGGGAAATACAGCTTCACGAAGCCGACCATTTTTTCCATGAAGATGCCGGAAAACACGGGCGCGACGGCAGCGGGTTCGGTCAGCAGTACAGCGGCGAGCGCGGCGAGCGGCGCCGCCAGAATCACGCTGTGGCCGCGATACGCAGCAAACATGAGGAACGCCAAAGCGGCGAGGACGATGAGAAAGGACATTAAGTCTCCGTTAGTTGTTGTGTGTCCGGGCGCAGACGACGCCCGGAATTAGGTGCGCCCTTTATGCAGCATTCATGCCAACGGCTGCGAACCATGACTCAGCAAGGAACCAAGGCTTTAACGAGCCGTGTGCGTCTCAAAGAATGTCTACTAATCGAGACAGATTGGTGACTCAAAAATCGGCCGAACGGCCGGTTACACAATGTTTCCCTGCGGTCTTGCTGGATTTCCACGTTTCGAGATACTCTGTCTCGATATCGAGAAAACCCACGAGACACCTGATGCACAACGACTGGACGCATGTCCCCGTCGATTACAGCGACGTTTTGCGTCGCGCGATGGATTCGCTTTTCAAGACCTTCGAGAATTTCAGCGAAGGCACGTTTATCGTCGATAAGGACGCGCGAGTCGTCTGGATCAACAAACGCTACGCGGCGCGCTTCGGGTTTTCGGACCCGCAAGAAGCAATCGGCCGCGATTGCGAAGCGGTGATTCCGAACAGCCTGATGCGCGAAGTTGTGACGACCGGCAAGCCGATCCTGCTCGACCTGCTGGAAACGGATCGCGAGCCGCTGGTCGTCACGCGCTTGCCGCTGAAGGACGATTACGGCCAGACGGTCGGCGCCATCGGTTTCGCGCTCTTCGACGAAATGAAGGCGCTCACACCGCTCTTTTCCCATTACTCGCGTGTGCAGCAGGAACTCATCGCGACACGGCAATCGCTTGCGCAGGCGCGGCGCGCGAAATACACGTTCGCGAGTTTCGTGGGGACCAGCGCGGCGAGCCTCGATGTCAAACGCCAGGCACGGCGCGCAGCTCAAGTCGATTCGCCCGTGCTGCTGTCCGGCGAAACGGGCACGGGCAAGGAGCTGCTGGCGCACGCGATTCACGGCGCCTCGACACGCGCCGCGCGACCGCTCGTCACCGTGAACGTCGCGGCCATTCCCGACACCTTGCTCGAAGTAGAGTTTTTCGGCGCGGCGGCGGGTGCATACACAGGCGCGGATCGGAAAGGGCGCGTGGGCAAGTTCGAACTAGCCGACGGCGGCACGCTGTTCCTCGATGAAATCGGCGACATGCCGCTCGTGCTGCAGGGCAAGTTGCTGCGCGTGTTGCAGGAGAAGGAACTCGAGCCGCTGGGATCGAACCGGATCGTGCGCACGGATGTCCGGATCATCGCGGCGACGTCGGCGGATCTGCCGGCGCTGGTCGCCAGCGGCCGGTTTCGCGCGGACTTGTTTTATCGGTTGAACGTGCTGTCCATTCACGCGCCGCCGTTGCGTGAGCGGGCGGGGGATATCGAAGCGCTGGTGTACGCCATGCTTGAAGAGCTTTCCGCCGATGCCCGTCCGCGTCACGCTGGCCAGTTCGTGCTCCACGACGACGCGCTTCGCCTGCTCGCCGCGTATTCGTGGCCGGGAAATGTACGTGAGTTGCGCAACGTGCTGGAGCGCGCGGTGATGTTGTCGGATAGCGAGCATATCGATGCCCGCGCGCTTGGCGCCTTCATGGGCGCAACCACCACGGAAGGCGCCAGTGTTGTGCCGGAGGAAGCCGACACAACGTCATACGCCCAGGCCATGGCGGGCTTCGAAAAGCGTTTCCTCTCCGATGCCCTGCGCGCGAGCGGCGGCCGCGTGGCGGAGGCGGCGCAGCGGATCGGCATTGGCCGCGCGACGATGTACAAGAAGATCGTCGCATTAGACATAGAGGTTTGAACGTGAGCAAAGAGACGAACACAACGCCGTTATCCCGTGAGCACGAGGCGCTTGCCATCGCCCAGTTGCAGCGCCTGGCGGAAGAACGCTTTGACGCGCGGCTGGGACAGTTCGAGGCGAAGGAGTGGCTTGACGAGTTATCGAAGACGATTGGCGCGCACTTCTACAACCAGGCACTCGCCGATGTGAAAGCGAAAATCGATGCCCGCGTGGAGATGATCGACAGCGACATTTGGGCACTTCAAAAGTAACGCGGAAACACCCGGTAAAGCGCTGCAAGGAGGCAAGCCGAAAGCTCCGCGTGGCATACTCCCGGAATCAAAAAAACAGCGTTAAAAAGGGGTTCCGGATGAAGCTTGTCAGCGTATGTGCATCGCGTTTCCTGGCGCTGTTGCCGCTCGCGGCCGCGGTGTCGGTGTTGTCTGCCTGCAGCAGCGCGCCGCCGCTGTTTTCATCCGATGGCCGCCCGACTTCCATGATCCAATGCCCGACTAACGGCGGCTGGAGCAATTGCCAGCAAAACGCCCGCGCGTTGTGTTCGGGCAGTTACGACGTCCTCGATCAAAGCAGCGACAACGGCCAGAACAGCTTGTTGATCGCGTGCAGGGCGAAGTGATACCAAGCCCGTTCAAGGGCGGCGCTAAGCCGCTGGTGGAGCATCCGGCGCCGGATGCGCGGGCAGATTGAGCAGCAGGCGGATCAGGTCGACCTGACGATTCGTCGCGGTCTTCTGATAGATCGACTGCAATTGTTTGCGCACGGTGTCGTGCTGCACGCCGATCTTCCCGGCTATCTCCTTAGGCGTGCGCCCCTCGGCGATATGACAGGCCACCCGGCATTCCGCCGGCGTCAGGTCGAACGCGGTTGCGAGCAGGTTCGAGTCGACGATAGGCGGTGAACCCGGGTGATAGAACGTGAATAGCGCCGCGGAATCACGGTTCGCCGGGCCCGCGACCGGGTGATAAAACACGTACACCGCGTCTGCCGCTCCACCTTCCGTTTCCGTTAGCCGAAGCATTCGATACGCCGGCGCTTCGTCCGCCGTCGAACGGCATTCGTCCAGAATCCGCTGTTGCTGCCCGCCTTGCAGTTCCAGCAAGCCATCAACTATCTGAACCAGCGTGGTTCGCTTCAACATCTGCGTGGTCGCGTCATTAAAGCGGAGTACAGCGCCGCTCAACGCGACGAGCATGGCGGGCTGGCGCCATTCATCGAGAAAGGGAACCCGGGCGAAAAGCTCAGGCGTGGCGAAAAAGCGCGCGTCCTGAAGTTGTGCAGCGCGTGATACATGGGGCGTAAGGCGATCGAGCCATTGCCCGGTTGACGGAGCAAGGGCGTCACTCTCCGACACAAACTCGCAGAGAAGCGCGACGAGCCATTCGCCGGTATCGAGAATATGCCGGTTTGAAACATGTCCCGATTCGCTTACCTGTCCAAAACCCGTGCCTTTCTGATCCGGTTCGAAGCGCGCAAACGGTTCAATTGACTTAATTCCTAATGCCGGAACCCAGTATCCGGGAATTTTGTAATAATCCGTATTTTCCGGGGGCGTGAAACTTTCGGGATGCAAATGAACAAGCTGCTTGTCGCGCACGGTAATCCAGACTGCACGGGCGCCAATCAAGCCGGCGATTGCGGCACATACGTTGTGCCACGCTTGCGGGCGTGTCAGCGTTTCATATATCGCGTTGACGGTTTGGTCGTATTGGTCGCTTTCGGAAAGCATCCATCCTCCGGTTATGCGGATAATTTGCCGATCCGACGCTCCGGATAACTGCATTTTTACTGTTCCGCATTTGCGGAATATACAGCACCCAGCAAGTTTCGCTACTCTGGGCCAGGTTCTTCGAGGGCCTGCGCTGCTTTAGTCCGGTGGCGCGCCGCGCATTGTGCGAATCCTGAATATTCCGCTTGTGACACGTGAACGGTGATCTGTCCGCGCTCTGCCGCAAGTTCGTTCCAGAAAAAGTAGAAATAACATCTACCTTGGAGCTGCAAATGAATCATCGGCAAATCGAAACGGATATTCTGCATCTAGAGCAGGTAATCGGAAGAATCTCCGCTGAAGACCGCATTCCCTTGTCTTATTGGCGTAACCGAGTTGATTCGGTCGCATCCAGCGCACTCGTACCGGCGCAGCAATCGCGCATGCAGCGAATCATCGACCGGCTTGAACAACTTGAAGCCAGCATGGGATTGAATTGCTCGCTTGCTTAAAGATTAGAATCCGTAACATATTGACGTATTGATTTCCGGCACTTTGTAACGGAGTTACAAGCCGAGGTAAAACTTCCCTTGGTGTCACATTCCCGGCATGTTTAAATGTCGTGCTGAGAGAATGTGACCATAAGAGGGATATTTGAATGTCCGACGCGGGATTTAGCGCGACGCGCCTCGAGCGCACTCGTACTGCTATGCAGCAGTTTGTCGAGACTGGCGGCGTTGCCGGCTGCGTCACCTTGGTCTGGCGGCATGGCGAAATTGCCCGGGTCGATATGCTAGGTCACAGCGACAGCGAAACCCGCACGCCCATGACGCGCGGCACGCTGTTTCGCGTTGCCTCCATGACCAAGCCGGTGACGAGCCTCGCCGCCTTGATGCTCGTGGAAGAAGGGCGGATCGCACTCGACGACCCCGTGTCGCGCTGGTTGCCCGAACTGGCCAATCCCAAGGTTTTGACGGACCCCGTCGCATCCCTCGACCGCACGCAACCCGCTCGCGCACCGATCACGTTGCTCGATCTCCTCACGCACCGCGCCGGGTTCGCGTATCACTTCAGCGCGTTCGGTGCGCTAGCCGATGCCTACGGCAATGTCTTCAACGGCGTCGAGGCATCGGTCGATCCCGGCGCATGGCTGCAACGCGTGGCCGACCTCCCTTTGATGTTCCAGCCCGGTACCCGCTGGCACTACGGCATCTCCACCGACGTCCTCGGCGCGCTGATCCAGCGCATCAGCGGCGTGTCGCTTGAAGCGTTCTTCCGCACGCGCATCTTCGAGCCGTTGGGGATGAATGACACCGGCTTCGTGGTGCCACTTGAAAAACTCGGCCGCTTGTCGGTGGCCTACGCCGTCGATCCAGTGACGCAACAACGCGTGGTGGAAGATCATCCGGCATCGAGCCGCTTCGCTAAACCCGAGCGCTTTCAAAGCGGCGGCGGCGGTCTTGTTTCCACCGCCGACGATTATCTTCGTTTCGCGCGCCTGCTGCTCGGCCGCGGCCGTATGCAAGGTAACGCTGATGAACGCGCGCGTGGTCCGCGCCTTTTGTCGCATCGTTCTGTCGATCTGATGCGCACGAATTTTCTCTCGCGCGACCAGCGCCGCATTCCGGCATTCGGGCAGATCGTGTGGGCGGGGCAGGGCTTTGGTCTCGGCTTGGCGATCGTTGACGATCCTGCACAACAGCGCACGCTCGGTTATCGTTCGACAGGTTCGTTCGGCTGGCCCGGCGCGCTCGGTACGAGCTGGTTCGCCGATCCGGTCGAAAACATGATCGGCATCATGCTGATCCAGCGACGCAGCGTGGAACCCTTTCCGATGGCAGCCGTGTTCGAACGCCATCTCTATGACGCCATCGACGACTGATTGTCGACGCGTGAAAATCGACGGCTGGCGTCGCCATGCCATGTCCACTTCGTGCGCATGCCGAACCTACAGAGCAGCTTATGGCCACCTACAAGCAACTGACCGCACAACTCGAAAAACTGCATCAGGAAGTTGCGATCGCGCAGCAGAAGGAAGTCGCGGTCGCGATCGAGGAGATCAAGCGCAAGATCGTCGAGTATGACCTGACGGCCGAAGAGCTGGGTTTTTCAGCCAAGCGTGGCAAGGCGCTCAAGAAGCCGCTGCAGCCGCCTAAGTATCGCAATCCGAAGACCGGCGAGACATGGAGCGGACGCGGACGCCCGCCCGGTTGGCTGGCGGGACGCAATAAGGAACGCTTTCTGATTGGTACGTGATTGAAGTGAGCGATCGGCGCGTGAGGTTCGAAGACCGTTCGTGCGCGATGAATTTCAATGCAGCGTTTCGCGCAACAACGTCACGTCGTAGCCGAGCTTACGCGCGCGTTCGATCAACGCGGTGCGCTGTTCCGCCGATAGTTTCGCTTCACGCGTCAAGATCCACAGATACCTTCCGCCCGGTTCTCCGACGATTGACCAGGTGTAGTCATCGGCGTGATCGAGCACCCAGTAGTCACCCACATAGAACGGTCCGAAGAACGATACCTTGAGCTTCGCATTACTCGAATCCGGCAAGACCTTCGCCTTTCCCTCCGACGATCTGAACGCCCCATTCACGCCCCCACTTCGACATGAATTGATGACCGAGATGAGCCCGTCATCGCGTTTCGCATAGTTTGCCGTGACTGCTTCGCAGCCGCGTTCGAAGCGATTCTCATAGCGTGCGAATTCGTACCACTGGCCCAGGTAACGGTCGAGATCGACCGGCTTCGCAGGCTCGGGCACATGTGTGTTGCTGCTCTTGTTGCTGCCCGCCATTGCGCATGCAGCCAGCACGCCCAGTCCGCCGATCACCAGCAAGGCCGCCGCGCCGATGGTGACGGATCGTTTGAATGTCATGGTGATCCTCGTTGTGTTCAAGCAGTGCGCGTGGCCTTATCAGCAAGCTTCATACCGTTGTATCGGGTCCCGCATAGCCTCACCTATAGCGGGTTGAATCCATCGCAAAGCACTGCTGGCGAGCACTCAAAGCTCATGAATACACGTATCAACTGTTTTAACAACGGGTCGCAACTCCTTGATAGAGAACGCTTTAACGTGAAGCGCTCATCGCGAGGCGAGAGGTGGAAAAGGTTCTTCATGTGCTTTCTCAACAACGCTGAATCAGCCTCCCGTATTACCTCACCTATAGCTTCACTCACCGCTCGCTCACGCGAGTGAAGTGTCGAACCTGCGTGGCGCATAACGCTTGCGCCCGCAACGAACGTCGCGAAACCAAGTAAGAGCGAAGCCGTGAAAGCCTTATAGATAAAGGCTCACAACGATGTACCTCAAGCACTTGATGAAGCTCGCTCATCGCTTTCATCTAGTTAGCGATACTTGCAAATAGCCTCAAGCGTGAGTTTTCATCGGGTCTCGCACCTCACCTCGCGCAGCTCCCGAAATCGCTCACCTTAATCGAATCCGCTCTGTGGCAAGCGAATTCAGCAGCTATGCTCCGGGCCTCGTTCACTTAGCTTCGCTGCTCAGTCGTTGCTGGTCTCTTCGTTCTTCACGGTGGCTATCGTGTTGATCGAATCGGGATTGCAGACGGAGAAGAAGTTGGTTGCGACGCTCAGCAAGGTGGTCAGGTCACCGATCACCAATGACCCGATAGCGGCCATAAAAAAGCCCGGTCCTAGGACCGGGCAATCCACCATCGGAGCGAGGCGGAGGATGAACGTCGTCGACAGATCACGCGGCTTCTGCCAGCGAATCCGCCGTGATCTTTTGTCTTCGTCGGTAACTTACGCGCGCGCTTATTGCGCGTTCGTGCGCGTGCCGTTTGTTTGCGTCGCGGCCGTCGTGTTCGTACCCGACGTAACGTGTCCAGTGCGCGCCGTTTGATACGGCAACAACTGCGGGTAGCTGTCCGTGTCGATCGCGTCGAGCTCACCGCTTGCTTTCGCAGCGGCCAGTTCAGCCTTCACTTCGGCCCTCGTTTTTGGCCCGTAGGCGTTCGGCTGGGCAACGTCCGAGGATTGAGCAAAGGCGGGTGCAGACGAGACCAGCACTGCGACGAACAAACTACCAATAAGTGCGCGTTTCATGGTGAACCTCTGACTGTTTGGAGACAGCGCGTTTCACGCCATCGATGTGAACCAGTCTATTCACAACCCTATCGCTGACCAATGTCGATTGGGAAAACATATTGTTGTGTATCTCGCATGAATGTGAAGCTTGTTTCGAAGCAGGGAGAGCGAGCGCTGGGTCTCTCAAGTTCTAAAGAGTCCGCGGAGCCTTAGTCATTGCGATTCCAGTAAAGATCAATTCCTTACACCGTCATTTTTCCGCATTCGCTTAATCGATATTCTCGGTTCATCGATCCAGTCAGATCGTTGTCAACTCACCGAGGTGTCTCATGAAACGCGTACTTTCCGTCTTTGCTGCCGTCGTTTTGTTCGCTGTGGCGGGTGCTGCCAACGCTGCTGACAATGCCAAATCGCAGTCCTCGACATGCCAGGGTCCGCCGTCCCAGTGCAACGTGTTCTTCGGTCAATAACTTCTTGCCCAGCGCTG
>Ga0185299_10007072_pt1 | contig 11669 bp, 10 predicted proteins | sample PaiPotPPA55metaG_FD_128002 | JGI IMG/M metagenome (GOLD analysis project Ga0185299, IMG submission 128002) | Iron sulfur acid spring bacterial and archeal communities from Banff, Canada, to study Microbial Dark Matter (Phase II) - Paint Pots PPA... ...
GCGCAGCGACAAGAACCCAAGCGCCGGCCAGACCAGGACGATCGAGGTGATCGTCGCCCGCTCGTACAGCGTTTCGTCGAACTCGAAGCCGCTAAGAAACCAGGGGGTGTCAAAATATGCCAGGGCGAGTGTCGCCGCGCTCGCCAGGGCGATACCCCCGGGCAACAGGTAAAAATCGAGGGCCTTGGTCTTTTGGGGCAGATAGACGGCGACCAACACCGCGAGAGCGGTAGTGCCGGCGAATTGTAGAAACCGTTCGCCTGCGGCCACGGGGAACGGCGTCCAAATCACGGACACGGCGGCCCATAAAGCCACCAACAGCGCCGCGCCGCCGGCCGGCGAGACAAGCGCATCGCGGAGGCGGCGCCCCGCGTGTGGGGGGGCATCCAACAGTGCGCCAAGCAGAATCAAAATCGCGCCGACCGGCAACACGACATAAATAGCGCCGCGCCAAAAGATTCCCGCACAAGGCAGGCCAACGAATAAAGCCGCCAAGCCAAGCCGGATCAGGAGTTTCGCGGCGGCCTCGGCCGGCGTGTCACTGAATCGCAAGGCGACGGTCATAGCTTCCGCGTTATCAAAAGGCCCGGTGGCCTGGAGTTTCGCTTAACACACGACTGCTTATACGCCTTGAATGAGGCAATACTCAAGCGACAAGACAAAGGAGAAGCATTGAAAATCGTGACACATAGCCAATAATGACAATTAATCTTTATCAACTTGACGAAAATTGTTATAAAATAGCGGCAGGAGTCATCTGGCCGCTAGAGAATGTCCAGAAAAAGTTGCTCGACTTTTTCGATTCTGACATGTTCCAACTCTTCGAGTTCGAGCTGCATCCTTAGAGTCTGTCCGGTAGCTTCATATGGGACTACAAATCTTTCTGAGCATGAGGCGGATTGAAGTGAGGTGCAAGAACGTCGGCGCATTGCGAGTGAGGTTTTCGCAATCCTTGGCGAGCCCGCGGCACCGATTGAGCAAAGCGAAAGTGCTTATAGATGGTGGCGGCGGTCGGGCTGGCCCCCGTTGGGCCTGCTCGCGACACCTCACATCTCGCGACGCATAAAGTGCGCGGTGAATATCCTCCAATGTGCCGTCGTAGGTCCACAGGTCGAAAGAGTCGTGAGAGTGTGCTCTTCGGCGCCACGTCCTTCGGGATCGCAGGCCGCTGACCGCCGGTCGACAGAGTGTCCACACCGTCCGCTTGCCGCCGCCGCGCTTGCCCGTATTCGCCGTCACGCTCGCGACTGCGACTATGATCTCGATCCCCCTCGTGATGCTGCCGTCCAGATTCATTCTGATGATGCCGCCAATTCCCCGTTTGTTGAACTCGCCCATCTTTCTTTTCGGGGGCACGTTGTAAGGTTGCCCCATGGCGATGTAGAGCTTGCCGTCCGGGCCGACGCGGCGGACCCGCGCGTTATGAGGGGAGCGCGCGTCCTCGACCGGAAGGAGCTTGTCTTGCTCGACTATGGCCTTGGCGCTGAGTCTTGGTAATTCTCCTCGGCGCGGGGAAAGATAGAACCCGATTGACTTCGGCGACATAAAGCACTCCGTCCTTGGCGAAACAAGCTCCGTTTGGCACATTCATCTCGATCGCCGGCACGAATTCCGAGACCCCGCCTGCGACACCCGAGGCGGCGTCAACAGTCACCGCATAAACCTTCGTCTCCGTCGTTCCGACGAAAATAAGCTTGCCTTGCGGGCCAACAGCCATGTGACGCGCGCCGGGCACCAGCGCATAAAGGCGGATTTTGAACCCGGGCGGGAGCTTGATCCTTGCGAGAGTCTTGTGGATTGCCTCCGGTTGCTGAGCAAGTTCACGCTGGTAGGCGTGGCGGGTCCAAACGAACGCGGCGGCGGCCGCCGGCAAGGCCAAAACCAAAAAGGCAATTTTGGCGAGCCTTTTATTCATCTTTCCGGAACCATCTCGAAGTTCAGGAGTGGACGGATTTTTCCGCGGGCGAAAGCGGCGCGAGCGCGGCAAAAAGCGCGTCGTCCTCGCTCTCGGCAACGTTGGGCGTCGTCAGCAAGGCTTCACCATAAAAAATCGAATTCGCTCCCGCGACCATGCAAAGAATTTGCGCCTCGCGGTTCAAAACGGAGCGGCCGGCGGAAAGGCGGACTCTTGCAGCCGGGAGAACGATCCGCGCGGTGGCGATCATCCGCACGAAATCGATTGCGTCGATTCTTTCCCTTTGCCCGAGCGGGGTGCCGGCGACCGGAACCAGCGCATTGATGGGCACGCTTTCGGGATGCGGATCGAATCCGGCCAATATTTGCAGCATGGATGCCCGGTCGCTGACGGTTTCGCCCATTCCCATGATGCCGCCGCAGCACATTTGCAGCCCGGCCGCGCGGACGGCCCGCAAGGTTGCGAGCCTGTCCTCATAGGTCCGCGTTGTAACGATGTTTGGATAGAATTCGGGGCTCGTGTCGAGATTGTGATTATAGGCCGTCAGCCCCGCCTGTTTCAGCCGCTCGGCTTGGGCAGCGTTCAACATGCCGAGCGTCACGCAAGCCTCCATCCCAAGCGCGCGAACGCCGCGCACCATATCGAGCACCGCGTCGAACGCCTCTCCATCGCGCACATTTCGCCAGGCCGCGCCCATGCAAAAACGATCAGCTCCGGCGGATTTCGCGCGGGCGGCGAGCGCGAGCACGGCGCCGGTTTCCATCATATCGGCCTTGTCGAGGTGAACCTCGCGATGATGCGCGGATTGCGGACAATAGGCGCAATCCTCCGGGCAGCCGCCGGTCTTGATGCTGAGAAGGCTCGCCCTTTGGACGTGGCTGACGTCGTGAAAATGCCGGTGAACGCGGTTTGCCTGTGCGATCAGATCGAGCAGCGGCAAATCGTGTATCGCGACAATCTCATCCGTGGTCCAATCGTGCCGAAGGGACGGGCCGGGTTCATGATGTGTCATGCTGTGCGCTTTCGGGGCTCCCAACGGCTGCGGGCAATCTTACTTATTTGCCGCCGGAAGGCCTGCCATTCATGAACCCCGGCCCGGCTTTTTGCAATCGGCTCACGGGCTCGCGAACTGGCGCGCCGGAAGCCTCGCCACGTCCGGATAGCAAAGCCGAGCAGAGTTCAACCAACCCCAAGACCGTCTACGTGGGTTCCGCGCCCCTGCCTTCCGCTTGCTGTCCGCTACCAACAAATTAAGCTCTTGACCGTCACGACGGGTAATGCTGCCGGCGGACGGGCCACGGCGGCCCGGCCGGCAAGAGCGAAAGGATAGATACGATGGCACATGGGGAATGGTGTTTGCGGCACGGCGAAAGACTAAACTCTAACGAGTATCTTCGATCGAAAAACGGACTGTTTTATGCAGTTGTGCAGTCGGACGCCAATTTCGTCATTTATAGAGGAGACTGGTGGGAAGCTCAAGAGAATACGGCAATGTGGAGTCTGTTCAGTTCCGATGGGGGAGCGTCTAAACAATATCTACGTAAAAACCGCTTTGAAGTACCTGGATCGTTTCACGCATTGATGTATGATGGTCTTTTTTACCTTGGCACTCCCACAGGCAACCAGTCCTATTGGTCTACAATGCAGGGTGGCGGACACAAGGACCTTTGGGCAGTAATGCAGGATGACGGGAACTTTTGCATTAAGCTTAATGGGGATATTAACGCGAGCCAGGTATGGGGTACCTGTGTAACTGATAGTCTCAACCCAAATACTTTGGAGCTCACTGAGATGGTGTATGATTTCAAAAACGCAATAGTAAAACAAAATGCCTGGCCAAAACAAAGTGCTTCGAACACCGCAATAAATAAGGTTGAAATCAATCAATCGGCTACATTAATCATATCCTATACATATACATTGGCGAAGGGCTGGAAGACGTCAACCACTCTCAAGATCGGAGCAAGAACGAGTATAAAAGTTGGCGTTCCACTCATAGCCGACGGGAAGGTGGAATTGTCTACGGAACTAACGCAAGGGTTCGAATGGAATGAGACAACGACAAAGTCGGAGACAAAGACGATTAACCTCCCGGTCGTGGTGCCCCCAGGGAAAGGCGTCATCGGGCAGGTCATGGAGCACGAGCACGATTACTGTTCCCTTTAGAGTGAAGGGAACGGGTACTTTTAATTCAGGGATAAAAGCGCCGATAAGCTTGAACGGAATGTACGAGGGTATCGCAACCCACGACATTTACACGAAATGGATACCTTCATACGGAGCACGAGGAGCACAGTGCCCGGGCGATGTTGATGGCGGCTCCAAGAACGGTACTCCCATGATCCATCACGATAGCCCTATGACGGAGAGATCCTGGAATGGTGAGACGCCTACGGGACGATTTGGAACAAACTCGTGGGCGCCGCGCCCGATGGCTGTCACCGCTTCGTCACGGACCATTGCGTGACCGGCAGGGCCGGACGCGCGGCATGAAAGGAACCGAGCGGTTCCGCGCGGGCAATTTCTATCCGTACCAGCTCGCCGCCCTGCGCCTTGAACCGGCGGGTAAGCTCCGCCTCGGCCTCTAGCGTCACCGCATTCACGACAAGCCTGCCGCCGGGGGGCAAAACATCATAGGCGGCGTCGAGGAGGGTTACATCGCTTGCGCCGCCGCCGATGAAAATCGCCTGCGGTCGCGGCAAATTCGCGAAGGCTTCCGGCGCCCTGCCGGTGATAATCTCGATCTGCGGCACGCCAAGGTTTTCGGCATTGCGCCTAATGAGGCTTGCGCGATCGGCCCGCGCCTCGATCGCGATCGCGCGATTGGCGGGGTCGCTGAGCAGCCATTCGATCGCGATCGATCCGGACCCCGCGCCGACATCCCACAAAAGCTCGCCGCGCCTTGGCGCCAGCGACGATAGCGTGACGGCGCGAACCTCCCGCTTGGTGAGCTGCCCGTCTGTTTCGAACCAGGAATCGGCAAGACCATTTGCGACTGGAAGAATGCGCGATTGCGGCGTCGCGGCGATTTCGAGCGCGACGATGTTCAAGGGATCGATGCCCTCCATGCGGAAGGCCTCGGCGGTGGTGGCCCGCGCGCGCTCCCTCGGGCCTCCCATCGCCTCCATCACGACGATCCGCGATCGGCCAAGGCCTTTGTCGCAAAGGAGCTTGGCAAGGCGCGGCGGCGTCGTCTCGTCCCATGACAGGCACAGGATTTTCGCGTGCGGTTGCAGCGCCGGAATAATCCGCTCGAACTCGCGCCCATGCAACGACATAAGGCAACAGTCTTGCAGGCTCCAGTTGAGCCTTGCCGCAGCGAGGCTGAACGCCGAAGGCGCCGGAAAGCACTGCATTTCTTGCGGCCCAACATGGGCGCTCAGCAAGGTTCCAACACCATAAAAGAAAGGGTCGCCCGAGGCGAGGACGCAGACCGGCGAACCTCGCCGGGCGAGAATTTTGGGGATCGCATCAACGAGCGGCGAAGGCCAGGTCATGGTTTCGGCCGCGAGCGGGCCTGCAAGCGCGAGTTGGCGGGCACCGCCTACGACCAAATGGGCTTGCGCGAGCAGCGTCCGCGCGGCAGGAGAACGAGCCTCGATGCCGTCCTCTCCGATGCCGATCAGCGACAACCATTTTTCGCGAGAAGGGGCAGTCATGGCGGCGAGAGCAAAAGTTCGGGAGGCGGGCGATGCGGGTTCTCATGCTTGGCGGGACATTCGAGGCGAGCCAGCTCGCGGACCTTCTTGCTGGACAAATTGGCATTTCGCCCATGTTGTCGTTCGCTGGCCGCACCAAGGCGGTCCGCCCGCCGCAAATTCCCTATCGGATCGGCGGTTTTGGCGGTGCGGACGGACTTGAAGCCTATCTCGAGGCCGAGCGAATCGATGTGCTCGTCGACGCCACGCATCCTTTCGCCGAACAAATATCGCGCCATGCGGCGATCGCCGCGGCGGGGGCGAAAATTCCGCTCGTCGTTTTGTCGCGCCCCGCGTGGGCTCCGCAGCCGGGCGATCATTGGGGTGATGTCGCCGATATGGCCGCCGCCGCCGCCGCGCTCGGGCGTAAACCGAAGCGCGTTTTTCTGACGATCGGCCGCCTGCAAATCGGGGCCTTCGCGGCGGCGCCCCAGCATTTCTATCTTATTCGCACGATTGAGCCGCTCACGCTTCCGCCAAACCTGCCGCGCCATCGCGTAATCCTTGGGCGCGGCCCCTTCGCGGTTGAAGCGGAGGACAAGCTTTTGCGCGAGGAATCGATCGATGTGGTCGTTAGCAAGAACAGCGGCGGCACGGCGGCGTTCGCCAAACTCTGCGCGGCCCGCCAACTGGGGTTGCCGGTTGTCATGGTCGCCCGGCCGCAACAAGCCTCGGGACCGGTCTTGCACGATCCAGCCGAAGTCATGACCTTGATCCTCCGTCATCGGGCGGCCTTGCCGCGCGGGGTATAGACGAACGGCGTGCCGCTGCGGCGTGGAACGATACGGGTTTCGCTGGAGCCGACGATGATCAGCGTGCTCATGTCGGCTCGGCCGGGGTCCGCGCTTGCAAGCGTCTCTACAAAAATGTGTTCCTCCTCGCGTCCGACCCCGCGGGCAAAAACAACTGGCGTCGAAGCACCCTTGAGACCACGCAGCAGCGCGAAAGCGTCATGGATCCGGCCGGTCCGCGCGGTCGAGGCTGGATTATAAAGGGCGATCACGAAATCCGCGTTTGCCGCCGCCGCGAGCCGCCTTTCCACCAGGGACCAGGGTTTGCGATTGTCGGACAGGGAAATCGCGCAGAAGTCATGTCCCAAGGGCGCGCCAATCCGCGCCGCCGCCGCCTGCATCGCCGAGATGCCGGGGCTAACCGCGACGTCGATGTCGCGCCAGCCAGGTTCGCCCTCTTCGATCGCCTCGAAAACGGCCGCCGCCATCGCGAATACGCCCGGATCGCCGCTGGAGACGAGGACGACACGGCGTCCATCCTCGACCAGGCGCAACGCATGGCGCGCGCGCTCCATTTCGACCCTATTGCCGGTTTGGTGCCGGGTCTGCCCTGGTTTGGGAGGAAGCCGTCCGAGATAGGGCGCATAGCCAACAAGATCGGTTGCATTCGCGATGAGGCGCGAGACTTCGGGCGTGATCCATGCGTCGCCACCGGGGCCAAGTCCGACAATCCGCAACCTCCCCGGCGCACTCATGGGCGCCTGCCTTGGCCGGGAATGAGAATGGAGGAGAAATAGGGCGCATGATCATCGGTCTTGACGGCAAGCGGAACGATAGTTTCGGTTTCGCTGGTGCCATGTTCGACATAGATCGCTGCCGCGAGGCGTCCTGCCGTGGTGATCGCCGCGCGGATTTTCGCCAGATTGGCGCCGACCTTGATGATGACCACCGCGTCGCTCGCACCGAGATGACGGACCAATGCCGCGCGCCCGAGCGTGCCCGGGAGAACGCTCAAGACGTCGTCGCCCCAGGCCATCGGCGCCTTTGCCGCGCTCCAGCACCCCGACATGCCGGTGACCCCAGGTACGATCTCGACGCTGAAACGATCTTTCAGCCGGACATGAAGATGCATGAAGGACCCATAGAAAAGCGGGTCGCCCTCGCAGACCAGAGCGACATCGCGGCCCGCCAGAAGGTGCGTCGCGATGGCAGTCGCCGCCTTTGTGTAGAAGGTGCGCAGTTCTTGCGTATAGGCGGGGTCGCAAAAATGTGTTTCTGTCGTCAACGGATAGAGTAACGGTAATTGGAGGCATGTATCGCCCACCCAGCGATCGAGGATGGCGCGGGCTTTTCCGCGCCCGCCTTTCTTGGCGAAATAGGCGACGACCGAAACGGCACTGATGATTTTCGTGGCCTTGATCGTCACAAGGTCGGGATCGCCGGGTCCGAGGCCGACGCCAAAGAGGCGGCCGTTCGATGAGGAAAATCCGCTCATTCGGCTTCGCTCGCGATCGCATTCAAGGCGGCGGCGGCCATGGCGCTGCCCCCCTTGCGCCCCTTAAGGGTAATGAACGGCACGCGGGCATCGGCGATCAGCGCCTCTTTCGATTCCGTCGCGCCGACGAAGCCGACCGGTATTCCGACGATGCAGGCGGGCCGCGCGGAGGTTTCGTCGAGCATATCGAGGAGATGAAACAAGGCGGTCGGCGCATTGCCGATGGCGGCGATCGCGCCATCGAGCCGGTCGCGCCAGAGTTCGAGGGCGGCGGCGCTGCGCGTGGTGCCCAGTTTATGCGCAAGTAATGGAACCGAAGGGGCGTCAAGGGTGCAGATGACCTCGTTCGCGCGTGGCAGACGCGCCGCGATAACACCTCGGGCTAGCATTTTGGAATCGCACAGGATAGGCGCTCCTTGCCGGAGCGCTTGCCGCGCTTGCGCCACGGCCCCCCGCGCAAATACGAGACCGGCGGCGATCTCGACCATTCCGCAGGCGTGAATCATGCGCACCGCGACAAGTTCTTCATCACGCGGGAAACGGACGAGATCGGCCTCGGCGCGGATCGTCGCGAATGAGCGGCGGTAGATTTCCGCCCCGTCGCGTAGGTAGTTGAAGCGGCTCGATGCCTCGGTCATTGCCTCTCCAGCTCGCTCCACCGCCCGGCGTTCCCCGCCATCGTTTCCAACGTCTCGCCCACCGCCGCCAGGTCGAGGCGCTTCGCATCGTTTGTACCGGCATCAATTGCGGTCACGTCGACGACAAGATCGTAGCGTCCCGCATGAGCGATGAGGGTGAAGGGCGTCGCCGCTTGCCGCGCGCAGCGCTTGGCGCAGCCAGAGACATGCAGCGCGACGCCAGTCTTGCAAAGCTGCCACGCGACAGGCATCAATGCCAAGGCATCGGAGCGGGTATCGGTGGTGCCACGCTCGCACGTGGATGCGCCGCCGCACGCCGCTATCGCCAAGCGCGCATCGTCACGATCGACGATGAACCGATGCGCGCTAAAATAAGCGCGCATGGCATCGGCTTCCTCTGCATGCACGCAAGGCAAGATCAGCGCGCGCCACGGCGTGAGCCTGATCTCGCCTGTACCGAAAATTTCGGCGCCGCGCGCCGCCGCCTCAAGCATATTTGCGTCAAGGCGCCCGAAAGCCGCGCCAACCCCGAAGCAGTATTTTTCATTGAAGCGCAGCAATCCAACCGGACAAGGCTCCTCGATGGCGCCGCTCTTTCGGGGCGGACGAGGTCGCAGTCCGGCAAGCCCGGCAATCGCGCCGGCGCCGCAATTCTCGATAAGACCGCGCATCCGGCGCGGCGGTTCCGCCATTTGCGAACCGAGTCGCAGAAATGCCCCGGCGAGACGCGAGGCAATATCGGGGATATCGTCTCCCAGGCAGACTCCTAGAACTATTGCCTCATTGGCATGTCCTCCGATCCCGACCGCGAAAGGCTGTTTGCCTCCGGTCCAATCGAAGCGGACGTCGGCGGGGACGCTGGCGACCGAAAGCGCGCTTCCATCGTCGATGAGAAAGCCGAACTTTCCCGGTAATGCGTGTAAATCCTTGTTGGCGGCGAGCCCAACTTCAAGCGCCTTGGCGGCTCTGGGCACATCATTTCGCCCATCGAGCCCGGCAAGAGGGCTCACCAGAACGTTGCGAACCGCTTCGGCCGCTGCATTCTCGTCGATGACGCCAAGGACATCGAGCGTTTCGATCAGCAGGGGCAGGCTCTCGCCGCGTAGCCCGCGCATTTGCAAATTGGCGCGCGCGGAAAGATCGAAAAGCCCATTGCCGTGGGCGCGTCCCGCTTGCGCGAGCCCGTGCAGCGTCGCGGCGCTAACACCGCCGCCGCTTATCCGCAGCCGCACGATAAGCCCGTCCTTGGCTTGCATCGGCCGCCGCGCGCCGGGACACCAGCCTTTGCGCAATACGGTCTCACGGGTCATCCGGGCGCCTCCCGCATCAAAGCGAGGCGGGCGTGGGTCGAGTTGCGGCGGCTTTGCCAGAGCCCTCGGGCGAGCGCCTCCTCGAAGCGCTTGGCGATGGCGCGCGCGGCGTTCGGATTGGCGTCGATGAGAAAATCCCGCACTGCAGGCGTGCCAAGGGTCGCCTCGAACAGAAGCTCGAAATGCTGGCTCGCTACCGCATCGCTCAACACCGCGAGAGCAAAGAGACGGTCGATCGTCCCGGCGATTTCGGCGGCGCCGCGATGGCCGTGACGCATCTGCCCGGCGATCCAGCGCGGATTGCTCGCGCGGGCACGCACGACCCGGGCGATTTCTTGCGCCAGCGTGCGCACCTTGATGGCGCCGGGGCGCGCCGTCTCGACATGATAGACGGGCGCATCGTGGCCGAGCATTTGCGCGGCGGCGGCAAAGCCACCTTCATGGTCGATAATGGAGTCGGCATCGAGAATGTCCTGCTCGTCCTGGTCCTGAACATGAATGAGGGCGTCGGCGGTCGCGACACGCTCGGCGAACGCCGTGGTCGCGACGCCCTCGCCTTGCGCGCCGCTATAGGCATGCGAGGCGGTGTCGAGGTAGCGCGCGCCGAGGTCGTGCCGGGTGAGGGACGAGTCCTCATCAATCTCCTGCGTGAGCCCGACACCATAGGCGCCGGGCGCTGCGCCAAAAACCCGCAAGGGGAACTTGGGCGCGAGCCTGCGCGCCGCCGCGAGCGGGTTCACGTCATCTTCTTCGTCGAGTTCGCTCACTGCCCGCACCGTCTGATCGAACAAGGCGATCTGGGTCGGAAAGACATCGCGGAACAGCCCGGAGATCCGCAAGGTGACATCGACGCGCGGATGCGTCAGGCACGCGTGCGGAACGATCTTGAAGCCCGTGACTCGCGAGGATGCGTTGTCCCAAAGCGGCGCGACGCCGATGAGCGCGAAAGCTTGCGCGAGATCGTCGCCGCCGGTGCGCATGGTGGCGCTCGCCCAAAGATCCATGACGATCCGCTTCGGCCAGTCGCCATGATCCTGGACATGGCGGTTCAATACCTCCTGGGCCGCGCGTTGACCAATCTCCCAGGCGGTGCGCGTCGGCACCCCGCGCGGATCGATCCCGTAAAGATTGCGCCCTGTGGGGAGCACGTCGATGCGTCCGCGCGACGGCGCGCCGCCGGGGCCCGGCGCGACAAAGCGACCGTCGAGCGCGGCTAGGAGCGAAGCGCGTTCCGCTTCCCCGCAGCGGTCGATGAGGGCGGTTAGTCGCGCGGCTGCGTCATCCCCGGTGCCCGTTTCGCCGTGCGCCGGTTGGAGATTTTGGGTGAGCGCGGCGACGGTCGCGTCCCGCAAGTTCGCCTCCGGCGATTGCCCGAACACATGCAAGCCATCGGCGATCCGCATGTCCTTCAGATCGCAAAGCCAGGCATCGAGTTGGCGCAGGGCAACGGCCGGACCGGCATCGTCCTTCAGCCCGCTATCTTGAAATAATCCTGTCTCTTTCGCCCGCGCGAGGATCGCTTGCGCCAATAGCCGCGCGCGCTTGGGGTCGAGCGAATCGGCGATCGCATACTCATCGAACAAGGCTTCGATTTCGAGCGCTACGCCATGGCTTCCGGCTTGCATGAGAGGCGGCGTCATATGGCCGATGGTGAGCGCGCAAATGCGCCGTTTGGCCTGCGCCGCCTCGCCCGGATTGTTGACGATAAAAGGATAAATGACGGGCAGCGCTCCGAGCACCGCCTCGGGCGCGCATTCGTCCATGAGCGCCGCTGCCTTGCCGGGCAGCCATTCAAGCGTGCCATGGGTGCCGCAATGAATCATCGCATCGATCTTTTCATGCTGGCGGAGCCAGACATAGAAGGCGACGTAGGAATGGCACG
>Ga0185299_10007074_pt1 | contig 11665 bp, 9 predicted proteins | sample PaiPotPPA55metaG_FD_128002 | JGI IMG/M metagenome (GOLD analysis project Ga0185299, IMG submission 128002) | Iron sulfur acid spring bacterial and archeal communities from Banff, Canada, to study Microbial Dark Matter (Phase II) - Paint Pots PPA... ...
CTGCGCGTTGAACTTCTTGTCCACCGGCGGCATTTTCATCGGAGGCAGCGTGGCCGCCAAGATCGTGCCCAAAATGAAAGACCCGATTTTCATGGAATCGTTCCTGGACAAAGGCCGGATGGAGTCGTTGCTCAAAGAAATTCCAGTCACGATCGTGCTGAACGACGATTCGGGGATCATCGGGGCGGCCCGCTACACGCTCATTGAGAAAGCATTTCGGACCGCGAAACGCGCGTGAAGTCGAGCCGTCACCGGCGCCATTCTTCCGAGAGAAGGTGTTCAGGGGTATAGTATGGGCCGCCGTCGAAATTAAAATGGCAACAAAATGCCGGCTATGAGCGCATTGCGTCGATCTGGCGGTCCATGGCCATGGCCAGATTATTGCCCGAGGGCGGAAGATTCAAGCATAGCCGAGGTAAACTCGGTGGCATATGCCGCCAACGATTGAAAAGATTTCCGCCGTCACTTTTCGGGTTGTGAACATGACGGTGTCTGTGCGATTTTACAAAGATGTTTTAGGCATGGAGCTTCTTTACGGTGGAGAGAGCACGGGGTTCTCTTCACTGCGCGCAAGAGACACTCAATCTGCGATCCTCAATCTGGAACAGGGTGAAGCTATGACTCACTGGGGACGGCTTATCTTCTACGTCACGGATGTGGACGCTCTCTGGAATCATCTGAAGGACCGGGGATTTGATCCAGAAATTCCGCGAGATGCTGGCTGGGGAGAACGCTATTTCCATATGCCCGATCCGGACGGCCATGAGCTGTCGTTCGCCCGACCGCTCCAATGATTTGGAGAATGGTACCGCTGCAGACGAGAACCAACCAGAGCGTAGTCTATTCCAGTGGCGGACTGTCACGATACGGTGCCGAATCTCGCGAGCGCCATCTTGGCAGCGTGATAACCGCACATGCCGTGCGCGCCGCCCCCTGGCGGAGTTGATGACGAGCAGATGTATAGGTTTCTTGCCGAGGTGGCGTAGCATCGCCATGTCGGCCGAAACACAATTTGGCGAAGATCCATCGCACCGCCCGCGATGTCACCGCCTACAAGGTTGGCGTCCATAGATTCAAGCTCCACTGGAGAAAAGACCCGGCGCGCCAAAATGCACTCGCGGAACCCAGGAGCGAAGCGCTCAACCTGATCTTCCAGCTTCTTTAGCATGTTCACCTTCGACCCGTTAGGAACGTGGCAATACGCCCACGCCGTGTGCTTGGCCGCAGGGGCGCGCGAGGGATCAAACAGGCTCGGCTGAGCGAGCAAGACAAACGGGGAATCGGCGTGACGCCCACCTCGCGCCGCCTGTTCCGATGCAGCAATCTCCTCAAAGCTCCCGCCCAGGTGCACGGTCGCCGCGCGCAAGCACTCGGAAGCTCTCCAGGGGATGGGGCTGCCCAATGCGTAATCGACTTTGAAAACGCCGGGGCCGTAACGAAACCTCTCCAGCTGACGTTTGTAGCTGTCCGATAAGCGTTGGCCGGCGATTCTAAGAAGTTGCCGCGGGGTCACATCACAGAGAATCAGGTCATAGTACGATAACGACGCAAGAGACTCAATCCGCGACGAAGTCTTTACCTCACCTCCCAACGTGGAGAGATAACGACATAACGCATTTGTAAGTGACTGCGACCCTCCGCGCGGAATCGGCCAGCCCACGACATGCGCCGGCACGGCCATCAACATCCCAAAGGCGCCACTCAAGGGCTCGTCGAGACTGAGGAAGGAATGCGCGGCAAGGCCCGCGAATAGAGCGCGCGTACGCTCGCTCTGAAAGCGGCGGACAATCGTCCTGGCCGAACGGAGTGCGTTCATCCCAAAACGCGCCACAAGCCAGGGATGTTTCGGAATCGAGCAAACCGGGCGAAGCACTTCGGGAGCGAATTCACTCCAGCGCTCAACAAACGGCTGCATGAGCTTGCCCCATGCATCGCCGTCTGCACCGAGAGAAGTCTTGGCATCGCGCAGGTCCCGCTCCAGCAGGACTGCGGTTCCGTCATCGAGCGGATGGGCGAGCGGAGCTGGAGAATGAATCCACTCCAGTCCATGATCTTCGAGCGGCAGTGAAGAGAAGAAAGGCGACCCGGCACCCATCGGATGCACCGCTGATCCAAAGTCGTGCAGGAATCCCGGTATGGTCAATTCCATCGTGCGCGCGGCGCCGCCCGCTGTCGGCTCGGCCTCGAACACATCGACTTGCAGGCCTGCCTGGGCCAGTACGATGGCCGCTGCCAGCCCATTTGGACCAGAGCCAACAACGCATGCCTTGCGGCTCATCGCGAATCTCCAACTAACCTTGTTCTGTTCGCGGTTCTTGTCATTTTCAAATGCGCTACCATAAGCTATTCCTTCGGTTCCACCGTCGGCCACTCGACAACCTTGATGTTTCCATCAGGTCCTCGCTCCAGCGTGGGCGCATACAGGCCCAAAAGCTGCCTCCGCCACCACCTCCCGGTGGCGCGTTTTTCTGACATTGTCGTAAACCAGTACTGCCAGAGCACAGCGCGGATCTGATGTGGCGGCTCCTGCGAAAAAGGATTGCCGGCAAAGAGTGCCAGTACATCCTTGTCGTTCGAGAGCAGGAGCACTTCCGTGTTGGGCACGATCGGATATTCGCGCCACGACCCCAGAGAAGCGAACCACAAGTTCCAATCAAAGCGCGGCTGATATGGTGCATAGATTCTGGGCGGCTCATTCAGTTCCTGCGGCTTGTAGCGAAACGGATATGCGACCCAGGTCTGTCCGTCTGCGGAGCCCTGGAATTCAATTTCATATCGTCCGCGCGTCATCACCGCGAAGAGTCCGTAACGATTGGCGATCCGGAACGGTTCAAGTGCGCCCACGGGCGAAGCAGGTAAAGGCAGCCTGGCAAACATCCAAACAAGTTCTACCGTCGTCACATAGAAGATCCACGTCAACATAACAGTGCTGGCGAAAAACGTCAGGAGACGCCAATAGCGCCTGCTGCTCTCCTTCCAAGTTCTCAGTTCGGGTGTCGGCGGCGTTTCTGGACGGGAGATGTCAGCGGTGAGCCTTACTCTCCACTTCTCGGGCATGACGCCCAGCACAAAGCGATCGTCGAGCAACAACACACCCATCGCGAGAACCAGATAGTTCAAAAAGGTGTAGTTCGCCGTCAGGATTACACCGACCTGCCACAGTGTCACAATGAAAAAGCATACGATTCTCCAACGCCGCGGCAGAAAGAGCATGCAAACCAGGCCCAACTCCAGAGCCAGCGTGGCATACACGGTCCCGGCATGAAACCAGTGCGGCAGGTGTTGCACGTACCAGCCAACCCAAGTAGGCAAAGGTCCATTTTGGTAATACTCGTCCATTGCTGTGAAATGGCGCCATTCGGGGTCACCGCTTAGAAGCTTCACCGCGCCGGACTCGAAGTAGATGCGAAACCACTCCCACTGCAGCAGGAAAAAACTGGCACGCGAGGCAGGGTGCAGGTGGCCTAGTCCTGGGCGGAATCCGGGCGGGGCAAAAAAGATGGCGATGAAACCAGCCTCCAGCAGCATGCCATCTGATTGATAGCCGGAGAAGTCCTGCGCGGCGCTGACAAACGACAGAAAGCACACGAAGCAAATGAACAGCATGCCGCGCGGCCACAAATTCTGGAGAAGCAGCAGCGAGGCTAACATCCCCGCCCAGCACAGCGCGCTCAGCATGACTGGACCGCTCGAGAACCACAACAGCGTTGGCGCATACCACACTCGTTGCCAATGGCCGAGCGATTGCTCTATGGCCTGAAGATAGTGGCTGGCGGGCAGGATCCCTTCTGGACCGATGAGACCGCGAATCTGAAAGACTAGCGAGAAAAATGCGGAAAAGTAGATGGCGCCGAGCGCGCGAAGGAATAACCAGCGGGGAATCAGGCGGTCTGGAGCTCCCTGTTGCCGATCAAAGAGCCAACCGATCGCAGACGCAGGGCCTCGGTCCATGACGGTTGCAATTATATGGAGAAACAGCTTCAGGCAGGATGCGCATCGGGGTGCGACCGTCACATCTTTGACGCTGCAAACTCCACAAGTCCACACGGTGTGCAGAAGAGACTAACGACGGCTTCCTGTTTCCCGGGGGCGTTCCGCCCGCATTGCTGGCATGGCCGACCGCACCCCGAAGCTCCAGGCCTGGTATGAATCAGCACACACGACAGAACGGCTGCCGCGCCAGGCGACGATTACGGGCTTACCGCGCAGCTGCGGATCATCCCGCTGCTCGACCGAAGCATAGAACGCGTCCATGTCGACATGGATAATGTTTCGCACAATCTTCTGGCATCAATAGTATTCCCGGTCCCAAAACACTGTGAATTTGTGTCGGGTCGGTCGTTGACTGTTGCTGTAGATTCTTAGAGATGCATGCAGCTGTACTTGTTTCTAGTCTCTATTCTGCACTCGCAGCTGCTGTCCTCTTCCTGCATGCGTTGTTCATTTTGTGGGTGGTTTTCGGCGCTTTGCTGACCCGAACGCGACCGATTCTTCGCTGGCTGCATATCGCTTCTGTTGTCTGGGGAATCCTTACCGAACTGCTTCCGTGGCCGTGTCCCTTGACTCTGCTGGAGGACTGGCTCGAAGGCCGCGCCGGAATTGAGCCGTATCAGGGTGGGTTCCTGCTTCATTACCTGGATATGCTGGTCTACCCGGACATTTCTGCTACTGTTCTGACCGTTGCGGCGGTAATCGTCTGCAGTCTGAACCTTGCGTTTTATGCCAGACAGTTATTGCTCACCAAGCGCCGATGACATATTGCGAGTGGCTCAGCTACCTCTTGGTGCTCTCCTGCTCGCGGAATGAGACCAAGTCCCACATTCCATCGGGCGCCGAAGTTTGTTGTCGGAGAATATAAATACTCATCATCCGCGCGAACCTTGAAATAGATGCTCTCGGGGTCGTACCACTGATCCAACACTGCTTCAACGGCATACTGTGTTCCTTTGAGACGGAATCGAACTGGTCGCTCATCTGCTTTTCGACCCGAATAGCACTCTACGTCCAACTTCATTACTTCATTATCGGCTAAACGGTAGGCGTTGGATTTGGTGGTGAGCCAGAGTTTGAGCAAGCCGTCCAGGCGGTAGGTCGCGGAAGGCTCGCCAGAGCTCATGCCGGAACGTGTCGTCATGGACGGCTGCCGCGGTAACGTTGGGGTTAGGAATCTTGTCGTTGCTGCGCACGCGGGGATCGACGAATCCACAGAACGTCTTCGCTGTAGCGAAGTTCAGATGGTTAGTCACCTTCCGGGCTAGTCATGATGTTCAAGGTAGGCGATTTCGTCGAGCTCACCAGTAAGACGAACCCCGGGTCTTTTTCGCCGCTCCTTCCAATTTGTGTACTTCTTCTGAAGCTTATCCAGATAGATGTAGTAGACCGGGGTGATGTACAGTGTTACCACTTGCGAGAAGAGCAATCCGCCGACGACCGCTAGGCCGAGGCCGCGCCGCGATTCGGCGCCAGCGCCGACGCCCACTGCAATCGGCAATGTGCCCATCAGGGCCGCTGCGGTGGTCATCATAATGGGACGGAAGCGAACTAGAGCGCCCTGGTATATCGACTCCTCTGGACTCTTGCCCTCCTTGCGTTCGGACTCGAGCGCAAAATCGATCATCATAATGGCGTTCTTTTTTACGATGCCGATAAGCATGATGACGCCCACGAACGAATAGAGATTGAGTTCCTGGTGGAAGATCATCAGGGTGAGCAGCGCCCCGACACCTGCAGACGGCAAGCCAGAAAGAATCGTGATGGGATGCACGAAGCTCTCATACAAAATGCCGAGAATGATGTAGATGACGAGGATCGCGGCGAACATTAAAAGGCCGAGTCCGATGAATGAATTCTGGAAGGCCTGCGCGGTTCCCTGGAAGGTTCCGGTGACGTCGGCGGGCATGATTTTTCGGACCTGATCCTCGACAAATTTCGTGGCATCGCCAAGCGAAGTGCCGGGCTTCAGATTGAAGCTGACTGTGACAGCGGGCAACTGGCCGAAGTGGTTGACCGTAAGCGGCCCGACGGATGGAACAAGTTTGGCGAGCGTATCGAGCGGAACTAATTTGCCACTGCTGGAGTGAACGTAAATTTGCGAGAGTTCCGCGGGGTTGTTTTGAAATTGCGGCAGCAATTCCATAATCACGTAGTATTCATTGTTGGGCGTGTAGATGAGGCTGGTCTGGCGTGTGCCATAGGCCGAGTACAACGAATTGGCCACCTGGTCGGGGGACACTCCAAGCGCATAGGCCTTGTCGCGATCCACGTCAACCGTGAGTTGCGGGTTCTTCACCTGAAGATCGCTGGTGACGTCCTGCAGCAACGGAGATTGGCGTAGTGCGGCTTCCAGTTTCGGGGCGAGGGCATAGAGTTTGTCTGTATCGGGAGTCTGCATCGTGTACTGGTATTGCGATTTGGTCAGATTACCGCCGATGCGGATCGTAGGCGGGATCTGCAGATACACATTGATGCCAGAAATGTTCGCCAGCTTGGGACGCAGTTCCTGAATCACGTCCTGCGCGCTCATCCGGTTCACTCGGGCCTCTTTGTCTTTCAAACGGAAAAAGATGCGGCCCTGGTTCGTTGGCTGCCCAATCGTAGAGAAGGTGTTCAAAACGCTTGGATCGTTGCGGACGACATCAGCCGTCTGTTGCTGCAGTTTCATCATGTCGCCAAATGCAATGCCCTGCTGCGCCTCGGTGAAGGCAAACACGAGACCCTGATCTTCGTCAGGAATGAAGCCGGTCTTTGAAACCGTGAACAGATAGTACGTAAGCCCGATCACCGCGAAGGAAATTAGGAGTGTGGCAAAGCGATGGCGCAGGACGCGCTGCAGCGACCAGTCGTAGCCCTTTAGCCAGGAATCGAATACCTTTTCGCTCGCGTTGTAGAAGCGGCCGTGCTTTTCCTTTTCCGTGTGCTTCAGAAAGCGGCTGCAAAGCATGGGCGTGAGAGTCAGTGAGACAAACCCGGAAACGAGAATCGCGACCCCGATGGTGACGGCAAACTCGTGGGGAAGTCGTCCTATGATGCCGCCCATGAACAGCAGCGGTATGAATACCGCGGCGAGGGAGAGCGTCATGGAAAGAATAGTGAAGCCGATTTCGCCGGAGCCCTCGATGGCGGCCCGCAGCGGAGACTTCCCCATCTCCATGTGTCGCACGATGTTCTCGAGCATCACTATGGCATCGTCCACGACAAAACCTACGGATAGCGTTAGTGCCATCAGCGACAGGTTGTCGAGGCTGTATCCGAACAGGTACATCACCGAGAACGTGCCGACGATGGACATCGGCAACGCGAGGGCGGGGATCACCGTAGCGGAGATGTTGCGCAGAAACAGGAAGATAACCATCACGACCAGCCCAACGGTCAGCAACAGGGTGAACTTCACGTCGTCGACCGACGCACGAATCGAGACGGAACGGTCATACAGGATGTCGATATTGACTGCAGCCGGGATCTGCGCTTCCAGTTGCGGCAGCAGTTGCTTGACGCTATCGACCACTTCGACGGTGTTGGTGCCCGGCTGGCGCAAGATAGCGAGCACGATGGCGCGATTGCCGTTGAACCAACTGGCAGACTTATCGTCCTGTACGCTATCGATGGCGCGACCAATATCGGAAATGCGAACTGGCGCCCCGTTACGATAGGCAACGATCATTGAGCTGAACTGAGCGGCGTTCTGGAGTTTTCCGTTCGAGAGAATGGTGAAAGTTTTGCCACTGGCCCACAGCGTTCCTGTTGGGACATTGGTGTTGCCCTGGTTCAGTGAATTGCTGACATCATCGATACCGATCTGGCGAGTAGCCATAGCGCTCGGATCGACCTGCACGCGGACCGCGTACTTCTGCGCACCATATACCTGCACCTGTGCCACGCCATTCACCATGGAGACCCGCTGCGCGATAGTAGTTTCTGCAGCCTCGTCAACCTGCGATAGCTTCAGGGTGGGAGAACTCAGCGCCAGATACAGGATTGGCTGGTCAGCCGGGTTCACCTTGCGAAATGAAGGAGGCGTTGGCATGCTGGGCGGAAGTTGCCCGGACGCCTGAGTGATGGCCGACTGTACGTCGAGCGCGGCACCGTCGAGGCTGCGACTAAGGTTGAACTGAATCGTAATGCTGGTCTGGCCGAGTGAGTTCGTCGACGTCATTGAGTCGATGCCGGCAATCGTCGAGAATTGCTTTTCGAGCGGCGTGGCCACCGATGAAGCCATCGTCTCAGGGCTGGCACCGGGCAAGGACGCGTTCACCTGAATGGTGGGGAAATCCACGTTCGGCAGATCGCTTACGGGCAGGAAGCGATAGGCGAACATGCCAAAGATGAGGATGGCAAACATGACCAGGGTGGTCATGATCGGACGTTTAATGAATAGCTCCGGAATGCTCACTGCCCGTCTCCTCCCGTTCCGGTTGCGGTATCGCTGGAGTTAATCCCGTTGCCGACTACGGCGTTCGGGGGCAACGAGCTTTGCACGACTACCTTGCCATTGGGCGCCACACGAAGCTGGCCATCGACGATGACCGTGTCGCCGGGATTAAGGCCGCTCTTTACTATTGTCAGATTCTGATAGGTGCCGATGGTCGTGACCTGATGCGGAGTGGCGGTGCCATCTTTGCTGACCACGTAAACGTAATCGCCCTGCTGTCCGGATTGCACCGCCTTTGTGGGAACCGTGATCGCATTGTTCAAGGTAGAGAGGTTCAAGACCGCGTTAACGAACTCGCCCGGCCACAAGCGCCGGTCTTTGTTTTGGAAGGTCGCCTTCAGTTTTATTGTGGCAGTTTGCGGATCGACGCCGTTATCGATGAAGGTCAGGAGGCCTTCCGCGTTATTGGAATGCTGCCCTTTCGGATAGGCGATGACTTTCAACCGCTTGGCAGCGACAAACTGGCGGACTTCCGACAAACGGGCTTCGGGAATGGTGAAGGTAACGTAGATCGGCGCGATCTGGTTCAGTTGCACCAGGAACGGCGTATCGTTCGCCTTTACGAGATTACCCACATTCATCATGAGCGCGCCGGCACGCGCATCGATGGGAGCGTAGATATCGGTGTACTGCAGCTGGACCTTAGCGGCATCGACAGCGGCCTGGTCGGCGTACACAGCGGCAGAATTTGAGCTTGCCTGGGTGCGCTGGAGATCCGCTTGTTCGTGCGAAATCACTCCTTGATTTTCGAGATCGGTGTAGCGAGCCGCTTGCAATTTGGCATTGGCGGCCTGCGCTTCATCCCGCTTCAGGTTCCCTTGCGCTTGCTCCAGTGCTGCCTGGAACGGTCGCTTGTCCAAGCTGTAAAGAAGCTGGCCCTGGCGAACATCCTGGCCCTCCTTGAAATGAATGGTCTCGATTTGGCCGTTCACCTGCGACCGAATCTGCACCGTTTGGTAGGCCTCAACATTACCAATAGCGGTGATCTGAACGGGAACGTTCCGTTGCTCCACCGTGGACACAACGACGGGGGCGGGTGGACGTCCGGCGCCAGAAACACCACTTGGCGATGCTGCCTGCAACGCCTGTTTGTTAGCGCATCCGGACAGCGCACATAGGCTGAGAAACACAGTGGACATCGATAGAACGAGTGGTTTCAAGATATTCCGTTCCCAATTCAACCGCTTGACGCGCGTTGAATAATCAGGTCGCTGTCTCAAACACAGTTAAGGTCCTAGTGCTACGGCGATGCTGGCGCGGACACGTGCTGTCTTTCGCCCAGCCCCATTCTTGGTTATGATACGATTCGCCGAAATGCCCTCGATAAAAATACTCACTAATTCCTCGGCTAACTCGCGGGTGGATAACGCTTGAGCGTGGGGTACACCGAAAACTTCCTCGACCAGATAGTGATAGACAATCATGCCCAGAAAGGAGCGCGCAGCGATCGCTGGGTTAACCGCACGAAGACGGCCCGCCGCAATCCCGACGCGTATGTGATCGGCCAGCGTTTCAAACTTCTCCTGACCGTAGGTCCGAAAAAAACGGTGGGAGAGTTCCCGATTGCGCAGCGCGCTGTAAAAAAGGAGGCGCGTCACGGCAGCGTCATCATCTGTCCGGTCAAGGAGAGTTTCCGCAATCGCAACTAGCACCTCGCGGAAATCACCCTCCGATTTCGCCAATTCACGTATGCGGCGATTGCGCCCGCGGCGTTCGACGCGGTCAGACAGCACCGCCCAGAAGAGGTCTTCCTTGGTGCGGAAGTGACGGAAAATGAGTGCTTCGTTTACGCGGGCAGCCTCGGCGATCTCGCGTGTAGTGGTGCCGTCAAAGCCTTGGTCGGAAAATAACTTCATCGCGATTTCGAGGAGCTGTTTCTTGCGGTCTGGAGCGGGAAGTCGCATAGCGCAGAAGAGGAGTAAGTACTTACTTTAGCCGCAAAGAGTGCTCCGGGGCAAGTTCTTGTACTCGTCCAGTAGATGAGTGACAGTTCATTCCTTTCGTTGGGATGAGATTTGCAGCAGGAAATGGTGTGGAGTTTTCCGCCGGTGGTTCCATTCCTGCCACATTGGTCACCAGATGGTACTCAAATCAGTTACACCGACTTGCAGCCCGCAAGTCATCAACTCGTATGTGATTTCGGCCCAGGGCGGCGCGCCGATGGCAATGTACCCGGAAGGCAATTCGCAGTTTGACGCCAACTGGTCTCCCGATGGCAAGCAAATCGCTTACGGAAGGAACGCATTGATGTCGCAAAGGCCAGAGACCCTCGACATCCGCCTTCTCGACATTGCCTCGAAGCAAGTTTCGGCTCTTCCCGGATCGCAGAACTTATACGCACCCCGTTGGTCACCTGATGGCAAGCGCATCGTCGCTGTGTCAGCCGATAATTCGAGGCTAGTGCTCTACGATTTTAAAACGCAAAAATGGTCAGACTGGATCACCGGCCTGGGTCACATCGGTACGCCCATGTGGTCGCGCGACCAGAAATATCTCTATTTCGACAATATTAACGGAGAGCATCCCGGGTATCGCCGCGTGAAGCTGGGCGAAAGCCGTTCCGAGCTTCTGGTTGATTTGAAAGACCTGCACCGCTCCTGGTGGAGCAGCATTGCTCTGGATAATTCTCCGATCTTCAGCCGCGACATCAGCACCGACGAGATTTACGCGCTGGATCTAGAATTGCCGTAAGGGGAATACCGCAAGCTACAGCTAGCTTTTCAAAACTGTCGCCATCAGGCGTTATCACTCAGACACCCGGTCGATGAGTGTAACCGTGATGTTACAACAGTAGCTTGGTTTTCGACTCACACGCACGCGAGTAAAATCGAATCATCAATACCCGCCGGCGAACGAAGTACCAAGAATCAGTTTTGGGTCTTATGGCGCTTTGGTAACCAGTTGTGCCGGCGATGGGAGTTGTGAGGCATTCCAACCTCCACCAAGCGCTTCGATCAACCCTGCGCTGGCCGTCATCTGCTGAATTCGAAGATTGACCGCGGTTTCCTGGTTGGATAGCAATGAAGTTTGCGCGGTGATCACGTTCAGGTAAGGGTCGATCCCTAATTTGTAGCGATCCGTGGCCAGCGCGAGTGTCTTTTCCGCCGATTGGACCGCCGCGTCCTGATGTTGAATCTCCACCGACAGGACTCGCAACGAAGCCAGGTTGTCTTCCACTTGTTGAAAACCAGTCAAAACCGACTGGCGATAGTTGGCCACAGTCTCGTCGTACTGCGC
>Ga0185299_10007077_pt1 | contig 11664 bp, 11 predicted proteins | sample PaiPotPPA55metaG_FD_128002 | JGI IMG/M metagenome (GOLD analysis project Ga0185299, IMG submission 128002) | Iron sulfur acid spring bacterial and archeal communities from Banff, Canada, to study Microbial Dark Matter (Phase II) - Paint Pots PPA... ...
TTGCACAGATTACCGCCGACGCTGGCGCGGCTCTGAATCTGCAGCGAGCCGATCAGATGGGCCGCCTCGGTCAGGCCGGGGTAATAGCGATTCATGTCAGCATTCTCATGAATCTGGATGCATGAGACCGCGGCGCCGAGGTGGAGGCCGTGCTGCATACTGAACGAGATGCGTGACATCTCGGGGATATGCTTCACGTCAACCACGTATTCGGGACGGCGGGTGCCGGCGCGCAACTGGATAATCAGGTCGGTGCCGCCGACCAGCGGGCGCGCCTTTTCGCCATGCGCGGTCAGCAGTTTGACCGCGTCAGCGACGGTTTTGGGGGATTCGTAATTAATCGCGTGCAAGGTCGCAAAGCCTCCCAGTAGGGCGGTGGATTCACCGCCACCTCATTTCATCAAACGCGCACTGTAGCGCAAAAGGCCGCAAAAAGGCCAACTCGAAAATCGGTCGCGGTCACCTCGCGCTCAAGGTAGGTCCGATAGTTTCTGCTTACTCCACGAATTCATGCTTGGCAACGGCACGTCAAGATTCCTACGTCGAAGGGTCGCGTCGCAGAATCTAATTTTATGCGCACGTCGCAGACTCCGTTGCTCGGCTCGCAGGCTCGCCTAACGATTGAAACCGTGTTTCGCAACCACCCCGGCGGCAGCGCGCGCGAGGATCGGCGGATGCGCACCCATCCGCTCGAAGCGCGGGTCGGTGGTTTGACCGCGGACGAAGCGCACGTAAATCTGCTGGAGCACGGTCGCCGTCTTCCAGAGTCCCCACGCGCGATAGTAATCGATGTGGTTCAGGTCGCGTCCACAGCGGCGCGCATAGCGCTCCGCCAGTTCGTCCCGAGTCATGAAGCCGGGGCGCGCGGTATGCGCGTAACCCTCGGCCATTTCGAGCACTTCCGCCGGGTCGGTCGCCTCGCGCCAGTAATTGAACGAAGTGCCGAGGTCGATCATCGGATCGCCGACGGTGGACATCTCCCAATCGAAGACGCCGACGACCTTGCCCGAGTTATCGGGCGCGAACATGACGTTGTGCAGGAAGAAATCGTTATGCAGGAGTGTCGCCGGTTGCGTCGGCGGCATGTGTTCGAGAAACCATGCGCCGAGCTTGTTCATCAGCGGCACTTCGCTGGTCTTGGCCTTTTCCCAGCGATCCATCCAGCCGGCAATCTGCCGGCGCACGAAGCCGTCGGGACGCCCGAGGGCCGCAAGGCCGAGCTTTTCGTAATCGACTGAATGGAGATCGGCGAGCGCGTCGATAAAGCCCTCGGACATGGCGCGGAAGGTCTCGGGAGTCTGCGTGATGCCCTTTGGCAGCGGGCGGCGATTGGGAATGACAAAGCCGCTGCGCCGCTGCATTACGAAAAACGGCGCACCGATGATCGCCTTGTCCTCGCAGAGCAGGATCGCGCGCGGCGCCGGCTCATAGGCCTCCCACAGGCGCGAGAGGACGCGATATTCACGCGCCATATCGTGGGCCGAGGGCGGCAGCGGACCGAACGGCGGCCGTCGCACGACCCATTCGTGAGCGCCGAAGCGCAGCAGATACGTGAGATTCGAATGGCCGCCGTGAAACTGCAACACCTCGAGCGGCTGGTCCGCATGCGCGACCTCATGTTCGCGCAAATACGCGACCAACTTGGGCCAATCGAGCTGTTCCTCGTCGCGCACGTCACCGTATTCGGGAAGCGGTTGATCCTTGTCGTCGAGTTCTTCTGCCATCGATCTAACTCCCAGCCCATTCCTTTTAGTTTGAAATGCGGAGTGTCTTATTTGGAAGGCTCTTAACTCGCAAGGACCCTCCCGGCACACAAACGGCGATCAGATTTGTTCGCCCAAGTAGGGAAAGGCATACCATGCGAGCCATGCAAAGAGGACCCTGGAACGCCAGGTTCCTCACCAACGAAGGCTCGGCGGTCGAGCTACCGTAGAGCAGTAAACACAACACCGCCATCCAGGCGACGTTTATAGCGCAAATCAGACGGGTGTATTTCACTCCTCTATACTCTACTCCTGAGCTCCAGGAGCCCCCTAAGAGACTCCAAGAGCTACAGATACCGTGACCAGCACGTATGTCCGCTTCGGAGTGTTCATTTGCCCCAGCATTAGACGGGGATTCCAAGCGAGGAAAAACACCAAGGGAAGAATGGCGCCTACAATCCGCATCGCGGTGAAAGTTCGGGCATCGGTTGGGTTCCTAGCCGGTGACACAAGCAATGCGAGAGGAAGAAAAGCAAACGCCGGAAAAGGAGTCAGGATGCTGGGCGAATCCTGCGCTCCAAAATAACCGGGAATCAAGAGAGCCAATCCGGCAAACTGCGTCAAGAAGATAGTTTTCGGGCGCCGCAACGTTTTCATCGGAAAGCAGGTAATCTCCGAGTGCGAAAAAGGCCGGGCGGGAGCGACCGCGTGCCAAAATGGCGGATTAGTGTTCGAGCAGGCGTGACAGCGCGCGGGCGGTATAGCTCACCAGCGGGATGACGCGATCGTAGTCCATCCGCACCGGGCCGACCACGGCCAGACTTCCGAGCGGCATCGCGCCGCTCGCATAGGCGGCAGCCACGACGCTGAAACCAGCGAGTCGCGCGTCGAAGTTCTCGGAGCCAATCGAAATCATGGGCCCGGCATGGCTGAGGCTGCGTTCGAGCAGGTCGAGCAAGGCTGAGCGATCCTCGAGCGCGCGGAGCAGTTCACGCATCCGATTAGGATCGGCAAACTCGGGCTGATCGAGCGCCTTGCTGCTGCCGTTGACGTAGAGTTCGGCGGGCGCTGACGCGCGCGCGATCGAGCCGCCCAAAATCAGTGCGGCGTGCATAAAGCGATCGTAATTGGCGCGATCCTCCTTGAGCCGCTCTTCGATCCACCCGCGCGCTTGTTCCAGCGTACGTCCGCGCAAGGACTCATTGAGGTAGCCCGCCATCCGATCGAGCTCGGCCTGGCCGTGATCGACCGCGGTTTGCACGAAGCGATTCTGCATCCCGCCAGCGACAGCCACGAAAATCGCCAGCACTTCGCGCTCGCGCAGGCGCACGAACTGGACGCGTTCGAGCACCACCGATTCCAGCCGCGGCGCCATCACCAGCGCCGCCTGCCCGGTCATCAGAGTGAGCAGACGCGAGGTGTCGCGGATGATTTCGTGGACGTCGCCAATCTGCGTCGAGTAGTGCAATTCAATCTGACTGCGATCCTCGAAACCGATACCGGGCTGTGGGGTCAGATGATCGACGTAGTAGCGAAAGGCCTTGTCGGTCGGGATGCGGCCGGCGGAGGTATGCGGCTGGAGCAGATAGCCGGTGTCTTCGAGTTCGGCCATCAGATTGCGGACCATCGCGGCGCGTACGCCCACCTGAGGGCGATTGGCGAGTTGCTGCGAGCCGACCGGCTCAGCCGTCGCGATGAATTCCTGGACCGCCGCCAGCAGCAGTCCGTGCTGTCGGCGCGAGAGCTCTCCTGATGAATCGCCGCTCTGCATATTCGGCGCGGATGGGGAATCGCGGCGCGGCGTCCGTCTTGTACTCTTCGGCGACCGATAGGGAGCGAACGCGTTCCCGAAACCGCCTGTGACAATCTTGTTACGTTAGCGCTCGCTACACAAGCGCGGCACGCGGCTGCTGCTGGCCTTAAGACACTCGCGCCGGGAGATTAAGACACCACCGCTATTCTTCGCGATCCGGTTTTGGCGGCTTCTTGATTAATGTCGAATCATCCTCTTGCTTCTTCTCACGTTCGCACAGGTAGCAAATGTCGATCATCCGGCCGCGTTCGCTCCGGATCGGGCGCATTTCGACTTTGTGCCTCGGGCAAAGCACGATCGGGCTTTGTACATCGGGATCGTCCGAGGATCAAGTCCCTGATGATCGCTGCAAACATCAGGACAATCCAGCCAGTACTTGTGGCTGAACCCACTAGTTTTCGCCGGGCTTTCGCATGACGAACTGCGAACGGCGTTTGAAGATGGGTCGCGCGTGGCGGTTGGCGATAAACTCGTCAACCGCCCGCGTGACGCCGTCCTCCCAAAAGCCCGCGTGATGATAATCGTCGCAAACGATATATCCGCCGGGTTTGAGCTTGCGCCAGTACAAATCCAGATCCTGGCGAACGGTTTCATAGCTGTGATTACCGTCGATATAGACCCAGTCGAAGAAACGATCGGGAAACTGGCCACCCGCGATGTCGGAGTTGGCGCGATGCACCATGACCCCGCCGCCATCGATTTCACTCGCGAAGCGATCGCGAACTACGGCGAAGCGGGCGACGGTCGCGAGCTTTCGCGGCGAAGCGGCGGGCGGCTCGAGGCCGTCGGGCAAGCGTTGGCGATACTCCCCGCTCTCAGCCGTCCAAGGATCGATCAGATGGAGTTCGCGCGGACGGTTGAGCGCGAGGATTTTCTCGGAGAAGTCGCCGAGGTCAACGCCGATTTCCGCGACCACCCCACGCTGGGGCATCCGCCGGAGGATGAACTCGCGGACCTCCTCGCGTTCCGGGCGGCGGCCGGCGAAGCGCAATCTCCAAAGCAGCGGATGCATCGCTCAAGAATCTGCCGACGCCAGCGTCAATCCGCAAGTGACGTTAGCGTCAATTCGCGAGCGGACGCCGGTGCTGTCGCAACAGCGGGACCGGCGGCAGCGTCACCGGCACGGCGACTTCGAAGGTGAGTGTCGTGCGATTCCAGTCATAGTGCGTGAGGCCGTAGTGCGACTCCAGGCCTGGCGACCGATCTTGATGATAGACGTTGACCGCAGTCAGATGACCGGCGAGATCGTGACCGAAGCGCAGACCGGCTTGCGACGCGACGTTGCTATCGTCGTTAGCTTCGTTATCGCGGCCGTTGTCTTCTCCGATATTCGGGCCGATATTTTGGCCGCCGTCGGCAGGTGCGCCGGGGCCCGCGCCGGGCCGCACACTCCTCGTCACCAGCGACAAGGCGATTTTGGTCATCGCGGCGGAATTGGCGATTATGACGTAACGGTTTTCCGAGATCCGGTCGCGCATCGCATGATTCGCGTGGCCGCCGTGCGGCGAGGAGTTGACGGCGAAGACCTCGAAGGCGGCGGCGCTTTCCGCGCCGAGCAGCTTCACCGTATTGGCGAGCGCGACATGATAGAGCGTCTCGCGAGTATCGTCGGGTGCGGCGAGGTCGATGAATTGAATCGCGCCGCGCTTCGCGCTGAAAGTCGCAAGCCGCTCGCTGTATTGGTTTTCGAATTGCGGCACGCGCGAATCACATCGATAAGCAACCCACGCATTGCCACCGGCCACGGCGAGAATTCTAATGGTGACGCGCGCGCTACCGCGGGCGTTGGCGCCCCAACTATCGACCATCGCGGCACACGCGCGATGGAGTTCGGGACCCGCGCTGCGCAGCAGAATTTCATCGACCTCGGGCGACAGCGGACCGAGGCGGTAGGGTGGTGTGAAGTATTTGGTGAGGCGGCGCGAGTCCGCCATCGAAGGTGCTACGGCTTGATGCGACTGCGAGAGATTTATGAGCGCCGCGGCGCCCGGACTCGCGATCGATAACGCCGCGATCGATAACGCGATGGCGACTGCGAGCGAGATTGCGCCGTATCGTCGTACGGCGGTCGGCATCATCCGCCGCCGCGGCTTTTTCTCCGACGGGAGGATTCGCATCGCGAACAGCTTAGTCATCTCAGCGGATGTTGTCGCGACAGGGCGCACTCGCACGCCGGTGTCGCAGGGCGTCGCGGCTTGCTACGCTTTGAGTCGAGGGAATCCTGCGATGGCGCGCAAGCGCAAAACCGTCAAACCCCGTCAGCTCTATATACCGGCGGTGCCCAACGACGCATCGTGGCTCGAGAGCGACAGTTACGATCGCCGGGCGTGGGCGGAACTCGGTTTAACGGCGCCGACGATTGGCGCGCTGGTCGAGTCGGGCGAGCGCCTGGTACCTGATTTCGGGGCGCTCTTGCGCGACCTGTTTCTCGGGCTCTTCAAGTACAACCTGGTGTGGCTTAAGCCGGAGGCGGTGCGGCGCAGCGCCGTGCTCAATCGCACGATTCTCGAACAACTGATGCCGTCGGCGGGCTTCGAGATGCTCAAATCGCGCACGTTGCTGGAAGAGGACAAGGCCGTCATCGCGGCGCTGGTGCTCGGCGAGCAGGTGCTCGAACTAGTGCGCTCGGAGAAGCTGATCAATCGGCGCGAGATGCTCGATTTGTGGGACTTGAAGCATCAGGAGGAAAACCTGGCTGAGACTGCGGCCGCGCTGAAGAACGCCGCCGAGTTGGCGGAAGAAAATCAGCGCGAAGCGGAGGTTGCGGAAGGCGAGAAGACCGCCGAGACCGATCAGGAAAAGAAAGACCTGAAAGAAAAGATCGATGAGCTGCAAGAGGCCGCCCAGCGTGCGGCCAGCGTCTCGGAGGCGCGGCTGAATCAGAAGGCGCGGATGTTCGAAGACCAACTGCGCCACAGCGATAAGACCGAGCTGAAGCGGATGCAATTGCGCAGCGCGGAGCTCGCCGAGGAGATCGATCGCGTCGCGCAGGACAGCCATGATTTCAGCCTGGAGTTCGGCCAGGGCGGACGGCTGTCGGCGGGCGAGCGGCTGGAACTGGGACGGCGGCTGGCGCGCAATCGCAAACTCGGCGAACTCGCGCGGCTGGTCGGACGCTTCAAGCAGGACGCACGCGCACTGCGCCGCAAGACCCTCGATCGCGGCGTGACGGAAGCCTACGACGTCGAGCGTGGCGCGGACCTCGGCCGGCTGATTCCGTCGGAGCTGCTCGCTCTGCATCATCCGCAACTGCGCGCCGATTTCCATCGCCGACTGCTCGAAGGCGCGGTGCTGCAATATCGGCTGCGCGAGGACGAGCAGAAGGGCAAGGGCCCCATGGTGGTTTGCATCGACGTGAGCTCATCGATGCAGGGCGACAAGGAGTTATGGGCCAAGGCGGTGAGCTTGACGCTGATGGATATCGCGCGGCGGCAGCGGCGGCTGTTTCGCGCGGTGCTGTTTTCGTCGGGGCCGGAGAGCATGAAGGTGATCGACCTGAATCGCGAGCGCCGCTACCAGCCCGAATTGCCGAAGGTGATCGAACTGGCGGAATATTTTCCCGGCGGTGGCACCGACTTTCAGGCGCCGATCGACGCGGCGATCGAATTAATCGCGGACAAGAAACTCAAGCGCGGCGATATCGTCGTAATCACGGACGGCGAATGCCAGGTGGCGCCGGAATGGCTCGCGAATTTGCGAGAGCGCAAAGAGGAGTTGCAGTTCTCCATCTTCGCGGTGCTGGTCGATGTGGGTTCGAGCGACCTATCGACGCTGGCGCAATTCAGCGACCGCGTGAGCTCGGTATCGAAGTTGACGGTCGCAGGCTCGCGCGAAATCTTCCTGAAGATTTGAGCGTCGAAGCACCACGCGGGCTTAGCGGCGGGCGCGGAAGAAATCGCGCAGCACTTCTGCGCATGCGGACTCCATGATGCCGCCGTACACTTCGATGCGATGGTTCAGGCGGCCGTCGCGGCCGATATCGTATACCGACCCGAGTGCGCCGGCCTTGTCGTCGCGCGCGCCGTAATAGACCTTCGCGATGCGGGCGTTGAGGATCGCGCCGAGGCACATCACGCACGGCTCGAGCGTCACATAGAGCGATGCGCCGTCGAGCCGCGGCGCGCCTACTTGCGCCGCGGCCGCGCGAATCGCCACGATCTCCGCATGCGCCGTCGGATCGTGCGCCGCGATTAGGTGGTTGTGCCCTCGGCCGATAACCTCGCCGGCGATCACAACAACTGCGCCGACCGGGACTTCGCCGCGCTCCGCCGCACGGTGAGCTTCGGCGATCGCTACCGCCATAAGATCCAAATCGGTTCGCGCCGTATCGTTTTCGTTCGACACCCTTTCGATGGTAAATTCTTTGCAATAAACGCGAAACCCATCGAGAACACTCGGCGAAGCGCAGAGGAGCCGAGCTAACGAGCTCTGTGAGCTGCGCGTGGTGCGCACAATTAAGACTCTGCGTGCAGCATCGCAGACAGGAGCACGATGGAAAGAATTGGTGAACTTGAGCCGCTCGAACTAAAGGCGCGGCGCGACCGTCACGATCACAATGACAAACTTGTCGTGCTCGACGTGCGCGAACCCGAGGAGATCGCGATCGCCCCGTTTCCCGACGCGCTGCACATTCCGATGGGCGATATCCCGTCGCGCCTGACCGAGCTCGACCCCGACGCCGAGTGGGTCGTGATATGCCATCATGGAGTGCGCAGCGCGCAAGTGGCGATGTACCTCGCGCACATGGGTTTCGCGCGCGTGAGTAATCTCACCGGCGGCATCGATGCGTGGTCGCTGACGGCCGACCCGTCCACCCCGCGCTACTGAGCAGCAGTATTTGTAACGAATTGGAGCATCACAAGTAGAGCATCCAAAGATGAATTATCTCGCCGCGGCAATTCAGCTCTCGACCACCAGCGATAAGGCGGTCAATCTCGAAAAGGCCGAGCATCTGATTCGGCTGGCGGCGGCGCGCGGTGCGCGTTTGGTCGCGCTACCGGAGGTCTTCAATTGGCGCGGCCAGCGGGCGGAGGAGGCCGACGCGGCGGAATCGCTCAACGGCGTGACGCTCACCATGATAGCAGGACTGGCGCGCGAACTCGAGATTCTCATTCTCGCCGGATCGATTATGGAACGCGCCCCCGGCCAAGCGAAGAACTACAATACCTCGGTGCTGATTGGCGCCGATGGCAAATATCTCGCGGTCTATCGCAAGATCCATTTGTTCGACGTCGATTTGCCCGGCCGCGTCACCTTCAAGGAATCGGACGCGAAGCTCGCCGGCGCCGAGGTGGTCGCGGCCGAGACCACGCACAGCACCATCGGCCTCAGTGTGTGCTACGACCTGCGCTTCCCGGAACTCTATCGGCGGCTCGCATTCGCCGGAGCGCGGATTCTCACGATTCCGAGTGCCTTCACGTTTCCGACCGGCGAGGCCCATTGGGAGGCGCTGTTACGCGCGCGGGCGATCGAGAATCAATGTTACGTGATCGCGCCGGCGCAATTCGGCCCCAACGTTCATGGCTTCCATGATTATGGTAATTCGATGATCGTCGATCCGTGGGGGCGAGTGCTCGCGCGGGCCGCCGAGGTGGAAGGCGTGGTGATCGCACCGATCGATTTGGAGTACTTGGAACGGGTGCGGCGCGAGCTCCCATCGCTCGCAAATACGCGACTGCGTTAACGTAAAACCGCCTAGTATAAGTGAAAATTGACGAGCTTCGCTTGACGAGGGCGATCAGGCGGGTTAAGCAGGCTTTCACGTTGAGGGATTTGCTCACCGCCGGATCGAATCCGGCGAACCGCACTCTGGGGCTTTGCTGCCGCGGCGATCGCGTGGCGCAACAGAGGCGGTAATATGGTGCGCAAATCGATGGCGTACGAGGGACATATAAATGGCTGATGGACCGCTCGCAGGCGTTCGCGTTCTGGATTTGACGCAGGTCGTCTCCGGACCTTTTTGCACGATGCAACTCGGCGACCTCGGCGCCGACGTTATCAAGATTGAGCCGCCCGAAGGTGACACGAGCAGGCTGTTCGGCCGTCCTACCAAGGGCGGGGTGACCGCGAGCTTCCTCAATTTCAATCGCAACAAACGCAGTATCGTGGTTGACCTCAAGAAGGAACACGGGCGCGATCTCGTGCGCCGGCTCGCGGTCAAGGCTGACGTCATGATCGAGAATAATCGGCCGGGGGTGGCCGATCGTCTCGGCGTCGGCTATGCCGAGATTCGCCGCCTCAACCCCAAAATTATTTACTGCTCGATTTGCGGATTCGGTCCCAAGGGCCAGGCCGCCAACGCACCCGCCTACGATCCGGTGATCCAGGGCTTCTCCGGGATGGCCTTTCTGCAGGGTGGTCGCGAGGGCCGGCCGACCGCGGTCAAGATGGCGCTGGCGGACAAGATTAGCGGGATGACGGCGGCGCTCAGTATCGTCAGTGCGCTCCACGCGGCCCGTAATCGCGGGGTCGGCCAGTACATCCGAGTGCCGATGACCGAGGCGATGATTGCGTTCACCGCCAATGACGCGACCTATCTCGGCTATACCTTTCAGCCCGACGCCGAGTTCAAAGACAAGGTGCCCAAGAGTGGCAGTCTCGATCCGTTCAAGACGCAGGACGGATGGGTGACGATCGCCCCCTTTACCGATGACCAATGGGAGCGCTTGTGCAACTGCCTGGGCCATGCGGAATGGTGGCAGATGGAGAATCGCGCCGATCGCATGCGGGCGGCACTGCGCGGCATCGCGAAGCAATTACCAGAGCGGACCAGCGCGCATTGGCTGAAGGTATTCGAGGAGGCCGACATTCCCAGCGGCCCGGTACATAATTACGACACCCTCTTTACCGAGCCCGAAGTCGTCGCCAACGAGAACTTCACCGTCTATGAACATCCGCAGGCCGGTCAGGTCCGCACCGTTAATCCTGGAATGCGCTTCAGCGAAACGCCCGCGCGCATGTGGCGAACGCCACCGCGTCTTGGCGAGCATACCGAGGAAGTTCTGCGCGAGGCGGGCTTCGAACGAGAGCAACTCGAAGAATTGCGCGCCGAAAAAGTCATCAATTAGCGCGCCGTCTGGCGCGACCAGTTTAGCGCGATGCGTTCCGCCCCGTCGCGACCGCGGATGGCTTGCGTGCACCGCGCATCCACGGTGGCTTGAGCCGAGCGATTTTTCGATACACCGGACAGGTTTCGTCGTGAGCACCGGTAAGGTAGCCGGTGCTGAGCAGGAACTCGCCGGTAATCTCACCGCCGGTGAAGGCGAACGTGTTCTTGAACAGCTTGATCCACGCGGGCTTGTCGAGCGGATGATGCGTGTCGAGCCACGCCGCAAACGATCCGTGACTCCCGCGAATCTCAATCAGCCGCCGCGCGTTTTCGATCGCCGCGTCAACCTTCAGGCGATTGCGGATGATGCCGGCGTCGCCGAGCAGCCGTTCGCGCTCACGCGATCCATAGGCCGCGACCTTATCGAGATCGAACTGGTCGAACGCCCGGCGAAAATTCTCACGCTTGGTCAAAATCGTCAGCCATGAAAGCCCGGCCTGATTGATTTCGAGCACCAGCCGCTCGAACAGCGCAGCATCGTCGCTGATCGGGAAGCCGTATTCGCGATCGTGATAGGGGCCGTGATACGGATGCCCCGGCGCGATTGTGCAATAGCTCATCGCTCACTCTTCCATTTCAATTTGCGTGTCGAAAGTCGTTGAATTGACTCATATCATTACTGAGCACTATTATTTTACAATCAGATTAACACGAGACTTGGCGAAAACCTGTTGTGACGCGGCGAGGACTAGGCGGCTAAGGAGGCTTGGGCGGGGAAGCGGATGATCGCGAACGAAGTCATCGACACGGCGGAACCAGTAGCCGTTGTTCCCGAAGTTACGCCTTTCGTCGAACCTGAGCCGTCACCGTGGGTTCGCTGGCGCAACATTGCGGGCAACATCTGCCTGGCGTTGCTTTTTCTCATCGTTTTGATTCCCACGAAATCCGCGCACTACCATTCGACCCTTGCAACCGACATCTGGTTTTGGGGTGCGGTCATGATGGGTGTGCTGTCGTTGGTCCGCATCCCGCCGCGATCCGCGATGGTCAACGTCAGCTCGATTCTTTCGACCGCGGCGATGATGGTCGCGCCGGCCCTG
>Ga0185299_10007078_pt1 | contig 11664 bp, 8 predicted proteins | sample PaiPotPPA55metaG_FD_128002 | JGI IMG/M metagenome (GOLD analysis project Ga0185299, IMG submission 128002) | Iron sulfur acid spring bacterial and archeal communities from Banff, Canada, to study Microbial Dark Matter (Phase II) - Paint Pots PPA... ...
GCCTTGGTGGCGGGGTTCATCCACGACAAGGCGTCAATTCTCTTGCGGAAGGCCGCCTTGATGTTGATCACCATGGCCTCTACCTCCGCTTTGGATTCAGGCGGGAAGTAGCGCTGGGCGTAGAGTTGGCCAATGTCGTCGCCCAGAAAGCCGCTTACCAGACCGACGGCCCGCTTCCAACGCGCCCGCTCTTCGGGAACGCCGGAGAGGACTTTTCCGTAGAAGGCAAAACGTTCGTCGCTGAAGGCCTTAGGCAAGGCAATGGCCTGGGATTCAATGAGGTGATAAGCCAGCCAGTCCTTCCAGGTATCGAGAGCAGTGGAGGCGACCAAGGCTGATTCTCCAGTAAACGCGGTCGGCTGCCAGACTATGAAACTCTGCTGCTGGGTGAGGCCAGCGCCGCGGAAATACTCGGCCCAGTCGAGGCCGGGGGCCTTCACCGCGAAGTCGGCCTGAGTCCAGGTGTTGTTGGCCTTATGGATGTCGTCGTTCTCGGCCAGGGTGATGTGTTTTTCGGCGATGGCATGTTCCAGCTCGACGATACGAGCCGCTCGAGCGTCGCTGTCATCGAATCCGGCGAGCTTCAGCATGGCCGCAACGTGCGCCTGGTACTTGCTGCGGATGTCCTTCATGGCGGCGCTGGAGGAGAGATAGTATTCTCGGTCCGGCAGCCGGAGACCGCCCTGCATCAGGTAAGCGGTATAGTGCTCGACTTCGTTGAAGCCGGGGGCAACCCAGAGTCCAAAGAGATTCGGCGTATGGAAGTTCGTGTTATTGAGAGCGTCCACGTCGGCGCGGAGAGTCTCGCCGAGCGCGCGCGCCAGTTCGCGTTTATCGTGGATGGCCGCAATGGCCACCAGATGTGGTTGCAGCGGCTTCACGCCCTTGGCTTCGATGCCGGCCTCGTCCATGAAGGAGTTATAGAGATCGGCGATCTTACGTGATTTCTCACCGGCAGCCGTCCCGCTCTTGGCGACCTCGGTGATCAGGTCGGCAACCCGCTTGTCGGTTTCATCGGCAACCGGCAGGGCGGGCGAAGTCCCTCCGCGGTCGGCGGGAATCTCGGTGTGCTTGAGCCATGCGCCGTTGGCATACTGGTAAAAGTCGTCCCCGGGACGCACCGTGCGTTCCATGTAGGACAAGTTGACGGCCGGGCCTTCCGGCAGAGCGACCTTTGCCTGATCGTCATTCGCCGAGAAGGCTTTTGCGGGAGCTGCGGCACGGACGGCTAACAGCGGAAACAGGATTAGGGCACAAGCAAAGGCGTGCGCCAAGAATGGATTACGGCGGGTTGTTTTCATGAATGTGCTCCCGGGAGTTCTTGGTCAAGAGCCTATAGACTTAGACGCGGTCCTTTATAGACGGATAGCTCTCTTGCCTGATTATCGCATCCGGTGAGCCAGCGCGACAGCAGGTGCTGCGTGCATTCGGCCGAGTTCTATGCCGGGGGTGGTTGTTTCCGCAGGTGGAGCAGGCGGAGGTGTTCTGGAAGCGGTGGTGAGTGCCATGGCCGGATTCCAACAACTATGACAACAAACTTCGTTCGGCGTACAGTTTGAGTGTCATGAAATCAGTTTTCCTCTTCATGGTCGCTGGCCTAATTACGTGCAATCTGGCCGCGCAGCAAACGGAATTTAAGTGGGTGACGGCGAGTACGGATTCCGCCATTTATGAGCGGGTAAAAGCGGCTTTTACTTCGGAACTTGCGCCCGACCCGTATGACCCGAAGTCTAATGTAGTGCGTCAGCTTGCGAAATCGATCGAGCGGATAGGGCTGCGCGACAACTCATTGCTGGTGGTGATCGGTGAAAAGGAAAGCACAACTGACCCGTACACCGTATCTCGAGCATTCAGTCTCGACCTACGAACCAACGCGAAATTTCCAGTTCGCAGCAAAGGTGTTGAATGGCTGTGGATGTGGCGATTCGAGAAGGTCGCACATTTCACTTCTGCCGATGAAACTGATGTGACGTTTCAGTTCCTTGACTGCACCGAATGCGAAGCGGAGCGATTACTTGGCAGTTTCCATTACGTACCGAGTACGGGGACTTGGGAGGTACGACAATGGAGTAAGGAAGATGGCGGTGCCCTTGTCATCGGAAGTGATGTCCAGTACGGGGACGCTGGCTCGCTTTGGTATGACTGCCTCCACGCCGTCAGCGATGTCACAGGCGATGGTTTGGACGACGTTGTCGTGCGTTGCAGGGAATCGTTGCAACCCAATCCTGAGAAACCGTTCAAGCGCGTTACGAGTGACAGGACGGTACTCTACACGCTAGCGGGAGGGCAGCTTACGAGGACAGTCGTTGGTAAAGGCTCGGAGTTCTCATCTTCGGTGCAGGGGACCCTCTGTGCGACAAAGCCGGACAGTTCGCTATGCCGTAAACCTCGTTGAATCGGCTATTCGTCCGAATGTATTCGTTGAGGTGCTTGTTGCAATATCGCCATGACGCCAACCTACTCCGCCACGCGGACTCCGTAATCCCAGTTGCATCTTCCTGAAATAGGCGAATGAAGGTCCGTAGCTACTCGTGATCGTCCGCCGTTACTTCCACTGTCGACCAGGTTGGTCGAACATATTTAGCGGCAGGTCAAAACCGACGGCTTTGAGTCTTTCGGCGAATTTGGGCCGGATGCCCGTGGCATTGAACGTTCCGACCACCCGCCCCTCGGATGAAACTCCCTGCTTCTCGAATACAAATAAATCCTGCATGCTGACGACGTCAGCTTCCATGCCTGCGATTTCGGTGACATGGGTGAGACGCCGCGTTCCGTCGGTGAAGCGCTCAATCTGAAGAACCAAAGAAACCGCCGACGCGATCTGTTTTCGAATAGCCCTTTCGGGGATGTTCAGGTTCGCCATCATAGCCATGGTCTCCATGCGGGCGAGAGCGTCGCGGGGGCTGTTGGCGTGAACCGTGGTCATTGATCCGTCATGGCCGGTGTTCATGGCTTGCAACATGTCGAGAGCTTCCTCGCCGCGCACTTCGCCAACCACGATGCGGTTGGGACGCATTCTGAGGCTGTTGATCACCAGTTGCCGCGCTTGAACTGCGCCCTTGCCATCCGCATCTGCAGGTCGGCATTCCAGGCGGACGACGTGGCGTTGCTTCAGTTGCAGCTCGGCCGAGTCTTCAATCGTAACGATACGTTCCTTGGAGGAAATGTAGCCGGAGAGCACATTCAGCAACGTGGTCTTCCCGGCGCCCGTCCCGCCGGAGATCACGATGTTAAGGCGTGCCGCCACCGCTGCCTTCAACAACCCAAGCATCGGCTGAGTCAGGGTCTGATTTGCCAGGAGGTTGTCTTCGGTAATGGGAATGTGGCCAAAACGCCGGACCGAAAGATGAGGACCGTCAATCGCCAGGGGCGGGATGATCACGTTGACGCGGGATCCGTCGGCGAGTCGAGCGTCCACCATGGGCGACGATTCATCCACATGCCGTCCGATCGCGGCAACAATCTTGTTGATGATGCGCATCAGGTGCGCGTCATCCTTGAAGATGATCTTGGTTTCTTCCAGAATGCCGGCGCGTTCCACGTAAACTTCTTTGGCGCCGTTGACCAGAATGTCGTTGATCGTCGGGTCTTGCAGCAAGGGCGCAAGCGGTCCCAGGCCAAACATTTCATCCAGGATCTCGAGCGACAGGCGCTCTCTTTCGGGAACACTGAGCGGCGCCTTGACTTGCGCCGCGGCGTCCTGGATCACAGCCAGCACTTGCTCCCGGGTCCGGGCGTCCGGAACGGCGGGCAGTTTTTCCAGGTCCACCTTATTTAGCAGATAGCGATGGATTGCGTTCTTTAGATCGAGATAGACGCGAAAGTCCAACCCGCTATACTTTTTGGGGTCGCGTGAGGTTGGGTTGATCACGGTCGATGGAACTCGGTTAGAAACAGCCGTATTGAACCCTCCCCATCCTGAGGCGACAATTATAGGACCCGGTGTAACGGAAAACAATCGCGTTTCACCCCGCCGCAAATAACTGCGCTAGGAGAGAGCCCGCCATTTGCGCCGCCGACCGCGCCGCGAACGCCCGTTTAATCCCAGATTTCGCCATGCGATGCCGATCACGCGCATTTGTGACACCCCGGATTGACGCCCCCGCGGCTCCCGGCATATCCTTGAAGTTGAAATTGAAATTCATTTTCAAGATCATTTTTTAGGAACTTTTTCAGGAAACCAGGGCACTCAGAAATGCTTCAAGCTTTCGTCATTACGCTGCGCGAGGGGGTCGAGGCCGCCCTGATCGTCGGGATCACGCTGGCCTACCTCGCCAAGATTGGCCGCACCGATCTGCGCAAGACCGTGTATGCGGCTCTAGCTGCGGCTTTCGTGGGCAGCATTGGGATCGCGGTGGTGATCTCCCGGCTGAACTGGAACGAAGACGTGTTCGAAGGCTGGATCATGCTGGTAGCCGCCTTCTTCGTCATCACCATGGTTATTTTCATGATGAAGACGGGGCGCAAGCTGAAGGGCGAAATTGAGGGCAAAGTCGGCTTGCTGGCCGGGAACGATGCGTGGATCGGCCTGTTCTTCTTTGTGTTCCTTATGGTCCTGCGCGAAGGCGCGGAGACTGTGCTGATTCTTTCCGCCGTGTCTTTGAATTCCACTGAGCTGATGAGCTTCCTGGGAACGCTGTTAGGCGTGCTGGCTTCCATCGCCTTTGGAGTAATGTTCGTCAAGGGCAGCGTGCGGATTAACCTGCAGAAATTCTTCCGGGTTACGACGGCGATCCTGTTTCTGGTGGCGTTGCAGTTGGTGGTCTCCGGGCTGCATGAACTCTCGGAAAGCGGTGTGATTCCTTCTTCGAAGCGCGAAATGGCCATCATCGGGCCGATCGTGCGCAACGATCTTTTCTTCTTCGTTACGATTTTCGCCCTGGCGGCGCTGATGGTGTTGTTCGATGCCAAGCGGCGCGAACCCGTGCTGGAGTCGGCTTCGGCGGCTGAGCGCCGAAAGGCGGCCTGGACGGCCCGCAAAGAACGCTTGTGGATGGCTTCGGTCTATGGTTTCTCTTTCGTTTTCATCGCGCTGGTGACGGCTGAGTTTATTTACACCAAGAGCGTGAGCGCGCTGTCGCCCGCCACCGACGTTGCTTTCACGAATGGTCAGGTGAGGATTCCGCTGGCCCAGGTCTCCGATGGGGACTTGCACCGCTTTCAGGCGCAGGAGAACGGGGTTGCGATTCGCTTCTGGCTTTATCAAAAGCCGGATGGCAAGATCGCTACGGTTTTGGATGCCTGCGAAATCTGCGGATCGGTCGGCTTCTACAAGTCACCCAACGGAGTGGTTTGCAAGAACTGCGCGGCTCCCATCAATCCGCAGTCGGTGGGCGCGGCGGGCGGCTGCAACCCAATTCCTCTCAAGGCCACGCAGACCGCCGACTCCGTGATTATTCAGGAGGCGGACATCGCGGCCGGCAGCCGCGTGTTCGACAAACAATAAGCGATGTTCGTCCGCCTCGTATACGAATCCTTCCGGCGCCAGAAGCGGCGCAAACTGCTGGCCGGCGCGGCCATCACCCTGGGCGTCACCATTGCCACTGCGATGATTGCCGTCGCCACCGACATTGGCGACAAGATCAATCGCGAGCTGCGCACCATCGGCGCGAACATACTTGTGACTCCGCAGGAAGATACGCTGGATGTGGAAATTGGCGGCGTCAACCTGAAGCCGCCCAGCGATGGCGCTTTCCTGAGCGAAGCAGACCTGCCCAAAATCAAGGGAACTTTCTGGCGCAACAACATCACCGGATTTGCGCCCATGCTGCCGGTGGGCGTCACTCACGAGCGCGACGGTAAGACGGAGAATCTCACCTTGCTCGGCACTTACTTCGCGAAGCATGTTTCCTTTGGGAAGGAAGAGTTCACCACGGGCGTGCGCTCCACTTATCCCTGGTGGAAGGTTTCGGGAGCGTGGCCTGACGACGGCTCTCGCGATGTTCTGCTTGGAGAGCGGCTGGCGGCACGGCTTTTGGCAAAACCAGGCGACGTACTTACGTTCTCCGGGCACGCGTTTCACGTGAGCGGAATTCTTTCCACCGGCGGGAGCGAGGACAATCAGGTCGTCGCGCCGATCGCCCTGGCGCAAGAGGTTCTTGGCAAGCCGGGAGCGGTTCGCCGCGTCTACGTCAGCGCCCTCACCAAGCCCGAAGATGCGTTTGCCCGCCGCGATCCGAAGAGCATGTCGGGACCGATCTATGACCGCTGGTACTGCTCGCCGTATCCGCAGTCGATTGCTTTTCAGTTGCAGGTGGCGATTCCGCATTCTCACGCCGAACAGATTCGCCAAGTCGCGCAGAACGAAGGCGCTGTGCTCACACGCATCGAGGGCCTGATCTTTCTGGTAACGCTGGCCGCGCTATTCGCTTCGGCACTGGCCGTGTCTGCCGCCATGGCTACGGCGATCTTTGAGCGCCGCGCGGAAGTGGGATTGATGAAGGCTCTGGGGGCGGGAAGATTCGCGGTCGCGTCCATCTTTTTTGCTGAGGCTACGCTGCTGGCTTTGATCGGCGGCTTCGTGGGCTTCGCCGCCGGTGGGATGCTGGCGCACCAGATCGGACGCTCCATCTTTAATTCTGATATTGCCATTCCGCCTGTGCTTTTTCCGGTGATCCTAGCGATTGCGGTAATCGTTACTTTTGCGGGAAGCGCCGCTGCCATTCGCAACGCGGTCCGTCTTGATCCTGTGTTCGCTCTGCGAGGTGAACTTTGAACGCGCAGACAGTAGCCGCCAGCCGCGCGCAGTCTCCGCACACGTCTATGTTTCTGCGCATGCTGGTGCGCGCTGCTGTGCTTCGTCGTGGACGTGCCGCCTCAGCGCTGTTTGCCATGGTCGTCGCGACTGCGGTCACCACTACAGTACTGAATTTGTATGTCGATGTGCAGGCCAAGCTGCAGCGCGAGTTCCGCAACTATGGCGCGAACATCATTCTGGTCGGCAGAGACGGCAGTTCCCTTCCCCCCAATGCTCTCCCCCATGTCGAGTCTACGCTCGCCGGACGTGGTGTGGCCGCTCCCTTCGCGATGGTAGTCGCGCGAACCGCCGAGGGTCAGCCGGTGGTTGTAGCCGGCGCAGATTTCGATCGCGTCAAGCAGCTTGACCGCTGGTGGTCGGTGAGCAACTGGCCTTCGGCGCCGCAACAGGCACTGATCGGCGTGCGCGCCGCGTCGGTCCTCTCGCCGAAGAACCAACCGTTCGAGCTTAATTTCCGTGGACACACCATTCACCTCACGCCCGGAGGAACGGTGCAGACCGGCGCTGCCGAAGACAGCCGCGTGTATCTTGCACTGCCGGATTTCATTTCCTGGACGGGAGTTCAGCCTTCCACACTCGAAGTGGCCGCCACCGGTTCGCCCGAAGAGATCACCGCCATCATGAAGCAGCTTGAGCAGGCGATCCCGGCCGCTGAGGTTCGCCCGGTGCGGCAGATCATGGAAGGCGAGGCTCGCGTGCTGGGCAAGACTCGCGCCACGCTGCTGGCCGCGGCCGCGCTTATCATTTTGACGGCGGCACTTTGCGTGCTCTCCACGCTGATGGGATGGGTGTTCGACCGCCGCCGCGACTTCGCCATCATGAAAGCGCTGGGCGCGTCCAACCGTCTGCTGAATGGATTTTTCGCCGCCGAGGCCGCAGCCCTGGGCGCGTCCGGCGCTGTGATCGGATTCCTTCTGGGCATCGGCATCGCTGCCTGGATTGGCCGGGTTAACTTCCACGCTCCCGTCGTTCCACGTTTCAGTGTTCTACCCTTTGTTCTGGCTGGTAGCATGGTGGTGACGCTGCTTTCGGCAATCCTGCCGATTTCGCTGTTGCGGCGAGTGCAGCCCGCGGTCATTCTGAGGGGAGAGTGAAATGATTCAAATCAACAATGTCACCAAACTCTACCCCTCGCAAGGCGCAGCACAGGAAAGCGCGAATGGCGGGGAGACTCGGGGCGACGCCATTCATGCGCTCGATCACATCTCGCTGCACGTCGCGCAGGGCGAATGGCTTTCCATCATGGGCCCCTCCGGGTCAGGCAAATCGACGCTGGTGAATCTAATCGGCTGCCTCGACCGTCCGACGTCCGGCGAAATTTGGCTCGACGGACAGAACGTTGCCGGCATCGCCGCCGCCGAACTGAATCGCGTGCGCGCCGAGAAAATTGGATTCATCTTCCAGCAATTTCACCTGATTCCTTTTCTTACCGCAGTCGAGAACGTCATGCTGGCGCAGTATTTCCATAGCATGACCGACGAAAAAGAAGCGATTGAAGCTCTAACCCGCGTGGGTCTTGGCGACCGCGCACACCACCTGCCATCGCAGCTTTCCGGAGGCGAGCAGCAGCGCGTCTGTATCGCGCGGGCCCTGATCAACGATCCGAAGATTATCCTGGCCGACGAACCCACCGGCAATCTCGATGCGCAAAACGAAGAAATCGTCCTGCGCCTGCTGCGCGAGTTTCACCAGCAGGGGCGGACCATCGTGATGGTTACGCACGATCCAGTAGTAGCGCGGCTCGCGGACCGGCGCATCGAATTCCACCACGGCAAGATCGAATCGCAGGAAGTGTTTGCCATGGCCGACGAAGAACAGTTCGACGAGGTGCTTGAGGAACTCTGGGTGCTGGCCGAGCACGGCGAGATCGCTGAAGTTGAGCGCATGGAGGTCCACGGCGCGCTGCCGGTCAGCCTGGCGATTGAGAAGATGATTCAGATGGGGCTGGTGGTTTCCGCACCGCATCCGCCGCATCCCCACGATCACAAGCCGTTTGTGAATCCCTGCCACGATGCGCTTAAGCCGGTGGCTGCGTCGATTGGCGATGGCACCTTGATCGTAGAACTCACGCCGCGCGGCCGCGAGCGCGCCAGCAGCATTATCCGGCGTCACCGCCTGGCCGAGCGCCTCTTCACGGACAGTCTCGCCATGGACAGCGAATCCGAGATCGAACAGCAGGCCTGCAAGTTCGAACACATCCTCTCGCCTGAAGCGACTGACAAGATTTGCACTTTCCTCGGACACCCGCGTACTTGCCCGCACGGGGCGCCGATCCCGCCGGGGACGTGCTGCGGGAAAAATTCTGAGTTTGCCGGGACCACGGTTTCGAGTTCGACCGCCCGAAAGCAGTCGTAGCTTCCTCCGGGGAACAACTCTTGTCATCTCCGACCAATCAGTCTCGTCCTTCGCACACTGCTATTATCGGAAGACAGTTTCACCAACTATGACCACGCGGCGGCCCACCATCGGCGTATTCGATTCCGGGTTCGGAGGGCTTACCGTTCTTAAAGCTTTACTTGAACTCATCCCCGACGCCGACTACCTCTACTTTGGCGATACCGCCCGCCTTCCCTACGGCTCCAAGTCGGTCGAAACCGTGGCGCGTTACGCCGTCGAAGCTGCCCACTACCTCGAAGCTCAGGGAGCCGAGTTGCTGGTGATCGCCTGCAACACTGCAACCGCACTGGCTCTCGACCGCATCACGGCCGCAGCGCGCGTACCGGTGGTGGGCGTCGTTGAGCCTGGAGCTGAGGCCGCCGCTTCCGTCAGCAAGAATAAGAGAGTCGTCGTTATCGGGACCGAGGCCACGGTCAGCAGCCACGCCTACCGGAAAGCTCTTGAGGCTCGGAGCCTCGATGCGCGAGAGAAGGCTTGCCCGCTGCTGGTTCCGCTGGTCGAAGAAGGATGGGTCGAGCACCCCGTCACGGAACAGATCGCCCGTATTTATCTGAGTGAGGCCTTTGCCGATGGCTTCGGCGACGCGGACGTTCTGGTGCTCGGCTGTACCCACTATCCGCTACTCAAGCCGCTGCTGCATCGCGTGGCGCCGTCGCATGTGAGCATTGTCGACTCCGCCGAATCCACCGCCCGCGCCGTCGCGTCTCACTTGCAGACGCTCTTGCCATCCGCACCGGCAGTTCGCGAGGAGCGGCGGGCCCTGCCGCGTCTCAAGTTCTTTGCTACAGACTCAGTCGAGAAATTCCGGCGCTTGGGCGAGCGCTTCCTTGGTCATCCCATCGAAAACGTACAGCACGTGGACTTAAGGGAGTGAGAGCCCGCCCCCAGGGATTTAAGCCCGCGTAATTTTTGGGCGCCCACTACGCAGGTCTGAAAGGCCTGCTCCACCCGCTTGCGTCTTGCGTAATTCAGTTCTTAGGCTCAGCATTTTGCTCGCAAGGTTCGGATAGCACGCGCCGGCATCGCAGAATTACTGTGTCTTTGCGGTCGGCTACCCAGTCAAATAGGAAAGTCGCTCGCGTAATCTGACGCATGCATCCCCTCGACAACGTCATCTGGAAGGCACTGACCACGCGTCAGGCCGAGTTCGCCGAGAGTTTTAACCTGGCTCGCAGGTTTATGCCGGAGGTCTCGCCTCTCGCCGCTCTCAGTGAGCCCACGTCGGAAGGCTATGAGTCGCTGGCGACATTGTTGGGTACCCAGGGGACTGTCGGCTTGTTCCTGGAGATGCCTTACCGGCCGCGGCCCGGCTGGAGCTTCGTCGCTGGCGCCCCTATGCCGGAAATGGTGTACGAGGATGCCAGCGCCGCGCCGTCTCGATCCTCCTCTGACTCTTATCCGGAGATCGTCGAACTTGGCGCTGCGGACTCGCCCGACATGATGTCGCTTACCGCGCTCACCAAGCCCGGTCCCTTCAACAAACGCACTCACGAATTGGGCACATACCTGGGGATCCGCCGCGATGGAAAGCTTGTCGCCATGGCCGGCGAGCGGTTAAAGGTCCCCGGTTACACCGAAGTGAGCGCGATCTGCACTCACCCCGAACACACCGGCCACGGCTATGCCCGCATCCTGACGAACGAAGTGGTGAAGCGCATCCGCAGTCGCGGAGAAACGCCTTATCTGCACGTCCGGGAAGATAATGTGCGCGCGGTTGAGCTGTATGAAAGGTTGGGGTTTAGACAACGGGTGCTGCTGCACTTTGCAGTGCTTCGGAAAGAGTAGGGTTCTTACCTAGCCATGAATATTGAGAACTCAGATCTCAGTACAAGTGGAAGTCAACTTCCACGGCAATTTCCACAGCTACGTCGTGCCCGTCCTTCTTGCCCGGCTCGAATTTCCAGTTCTTGACTGACTCGATGGCCTTCTCGTCCAGACCCATGCCGAGTGCGTTAAGTACGCGGATCGCCGTTGGACGTCCGTTCGCATCAACCACCAAGCCCAGGACGCAAGTCCCCTGATACTTCGCCTTGCGCGCTTCTTCAGAAAACTCAGGGTCGGTTTGATAAATAACGCGCGGTGGAGTTACGCCCTTGCCGATGCGGAAGACACCGCCGCCAATGCCTCCGCCCGTGCCGGGTCCTACCCCAGGCCCGCTTCCCGAGCCGACGCCACCCCCGGAGCCGGAACCGATACCGGCGCCCGATCCCGTCCCGTTCGACGGAATGACCGCCGAGGATTTCGGGTCGCCAAGGCTTGGCATGTTGAGCTGCGCCACGTGAATATCTGGCGGCACGATCACCGTGGGCTCAACTGCCAACTTGGGGTTTGGATTCCGGATCACCGCTGCCGGTGGCGTGATCTGCTGCATCGAGAACTTCGGCAAACGCCCCTTCGAGGCCTGCAGCACATCGCGGTCGCCGCCCCCGCCGCCACCGCCCGCCTGCGTCTTTGCGGGCTTCAGCGTGTAGTCGCCGGGATCGACCAGCGTGACGGTCGCAGTCGGTTTC